>JAEEGL011507573.1_pt1 | contig 19742 bp, 15 predicted proteins | sample 9134231 | NCBI WGS metagenome assembly JAEEGL01 (sample SAMN16246548, study PRJNA631951) | gut metagenome | biome: gut microbiome; feature: rumen; material: fiber-attached | host: Bos | place: Iran: Karaj | collected 2018-10 | reverse complement strand
TGCTTTGGCCTTTCCTTTCTTAAAACCCCTTACTTCCGGAACCTCTTAACCCGTTGTTTTTCCAAATTACGCCAGCCCCCCGGGCCCCGGACCTTTCCTTTTTTCAAGGGCTTTTTTTGCATTTTCCTCAAGCTTTGCCTTGACCTTGTCTTTCGGATAAGTTTTTAATGCGTCAACAGCCATCTGAAAGTATGCTTCATCCACATCATTCAGGCAGTCAAACAAAAAATCCAATCCATTATGTTTAAGATGGCTGTCTACCACTTTAAGAAGTCTTATTCCATTACATACACTGTATTCATTTTCATAGCTCTTAAAGCACATGTAGTCTGTAAGCTTTACTTTACCCTGTCTTATAGCCCTGGCATATTTATTAACTTCTGCCTCTGTAAGAACTCTCTCGAATATATCCCTGCCATCTCCGGTAATAACAGCTTCTCCTGCATTGTATTTTTCCCATTGATATCGAACCTTCCCCCAGTCAGCCTTTGACAGTTCATCAAGAGGTCTTCCGACAGCAGCCTTAAATCTTGCATTTGATTTCTTCGGAAGCTCAGTATAATAATCGCCCCTATCCTCAAAGAATTTTTCAATGCTCTCGCTTAAGAAGGGAAGTCGTCCTCTTACAGGGAGTTTTATTACCGTTCCATCAATCGCATATAACTCATTCTCTTTTTTGTTATAACCAACGATAAGATCAACCGGATATATACTTCCTAAAATACGAACCCACTTATCATCATCACTCATTTTAATATATGGAATTTCTTTTCCCCATTTATTTTTATATGGATGAAAGCTCATATCACTAATGATGTCTTCGAATTGCTTTCTCTTATACATATCCCTGAAATGAGGCATTTTACCATATCCCCAGACATCCGGGGTCTCTTCTTCAGGCTCCGGCATCCTGGCATTGGCATGGCTTTCGGCAGTGACTTTATCAGTTTTCCAAAAAGCCAATGCCGAGAGCACAGGCACCAGTAAACAGAATGAAAAAATACCGGCTTCTTCATTTTGTAAAAGAGTTGCCAGCATAACTGAAACTCCACCTGAACAGATTACTGTAGCAGTTTCAATCAGGATTACCATCCAGAATATTTTCCATGCAAGCTTACTTTTTTCACCATAAGAGGCTTTCTCAGCTTTTTTTAATAATTCATTGAACATTACTAATTTTCCGCCTTAGCAGTTATATCACGAAGCAAAATTATAACAAAATTCACCTTGTCTTCCAAGAGTGTGTATTCCGTAATATTGTTTATAAAGCTTTAATTTGAATGGTGAAAATAGTGCATAGTATAATTTATTTGGGAAAGTTTTAACTTTGTATATTACTGAATTAAGCTTTACAGCCTATATAAATTCGGAGAAATATCCATGAATAGCCAGTCTGTATTTTATAACTCAGTTTCACTATATGTATCTATAGCCCTCCTGGGGCTTTTATTTCTTGCCTTTTTTACATACTATCAAAAGCACAAGAAAACCCGTGAGCTTGAAGGTGCCATTCATGCACTGGCAGATATGTACTCTTCCATGACACTGTTTGACCTGAAGGAAAAGATAGTCACGCCTCTCAGAAACAGCGATATAGACGAGAAAGTTTTCAAGGGTGAAAAAGAGATTATATACAACAGAGAAAGAGCTTTGGCAGCACATCTGGCTACTGAAGCATCCCGGGAAGCATTGTATCAGTTCATGAGATTGGACCAGATCAGGGAAAGAATCGGAGATCTTTCTCATATTACCCATGAATATGTTGACAATAACGGAAAATGGAATCGCCTGCATTTTATTGTAGTAAAAAGAGATTTCGACGGAACAATCCAAAAGCTGCTATGGGCAGTTGAATCTATAGATGAAGACCGAAAGCGTCAAGAACTGTTTAAAAAGTTGTCTGAAACCGATTCTTTGACCAAACTCCTAAACCGCACAGGAGGTGAAACCAAAGTTTCCGAATATCTTGAAAGCGGAAAAAAAGGGTTATTTCTCATGCTCGATGCCGATCATTTCAAACATGTAAATGATGCTTATGGTCATGACATGGGGGATGAGGTAATTATTGCGCTTGCAAATGCCCTAAGAGAAACCTTCAGAGAGGTTGATGTTATATTCAGACTTGGTGGCGATGAGTTTGTGGTTTTCGCACCGGGAGTCGAAAATGAAACTACCTGCAGAACGCTGATTAACAGACTTTTTGAAAATGTAAATAAAGTTTCTTTTGATAAGATTAGCGATTGGAAACTACAAATAAGTGTAGGCGCTGTTCTGTGCAACTACAAAGATTCCTTTGATTCCTTATATCAGATAGCAGACAAAGCCATGTATCAAAGTAAGGAATTTGAAGGGAATCATGTGACATATTCAGGACTGCTTCTGCGCTCTTCCTCATAAGACAGAAACAGATTGTTATAAAAAATCTGATTTTTCAAACCTTATCATATGCTATACTCTATTCATATTAGTAATAGTTTCAATAGCAAAGGGGAGAAAAATGGGGAACAAATTTGTCACTAATCTCAAGCTGCTTTCGGCAGCAATAATTATTTCCATCCTGTTTTCAAATCAGACTGTTCACGCCGAGAACATCATAACGTATCCTGTCACAGGTACCTATGAGCAGACAAGCGCACGGAAAATGCTTGATTCCATTAACAATTTCAGAACCGGAGCAGATGCATGGTATTGGAATGAAAACGATACTCAGAAAGTAGTGTTCAACAATCTGCCCAAGCTTGTATACGATTATGATCTTGAGAAGACTGCAATGCAAAGGGCTATGGAAATATCAGTCTATTACTCTCATACCAGGCCTAATGGCAAACTTTGTAATACTGCATATTCCGGTTATTGCTATTTTGGAGAAAACATCGCCTACGGTTATGATACCGCTGACGCAGTATTTAAAGCCTGGCAGGAAACCAACAATAAATATGTAGGACAGGGCCATAGACGAAATATGCTTGCTACCGAGTTTACCTGCGTGGCTATAGGCCATGTAATCCGTGATGATATCCATTACTGGGTTCAGGAATTTCGTGCCCCCACTGTTTCTACAGCTGTTACTCCGGTCACAAATGCTACAAAGACCGCTTATGTTGATTGCCTTTCCTCAAAGGTAAAGCACAGAGCAAGTGTTTCAGGTATATCTTTACAATACGGAGATACCTGTGATTTATCCGATATAGAAGAAATAATTTACTACAATGACGGAGTGTGGTACGACAAATACGCAAACTACTCGATTCTCACAAAGCCGATCACAGCTTTTACTGTCTCCGACAGTTCTGTAATATCAGTTGATAAAACCACCCTTAAAGGGCTTAAAGCCGGCAATGCAAATTTGCAGGGAAATTATTCCAATAATTCTGCATTTACTATCCCTGTAACAGTAAAGCCTGTAAATATAAGCAATGCTACCTGTTCTCCTATCCCGAATCAGACAGCAACAGGCTCTGCTCTTACGCCTGCTGTTACTTTAAAATACAAAGATAATACTTTGGTTTCAGGGACTGATTATTCAACCCAATATTCAAATAATGTCAATGCAGGCTATGCCACTGTTACTATTACGGGAAAAGGGAACTTTACAGGAACCACAACAACCTCTTTCTATATAGAAAGCCCTCCCGAAGTAAACAATAATGAAGTCGATGCAAACAACCAGGAATCTGAATCAAACAGAGCTTCAAATACTACATCAAAAAAATCTGCCTCCGACGATTCATTAGACTCATTCGATAAGATAAAATCCTTCTCTCTTAAAAAAGGAAAAAAATCCCTTACAGTAAGCTGGGATAAAGTAGACGAAGCAGATAAATATGAGATTCAGTATTCTACCAATAAAAAATTTACCGATGCTAAAACAAAGACCTGCAAGGGTTCCAAGAAATCAGTAAAAATCAAGAAACTTAAATCCGGAAAGAAATATTACGTCCGCATCCGTTATCGCCAAAGTAATTATGGAATAAAGACTTACTCAAAATGGAGTAAAGTAAAGAAAGTCAAAGTAAGCTAATATAAAAAATGACTAAATATTATCACTTTATCGTGTTAAATATTTAGTCATTTTTATTTGCAGACTTCGCACGCCGAAAATAATAATCAAAACAAATCCAGCATACTGTCCAGATATATGTCCTCTCTAACCTTAAGCTGATATTCAGGCTTTGTCATATAGTAGAGCAAAAACTCGAGTATTATCGCACTTCCAAGACTGCGCCCTTCAATCTTAAAGTTTGTAAAACCGTTAGGCCCATATACTTTTGTAATGTCTTCTATCCCGATAAATCCCGGATTTTTCATAGCCTCAGAGAATCTGTATCCGCTTCCTGCGGTAGGTGACACACATACATGATCCTCACAGTCCTCTCCAAGACTCTTTCGGCTGACATTCTCATAACAATTTTTCCTATCGTAACAATCATACCTGCAACATTCGTTACAGAGAAATTCAACCTTATCCTTTAGTAACTGCGGTAAATTATTCAGTTTATCAAAAGCTTTATTTAATCTAAAATCCGGTACGACATACCGAAAGTCCTCGCGGTTTAATTCGTCTTCGAAATCCTTAAAGTCGGTAAGAACCTTAGTCGTAGAGGACACAAAATAGAAACCGGGATAATTGGCTTTAATATAATCCAGTAACAAATCTGAATACAGAATTATGCCATTCTCTGTTTCTCCGTTCTTCTCAAACAGGCTGCAGAGATAATTACACCGTTTATCTTCAAGATGTTCTTTTCTCAAAAGTGAATTACTGAAGGTCAGTCTGGCAGAAATACCATATTCTTCCATTAAGTCTGCGACATTCAGAGGCTCTTCCTCTCCAAAGCCCACTCGTCCTCCGCCCCAGATGCAATCTCCCGGAGCACCATAAACAGACCCTATTTCGCACCAGTCATAAAAGTATTCACGATGGGCACGATATAGAGGCAGGAAGGCCTTGTATAATTCATAGAACTCAAATAAACCCGGAAGATGATAATAAACTGTCATTTCATTTTTCCTCGTTCCATAGCAGGGTATCGTGTAAAGACTAATGTCTTTGAACAAAACAGCCCGCCGGAATATGTATATGCAATTTCAAGCGATTATAGCATTGCTAATGAGCGCGAAATCGCATATACATATTCCGGCGGGCGTAAGGCTTAAAAATTCACCCGGCGTTAACCTGATCCGGGAAGATTTCGGATGGCATTGGTTTTGCAAAGTAGAAGCCCTGTATCATCTCACAGTGAAGCTTTCTAATGTAATCATATTGTTCCTGAGTTTCTACTCCTTCAACAACAATCTTAAGTCCCAGACGTTTTGCCATCTGTACAACAGATTCAAGAACAATCATGCCCTTTTCGCTGTTCTTAATATTGCGCAGGAAATACATATCGATTTTCACAATATCAACCGGCATATCCTTGAACATATTCAGATTTGAGTATCCGCTTCCAAAATCATCCATCATTATGATGAATCCATGACTGCGCAGCTGATTCAGCATTTTGATAATATTTTCCATGTTATCATTAAACGCACTCTCAGTAAGTTCTATCTTTATAAGGCTGTGATCAATATTGTATTTATCAACAATCCGAACAATCTCTTCAACTATTCCATGATGGTCGACATCAACTCTGGAAAAATTAACAGATACGGGAACCACTTCCATTCCCTGATTAATCCATTCTCTCAGTATTCTGCATACTTCTTCCAAAACATAAAGATCAAGCTCAGTTATAAACCCATTCTTTTCAAGAATAGGAATAAAATCACCGGGATTTATCATCTGATTCTTGGAATCAATCCATCTTACAAGTGCCTCGGCACTAACTCTCTGTCGTGACATGGTATCGCATACAGGCTGCAGATAAACCTTGAACTCTTTATCAAGAATAGCACCTCTTACACGCTGCTCTACAGATTTTCTGTGCTCATCCTCAAGTCTTATATCAGCATCATAAAACGCAACATTGGTCTTGAAATTTCCCGATACCCACTTAAGTGCATACCCTGCGTGATCAAGCATTTTGTCGATATCCTTATCCCCATCTTCCAGTCTGTAAACACCGGCATAAAAAGAGACAGCATAGTCCATACCTGTAAGTGGATTGCTTATCGCCTCTGACAAGTCCATATTTTTTATCGTTTGGATTGATATTTCCTCTTCAGTCAATATAGCAAAAGTATCTCCGCCAATTCTGCCACATACCGCTTTATGCCTGGCACTATCTACACATTTTTGAATACTATCAGCCAGAAGCATCAGGACTCTGTCACCATTTTCCATTCCGGTTCTCTCATTTAGCTCCTGCATATGATAAACCTGAATTTTTACCATCGCGTATCCACTCATATCCTGCTTATGCATAAGCTCGTCACAGGAGCGAACGAATCCCACCTTATTGTTAAGTCCCGTAAGCTCATCAACGGTAACATCGATAAAGCAAAATACCACTATAGTCATAGCAACAGCAAGCGCTATGATAAGACCTGTAAGGGATTGTTCCGGAAGAAACGCCTGATATAAAAGATTGAAAACAGTAATAAGAAATACTGTAAACAAAAGTCTTCTTCTGATATTCCCCAGATATCTCTTGTGCCTGAATGCGCAAATTCCCACCATACTGGAGCAGATAAGATAATAAATAAAGGTAATGGGAACACCAAATCCTTGTTCATAATCAAGAGTGTTTTTATCGAGTGAAAAGAACATATCAAAGAAAATATTCCCGAAAGTCGCAAAAACAAGCATTATGCCAAGACCTGCATTCATAATTTTATGCTTGCCATCTTCTCCGCACAGCTCATAAAAATATCTGGTTGCACTATAGGGTATTAAATACAATACGCAAAAATATGCCAGTAGCGCTATATAAGTGATGTAATAAGAACGTGGATTGGCTATTCTCAGAAGAATTACTGTAAGTGAATCGAGAATATTATACGCAATTGCGCAACAAATAAGCAGCTTTAAACTAAAGCCGAAATTTTTCATAAGCTTTGGACGAATCCAGGCGCATATTAAACTGGTGAATATTACCATTATGCCGGCAACATCAAATTGGTAAGAAAACTGCATAATAGTACCTCAGGCAGAATCTATAGTAAATACGGTTAATTTCAATAAAAAAAGACGAAAAAAGATGATGTCCCCTCATATAGGCACATCATCTCCTCCACCTAACTATAATATATTATCTAAAATTTAATTTTTCAAGCGATTTTTGATTGATAATGTGTTTTTCTAAGTATTTTGAAATATATTTACCAAACTTTAATAAATTGCTATCAAAAATTCGTCTATAATAAATTTAAACTATATTCTTTAAAAAGGAGCAATATGGGGCTTATAACACTTAAGCAGAATCAGGTCCTGCACAAAAGCGGCGACATAGTAGAAACCCTTGAGATAGTTGTTAAAGGGTCTGTTTCTGTTATCATCGAGGGTGAATCCATCATCGTCGGTGTAGGTGGTATTTTAGGTGCTCCCGAACATCCAGGATCTGAATATGTCTATACTTATACCGCTCTTGAGGATACATCCGTATTCTCATATCCTTTTAATTCAATAGATGATATTTTCAGAGTTGTCGCATCAAATCCTAAAATATCCCCCATCCTTGCTGCCCAGACAGTTAAAAATGTTGTTCTTAGCCTTGATAAATATAATGAGGATTACGACAACATTCTTGCAGAATACAAACAGCTTGATATCGATGAAGCAGACTACCCCATGATGGCGGTTTCAGTTGGCATGGAGGTCGAGGATTTTCCCGAACTTGATGATATAATGCCTCCTGTTCGTACGAAGGCTCTTTCTGATTGGCAGGAAAAATTCTATCGCAAATTAAACGATAATGAAGAACTAATGAAGAAGACGTGCTATGCCCGCTCTGCAGACATATCAGACGGCTTTATTATGTATGCCCTGGAGGCTATTTCCTTTACTGCGGCCTGCAGAGAACAGCTCACAGAATACAGACACGATTTTCAGAAACAGACAAGCAGATTTCGTTCATCCATGCAGCTTATACGCGCAAAATCAGATGATATGAAGCGAAATGGCGCAGACGGAGCTGCTACAGATATTGATATCAGGGATGCACTTAATACCATACTTCAGTATGCCGATGCTGACGAAACTGCAACTGAGAACTTCCGCAATATCATTATTGAATTTAAGAATACAAAGACAAGATATGACACTTCGGATGAGAGCAGGGCATTAAGGCGAAATGTGGCAAAGGACTACTACACTATTTACACCTCTGCATTCCTTCGCAGCCTCAGTGATCCTTCTATCCCGTCTGAAGTCATGATGTTTTTGATGTTCGGTTTTGTGGACGAAGAGCTTGCAGGGCGAGAAAACACAAGGCAACTCTATGCCCTTATGAAAACCTATAAGCCTGATCCGGCCGGCCATGTTATGACCGTTTATGAATGGCTGAAAAAGATTTATGCAATGGAGCTTGAGCCTTCAAGAAATGAATTCGATGAAGATTATTTCACTGCTCTTCGCACCTTAAAAACCAGCGGTGACATAAGCGAAGAACAGATGGAAGAAATGAAGCTTGATCCCATGGAACGCCTGAAATTTGAGATAAAGAACCTTCTTGCTCTCGGAAACAGAATGAGTTTTGGAAGGCCATCAATGTTTGTTCCTGTTTTTGACGAAGAAAATGTAATACGCCCTCTGGACGTAGCTTATGTAAATACTGAAAAAGTGAATAGCTTCTATGAATATATACGTTCTATTGACTTTTCATTGTTCTGCAGGCAAAGTATCTTTTCAGATCCGGAAATCGGCGTGAATCAGGCATTTATCGACGAAGATGTGACGCCGTACATGATACTCATGCCGAATATGGGAAGCCGGGCTTCTCTATGGCAGGAAATAGAAGGAAAGAAAAGAAATACTCCCGCAAGATTTATCATTTCGATTTTTAACACAGAGACCTTTGAAGATGTTATGATACGTCTATGCGGCGAATTCCGTTGGGAAATGTGCAAGACAATTCAGGGTGTTCACTGGAATGATGTCACAGATCCATCTCTCACATCAATGTACTGTGATTATCTGCAGTTTTATAAAAAGAACCACTCTCTTTCCACTGAGATGAAGGAAAAGCTTAGAACAGATCTTAAGAAATACAACAACAATTATAAGAATCTGTTTGTATCTGAATATATGGCTTATATTAAATTTGAAGCAAACCAGTCCCCCAGGCTTAACAAGATTTCCAGGGAGATAATATTCACGTACTGTCCGTTCTCAGCTGAGCTTAGGGAAAAATTTGCAGATAATCCTCAATATGGTGAGCTAATAAAGAAATATACCGCACATGTAAACGGTATCATGCGCCCTATTTCCAATATGATCAGAAGGATACAAAATGACGGCTTTGAAGTGCCTCAGGTTCTGAAGGATCAATATGAGTATCTTAAGAAATAATTATCAGGAAGGATTATTATATGCAAATGCACTGCGATGAATGTACTTATTACGAGTACGATGAAGATGATGAAGCTTATTACTGCGGAGTCGATATGGATGAAGACGACTACGCAAAACTGATGGGTAATTCCAAGAGTGAATGCCCATATTTTAGAAATAATAATGAATACGAGGTGGTTAAACACCAGATGTAACCCAGCACCGCCCCAATATACATTGGGGCGGGCAAGTTGTTAAAGTTATTTAACTATCATTCCGGTCTCGCGGTCAGCGAAGACTGCTACCATTATCAGGAATACAATACCCATAATAAGCTGCTGTGTCTTAGGTTCTATGCCAAGCATGACCAGACCTGCAGTCAGAATTTTGTAGGTTAATGCTCCAAGAATTATGTTATAGAACTTAACCTTAGCTCCGCCGTTTACAGGCATCCCACCAAGGACTAACGCAATCATGATCTGTGTCTCAAGCTGATTACCTGCAGTTGAGGTTACAGATCCAACTTTGATGCTATTGATAAAAGCTGCAAGTCCGGTTATCATTCCGGCGGCCATGTAAACAAGCATCTTGGTTCTCTCTACTCTTACACCTGCAAATCTGGCAGCTGTTTCTCCCGCACCGATAGCCTTAAGCCTGTTACCAAGACCTGTGTACTGAAATACAGCAAATGCTGCAAGCAATATAAGTAATGTAAAGGTCAGATTAAAGGGCATGGTGTTATAGGAGGTTATATTTGAAACACCATAAACAGGAGTTTTTGTAGTAGCATATGCAACAATACCTCTTAACAGATACATATTACATATAGTGACAATAAAGGATGTGATTTTTCTTTTCACATTGAAAAATCCGTTAACAAGGCCTATTATTCCTCCGGTCAGTACTCCGCATAATACAGCAAGTACGATATTGAAGTTTGACAGAAAACAAACAACTACCGAACATACACCAAGCATAGACCCCTGAGAAAAATCAAGCCCTCCCATTGTCATAACCATGAACACTCCAACACATGCTATCAGCAGTACATAGGACTGGGATAACAGGAGTTTTAAATTACCTGCAGTAAATAACTGTCCCCCTGTAAGTACCGCAAACAATATCACAATAAATATGAATCCTGCAAAGGGCATTATATTTCTTATAAGAGCACGTTCCATAAACGGAACTGCTATTTTTTTACCATTTTCCATTTTGTCCTCCCGGCTCTTATACCATCTTCGCTATAAGGTCTGTATCCTTAAGATCTTCTGATCGTTTGAATTCACCACTCTGCTTACCATCTTTCATTATAATAATTCGATCAGCCATACCAAGAAGCTCCGATATTTCTTCCGATATCATAATGATTGACTTGCCGTCTTTTCTCATATGGCTCATCATCTGGTAAATCGTAGCTTTAACCTTGACATCAATTCCTCTGGTAGGTGAATCCAGTATTATGATGTCCGAGTTTTTACCGATCCATCTTGCCAGGACGACCTTCTGCTTGTTACCACCGGAAAGCGCTGACATAAACTGATGAACCCCCTCCATCTTTGTACTCATCTGCTTAGCATATTTTTCAGCAAATGCTTTTTCATCCTTTGAATGAAGAATGTGATTTTTCTTAAGTTCCTCAAGTGAAGGCAGGCAAATGTTATCCTGTATGGTATCGTTTATGACAAGCGACTCGTTATCTCTGTCCTTGGAGGCATAAGCAATACTGTTATCTATTGCAGTCTTAATGTCATTTATCTCTGTACCGTCAGCAAGATATACATTTCCCTCTCTGTCGTAGGATGCGCCAAACAACGCTTTTCCAACTTCATGCATACCACACTCTGACAAGCCGCCGATTCCAATAATCTCACCTTTGTGCAGTTCTATATTAAAATCATCAATCTCTCCAGGAACAGTCAGATGTTCTCCTCTTAAAACTACTTCGTCCGAAATTTCTGTGCCATAGTCCGTACGATAGTAATTGTTACTCATCTCACGTCCTACCATAAGTTTTTTCAGAGCATCCGCATCAACCTCACTGCTTTTAACTGTATCGATCAGAACTCCGTCTCTGAGCACACTGATTGAATCTGACTGTTCTATAACTTCATCAAGGTCATGAGATATAAAAATCACACATCTGCCATCATCCTTAGTCTGTTTCATGACTTTGAAAAGTTCTTTACGTCCTTTTTCACCAAGTGCTGTCGTTGTCTCATCCACAACAAGTACCTGTGGTTTAAAATGCGTAGCTTTAACTATTTCTATAAGCTTTCTGTCCTCAAAATTGTATTTGTCAATAACATCTGTTGCCTTAATGTAGTTAAATCCATACGAATCCAAAAGCTCCTGGGCTTTTCTGTTCATAGCATTGGTGTTTTTTACGCAGAAACTTGTAAACTCTTTTTCCTTACCAAGAAAGATATTCTCAGCAACGGTAAGGCCTGATAGTGTTCCAATCTCCTGAACTATAATCGCTACCCCCTGGTAATTTCCATCAACCTGATTCTTAGCGGATACTTCTTTTCCGTTTAAGGTAAAGGTTCCTGTATCCTTGTGATAGATACCTGTAAGACATGATGTAAAGGTTGATTTACCGGAGCCGTTTTCACCTATAAGTGCATGCACCTCACCTTTATAGAAGTCAAGAGTGACATGGTCGATGGCATGGGTGACGCCAAAATTTTTGTCGATTTTCTCGGCATGAAGCAGTACTTCGTTCATGTCTCCCTCCTTTACTTCACAACAACGCCCTTAACAGGCTTAATAGTCATAGTTACAATCGCAAGAAGAACAATACCGGTTACAATGTTCTGTACTGTTGTCGGAGCACCAAGTGCAACAAAGCCCTGGAAAAGTAGCTGAATGATAAACTCCCCGACTACAATTGCCACAACAGGATGTCCATACTTTTTAAAGGCAAGGCCAAAAAACGTTCCCATAAGAGGCGGGAAGTTTCGGCTCATGGATGCAAGGTTTGAAGCACTGGTCATAGATGTTCCATAAGATATTGTCAGAATAGATTCAACCCCCACAAAGAATCCGCAGAGCACAAAAGCAACCACCTTATATTTGTCAACATCAACACCCATATTCTTTGCAACAACTTCGTTTGAACCTATCGCATAAGTATAGGTTCCAATCTTTGTGTACTTTATAATAAATCCGCATAGGAAAAAGGCCAAAAGTGCAAGAATAAGATTTCCCGGATAATCACCAAAGGCTCTGTACTGCGGTGCAAGAATCGCTTCTTTTCCATTAGTTGCAAAAATGGAAAGAGCCTCATAAACAAGTGACAGGCCCGCTGTCACGATAAGTGATGATATCCTGAATTTTATATATACAAGTCCGTTAAGGAGTCCCACCAGTACTCCGCTTATCATGGGAGCAACAAGAAGGCCCACATAACCGAAACGTTCACTCATATTTACCGCAAGCACCGAGGAAAGTACGATGTTTGCACCAACGCTCATATCAAAGGGACCCATAACACAAATAAAATAGAGTCCGCATCCGCCTACCGCATAATAAAGAGCGGTTTTTAAATATGTCTGCAATTTATTAAAGTCCCCGAAGGTCTGGGGTGCCAGAATTTTAAAGAAAGCCCAGAAGACAAAGGCTATCAGAACCAGAAGGAGCATACCGTACCACTGGCTCTGTTTGAATTTTTGTAGCTTGTTCATAGAATCCTCCCATAACCCCTCATCCGTCAGCTTCGCTGACACCTTCCCCCCTACCAGGGGGGAAGGCATAATATTAGTTGCCCCAACGCATATTAACATTGCAAGTTGAAAGGTATAATATTAGTTGTCACAACGCATGTTAACATTGCCAGTTGAAAGGTATGATATTAGTTACTGTGGCGAGTTATAACGTCATCGATTGAAAGATTTGTAGCTGCCTTGTTGAGTTCGTCAAAGCTGTAACCTGCCATTTCAGCGAGCTCTTCGTCTGTATAAGGATCATCCTTTACAAAGTACTTCTCATAGTTTGCATAGTCATCGGGAGATGAAACATACAGGTACGGGAAAAGAATCTCATAACCAAAGGTTCCTTCTTCCTTAACATAGTTGCCCTTTACTGCGTTAAGCACAAGGTAGAAAGCAAAAAGAGGATCGCAGAAATGTCCGCCTGACTCGGCAAACATACCACCTGACTTAAGCTGCTCAGCAAGATCATCAAGGAAGTCTGTGGATACAACATCGATTTTTCCTGTAAGACCTTCATTAGCGTATGCACCGATGGAACCAACGAGTGGATCACCACCGCCACCTGCTACGATAAGGGCATCCATTCCGGGATTTGAATTGTAAAGTGACATAGCTGCTGCTGCACCTTCTTCAGAAGATGTGTTAGCATAAACAGGCTCTGTCATTGTTGCCTGGTCATCGGGATGAGCTGAATTCCACTCATCGATTGCCTGCTGATATCCCTGCCATCTGAGCTGGAATGTAGCATCACCAACTGTCCAAGCCTCAAGGCCTATTGTTCTGTCGCCTTTTTCAAGAAGAAGGTTAACAAGAGTATAACCGTTTGTTATCTCGTCCTCGTGAACCGCACCAACATAGTACTTGGAATTACATGCTGTCTTATATACCTCCGGACTGTTTTCCTCTGAAATAATACGGAAGAACTGTGCGATGTATACGCCATTCTCTGTACATGTATTGATAGCTGAAGTCATTTCGGAATCAGCTGAGTTACAGATTATAATACCCTTACATCCTGCTGCGCAAAGCTGCTCAACAGATGCTGTAACCTGCTCAGATACATGTCCCTGATCAACATACTGTACTTCCACTCCTGTTGCCTTTGCAGCCTTGTCCACAATCTTTTTGCACTGGCTTCCGAGAACGTCTGTGGAGCTCCAGATTGAAACACCGATCTTAATATCCCCTGATCCTGAAGCTGATGATCCACCTCCGTCACCGGAGCCTGCAGCCTTACCGCAACCTGTTATCAGCGATGATGCCATAACACCTGCCATAAGCAATGCGCCAAACCTTTTAAAACTCTTTTTCATAAAACATTTGCCCTCCTTATTTAATTTGATAATATTTTTCACCGGATCATGCTATCAGCAGATCCGACAAGTTACTTTTTTAATCCCTTTACTTCAAATGTCTTACTCTTCTCATTTCCAAATACCACTCCTGCTGATTTGGCTGCAGTATCATCGTATGAAACGGAGACAATAACCTGCTCTCCGTTAGATAGTCCGGAATTCTTATCGATATTAAAAGAGATGGATGAAACTACATTTATATATTTTGTAAGTTTTGAAAGGTCTTCTATCTCATCAAGTTCTTTTATCTGCTCCTCACCTCCGACCATCTCTGTTTCAAGTCCGTCGTAATCAACATACACAAATGCTGTTCCCTCTCCGTTTGATCCGTCAAAAGAGACTGTTATGTAATCAAGGATATTGGTCACTCCGTCCTCAGTATTTATTCCTGCATATTTTTCGTGACCGCATCCATTTATCAAAAGCATAAGAGCAATTCCGGTACCGGCTATAACTGCCTTTAAATTTCTTATTTGTAACACCCTTATATCCTCCCCAAAAATAAAAAACTTCGTAAACCCGTTATAGTTTACGAAGCCATTGTATCAATTATATTTTTTAACTATTAGCACAATTTAGAAAAACTTACTATCACTATTTTGAAAATTAATCTAGCCTAAAACGTTCTTTCTATACTCTGTCGGACTTATTCCCTCAAATCTTCTAAACACGCGGCTAAAATAATTGTAATCATCATAGCCTACTTCGAAGGATATTACCTCAAGCTTGATATCCTCATCCTCCATAAGTTTCTTTGCCTGATTCATCCTGCATCTTGTTATAAAGGCTGTAATCGTCTCATTGTATTTTTGTGAAAATTTGCGTGACAGATAACTGGGTTCAACAAAGAACATCTCTGCAAGATCAGAAAGCGAAAGACGTTCCATATAATGTTTTTCAATATAGTCATGAACACTTTCTACCTGCCTGTTAATGGAATTATCCTCAAATGATTCCACACCGGAGGCAATACTAAGAGCAAGATCTATATTATCCAGAATAATTTCTTTATTCAGCGATCTCAGGCCGTAATTAATTGCATCCTGAACCTCCTCCAAGGAGCGCACGTCACTCTCACACTCAAGATCAGCTATGGTATTTATCACTCTTGTGGTAAACTGCGTTACTTCAAAAAGGCTCCAGCCTGTGCTGTCACACTTCCTTAAGCCGGCCGTTTCCATAATGGCATTTTGGGCCTGTCTGATCTCATGATTACTTAAATGGCCTGAAATAAGAGATTCCAGCCGGTTAGTATATTTATCCTGTACCTCAGATATTTTCTTATTTCCCCTGCACATGACAATGCTATGCTTTCTTCCAAATGGCCTTGTCACAAGCTCTGCTATCATCTCACGGTATACCGTAGCAATATCATCAAGTGAACTTGCCCTGTCATGTATGACCACAGTAACCGGGCCCTGCTTTTCAACAGGAAACGCTTCAATGATTCTGTCTGCTATAAGCTTTAAGCGCGGTGGTGTAGCATTAAGCTCAATTATGAACTCATTAACCTTGTCGGTGTAGTTAAAGACTATGATACTTTCATTATCTATGAGTTCTCTAAGCTTTGCTTTCAGATCATAGGACATTCTCAGAACATCCTTATCATAGCTTTGCTTTAATATTTCAACATCGTGAAACTTTACAAGTATAGTTGAAAGCTCAGAAAAAACCTTTGTACTTGGAATATGAAACTCTTTGGTCGGTCTGAAAAGCTTTCCGTTTAGCAAAGATGAAAACTCATCATCTTCAAGAAAAGAGGATACATAGTTTTCTCTTAATCTGCTGTCTTCTTTTTCAGCATTTTCCGCTTTTCTCTCCTCCAATGTTTTAAGGGCCTTACTCAAAGAAGCTGCCAACTGCTCTCTGCTTACAGGTTTTAAAAGATAATCTATGCCACCGGACATAAAGACACCCTTAACCTTTTTAAAGTCATCATAGCCACTTACCGCAAGGGTTATAATATCAGGAAAATCCGTATGAATTTTATTCAAAAGTTCAAGTCCACTAAGAAACGGCATGTTAATATCAGTGATAACAATATCAGGTTTTTCCTCCGGTATCCTCTCAAGAACCTCATCTCCATCACACGCAGGCTCAAGAAAGTCGATTGAATAATCTTCCCAAGGCAGCATTCTTCTTATATTTTCACGACTCCACAATTCGTCGTCAGCTGACAATACCCTGTACTTCGCCCCCATTTTCTTCCTCCTCTTTCACAACAGGCAAAATGATAACAGCTTTTGTTCCATCCTCAGATACGCTCTCATAATGTATTCCGTACCCACTCCCATAGACACTCTTGACTCTGGCATTAACATTCATTATGCCTATCGAGCGTCCCATCTCTATCCTGCTGATATCAGCTTTTTTAAGCTGCTCATTCATTTCCTCGGCGTCCATACCCGCACCATTATCTTTTATCGTTACAACAAGGTTTCCATCTTTATGCTTTGCCGAAATAACAAGCTCCTTATCTTTTCGCCTGCTCTTTCTGAGGCCGTGTTGGATAGCATTCTCAACAATAGGCTGCAGTGTAATTCTCGGAATGCTGTCCATAAGTGTATCCGACTCAATCTTATAGGTGTATTTTATAGTGCTGCCAATACGCACATCCATTACATAGAGATAATTTCTTACGTGTGCCATCTCCTGCTGAAGTGTGGACTGAGTATCAGAGATATCAAGGCTGTATCTGAAAATAGCTGAAAGTGACTGGCAAAGGCCGCTCACCAGAGTACAGTCCTGAGATGCAGCTATTCCGCTCATGGTATCAAGAGTATTATATAAAAAATGAGGATTTATCTGCGCCTGAAGCACCTTGTACTGTGTACGTTCCATAAGTACTTTTGCCTCATACTCTTCCTGAACCATATTCTGAATTCGGTCAAGCATCTCATTAAACTCTTCACCCATTACCTTTAATTCCTCGCTCCAGCCATCTGTCCGGGCCCGAAGCTCTGTATCACCGTCTTTGATTTTTATTATAGTATGATTCAATTCATCAACAGGTCTATAGATAAAGCTTGATATCATAATTCCGAGTAGAATGGTAACAAGAAGAATTATTCCGGCAATTATTATCAGCATGCGGGCAAGAGCACTCTGAGTCTGTAACAACAGTGACTGTGGTGTCAGCATATAGATACTCATGTTGTATTTCCCGGAGGGTCTGGAATTAAGATAAAAGGCACCATATTCATCTTCCAGTTCATTATAATTCTCTGACTTTGTCGCTATGATTTTAGTTATATCCGAAAATATCCTGGTTTCTTCCTTAGTGGTATTTCCCACCCTTGTTATCGGAGAATCTCCATTTGGCTGTAGCCAGACATATACGTCTCTTGAGGAAATATACTTACTCATGATTTCAGCAAAATTCTGGGTATTATAATCACAGACAAGGTAACCAAGCTGCGACCTTTCATCATCATATGTATGTAGTTTTAAGCAAAATCTTAGGACATCTCTGTCTGCTTCCTCATTATGATATCCGGATATCATAACAGAATAATCATCAGAATCAATATAGCTTTTCAAATGGGAAATATTTACATACTGATCAGTATCATAAAGGTCTCTGGGGTAATTGTAGGGCTGTTTTCTCCACGAGCTTACAAGCTTGTTATCATTATCGTAAATGTACATGGCAAGCAGCTGGTCCGAGGAATCAAAATGCTCCTCTGATAGATGCCAGGCCTTCCAGTAATGATTGAGCAATCTTCTCCTTTTTGCATGAGAATATCTCATGTCATAGAGCATTTCGCTCTCAGAATAGATAGTCTGCATCTTTACAGTAATCCCATGAATATAAGAATTAAGTTCGCTTTCGATACGCCCAAGAGTTTCGTCATTATTAAGAAGGCTCTCTTTGCGAATCTGGTTTCTGGATGTCACTTCAAACGCTACCGTCTGCGCAATTATCGCAAATAGCGTACATCCAACAACCAGCCCCAGAATAGCTTGCCGCATAGTCCATTTTGCTTTTTTCATACCCTGTTTATTCCCCAATATACCGCGTATGCTTCGAAAAAATCCCTACTACAAAACAGTAGCAGGGATGCTAATAGTTTTCTTTTACTATTTCTTTTTATTTTAAATCAGATGTACAGCAAGGGCACTTTGTAGCCTTGATGTTGATCTCGCTCTGGCAATGAGGGCAGATTTTGGTTGTGGGAGCTTCCTCTTCCTTCTCCTTCTTAACCTTATCACTAAGCCTGTTAAGTGACTTCACAATACAGAAAATAACGAGAGCCATAAGCAGGAAATTAATAACTGCAGTGATAAATACACCATAGTTAAGTGTTGCTGCGCCTGCTTCCTGAGCAGCTGCAAGTGAAGTGTACTTTGTTCCGTCAAGTGTAATGAACCAGTTGGAAAAATCAATACCACCGGTAAGAACGCTTATAATCGGCATAATAATGTCATTAACAAGTGAATTGATTATCCCCTGAAAAGCTCCACCGATGATGACACCGACTGCCAAGTCCATTACGTTTCCGCGCATAATGAATTCACGAAACTCGTTTGCAAACCCCTTACTTTTTTCTAAAGCCTTAGTCTTATCAACCATCATTTTTTCCTCCCCGATTTATCTGGAAACTATTTTTCAAACCACTTGAAATTATACCACATATTGAGTATTATTAAATAGTTCGTTGATAACGAATTCATGCAGGACTAGTACATCGGTAGTATGTCAGCTTCCCAAGCTGAAGAGGCGGGTTCGACTCCCGTGTTCTGCTTTTCCTTTTTTCATTGTGTTCACAGATTTTTCACATTCCAATCACTTTTTCACAAAATAAACACAAATTTATCACTTTCTGTTACGATTTTGATTGTAATATATAAAACATCAAGAGGAACAAACCTCTTGAAACTCCCTCATAAGAAATAGAAACTTTTCTTCAAAACAAAAAAAGCTGGCGTTTCCCGTGACAAGGCGCCAGCTTTTCCCCTGTTTATAAGTATTTTATTCTGAAAAATCAAATCGTAATATCTTCCACATTCACAATCTTTAAGACAAATGCCTTTTTGGATGCACAGCTTACCATGTATTCCTCGTCAAGATTAAAGCTCTCAATATGCCATCCTTCCATAAAGTTATCATCCTCTCTGGGATCGATATTAAAGCCTTTCCCATCTGCTTTTAGAATAGCTTCAACCGATGTCCAGCTTTTCCCCCAGGAAAGCTTTGTATTATTATTCTCTTCCTTTTCAAGTCTTTCATAATATGTAGGC
>JAEEGL011405277.1_pt1 | contig 19744 bp, 10 predicted proteins | sample 9134231 | NCBI WGS metagenome assembly JAEEGL01 (sample SAMN16246548, study PRJNA631951) | gut metagenome | biome: gut microbiome; feature: rumen; material: fiber-attached | host: Bos | place: Iran: Karaj | collected 2018-10 | reverse complement strand
GACAAAATTATAATAAAATGATGGATAAATTATTTAAATTTAAAAATATTATTATTAGATTAATTGGAAATAATCAAATTATTATTATAAGTTATTTAGCAAGATGGAATATGATAAGTCAAAAAATATCATTACAAAAAAATGCAGATGTCATAAAGAAATTCTGTAAAATTAAAGTTAAACATCATTTTAAAAATATTAAAAAAGGTAATTTACAAAAATTATTCAGAACTTATTTATTAAAAGAAATATTATATTTTATTAAAAAAGCTGGAAATATTGATAAAAAAAATGGAAAAAATATTATTGATTCTTTAACCAATGTTCTAGTTAAAAATAATTTTGATAAATTTATTAAAAATATGATAAAAAAATATTTTTAACTGCTGTTAAAAAAGGGATTGAAGCTTCTTTTAAAAGTTTCAAAGATAAAAATTTACCTATTTATTTTAATAAATATGTTAATAATACTTTAGGAGAAAATAATAGACAAGCTAAAAAAATACAAAATTGGTTAAAAAATAGAAACAAAAAATTAAAAGTTAATAAATCAAATAAAAAAGATGATTTATTAAAAAAATTAGTTTTGAAATTAGATTATAACAATAATAAAAGATTAAAAGCCGCAATTAAATATTGGAAAAAAAAAGCAAAAATCAATAATTTAAATCAAGCTGCAATTGACATTCAAAAAATGTGGAGAGGATTAAAAGGAAGATTATTAGGAAATAGGAAAATAACAAGAAATAAATTATCAATAATGTTTAAACAATATTATCTCAATAATTTAATTTCTATTTTAAATGAAACAAATGTAAAATTTTACTCTCCTTTAAAAAATGGATTAAAACAAATTACAAGTTTAACTAAAAGATATTCAACAAATAATATAATTGAACATTTTAATAACAATCTAAAGAATAAATATTTAAATACAATAATAAAAAAAGCAAATGATTCTCACAATTTATATTTATTACAAATATATTTTAATAAATGGAAGAAAAAAGATAAAGAAATAAATAATCAATTAGTAAGAATTCAATCAGCTTATAGAAAATATAGTTCAAAAATAAGAAGAAATATATTAGAAAAAATAAGAGATAAAATATTAACAATATTTATGAAAAATAATAATGCATGTAATGAAATTTTAAGAACAACTTTAAGAAAATGGCAATTAAGAAATCAAATACTAAAATGTGAAGATAGTTCAGTTATTATTCAAGAATTTTTATTATGTAGAATTCATAAATTTATTCATAATAAAATAAATAATTTCTTTTTAATTTTAATGAAAAAAATTGTTGCAAAAAAGTTAAGAAATTGCTATAAAATTCATAAATTGAAATTATCAATTTTAAAAACTTTATTCCCTAAAATTGTAAAAAAAACAAATAATTATAATGTTAATAATAAAATTGATAAAATATTAAATGATTATTTAGATAAAACTGAAAAAGTAAGAAGAAAAGATAGTTTACATAAATCTTTAAATGATTGGAATAATATAACAAGAAAAATTTCTAATAAAGAACTAAATTCTGCTTTAACTTTACAAAAATTATTAAGAGGTATATTTTCAAGAAAAAAATATAAACAAATAAAAAATAAATATAATAAATTTAAAAATACAATTTTAAAATTTAGTTATGAAAGTCCTTTAAGAGTTTATTTCAATAAATATAAATTAATTGTTAAAAGACTTTCAGTTATGGAAAATGCAGATGTAATAAAAAAATTTTGTAAATATATTAGAAGAAAGGTAGATAAAGAGAAAAAAGATAATAGAATGAATATAATCAAAAAAGCTTTAAATATTTTAGATAATTTTAAACCTGGAAGAAAATTTTCATTAGATAAAATTAGATGTATGAGAAATAGAAATTTATTTAATAAAGTAATTTCAGATTTATCTAATAAAAGAAGAAATATTTTAAAAGATGTTTTTGATAATTTATTTAATTATGGAAGAGATATATTAAATAATAAAGTATTTAAAATACCAGATAATTTAAGAAAAAGAATTTTAAATAAATGGTTAAAAATTTGGGAAGAAAAAACAAAAAAATTATCTAAATTAAGAAGTACAGAAATGATACAAAAAAATTATAGATTATATAAAAGTTTTATTAGAAATAAAGGAATTAAAAATCATTTAAATAATATATTAAAAGTTTTATTAAATAAACATGATGATCTTTTAAAAAAATCTCTTAGAAGATGGAGAAATACCATCAAAAATATGAAAGTTAAAAGGTCTGGGAAAAGAATTGCTAATTTTATTATTAATAAATTTAGACTTTTTAAAGCAAAAGAAAATTGGAAAAAATTATCTAATGCTCTTAATCATAAAGATCAAACTTCAAAGAAAATTAAATTAATATATGAAGTTAAAAAATATATGATTTTAAGAAATTATTTAAATTATTTAGAAAGGCAATTAAAATTAAATGGTTGGAATAAATTAAAAAATATGCTTCATTATAGAAATAAATTAAGAAGTACAGGAAATGCTTTAAGACATTCAAATAAGAAAAATAATTTATTTAAACTTTTAAATTATATAAATAAATGGTTAGATCAAATAAATAAATTAAAAAAAAGAGAAAATGCAATAATTAAAATAGGAAATATAATAAATGGAAGAAAAAATATAATAGCATTAAAAGTTTTAAATGCAGTATCATTAATAAAAAAATTATTACATGATTTACCAAGAATAAGAGCATTAGATGCTTTTAATAAATTAAAAATTATATCTGAAAAAAAAAGAAGATTAGATAAATTAGGAAAAACATTAAAAAAAACTAAATATGATGTTGACGGTCAAAATATTGAACTCTTCATGAAAAAATTACATAAAATATATGGTGTAAAAGTATTAAATAAAATGGTGAAAAATTTAGAAAAACTCAAATATTTACATAAATTACGTCAAATAGCATATTTTTTAAAAATGTTTAAATTAATATTTTTAAAAAGTGCAGAATTTACCTATTATAATAGACTACTTGGAGGAAGTAGAGCTAATAGAACAAAATTATCTTTTTCAGCGAAATTATCAACTCCTCAACCTGAAGAAAGTATAAATGATAAAGAAAGAGTTTATTTAAATTTAGCTCCTTATTTTGTAGATTGGTTAAATGAAAAAATAAAAATTAGACAATCATGGGGAATTGAAAATTTAATTAGAGCATATTCAAATTATAGATTTAATAAATTATATAGAGATTATTCTAAAAAAATTCAAATTCCTCAAAAAGTTGAATTCTATAATAAATTATTTAAATTATTTAAAAATAAATTAAATGCTGGTCCATTGAAATTAAAATTAATGGAATTATTAAGAAAATATGCAATTCATCAATTAATGATTCCTTTATATGGTCCTGGGAGATATTATCGAGTATTATATTTAATTAAATTAACTTTTATGCATAAAGGAATTGCAAAGCAAAGATTTGTTAGAGATGTTATTAGAAAATGGAGATTTATTTATTTCTCTAAAGTAATTGCAAAGAAAAAAATGCAATTAATGTATAAAAATTTACATTTAAGTTATTTACAATTAGCTAATGATGTTTTTGGTGATGAAGATAATAATAATATAAGTATTATTAAAGAATTTGAAAGATTTGGAGATGATATTGGAATGTTTAATGGAGATAATTATAATAAAATTGAAGAATATAAATATTCTTCTATTTTAAAGAGGAAATTTAAATTTGATTTAAAAGAAAAAAACGATATTAAAATCGAGAGAAAATTATTTGGAAATGATTCAAGGAATAATTCTTTTAAAAAAGGAAAAAAAAATAATGAGATTTTAGAAATTCAAAGTAAAAATTCTGAAGAAATTATTGATTATAGTAAAGAGAATTCTAGGAATAGTTCTTTTAGAAGAAATAAAAGAGAAAATGATATTAATACTTTATCTTCTCATAGTAAAAAATCTTATTCTAATAAAACTTATGAAAATTATAATAATGATGGAAATGAAAATGAATATAAACCTAATTCTTTTAAAGGAAAAAGAAGGTATGGAAATTAGAATATTTTAGAAATTATTATTTTCGTTTTTTTTTAATTTTTAAATATTTAATTTATTTTTTGAATTTTTTACTTTTTAAACTTTTTTTTTAATATTAATGAAAAAAATAAAATAAAAAAATTATAAGATTGAACTATCTAATTAAAAGTACTTTTATTTTATCTTAAAACACTTATTTCTTCAATTTTAGAAGATTATATATTTTTCATTGAATAAAAATTATATTAAAATCTTTTATTCCTAAATAATTTAATAATTTATTTTTGTTATTGAATGCAAAGTAATTTGATTTTTTTTAAATTTTCTTTATTTTTATTTTTTAATATAATTTTATATTATTATTTATTTAATTATCATCTTCTTCTTCTTCCATTTCTTCATCTTCATTACTTTCTTTATTATCATCTTTTTTATTTATATTATTATTATCTTCATCTTCATCAATATCAAAGAAATCTTCATCATCTTCTTCTTTTTCAATACTATTATCTTCATTATTTTCACTTTCTTCAATTTCTTTTTCTTCTTCACTATTAATTTCTTTAAAACCTAATTTTTTCATTTTTTCACTTTTTATTTCTTTTTCCTTTATTTCTTCTTCATCATCACTTTCATAATAAGTTAATAAAGGACCATTTAAATTTTGTTCTGAATTATTATTTAAATTATTATTATTTATATCATCACCTTTTTCTTTATGAATTAAGGATAATTTTTCTCTTAACTCGGAGAATTTATTATAATATTTTGTATAATTAATAATATAATTTTTGATAATATTTAAATTTTCAATTGTTTTATTATCCATTGATAAAATACGGAATTTATGAAAAGAAACAATCTTTTTTAACCAAGGTAAAATATTTTTATCATATAAATTATTAGATTGAAATAAATCAATTGTTTTTTCAAAAAATAATTGAATAAGGTCACCAGTCATTTGTTTAACTGTATAATCAATTAAAATATTATCATTTTGTTTTATACAAAATAAAAATGTATCATGGTCTCTATTAATTAGAGAATTATTTAATGTTTGAATTAAAGTTATTTTTGAATTATTTTCTAATTCATTTGAAAATGAAGAATTTATTATTGATTCATTTTTTGATAATATTTTTTTTGGAATTTTAAATGTTAAATCAGATATTTCCGGATTATAAGACATATCATTTATCGATAATACTTTTATTAAATTACTATTATTGGCTTTCTCATTTTTGGATGCCATTAATAATAAATATTTTAATTTTATTGTTATTCTTTTTTGAATGAAATTATTTATATTATTCACATTTATTTTTTTTTTAATTTTTATTTATATTATTTTATATAAATACATTTTTTTTTTATTATATTTATTTTATTGTATTTATTTTTATACAAAAAGAAAAATTTTTTGAGTCAATGATATGAATTTATTTAGATAACATTATTAAAAATATAAATTAAATTTGTAACCTTTATTAAAGGATATATTTTCCTTTTAATTATTAATAGGACCAAAGTATAATTTTTTCTTTTTTGTTGAATCATCTCTACAAGAAAAAATAGTATTTTCTCCTTTTTTACTATTATGTCTTATATGTTTATAAGTTTGATTATTATTATTATTTTTCATTTTTTTCATTGACCTTAAAACTAAATCTAAATGATTAGATGAATTAAATTTTAATTTTTTATTTAAGTGATTTTTATTTATAATCTTTTCTACAATTTTATCTAATTCATTATTAATAATTTTTCCTTTTTCATTATTTTTATTTCTACTTTTTTTAAAAAAATTAGATACTGATTTATTTCTAAAGAAATTATTGCTTGTTATATTTGCACCGTTTATATCAATATTAATATTATTAGGATGAACATTTAAATTTAAATTTTTTTTCTTTTTATTATTATTTCCTTCAACATTCAAAGTTGAATTTTGAATTGATTTTATATTTTTGAAATTTTCTAAACTATGATTAAAAGCTTTTTTCTTTTTTAAATTAATATTATTTTTTTTTGGACAATTAGAAATATTATTTATGTTAAGAGGTTGAAAATTTTTATTATCTTCTTTTATTCTTGTTGATAAAATATTTTTTTCTGATGAATATTTAAAAGAATTATTTTTATAATTATTTACACTTTTATTTTTTTTTATTGATTTATGAAAATTTAAACAATTATTTATATATGTTGAAATCATATTTGAATTTGTATTTATTTGTTTTTTATCTTTAGAAGAAAAAGATTGAATACTATTTTTTTTTGAATGTATTATTCCTTTTTTTTTTGATTCTAAAATAATATTTGAAATATTTATATTTTTATTATAACTTATCTTTAAAGAATTTTTAGAATAATTTTTAACATAAGATAAAGGATTAGAATTAAAAGAATTTTTTTGAGTTATTATATTTTTATTTTTATTTGGTTTTAATTTCTTAAATTGATTTAAACTTGATTTTTCTTCATTATTAGGAGAATAATCTCTTATTCCAATAAAATATTTTTCCCTTTCCGAATTTACTCTATTATTTTTCTTATATATTGTAAATAATCCTAATTTAGAATTTTTTCTATAATCATTATGTTCAATTGTTTTATTTTCTTTTTTTATATTTTTTTTATCCATTGTATTTATTATATCATTAATTCCTTCTTTTAAAGTTTTTGATGTTAAAAAATCTTCTTCTAATAATCTTTGAGTGTTTAATTCATTATTAATTGTATTTAAGTTTAAAGTTGATTGAGTTGGATTTTCTATTGTTTTTATTGCTTTTTCATCGAATATAATTATATTATTTAAATAATTTTTTTTCTTTTTATAATCTTTTGAATTTTTACCAAATGTTTCTTTATAAAAATTTTCTGCTTTATTATCAAAATAATTATCTAGAATTTTATTATAATAAAAGTTTGTAAAAAAAGGTCTGCAAAAAAAAGAAAGATAATTTTTATAATATTTTGCTAAAATTGATATTTTATCAAGAGAATCTTTTAAAGGGTATTTTATTTGTATAAAATCAAATAGATAATCATATATTAAATAATCTTTATATTTTGATAAATAATGACTCTTTCTTTTTTTTATTAATATATTTATTGATTTTTTTTCCATTTCTTCTTTTATATTTCCATATTTTGAATATAAAATATCTTTTGTTAATGGGTAGTTGAATTTAAATTCTTTAAACATTTTTTAAATTATTTAAATATATTACATTTAAATAAATAAATAAACTATTAATTATTTTAATATTGAATCAAAATTTAAAATAATATTCAAATTAAAAAACAAATATTCAAATTAAAAAACAATATTTATATGCTTTTTTAAAAAATGTAATTATTTTAACTAGGTATTTAATAAGTTAAGTGATTTATAAAAAGTTTTATTTTTTTTAAATTTATAATTACTTTTAGATCTTTTAAAAATATTACTTTTTTTAATCTCTTTATTAATTGTGTCATTCTCTTCTTTATCATCTTTCTCTTTTTTTCTTTTTTCTTCTCTCATTTGTTTATAATTATCAGTAATTTTATGAATAAACACTCTTAACTTTTTTTCATTTTCTGTATTTTCTAAAGTTTTAAAATTTTTAAGATTAAAATTTCTTTTAAGAGAAAATTTTTTTAAATTCAAAGAATTTTGATTTAAAGAATATTCTTTTTTATTAGTAAATGGTAAATAAGTATCAAAAAATTTAAATTCATTTTTATTTTTTTGTTTTAATTTTTCAAAAGAAAGAGAAATAATTTCATTATGTAATTTTTTAAAGTATTCTTCTAATTTTTTTAATCTTTGTTCTTCATTTTTTTCATTTTTCATTTCTTTTTGTATTATCTGATTTACTTGTTTATTTGCTTCTTTAATTGCTTCTTCACAATTTTCACTTTGAAATTTAATTTTTGTTTGATGAAAATCCTTAAATTTATTTGTATCTATTGTAAATAAATTTAAATTTTCTTTATCTAAAATTAAAGAGCTTTTACTTTTAATATGATGATTAATTGTTTTAAAATTTTTGCTTTTATTTTTATTTAAAAACTTTTCTTCATCATTAATTTTATCAACTAATTTTTTTTCTTTTAATAATTTGATGTTATTAAATTTGGAAATTTCTTTAATAAAAAAATTAGAATCTTTAGTAATTAAGTCTTTTTCTTTTTCATTAAAATATTTTTGAAAATCTAATTTTTCTGAAAATTCAGTATTTTGTTTAATTTTATTTATATTTGTTAACATATGAATTCTTGGATGAGCTTCAAAATCAGAATTAAATCTAAAATTTTTATGAAATTTTACTTTTTGTTTTATAAAAGTTGTTCCATTAAAGTATTCAAATATTTTAGTATTAAAAACATTTGCTTTTGATATAAAATCATCACAAATTACAGTATGATGTTCTTTTATTAATTTATTAAATTTTTGTTTTAAAAATGATATTTTATTATTCTTCTTATATTGTTCTTTTTTATATTTATCATTTAATATTTTTTCTCTTTGGAATTTTAATATATTATTTTCCTTTTCTTTTATTTCTTTTTCTAAATTAATTAATTTTGTTTTAAAAAGAGTACTTTTGTTATTTTGAGTTATTTGTAATTTTTGATCAAAGGAAATTTTAGGATAATTTGATTTGTTTTCAGATATTTCTAAATAATTTGTTGAACTTGGACTTAATGAAATTGAAAGTTGTTTTTCTCTTTTATTTTTATTATTGTTTTTATACATTTTATAAAATGTATGAGTTATATCATTTCTTCCTTGAAAAAATTGGATATTTCCTTTATGTAATTCCATTTAAAAAAATAAAATATAATTTATACATAAATATTATTTTAAATTTTTTGAAGTCTTTATATAATGTTTTTTATTTAATTTATAATATTTTTTACTAATAATATTGTTCTCTCAAGAGAAATTATTAAATTCCTTTTTCTTTTGCTAAATAATTTATTATCATATTATTTTTTTCAAATGAAAAAAAATTTTAATTGATTTTTACTTATATTAATGAAAGAAAAAATTAAAAATTGAATTTGAATATGAATATAAAAGATATATTCAATTCAAAGAGAATAACACATAAAAAGAATCATTATTACATTTAAAATTAATTTCTCTGTCTCGTAAGTGCTTTTCTTTTTTTAGAAAGGGCTTTATCTTATTATTTTATCCTATTTATTTTTAGCTAATATTAGAAATTCTTTCTTTTAATAATTTTTTAATGATGTTTTTCTATTTATTTTTATTTTAGTGCTTTTTCCTTTATTATGATTTACTTTATTATTGATGTTTGATTAAGAAAATTATTTAGAATTTATGGTTCAATTAAACAATCACTTGAAATTAATTTAGATGATTTTGATAAGGATGTTAAGCAAAGAACTATTGAATTTATTAGAATGGAATTTCAAATTAATGAAAAATTAATTTAATGCTGGAAGTGATTTTAAACAAGTGAAAATAAAGAAATTTTAATTGTTTGGGGCACTAAATTTTTTTATTTTTTTATATATAAATATTTATTAAATGTTTTTAAAGAATTTTATGTTTTAAGTTTGTTTAGAGTTTTATGTATTATTTTTATATAATATTTTGATTTATTTTTTCGATTTTTTATTTTATATATTATTTTCACCTTTTAATATTAATTTTTTCGGAGATTTTTTTTTCATATTTATTACATCATTTTTTTGATTTATAAAATGATGAAGTTTATCATTATCATCATCTTCAATATCACCTTGAGATAGATTTTTTTTATGTGCTTTAATTTTATTTTCTTCATTTTTTTCATTTCTCAATTGATTATTTTGAATTCTTTTATCCAAATTAGAGAAATTTAATTTAGGAACCATATTATATTTCTTTTTATTATTATTATTATTACTATCATTAATAATAATAGGAGTAAAAGAGTCAAATTTATTATTATCTTTTAAATCATGATAACTTAAATCTTTATCTTGTAAAATAATTTCAGAATTATTATTATTTTCATTTTCAACTTCATTATTCCATTTATCAATTATTTCTTCAACATCAACTCCAGTTTTTTGAACTAATTTAATTAATATAATTAATTGTTCTTGAGTATCTTTATATGATAATATTGTATTTCTTAATTTACAATTTTCTTCATAAACTTCATTAAATTTATTATCTAATTTTTCATTTTCTTGAATTAATTTTTGAATTAATTTTTTTTGAGCTAAAACTTTTTTTTCTAATTCTTCTTTTTCTTTTTTTAATTTCTTATAATTATTATCAAAATCTACTGTTTCATTTTGTGGTTCTATACTTGTATTATTTATTATTTTTTTTTCAGAAAGATTTAAAGTATTTATAATATAATTATTTGTATTAATTGATTTAAAAGTTTTTGAATTATTACTTGGATTTAAATAAGGTTTTAAAGTTTTATACTTTAAAAATTGAGTTGATGTTTGAAAATAATTTGCATTATTTGAATTTTTATTGTCAATAGTTTTTTCTTTGCTTATTGAATTTTTTTTTAAGCTAACTTTATTTCTTTGAAAGGGACTAAAATTTTTTATTAATCCTACATATCTTGTTAAAGAAGTTGGATTTAGAGAATTATATATTAAATTTGATTTTCTGTTTTTATACATTTGAAGTCCTTTTGATTTTGTTGGATGAAGATTAAAAGAAGGATTTTTCTATTTTTCCTATATTAATTTATTTAATTTTACATTGTTAAAACTAATTTGAGTTAATTTTAATTTTGGTTTTTGAACAACATTATTCATAGAAATTAATATAAATTAATTAATAAAAATAAAAAGAATAATGATAATACTTGTATTTTATATAATTATTTATAATTTCAATTAAAGATTTTTTATATAAATAAATTTTTATAAAAAAGTAAATAAAATTTGATTAAGATACCTTAAAAAATCATTAAAATTAAAAGAATTCTTTAAAGATTAAATATTTACAAACTTTAATCATTTATATTATCATTAGAAACTTTAAGTAAAATAGATAAAATTTGATCAATATTAGGTCTTTTATCAATATCAGAATCCCAGCAATTTCTAATTAATTCAGCAATATTTTTATTTAAATTAGAAGAAACTTCAGGTCTTAATTTTTCTTCAATAATATATTTTTTTAATTCAGATAATTTAACATCAAAAGGAATTTTTTCATTGAAAATTTCCCAAAGAATCATTCCAAAAGAATAAATATCATTTTTTTCATTATTTTCAATATTTAATTTATGACAAAATTTTTTCGAGTCTAATAACATTTCAGGAGAAGAATAAGAATTTTTATTACTATATTTATTAAATATACTTGCATTTTCTTCTAAAGAATAAAAACCATAATCTGCAATAACTGGATTTAAATCATTATCAATATATATATTTTTTGAAGATAAATGATAATGAATAATATTATTTGAATGTAAATATTGTAAACCTTTTATAATTCCAATTGCAATATTAATTTTATTTTTATTTAATATTTTTTCTTTTTGAACATGAAGTAAATCAAATAAAGAACCTTTTTTATAATAATTTGATATTATCATAATTATATTATCTTGTTCAATACATAATCCAATTATTTTAGAAATGTAAGGATTATTTAAAGGAATTATATGTTCATAATCTTTAGTTATTGTTTCTAATTCATATCTACTTAATCTATCAAATTTAACTACTCTACAAATTATTTCTTCTGATTTATATATTCCTTTGTAAATTTTACCCAAACCATTTTTTCTATAATAAACTTCATTTAATAAAGAAATGTCTTTAAATGATATTAAATAATTAATAATTGAATTTTTTTGGTTTGTTAATTTGTTATTATTATTATTTTCTATATCATTTATATGAGATGATATTCTTTTACTTAAAGAAGCATCAATTATTTTTTCTTCTTCTCTTGTTTCATTTCCATATAATAAACTTTCAAATAATTCATCTTTACTAAAAGTTTTTGAGAAATCAAAATTAATTGAAAAATAAAAAGGAACAATTTCAATAATAATAAAATAAACTAATATCCCAATACAAATATTAAAATCTAAATTTTCTAAATCTTTAAATTTATCTAAGAAAAATTTTATAATAATTAATATAGTAATTCCAATAATAATTCTTGAAATTGACCAATAAAGACATATAAATAAAATATAGTTTAATTCTTTTTTTGATTTATTATCTTTATAAGGTCTTCCACTAAATTTACAAGATAAAAAACAATAAAAGAAAATTAAATTAAAAGGTGTAAAAATACTAACAGAACTAATAATAATATAATACACTTTATTATTAATAATTGTCTTTAATTGTAAAAATGATATAATAAAAAAACCAATAAAATATATAGGAAGCAAAAAATATAAAACATAATTAATTTTATTTATAATTTCAGGAACATCTTCTTTAAAAAGATTTTTATCATTAGCTAAATTAATATGATTAATAATATACTTATTAAGAAAATGCCAAATTAAAATAAGATAAACACACATAATTAATAAATCTGGAGCAGAGAGTAAAAAATAAAAGAAATTTGATTTTTTATTTTTATAAATATTACAATAAAGACAAACTCCTCCTCTTGTTATCCCACATAATGTTAATCCTATATAATAAGGAATACAAATTGGATAAAATGATTTTGATGATATTGTTCTAAAAAATGAATAGAGAGTAATAAATGAAAAAAAAAAATAAATCATTAATAAGCTTAAGGTTATTAAATCAAATATCATTCTTTTGTTTATTACTTTTTTTATTATTTTTTTTATTTATTTATTTATTTATTAAATTATATATTTTTTTTTGGATTAAAATTTGTTTTTTTTTTAAAAATATTAATCGATGAATATTAAAAATTAAATGGTAATTTTAATTATAAAATGAGAAATTTAAATTCATGTCATAATAAAACTCAAAATAATAAAATTTCATTAACTCAATATTCAAATTCATTGATTAAGAAAAAAAATAAAAAAACTCTTATTTTTGAATCCATTTCAAGAAAAGATGATAGATTTAATTTGCTTAAATTATTAATGAATAATGTAAACGACAAAATCAATAAAAAACCAAGTAAGAGAAATTTAAAACAATCTTTTTCAAATGAAAGTATAAGTTCCTTTAACACAAAACCAAAATTAAATATTAATTTAAATTTAGAAAACGACATTTTATATAATAAATTTACAAAAAATCACAAGAAGAATAATAATAACTCTGAAGAATCATTATTTAAATTAGAAAAATCTGTAAATAAAAATAAAAATAAAAATGTTCATAATTCTTTTTTAATTCAAAATGGAGTTATTCATCAAAATAAAAAAAAAGGTAAAGATAATAAAAATGCATTATCATTTGATAATTTATTAGATGTAAATAATATCAATAATAAATCAAAATTTAATAATAATAATAATAATACTCATTCAACAAATTCAACAATTAAAATTAATAGTTTTCGCGCTTTACAAACAAATTCTTTTATTGGGAAAAAAAATAGATTTTATTCAAACTTATTATCAAATAATAATTGTAGTATTAATTCAAGAGGAAAAACAACAATTAAAACAAAACATAATTCTTTTGTTACTCAAAATATTAATTATGATAGAGGACATAGAATAAATAAAAAAATTAGTATTTCTTTAAAAAAAAGAAATAAACTTACAGAATCTGAAAGTACTCAAAATAATAATAATAATAACAATAATAATAACAATAATAATAACAATAATAATAACAATAATAATAATAATAATAATAATTATAATTTTAATAATTTTGTTTCTCAATGTGAAAAATTAAAGGAAAGAACAAATAAAGTTTTATCTCATTATTTAAGTCTTGTTGAAAATCAATTAAATAATTCTTGAATGGAAATTTATGCTTTTATATATTAATTAAATAATTTAATATTGCTTTAAATATAAATAAAAATTTTTTTCGATTTTTTATTTGATTTAAAGAATAAAAAATTAAATTAAAATGTTTTTAAATGATAAGCATCACCCAGGATTAAAAAAGAAGAATAAATCTCCAGAAAACTCAAGACAAATAGATTTTAATAATTTTTTTAAAAACAAAAACCCAATATTAGATGCATATGCTCAGAATATAATATTTGGTCATAAAATAAAATATTTAAGTAATCATAAAAATAAACAATCAAATTCTCAATCAAAGACAAAACGCCACATTCACAATAATACAACTAAAAATTTTAAATTAAATCCAAAAACAAATGAAATAAAACAAATAAATAATTCATTTAAAGATTTAAATATAAATATAAATACTCAAATAAATATAAATTCTCCATTACCAATTCCTCAATTACAAAATTATATAAACAATAACAATAATAATAACATAAATATAAATAATACAAATATATCAAATAACAATAACATAAATATAATTAATAATAACATAAATAACAACATAAGAAATGTAACAACACCAGAAATAATATCAATAAATACATTATTTAATAATCAAGATATTCCAATAACATTATCAAATTTAAATATAGATTATTCTAATTTTGAAAGATCAAAAACCTCAATAAAACCAATAGGAAATATAAGAGCATATGCAGCAAATACATATCAAGGAATAGTAAGAAATTATAATGAAGATAGAGTATCAATAACTTTAAATATTCCTAAACCTTCAAATTATAATAAAACTTGGCCAAGATGTTCTTTATTTGGAATATATGATGGTCATGGTGGAAATAAATGTGCAGATTTTTTAAAAGATAATTTACATTCATTTATAATAAAAGATATAAATTTTCCTCAAAATCCAAAAAAAGCATTAATAAATGGATTTCAAAAAGCTGAAAATTACTTTATAAATAATTATGCTTTAAATAAAGACAATCCAAATGAAATAAATGATAAAAGTGGATCATGTGCAATAATAGCATTAATAATAGAAAATATATGTTATATTGCAAATGTAGGTGATTCACGTGCTTTAATATCATTAAATAAAGGTAAAGATATAATAGCATTATCAAAAGATCATAAACCTAATGAAGAAAATGAATATAAGAGAATAATATTAAATGGAGGAAAAATTTATCAAACTCAAACAACAACAAATAAATCAAATTATAATCAAATATTAATTGGTCCTTATAGAGTTTTTCCAGGAAGACTTTCAGTGAGTAGAACTATTGGTGATGTTGAAGCTAAATTACCTAAATTTGGAGGAAAGGAAAATGTTATTATATCTAATCCTGAAATTAATTATTTTTATATTGATGATGAAATAGATTTTTTAATTTTAGGATGTGATGGAATTTTTGATCAATTAAATAATGAAGAAGTTGCAAAATGTGTTTGGTTAACTTGTGATTTAAATAATATTAAAAATTATTATGATATTCAAAATATTAATGATCAATGCTCTTGTGCTGTTGATATGATTATGAAATCTTCTTTAATGAGAAAAACTTTAGATAACATTACTGTTGTTTTAATTTGTTTTAAAAATTTTGAAAGGGAAATTAATAGAAGGTTAAATATGGAAAATAAAGATTATTTATATTCTTATAATTGCGTTTTTACTGAACCTGATGAAAAAATGTATAATGAATTAAATCATAAATTTGATATTGAACAATTAGAAGAATATGGTAAAGAAAATAAGAAAAAAAATACTCCGCCTACTTCAAGTAAATATATTTTAAAAAATAATAATAATATTTCCAATTTTAAAAAAGGAAGTGTTGTTAAAAAGAAATTTATTAAGAAAAGTAATAATGGAAAATTATTACCACATTCTCCTAAAATGAAACCTGTGTTAAAACAAAATTTTTTTGATTTTTTGAAAAAGTAATTAATTAATGTTTTTTTTTTTTTTTAATTCAATTTTTATTATAAATTTAATATTATAATAAAAAAATTGATAAATAAAGATATATTTTTTTAAAATATTTTTTCATTATTCCAAAGAACAAAATAATTAATATCTTAATCAAAATTAATTTCTTCCTTTTGATTGTTAAGCAATTCATCAATATTTTGAGGAATATCATTATTATTATTATTATCATTTTTTTCAAAATTATTATTTCTGCTTTCATTGATATTATTTAAACTACTATTCATTTGATCTAATCTTGCTTGTTCAAACATTTCTCTTTGTTCTCTTGCTAATTCTTCTAAATCTTCTTTACTTTCGAAATTTCTTTTTCTTTTATTAGATTTTTTTTTTTTATTAATTAATTGTTTAACATTCATATTATCTTCATATTTAATATCTAATAAATCTTTTTCTTCATTTTCATTTTCCATTTCTTTCAAACTTATTTCACTTGTAAGTAATTTAATATATTTATTAAAATTCATTGTTTTAAGTGCTTCAAGTACATGTTCAATATTTAATGTTTTTTTACCGTTGTTTGAACAAATTTGAAATCCTAATGACGAAATGTAATTTATATAAGTTAATGAAATTTTCTCTATTAAAGGATATATATTTTTCTCTCCTTTTACTTCATTTTCTTTTAAAATTTCCTTTATGAAATTATATAATGGAGATTTAGGTAAGCCTGCTTCTAATTTATGTTCTTCCTTTAATTTTGGGGAATGTGATTGGTGAAAGGAATTCATTGATGTTTATTTTCATTTCATATTATATTTATATTGATAATTTAATTTAATTGGATATGATAAGGATTATTTTTTTTTTGATTAAAGGGGTTTTTTATTTTTTATTTGTTTATTATATATTTTTATATGATTGAAAAAAAATAAATATAAATACGAAATTATCATCTTTAAAGAGGTTGAAAAAAAATAAAAAAAAAATAAAATTCTCTATATAAAATAAAATTATAATTTGAAAGGTAATAATTTATATATTAATAGTTAAGAAAATAAAAATTTAATAATAATATTGACACATCTGCATTCAAATATATGATTTATATGAATTATTTAAATATGAGGTAATATGATTTATGGAATTTTCTTCAATTGAATGGAAATATTATCTAATCAAATTATATAAATTTATTATGTACAAATCACAATAAGATAAATCTAATTTGTGTATTATTGTCATCATTTATTATTATTATTCTCTATTTTCTTTAAATGAAATTTTTTGTTTTTTTTAGATGATTTTTTTTTTGTGGTTTTTTAATTCTTTTTTATTTTTTTGGTTATTAAATATGTTTTTTAATTGTTTTTTTTGTTTGGAAAAATTAATTCTTTTGAAATATGAAAGAAAACAGTTTAAACTTTAATACAATTACAAGAGAAAATGATAAAAAAGAAAACAAAATATTGGATGGGAAATTATTAAATATAAAAAATGATAAAAGTCCAAAAAATAGTTTACTTTCTTCTAAAAGAATCGATAAAAAATCTAAATCAAATCCAACATTTCAAACCTTAAATAAAAAACCACTAATTTCTTTAAAAATAAAAAATGAATTTCAAAGTAGGAAAAATAAATCAAATGAAAAAAACTCAAAAAATAATACATCAAACAATGATAAAAATTCAAATGATGGAAGCATATCAAATGAAGATTTATTAATAGTAGTTGGATATAATAATAATGAAAATAAAACAATAAATAGAAAATCTTTATCAAATCCTTTTTTAAGATATGGAAAATTATTAAATGAAAAATCAAAAAATATTAAAAATAAAATATCAGAAAGATTTAATTATTCATATTCAAAAAATTTAGAATATAAAAATGAAATGCCTAAAGAAAAAATAATATATAAACCTTTAAAATTAGCAGGAACACTTTATAAAGATTTATGTCAGAAGAAAATATATTTTATGAATAAAATAAAAGAAAAACAAAATATCATAAAAGGAGAAACATTATCTGAAATAAATAAAAATAAATATAAAACTTTAAATAAAGTAGATTTTGAAATGATAAGAAAAGAAGTAGTATCAAGTTATTTAAATAAAAAACTTTATAATAATATTCCAATTACTTATCCTTTATATTTATCTTTTAGAAATAATTACGAAAGCCAAAGTGAAAAAAAAAGACAAGAAAAAATAATTGAAAAATTTATTCAATTAAAAACTCAAATTAAAAATCAACCTGAAAATGAAAATCTTTTATTAAAAGAATTTTTATTTAAAAATGGTATTGATAATCCTAATAATTATAATGAAGAGAAATTAAATAATTTATCTTCTTTTTTAAATCATCCTTTTAATTTTGATTCAAAAAAAAGAATAAAAGAAATAATAAATGAAGGTTTAAATTATAAACCAACAGATGAAGAATTAATTAAAGATCAAAATAAATTAAAAGTAATAAATTATTTTTTAAACGGAGAAAAAACTAAAAAAGATATTATAAATTATTCTCCTATATTTTATAAAAAAATAAAAGCTTTTTCTAAAACTTTATATTCAAAGAAAAAGAATATTTTAGATTTAATAGATCAAGAAAAATTATATGAAAATATTAATAAACAGGAAAATAATAATAGAAGTTTAAATGAAATGATAAATTCTTTAGAAGAAGAATTTAAACAAATAAATAATGAAAAAATATCAATTAATGGGAAACAAAATAAAAAAATTAATCAAATATATAAAACTAAAAAATATGAAGATCATAATAAATTTGTTCCTAATTTATGTTTATCTTCTAAAGATTTTTATCAATTATATTTAAAAAGAGTTGAAGAAGAAAATAAAAAAAATAATAATATGAAATATAGAGAAGCAAAAATTAAAGAATTAAATGATAGATTATATTACGGAAAAAAAAATGGAAATAAAACAATTGATATAGATAAAATAAGAAGAAGACATAAATTAACAGAATTTATTTTTTTAAATAAGATTAAAAATAAAGTTTTACTTGAAGAAAAAAAAAAAGAATTAGAAAATATGCCTTTTTAAAAAATAAATTTTTAAAAACTTTTTATAATAAATAAAAGTTTTTTTTATATATAATAAAATTAAGTAATTTCTTATCAAAAGTATTTTTCTTTATAATATAAATAAAAAAAAATTTGATTATGATTTAAAATTAAATATCATATTCTTCAATATTATTATTATTTTTTAATTTATTAATTTCATCTTTTAACATATTATTTTCTTGAAGTAATAAATTATTTTTACTTTTTAAATTTTCAATATTAACATCATTATTAGAAAAAGAATTTAAATTCATTTCAAAATTTCCATTTAAAGAAGTTATCATATTATTTAAACTCATAATTTGTTTTTGATAATTTTCATTTTCTATTTTTATTCTTTCTAACTCTTCTTTTAAATTATTTTCATTTTCATTTTCATTTAATTTTTCTATATTTAATTTATTATTATTTAATTCTTCTATTTGTTTTTTATTATTTTCATTTTCATTATTTATTATTTGATATACTTGATATAAATGATTGTATTTTTCTTCTAAATCGCTTTTTTCATTTTGAAGAGTTAATATTTCATTTTGTAATGTTTTTATTTTTTGTTTTGAAACCCCGGATTTTTTTTTCTTTAATTTTTCTTCTTCTATTTCATTTTCATTTTCTAAATTATCATTTTCTTCTTTTTCTTCATTTTTTTTCTTTTTTGTTTTCTTTGTTTTATGACTATTTATTTTTTCTTCTTTTTCATTTATTTCATTTTGAAATATATAAATTAATTGAGCGTTTATTTT
>JAEEGL014350531.1_pt1 | contig 19745 bp, 7 predicted proteins | sample 9134231 | NCBI WGS metagenome assembly JAEEGL01 (sample SAMN16246548, study PRJNA631951) | gut metagenome | biome: gut microbiome; feature: rumen; material: fiber-attached | host: Bos | place: Iran: Karaj | collected 2018-10 | reverse complement strand
CGAAAGAATCGGGCGCGACAATCGGCCACGATTATAGACAATAACACATTCCGCTCGTTCCTGTTAATACAGTTCATTCTATAATCCGCATTTCTTCCATTCCTTTTCCATTCCTAGGATATCGACCCGGTCTGCAATGGAAAAATGCGTGTTGATTATATCCTGTTTTTCCAGTCACCAGACAGGTGTCATCATCGAAATACCAGAGAAACAAAGCCGTGCCAGACCTAGTGATGTCTATTCCATCATCAGGCCCCAGAAGTTTCCATAATGACTCAAGATCCATCCCCAGCTGTAGTTTTGTTTTCAATTCGGCTGGCAAGGGATGGTAAACCATCAAAACATCGAATTGTCCGGGAGCGCAGTCAATCCAGTGAAATCGTTGAATCTCATGGCCGCCCCAACCCGATTCAGAAACGACCAAGCATGTTCCGTCATCGAAAAACCATAGGTGAAATGGAACGGAGAATTCCTTTATTTCTTGTGCTGAACCCAAAATGTTCGTCAACGACGAATATTCGATGGGCCACCCGTCTGCGAGTGACTGTTCAATGTCTGCGAGTTCCGACTTGCGGTCAGCAGAAATCGCGCCATACGAGCCGATGGACCCAGAGGACGAATGGGGAACAAAACTGGATTCGGAGCGCATAGGGATTGAAGCACACCCAAATGCTACTGCTATGGTTAGCAGAATGGTCACTGTGACAATGAGAACTTGTGTTTTCATTCGCCATCCTCCACTTTTTCGGACCACCCGTTTGGTGCGCAGTAATATCCACATTTTTCCGAATAGTTATATGAAGGGTAGTTATGATTTGCTTTTGATGGGTCTTCGATTTTTTCCCCTTTCCCATCAACATCACTTACCTTCTGCCTGCCCAGTTTATGGCTCCAGTAAGTTTTGCCGTTCGAATCGGATTTATCCTTTCTATACCAGTGGTAATCACCGCTCGGCCAAGAACCAGGACAAACAACGAGATATACCAGATGATATCCCGATTGGCAGCAATTTCCGCTTTCAATGGAGTTCAAAGGTAACAACCCGTCTCGCTCTGCTAATTTTCCGACTTTCTCGCATGTGATTGAATCTAGATTTGATTTGCCAGAATAATCTCCTGGGTCTTTGAACGAACTGTTATCGCGTGGATCGGATGGATTTCCCAACCGATTCATTGCATATTCATAGCAATTGTCGGAATGAACATGCTCGGGGCTATTCCATACTTCGTCATCGCGCGGCGTTGAATCGTCATCGCAGCAAGGCGGATTGGGTTTGTCATCATCCAGTCCAAATCGATCAAATTGGTTGATGGGATCATTTTGACAGAATTCGTAATAATTCCCGAAGAAAACAGAAGAAGAACCGAAAAAGGAACCGATTCTTCTATGATCCCGATCTGGGGCCATAAAGAGGAAGGGATTGTTGGCGGATGACTTCATTTTCTTGTTGTCTATTCCCATTGCGAGCAATGGGTCGCGATTGAGCCAACGGCCCAGCTCGGGCGAGTAAAAGCGGAACTGGAATTCCGACAAACCAACAATGGGGTCGAACGATTTTGTCGAGAACAGAGGTCGGGAGGTATTTGTGTCGTCTCCGGTCGAGACTAACAGATTTCCGAAGGCATCATACTCATGATGCGAAAGAATCGTTCCGCTTGAAGAGACATACTCGGAAACATTGCCTGCTACATCGTAGAAGGGAAGCGCTAAACCTCTTGTTCCATTCTGCATCAGGAGTGCTCCAATGCCTCCGCACGCAGCGAGCGATCCCTCAATATCAAGCCCCCAAACACTGAGCGTATAATCATCGCCTTCGCGCTTCAAGATGGCATTGCCACCATCCCAAAGCCACGACGATGTGATACCGTTGAATGTTTTCCTTACGATGCGGCCTTGATAGTCATATGCAAACGAGATGCGATTCGTCGAGATGGTGCCGTCGCTATTCCATACTACTGATGTAAGCCTGTTTTCAGCGTCCCACCCATATTCAAAGCATCCATTCCGAATCATATTGCCGTCTAAATCATAGACAACGGAATTATCCCCAGAACGAAAGATTTGATTCAAAACATTGTTCGTGAATGAAGTGTTGGTGGACAAGCAACTTTTCATAAGACGATTCCCGGCATTGTCGAACTCATAGCAGGCCCACCAATTTGTTTGTCCAGCGTGAAGCGACATTTCGGACGTAAGTTCTGATCGGTTCGTATACCCGTAGAGGGTTGTTGTTTCGCTTCCAAATGCGAGCCCCACTGTTTTCCTATTGGTGCACCGCCCGCCGATGTCATATTCATATTCAAATTCGGAAACAGTAGCATCGCCAAACATGTTGGAAATGCGGACAACATAGTCTTCGTTTGTGGAAAACACCCGGTTGGATTTTAACCCGAAAGAAGCATTCATTGAAATTGGAAAATGGGTGCCCGAAAGATAGGAATAGCTGAACTCGTTTGTTCCGATGCCTATGTAAACAAGTCTTCCGCAATCATCGTAGCGGTATTCTACTGCCGCACCGCACTGATCCCCATTATCGATTTGATAGCCTATGGTTCTTCCGAACTCATCGAAACCACGACTAATGACGCATCCGTTTTGGACTTCAACAATTGGCTCTCCGAACTGATTGTAAGAAAAACCATTTGTCGAAACTCCCGCCGCCACTGCGGATACAATCCTTCCAAAACCGTCGTAGAAGAGTTCAATCGAGGGCGTACCATCCGAGTAAGAAATCGAGCATAGTTCGCCGAACACATCATACTGATAAACCGAACGAACCCCTCGTGCAAGATTCTTCTCGATTATCCTGCCGAATGCATCGTAACGAAAACCGACCTCCGAACCATCCGCATAGACAACATTCGTCATTACGCCAGTTGCTTCATCATAAGACCACCGCGTTACATCAAACCCAGAATCAGGAGAGAGGAATCCGATGCACGCAACTCCGTCAATCGGATCTGCACTATCGCGACAAGTTCCCATAGCAATCCGCCTTCCATAGAGGTCATAGCTTTCCACAAATGGGTGGGTGGTCCCCCAACGTGCAATCTTCCTCCCCGCTGCATCAAATGCGTAGTGGATTTCGTTTCCGAGTTCATCCACGTCAAGAATTCGGTTGCCAGCTAGGTCGTACTGATGCGAAGACACCCCGCCATTAGGGCTTCGCCGCGCAATTAAACGACCATAGGAATCGTAATCAAATCGAGTCTCAAGCTCTCGACCGTCAAGCATGGAGACAACTTGTCCAAACGCATTGAGAGAATAGGAATTTGTGACGGCGGAAAAATCGATTGACTGAACTTTTCGTCCTGCGACAAATCTAGAAGTGGATTCCTGACGACTCCAGGGCGTACGTTCTGATGTCTCAATGGCTGCATGCGCTCTATCTTTTCGAACGACCCAGCGGAAATCATTTCCCCGTTGGTCGCGAAAGACTTTCAGTTTGCTTTCATCGACAGACAGCGGATACAGTTTTGATGATATTGTATTTGTAAGCGAGGAGACATCGTCATCCGAACAAGATAGGACCTTTGTGTTTGAAATCCAAATCGAGCCATCAGGAGGGGCTATTGCATATGACTGCGTTGTTTTCAATTGCACCCATTGATTTGCCGAACTGCGAGTTTCGGAAATAATATGTCCTAAACTGTCGTAAACATAGTTAATTGTGGGAGTACCCTCATTGATTACCGACAGATCTTGAGAAACCACGTCGAACTGAATTGTTGCTGGTAATCCGCATTGATTGTATAAATGAGAGCAAACAATCCTTCCCATACTTGGTGTAGGGTTCTCGACGCGAATGGTCTGGCTGAGGGCGTTACGGAACGTGCGGGAGGAGAGGACGGAGGGTGCGGTCTCCGACTGGGCGGTACGGACTTCGGTCCAAGCGAGACCCGTAGTGGAGTCGACGCCGTAGGAGCGCAACTCGTAGGGTCGGACATTGCCGGAGACGGTCGCGACGGAACCATCCGTGTTGAGGGTTGCGGTCGTGACGGCGCCGGCCTGGGTGGTGCGGATGACGATGCGGTTGTCGGCAGAATACGCGACGGTGTTGGTGCGACCCTGCTCGTCCACGGAAAGGATGCGGCGGCCGCGGGCGTCGTAGCCGGCGAGAGTGCCGCGAACGGCGATGCCGTTTGTGGAGACGGTCGTGGCGACGATCTGGCCTACTGCGTTGTAGGAGTAGGCGGTCGTGACGGCGCCGAAGGGCGTGTAGCGCGTTGAGGTCGCGAGTCGCTTGGCCTTGTCGAAGGTGTTGGTGACGGCGGTGCCGTCGGCGAGGTCCTGCCAGACGGGGCCGCTACAGATCCATTCGGACGATTCCCAGTCGCCCTTGTGGTCGGCGAAGCCGGTGCGCTTGTGGGGAAGGTTGTAGGTGTAGGTGGTCCAGCCGGCGGGCGACCAACCATCGCCCGTGTGGACGAACTCGTCCACGCGCACGACATCGCCGCGGAAGTTCACGGTTTCGACGGTGCGCGTAGATTGCGAGGGCGCGATGGCGAACCGCGACGCATCCGCGCCGGGCGCGGATGCGTCGGGTTCGGGAATGAAGCCGTGCGTGGCGGTGCGGACATAGCCGCCGTTCGCGGTCGGCGAATAGGCATAGAGCGTGGCGGTGCGATCTTCGGAAACGGTCAAATGGATGCGGCCCGCCTCGGCGGCGTTCGTGGAAGCGGCGGGATAGTAGAGGCGGGAAGAGACCAGTGAAACGCCGGAGACGGGGTCGGTGCGCGTGACGGTGTCGAAACGGCCGCCGTCGGGCGCGAAGTCATAGGAATAGGTCGTATCGGAGACGACCACGCCGTCTCGCGTCACGGCCACGTGGCGCGGGCGACGGTCCGGGAAGCCGTCGACGAGATTCGTTTCGTAGGCGTAGGCCGTCGCCTCTTCGAGAGAACCGAAGACGGTCGTGGTTTCGGAGAGAAGCCGGCCGTGCGGATCGTAGGCCTTCGCCGTGACGCCGCCCCATTCGTTCGTGACGGAGACGAGGCGGCCGGCCGCGGGGCCAGTCTCGGCACGGGCGGCGGACCAGTGCGCGGGCGCGGAGCCGGCGGACTGCGAAACGGGCGTAGCGCCGTTCGCGCTGTAGCGGTAGGCGAGAACGGTGCGGTTCGTATGGCCCGCCGCGTCGGAATAGACGTGCGTTTCGTAGCGCGTCCCTTCGGCCGCCGTCGAGCCTGCCGCGAAGGTCGATGATTCGGCATCGGCGATGGCAAGGCCGTCGGGATCCTTGACAAACGTCCAGTCGAGGCCGTCGCCGGACTTCCAGAGATAGTCGAAGCAGAAGCGCTCGTCGCGGTATTCACGGAGGGCGTAGCGGTGTTCGCCTCCGACGTTGGAATACGAGAACGTGAACGTCTTGGCGGGATTTCCGGTCGCGGCGTAGCGGCCGTTCTCCCTTTCGCCGACGGCAGCCGGCGGATACCACGCGACGCGAAACGAGGAGGGGGAGAGCTTCGTCACGTCCATCAGGCCGTCGGCGACCGAACGGACCTGGCCGATGGCGTTTCCGTCCCAGACGACGTCGAGCCCGGCGTTTTCCCAGTCGAGGCGGACGCCGGCGGGCGTGACGATGTGGTCCACGGTATTGTCGGCGTCGTAGTAGACGAGCGTCCGGTTCTCGAGCTGCTCGATCCAGAGCCCCGTGACGGGGTCCTTGCGGATGGCGAGATCGGCGCCGCTGGACCAGCCGACGGGGACGCCGTCGCGATAGACGACGATCCAGCCGGAACCCTCCTCGACCGAGACGAGACCGGCGTTTTCGTCCTCGTCCACGATCCGGCGCATCAGGGGATGATCGTAGCGAAGGACGTCCGAGCCGGACGGGAGGCGCGCGGCGGTAAGCTCGAAGATCTCCACACGGCCGACGGGCGCCTCCGCCACAAGCGGCGAGCGTCCGAACGCGACCGCGAACGTCACGCAGCCGTTCGTTGCAAGTGTCTTCTCGGTGCAGACGTCGCATTGGAAATCTCGGCCGATCGGACGTCTCTTTCGGGGCTCCCCGTTCGTGACGGCCGGATTGACGTTGATCGCCTCGGCGGGAAGCGCGGCGAGGAGCAGGATCGCGAGGGGGACGAGATTGAAAACCGCCTCCGCGCGGCGTGCCGCGCCGCGCAGGAGGGTTCGAACGATGTGGGCGATGTCTCTCATCGGGAACCTCCCTGGTCATTCCATTGATCGTGCGATTGGACGGAAGAACGTTTCTGGACGGCCTCGGCCGTCCGGCGAAGAAGGGACGAGGCGGAAGGGTCGGAGGAAATCGCCGAGGCGGTTTCCGTGAGGGTTGAAGCGGTTGAAGGGGTGGCACGGACGCAGTCTTCCAGAATGAGGAGCGCGGCGGTGCGGGAGGAGGAGGGGTAGGACGGATCGCGGGCGATGCGGAGGGCGTTGGAGGCAACGAGCGGATCGGCGGGATCGCCGCGGTGGAGGGCGCGAAGGGCCGTGCCGGCGAAGGTGGCGTTGGTGGAGGCCAGTGCTTCGACGAGCGTCTCGCGGGCGAGGGCGCGGTCCTCGTCCGTCACGCCGTCCTCGCGCTCGAGCGCGCTGCCGAGGAACTGCAAGCAGTAGTCCCGCCAGACCTCGTCCTCGTCCGTCGACGCAAACATCCGCGCCAGATCGGACACGACGCCGTCGGGCAGTTCGGGCAGGGAGAAGAGTTCGTTGGCGGCGGAGTTCATGTTAACTAGAGCATCAGCAAACATGTCGTTCTCAAGACACCTAGAACCAAGGATCGTTTCGCTCCATTTCGAAATGCTGAAAAACTGAAATCTGCTTTCGGGCTCAAGCACCACTTGTCTGACCTTCTTACATTCATGCTTTTCAGTTTGAACTCTATGCGTCTTTTGCGAAGCGCCGGTATCGTTACTTTGGCGACATCCAACAAGCATCCCAAGACCAAAGAAGAAACAAACAGTGTACTGTGCAAAACGTTTCATAACTCTTGCTGATTATTTGACAATTGGAACTTCTTTGACAGATAGTAACAATCCTTGGAAAACGGTGTTGCCATCATTTCCCCAATGATTGATGACGGATTACAACAACACGATCATTGTCAACATTGTACTCAAGTCCAGTTAAGGCAACTATCTTGTTGAGTATTTCCTTTATCGATATGTTCATTTCGCTTAGTGTAACACGAGGCAAATCGCCGATAGTCTCGGTACTTAACTCCAAAACGATTTCTACACCTCGTTTAGTCTGTTCTTGTTCGTCCTCATCAAACTCGCGGGAAAAGGCAACCAAATCGGAAATCACATCTTGGATGTTTGCTGAATGCCACTCGGCCATCGGGATGCACAGATTTGCCAATTTGGACCGGATGTCTCGCCTAGCATCTGCTGGCGCGTCAATGGTGGAAAGAACATTTCTCGCAATGTCGACCAATCGATTCCAAACGGCTTGGTTTGTGTCATTGTACGACAAAAAGACCACGTGATACCCGCGAGGATTTCCAACGTAGATGAGCGGCTTTGAACTCGCTAATTGTGTTCCTTGGTCAATTCTTGTATAATTTGAAATATAGTAGCCGCGTTTTTCGTCATTCATTCTATGAGGTTGGTACAAATCACGACGGGTTCCCTTAATGGGATCGACGTCCGGCAACATCCAAAAGAGGGCCGTCGTATCTTGAAATTCCGAATTCTCCCACTCGTTCAAGGTCGAGGAACCAATTCGGACTTTGAACGCAAGCCGTGGATAGGGAATGCGGAATTCTTCAGGAAAATCGTGTTTTCGCCAAGCCACTTTCCCGTCATAGAAAGAACGGATAGGACCGACATAATAATCTTTGCTCGGCAATTCTTCAGCAAATGCGTTACGAAATCGTTCGCCGAATTGTTCGAAAGCGATTCGATCTGTTTTCGGGAATCGCTCTTCAAAACGCTTTTCAAAATTGGAAAGGTCTCGACCAAAGGAAGGCAAGGGCGAAAACGCTTTCCTTTTTTCCGCTAGTCGCGACGCGAATTCCGTCCACACGTCTTGTTCTGGATTTACAAGCGGCAGCAGAACCACCGCTGTCTTTTCGACTCGGTAAATCCAGACGGGCTCACCGAATTGAGCCAAAGTCGAAAGCATTTCTGAAGGATCGGGAACCTCGGCTTCGAAAAACAGAAGCCACGCTTCGCACATGCCTTGAATAGAAAAGTCCGGATTTCGGGTAGCTGGCGCTTGATTGTAGTTCCCGATTGGCTGAACCCATGCCGGGACAGCGCCGACTACCAGTTTGCTCTTCTCAAGGAACGGACTGTAGCCAGCCAATTTCAACTCCTGCATCAACTCTGGAAGAATTGACTCGCGTACCAATTGCATTTCACGCGGAACCTGAGCTATTGGTTCCGATGAAACACCTCCTTTTGCCGAGCAAAGAAAAGACAATACGAGGTAAAGAGAGAAACAACTAAGTTTCATGGTATTTCTTGCTCCGGATTCCAACGTTTTGTCGATATCGCACTATATGAATATGAAGTCTGGGTTTTACAATCACAGCAGTTCCACCGAAACACGAAAGAACGGAACAATCCCGATTGTCCTCTTTCGTATCCGTCGTCTGGATCAAATGCAAGATACCTATCTCCTCCCGGCAAATTGCCTCTGGGAGAATCCACATCAATTGTAAACTGTGGAAAATCAACTGTCAATCGACTCCAATCAATATCTGGATAATATTGAGCAACCGCATCCCAGCGGAAATAGCCCCAAGAGTTTTCATAGCGATCGGAATCAGAGAAAGCATTTGGATCCGATTTAAAGACATCTTCTGAGCCTAGTTCAAATGCTTCATGGTAGGAGACATCGTCTTCTTCCACTTTTTCGCCTGTACCACAACGAAATACTCGTGACCTAATGTGAACGTTCTGGTGGATAATTCCACCCGAATCTCTCGGAGTGTCCCCCACCATATCAAGTGTAACTTTCATTTTGACTTTCCCACATCCACTGATTTCAATATCCCAATTGTGTGCAACAACCACCCCGGAACTAAGACCAAGCACATCAATCATGTTAAGCGCACGATTGCGACAAAACGAAAAGACGTTAATGCCTCCATTCTCCTCAATTATGTCACGTGACAGCCAGCGACCAATCTTTCCAGAATAAAAGCGATACCCGAAATACGAAAGGTTGTGCTCAAAAGGCTTGGTTGAGTAGCGATATGGAAATGTCTTTTGTAAAGGGCCCGTCATCGTTTGCTCCATTCCAAAGACGTCGTACGAGTATGCCGCCATAAGATTTCCCAAACGCCCCTTGTATCCTATGATGTTGCCATTGTTATCATAGTCGGGATAATATGTACCATCGGCACGATGAACGGCAAAAAGACCGCCAGCACCTCCGCCCTTATTTATCGATGACGAAATACCCTTCCCCCACCAATTGTCGATTAGTGCCGGGATAACACCAGAGGCTTCGACTGTCCGAATTCGATTCCAAGCATCATGGAAATGGTAAACTGTTGAATCAGACGTCATTGCTCCAACCAGACGGGAAGATGAATCATAGAGATACAAAACAGACATCCCGTTGTCAGCAATGCGAGTTATCCTATTTTCTGAATCAAATGAATAAGTCCACACGCCGTTTGTAAGAAGATTTCCGTCCGCATCATAGGAGAGCCATCGTGGATTGTCATCGGTAATACCGACATATTCATTCAGCTCGTTCGCCGTAAACTGCGACCACGAACCTCGAAGACGGTTGGACGTGAAGTTTCCGATGAAGTCGTAATCGTAAATGTCGGCGAGCGTATTCGTGCCGTAGCGAGCCCAGTCGACTTCGCCGCGCTCGTTGTAGCCGAATTCGTCGAGGTTTCGTGTTGTCGGCCGTCCGAGCGCATCGTAGGTGTAATCAAAGGACGAGCCGGAATCAACTCCGTTCACGAGATTCGAAACAGATGTAATCAAACCACGTCGAAGTGAATCGCGAGTGATGGCGCGGGTGAGAACTGCGTTCGACGACGTGAGGACGGAATAGCCGGCATCGAGCGAGTCGGGCGTGTAGGCATAGGTGACGGTCGAGCCTGGAATGCCGATGACGGAGAGACGGCCTTTGTCATCGTAGACGTAGGTCTGGTCGTAGTCGCTGTCGGCAATGCGGAGGCGGGACGAACGACCGTAGTCGTCGAAATCGCGGACAATCGTGTTCGTGATTCCGCCGATGACGGCGAACTCGTTCGTGACGAGACCGCGATCATCGTAGGTGTAGCGGTAGGCGGCGGCGTTGTTCGACGAAACGACGAGGCGACCGAAATCGTCGTAGGACATCGCAGCATCGATGGTCGGATCGTCGTGCATCACAGCGACGATCTGCCCCCACTCGTCGTAGTGGTTCTCGAACCAAGCGCCGCGGGCCCAGGTTGTGCGGGTCGGGCGACCTTCTTCATCGTAGCCGTGGCGGACAACGGAACCATCGGCGTAAGTCTTGGCGGTCTGGACGCCGGTCGCTTCGTCGTAGGTCCACTGCGTTTCGTCCCACGTCGAGCCGTCGCGCGTAGTCTTGAGGCTTGTCCAGCGGCCGTAGGCGTCGTATCCCTTCCGGACGGGATACGTCGCGCCGGACTCCGCCACGACGCGACCCGCGGCGTCGTATTCCGTGTGGATCGTGTTTCCGAGAGCGTCGGTGACGGCGATGCGGCGGCCGGCGGCGTCGTAGGTATAGACCGTCGTGAAGCCTGCAGGGTCGGTTGTGGAAAGGAGAATGCCAGACGGAGTGTATGCGAAGATTGTCACATTGCCGAGCCCATCGATCTTGGAAATGCGTTGACCGAGTGCGTCGTAGTCAAAGCGGTTCGTCACGGAGGTGAAGTCTACCATTTCGACAGTGCGTCCGGCAAGGGAAACCGTGCGCGAGGGATCGGCCGCCCACGGGACGGCGGTGCGGAATTCGCTGCGCGCGGCGACGCGACCGAAGGATTCCGTCTCGTGCGTGGCGTTGCCGCGCAAGTCGAAATGGACGACGTGAGAGCGCTCGGTCTGCGAGAGCGGCGTGATTTTGCGGTCCGTCCGGTTCGTGAGCGCCGCGAGGGACGGATCGGAGCAGGCGGCGATGGAGAAATCGCGGGACCAGACAGAACCGTCGGGGTCGAGCGCGTAACGCGAGACGGAGGATTGGGCACGCCAGACACCGGAAGTGGATGTCTGGGTGGTGCGGACGAGGGAGCCGAGCGCATCGTAAGAATGCGCAATGCTCAATGCGGAATGCGCAATGAAGGTTCCGTTCGAGAGGAAGTCCGTCTGTTCGGAGACGAGCTGGCCAAGGGCGTTGTAGGCGGAGAGGGTCGCGCGGACGTGATTGTTTGGCGCGGGGGTCTCGTAGCGGACGGTCTGGCCGAGGGCATTGCGGAAGGTGCGGGAGGCGAGGACGGAGGGGGAAGAATCGTTCTGGGCTGTGCGGACTTCGGTCCAGGAAAGGCCGGTGGCGGAGTCGACGCCGTAGGCGCGATTCTCGTAGGGACGGACGTTGCCGGCGATGGTCGACACGGAACCATCCGTGTTGAGGGTCATAGTTGTGACAGCGCCGGCCTGGGTGGTGCGGATGACGGTGCGGTTGTCGGCAGAATACGAGACGGTGTTGGTGCGACCCTGCTCGTCCACGGAAAGGATGCGGCGGCCGCGGGCGTCGTAGGCGGCGAGCGTGCCGCGGACGGCAACGCCGTTGGTGGAAACGGTCGTGCCGACGATCTCTCCGATGGCATTGTAGGCGTAGGTGGTTTCGACGGCGCCGAAGGGTGTGTACTGCGTGGAGGTCGCGATGCGTTTGGCCTTGTCGAAGGTGTTCGTGACGGCGGTGCCGTCGGCGAGATCCTGCCAGACCGGGCCGGTGCAGATCCAGTCGGAGGTCTCCCAGTCGCCCTTATGGTCGGCGAAGCCCGTGCGGCGGTGGGCGAGATTGAAGGTGTAGGTCGTCCAGCCGGCGGGCGACCACTGTTCGCCGGTGTGGACGAACTCGTCCACGCGCACGACGTCGCCGCGGAAGTTCACGGTTTCGACGGTGCGGGTGGACTGCGAGGGCTCGATGGCGAACCGCGACGCATCCGCGCCGGGCGCGGATGCGTCGGGTTCAGGAATGTAGCCGTGCGTGGCGGTGCGGACATAGCCGCCGTTCGCGGTCGGCGCATAGGCGTAGAGCGTGGCGGTGCGGTCCTCGGAGACGGCGAGGCGGAGTCGGCCAGCCTCGGCCGCGTTCGTGGACGAAACGGGATAGTAGAGACGGGGGGAAACCAGCGAAACGCCGGAGACGGGGTCGGAGCGCGTGACAGTGTCAAGTCGGCCGCCGTCGGGAGCGAAACCGTAGTCGTAGGCGGTGTCGGACACGACCACGCCATCGCGGGTGACGAGGCGGCGAGAGGGGCGAAGGTCTGCGAATCCATCGACGAAGTTCGTTGGATACTGATAGGTCGCGACTTCGGAGAGATTGCCGTTCACGAGCCGGGACGAGGAGGTCAAGCGGCGATGCTCGTCATACGTGTAGGTCGTCCCGCCGCCGTATTCGTTCGTGGTCGACGAAAGGTGGGCGGCGGCAACGCCGTCCTCGATTCGGACGGCCGACCAGACGCGGCGCTCGATCCCGTCGTCGCCGATGACGCCGGTGCCGACCAGCGTCGTTCCGACGAGTCCGGTCTTGTAGTATTCGGTCTTGCGACGGAGAACTCCGTTTGCATCCGAAAACGTCCTCACGACACGGCGGTTTCCGTCGCCGGTTTCGGACTGCATCGATTCGGACAGGGCGAGGCCGTCGGGATCCCGGACGAGCGTCCAGTCGAACCCGTCGGAGGATTTCCAGAGATAGTCGAAGTGGAACGTCTCGTTCCTCCATTCGAGGAGGGAAAGGCGGTGCTCTCCGCCAACGTTCGAATAGGAGAAGGTGAACGTCTTGCCCGGATTGCCGGTCGTGGTCCAGCGGCCGTTTTCCTTCCCCCCCACGGCGGCGGGAGGATACCAGGAGACACGGAACGAGGAGGGGGAGAGCTTCGCCACGTCCATGAGTCCGTCCGCCTTCGACCAGACCTGGCCGATGGCGTTTCCGTCCCAGACGACGTCGAGCCCGGCGTTGCCCCAATCGATCCGGACTCCCGCGGACGTGACGATGTGGTCCACGGTATTGTCGGCGTTGTAGTAGACGAGCGTCCGGTCGGCGAGCCGCTCGACCGGGGTGCCGTCGGGCTCGAGGCGCAGATCGTCCAGAACGGCGGTGGATTGGCCTACAGGGCGCCCGTCGCGATACGTGATGAGCCAGCCGTTGCCCTCCTCGACCGTCACGACGTTCTTCTCGATGTCCCGGTCGACGATGCGGCGCATCAGCGGATGGTTGAATCGAAGGATGCCCGAACCGGATGGAAGCCTCGATGAGCCGATCTCGTAGATTTCCATTCGGCCGATGGGAGATTCGGCCACGAGCGGCGTTCGACCGAAGCGCTGCCAAAATGAAATGCTATCCACGCCGGTGTGGGTTGCATCGTCGGGGCAAGTCGTACAACCGGAAGCACCTGGGTTTCCGCCGCCGTCGTTCGGAGGGGGCGTCGGGCTTGGAGGACAATCACAATCCTTGCAATCCGGCGGGGGCGAGGGCGGGGGCGGCGGATCGGCCGTCTTCGGATTGACGTTGATCGCTCCGGCGGGAAGCGCGGCGAGGAGGAAAAGCGCGAGGACGCCGAAACGAACGAAGGGGAAGGTTGGCGTTTTCATCTTACTTCATCTCCTGGGGCATGGTCGCGGAATTGGAATGGGCGTCGCCGAGCGAATGGCCGTCCTGGAAGGCTTGGATCGAGTGGCAGGTCGGCGCGGATGAACCGTCCGGATGAAGGAAGCGGAGCGGCCAGCGCGAAGCGGGCGAAAGCGTGTCGCCGGAGCGGGTCTGCGCGAGCGTGAAGTCGTCGAAGGTCGGTCCGGCGAGGACGATGGATGCGCGGACGGTAACGTCGGCCGGGACGCCGAAGGTCTCCAGATCGTCGATCCAGACCTCGCAGCCGTCGAGCTTCTCGACGCGATGCAGGAAGCCGTCCGGGATGGCGCGGAGCCAGAAGACGCGGGGACGGGCGACATCGAGGATCGCGCCGCCCTCGGACACGCGGGCGACGATCCGGTGCGGGACGCGGAGCGTGTCGGTCCGGAGATTGAGATTTGCGCCGGAGCGAGTCAGCGAAAGGGCGTCGTCGGCCGAGAGGACCGCGGCGGCGGGGAGCTGCTGGCAGGGCCAGGAACGGCTGCGGCCGAGGAGCAGGGCCGGATCCTCGTCCGGGAAGCCGCCGCCGAGGATGCGGACCTCGTGGACGACGGTCGAGGCGCCGGGACGGGAAACGACGAGGCGCCAGAGGCCGGAGTCGTCGAAGAGAAGCTGCACAGGGACGCCGGCGGCGAGCGAAAGGGTGCCGCGGCCGAGGCCGTTTGCGGTCACGTAGACGGAGGCGGCGTCGGGCGACGCGAGGAGGATCGTGTCGCCGAGGCGGGCGACGAGGGAGGTCGCGGCGGAGGAAATATCGAAGGGAACCCACGAGACGCTTGCGGCGACGGTGCGGAGACCGCCCTCGAAGGAGACGGAAACGGGGTTCGCGCCGGGGGCGAGCGGAACGTCCGCATACCACGAGGAGGGACCGGTCGCGGTCGCGGCGAGCGCGTTGGTGCCGAAGGAGAGGAAGACGCGCGTCGGGGCGAGCGCGGAGCCTTCGAGGCAGGCGGGCGAGAACACCGTGGAAACGGATGCGGGAACGGAGTCGCAGGCAAGCGACTGCGCGAGGACCCAGTCCTCGAGGCCGTCGCCGTTTTCGTCCGGTCCGCCGGGCGTCTCGAGGGCGGCTTCGTGGAGGCAGACGCCGAGGGCGGGGTCGATGCCGTCCCAGACGAGGCGGATGCGGTGCGGCCCGGCCGGAAGGAACGTGAGGGGGAAGCGGACGAGGGCGGGCTCGGCGCCGGGCGCGTGGTCGAGGAACGCGACGCCGAGGAGATCGTCGCCCGAATAGGCGTAGAAGCGCGAACGGGCGGAGAGCGGGGCGGTCGGCGCGACGGTGTGCCAGAAGTGCGAGGCGGAGACGCGAAGGAAGCCCTTGGCGGCGTTCGTGGTCGTGAAGAGCCAGTCCACGTGGCCGCGGCGCCAAGAGAGAAGGGAATCTCCTTTCGGCGACCAGACATCGGCGCGGTCGACGGTCTGGGCGGCGGGAAGCGTCGCGTAGGCGCGCCATTCTGCCTCGAAGTCGGAGTTCGTAGGATCGGTGCCGAGGCCGTGCAGCTCGTCGTAGTCGGAGAGGCCGTCGCCGTCGGAGTCGCGGACGTTCGGATTCGTCCCCGCGCGGTATTCCTCGAGGTTCGTCAGGCCGTCGCCGTCCGCGTCAAGCGCAGCGTCATCGAGCGAGGCGTCGAGGCCGTTCGCAAGCTCCCAGCCGTCGGGCATCCCGTCGCCGTCGGAGTCCGCGAGGAGCGGATTCGTGCCGGCGAGGAACTCGGCGAGGTTGGAGAGTCCGTCGGAGTCGGGGTCGAGCGCGGCGTCGGCGGGATCCTCGGGGTCGAAGCCGTAGAGCGATTCCCACCAGTCGGGCGCGCCGTCGTCGTCCGCGTCCGGATCGCCGACGAGGTGCCAGACGTTGTTCGTCGGGACGATCTGGAGGGCGAAGTCGGGACCGGACCAGAACAGCTGCAGGCCGCAGCGCCAGCCTTCGTCGAAGTAGCCGACCTCGACGCGGTGGAAGCCGTGCGTCAGGCGAACCGTCGCGAAGCGGGCCTGGCGGCCGTGGACGCCGTCGTTGTCGATGAGGAGCGCGCCGTCGATCGAGACGAGGGAGCCGTCGTCCGACTGGACGCGGAGTTCGTAGTCCGCCGTGGCCGGTGCGAAGAGGTCGAAGACGTAGCGCGCCGCGAAGCGGTGGCGGCCCGACATCTCGATGCCGGGCCACGAGGAGGCGTCCGGGTGGTCCAAGGTGTCTTCGACCTGCTCGAAGTCCGGGGTGAGATCCGTGAAGTCCGGAACGGCGGAGAGGGCCGCGGGGAACTCGTAGTAGGAGGCGAGGAGACCGGGCGCATATCCGGGATACGGCGAACCCGACCGGTCGGGCTCGCCGCGTCCCGGGCATGCTTGATCGGCCCCGGTGGAATCGTCGTTCCCTTCGGAGGATTCTTCATCGCTCCCCGCGTCGGCGGCATCGTCCGCCGATGCGGGTCCGTCCACGTCTTCGGCGGGGGCGTTCGTCGGGCTGAGCGAGAGCGAGAGGACGACGAGCGTGGGGTCGTAGAACGGGAGGAGGTCGGCGTTCTCGTCGAGGTCGTAGCCGGCGTCGAGGAAGAGGCCGTTCGGATCGTAGTCCGGCTCGGCGGCCAGGCGGGAGGCGCCGCCTGTGGCGGGATTGGTGAGGACGGTGTCGCTCGTGGCGGGGTCCTCGAACGCGAACGCGGCGCCTTCGCCGACGGCGGAGAACCAGGCGGAGGCGGAGGCGTCGGCCGGTTCGACGACGGCCGCGCCGAGATCCTGCGTCACCACATTGGGCGAGGGAAGCCGCGCCGCCTGGGCGTCGCGGAGAAGATCGCGGACGTCGGTCGGCGAGGAAAGGATCGCGGCGTCGTCCGCGAGAGCGACGAGCGAAGCGAGCAGCGTCGCGCCGAACGCGAGGAACGGTCGTTCAATTCGGATGTTTTTCATCGGTGGTCCTTTCGTTCAATGGAGGGGGGGCAAATCGTTTCGTTGGCAGGGGGAAGAAAACGGGGCGCACTACTTCCCCTACTCCATTAAGATGCATCGGAAGGCAAAACCGTTGCCTGAATTTCCGTTTTTGTGGAATTTTCTCTTCGGAGGGTCCGGTTCGATGCCGGCGCGGTCGTCGAATCCTTCGGATCTATGGCGTTGGATCCGGGTTTTCTTCCCCCGGTTCGGAGGAGAAGACGCGCATCGCCTGGACGGGCGCGGGGGCGGGAGACGACCGAGGCGGATCGTCCGGGATGTCCACGCCGCCGGCGCGGAGGAGGGCGAGGGCGAGATTCTTTTGATTGCCGCCGTTCCAGAACAAACCTATTCCCATATTTTCATACAGCAACAAGAAACCTGGAATTCCCGGCAAGGCAGATTTTGGGACAATGCAGTAAACCCCATTTGTTTCGGCTTCTGCATTGAACAACGAAGCAAATGCCCGGGCCGGAATCGAACGCGGCAACGACAATGCCGATTCTACGATACAATACGAGTGAATGGAAGTCGGAACCCGATAGATTCTGAATTCTCCATTTGTAATACCGTTGTCGGAAGAGATTTGAAAAGATTCGAAAATCGGGTTTCCATCCTCGGCGGATTGCCCGACATTGAACGATTGTCCATCCGGCATGGTTATCAGTTGTGGAGCCGACCAAACCACGGAATTCGTTGGATTCGACGAAGGCAACGGAGGTAGTTCCGCAAAGAACTGGTCGAGATAATCCCCAGTCATATCATTCGGCCCCCCGGCAACGGCTTGTGCTGCGCCGAGAACAATCAAGAACCAAAGAATGTCCATTTTGTGCGTTTTCATCGGATCTCCTTGATTTTCTGGTATGGTGGTGCATTCGTTCCCGTGGAAAACAACGTGTTCGTCGTGACGGTGTCGATGACGTTGCTCATGTATTGGCTTGTCGTCCATTCTCCACAAACGGGACCGGCACAAGCATCGTAGCAATTGTCTCCAAGTCGAACGAACATGTGATTGCCGAATCCCGATCGGTTGGGAGCATTGGTTGGGCATACCGGTCGAGGATCGTAGATGCCGCTGGCGAAAAATGGATTGTTCGAATTGATCGGACCTACAAGATCGGTTTGGTTGATGTATCCGAACGGGTCCATGTAAACGATTTCCGCATCGACTCCAAGCCCGCGGCAAAGCAATGCCAAACTGGAAGCCTGATCATAGCAATTAATGATTGATCCACGGGATTTTGTCATGAAACCGGACAAACGATAAGCGCGATTTGGAGATGTCGGCGTGAGTTTTTCCAAATAGGGAGATCCACCGGAAACAACGTCATAAACAAGACCGAAATTGCCAAACAGAAATCTTGTCATCCCTTCCAATGCCTGATTGGCCGTCGTCGAGTTTCCACAAGCGTTTGTTCTTGTTGCGAACTCCAACGCGGAGATCCAGACATTTTGGTTCGTGATGATGGAATCCGTCCACGGAAAATGCGGTTCGCCGAGGATGGAATACGCGACGCTCGGGCCGTTGGTGGCGATGTAGACGGACGAGGGGAGTTCGTGTCCGTTGACGGAGGTCGCGGACCAATGCCAGAGTTCGTTGGTGCTGCGGGAGACGACGGAGGGAACGTCCAGGGCGAAGGCGAAGGCCGCGTAGTCCGGATGCGGCGAGGGGCCGGACGCCTTCGTGACGCCGTTCGAGAAGGCAACGGCCGTTTCGCCGATCCACGAGAAGATCGGACTGAATCCGGATGCGGAAAGGGCCGCGCTGCGGATGTCGGCGGGACGGACTTCGAAGCGGGCCATGACCATCGGGCGGGTTCCGGCAATCCAGCAGGCGGGCTCGTCTCGGGTCGGAGCCGCGGCGTGGTCCCGGGGCTTCTCCCATTCGCCGCGCGTGTAGTCGATGGGATTACGATAGTCTTGGCGCAGGTTGATCGCGTCGGCGGAATGGACGTTGGTCGCCCAGTTGAAGGCAAGTCCGGTGTCCCAGATGTCCCACGCGGTGACGGGGACGTGGAGCGTTCGCCGCACGTCGTTCGTCGGGCCGACGATTTCGTAGGCGATGTGCGAGCCGCCGACGGAAGGCGAGGGAGCCGTCGCCTGGATCGTGAAGACGGTGCCCGTGTCGCCCGCGCGGAGCTGGTGCATGGCGTCGGCCCAGAGGCGCAGGTTCGGGGAGACGGACTGGATGCGGACCTGTCCGTCCGGCTTGTGGGCCCAACCGCAGCAGCAATCGTCCGCGAGACTGCCGAGGGCCCGGAACGCCCTGACGTCCCCGCCGCCGACCAGATGGTCGTCGGCAAGATCCGGCGTGCCGTTGCCGTCGGCGTCCTGCCACGCCACGTGGACGTAGATTTCGTCGCAGGTGCAGTCGGCCGTCGGGTCCAGCACCGCCGCGCAGTCCGGCTCGTGGGAGCAGTCGTTCTCGTCGGCATGATACGTTCCGCAGGCGTTGCACCACACATGGCGCCCGCCTTCGCACCGGTGGATCCAGTGCGAGACGTCCGCATCTCCCCAGCCGTGGTATTTCGGGCCGAAACGAATGTATCCGTAGTCGCCGTCGCCGGGAGTGTCCGTGACGTGGAGCGAGACGAACTTCCCCTGCTGGATCTGGAAGCCGTCGATTTCATCCGCCTCGTGGAGCTCGAAGGAGCAGGAGGCGGGTTCCGTCACGATGGAATAGACGCAGAAGCCCTCGCCGTGGATGCAACTCCCGAGCATGTCGTCATCGCCGGATTCGCAGCGCAGGTAGATTCTCGGCTCGGCGACGAAGCCCTCGCCTTTCGCCTGCTTCCCGTCGAACACGCCGAGAAGGTCATGGAGCCGGAGGCAGGGGCCGTTGAACTCCTTCTGGGGACGGTTCGGGGACGAGCGGAGGAGCCGGGTCGGCTGTCCGGGAAGGGCGTTGGACATCGAAAGATCGACCGCGGCGACGCCGCGGGAGAAGAGCCGGAAGGGAACTTCGACGCCGCTCGGGATGCCGAAGACGTAGTGCCGCGCGCCTCGCAGCGGGATCGTGACGGAGCCGAGAACGAGCGATGCCGCGGCGCCGTCCGGGATGGCCGTGCCGAGCGTGACGACGAGGTTCGTCTTTCCGGCGT
>JAEEGL017173374.1_pt1 | contig 19746 bp, 20 predicted proteins | sample 9134231 | NCBI WGS metagenome assembly JAEEGL01 (sample SAMN16246548, study PRJNA631951) | gut metagenome | biome: gut microbiome; feature: rumen; material: fiber-attached | host: Bos | place: Iran: Karaj | collected 2018-10 | reverse complement strand
CTTTTACTTTCTCAAGTACTTCATCAACGTAAGACATTTTTATTTTCCTCCTTTGTTGTGTAGGTGTTATGCCTGCTCACCAATAAACAAAGCGGCATTTATGAGCGCATTAAAAACGCTATAAATACCGCCTTTGGTATCAGTTGCAAGCTCTTTTAAATTCAAACCTTGATTATCCTATCAAATCTGCAATTAAATTGCAAGTACTTTTTTATTTCTTTATAGTGATACTGTTTATCACCGGCTGCGCCTCTGCAGGTATGGTGCCGTTGTTGTCTATGGGCTGCGCAGCTTCACATACCGCATCCACTACCTCTATACCGCTTACCACCTCGCCGAAAGCAGCATAATATCCATCCAGTGAGGGATAATCCTGATGCATGATAAAAAACTGTGAGGATGCGCTGTCGGGATCATTTGCCCTTGCCATGCTTATAGTGCCGCGTTTGTGTAAAAGCGGATTGTCAACACCGTTTGCCGGGAACTCTCCTTTTATGGTAGTATCGGATCCGCCGAAACCTGTTCCCTCGGGATCGCCGCCCTGCATCATAAACCCATACATTATACGGTGGAAAGTAAGTCCGTCATAAAAGCCGCTTTCTGCGAGATTCACAAAGTTTTCCACAGTTATGGGCGCGCACTCCGGATGAAGCAGCAGATCTATCGTTCCGTAATCCTTAATGTCGATGATCGCGTGGATCTCTTCCGGACCGGCCTCCGGAGCCTGAGTGGGTTCAGCTTCCTGCGGCTGATCAACTTCCGATCCCTCCGGTGCCTGGGTAGTCTTTGTACCCGTGCATGCCCCCAGCAGCATAACACAGCTAAACATCATTAACAGTAACTTTTTCATATTCTGTTTTCCTCCATAAAAAAAATATCCCTATCCTCCGCTGCGCTTTGGATACACACGATCCGCGCGCAGCGAAGGATTATATATTACACTATCATGTGGTCCTCAGTCAATCTAAACTGCCTTCCGCACTTGCACACTATAGTGGTTCCGGGCATTACCATCGATACCGCTCCGCAGCCCGGACATGCCACGCTCATTGTCCCTGCCATGCCAACGGGTACCGCAGGCGCTGCCCCCGGAGCTGCCGACGCGCTCACATTGGCCCTTGCAGGATCTGCAGCAGGAAATGCCGACGCTGTGTAACCTGTGAGCGATATCACCGCTGCATTGGGTGCCATGATCTCGTCCTGTTCCGGTATCGTTACCATCTCGGCTTTCTTACTTATAACATATACTTCACTGTCGTATTCAGCGATCTCTACCGTTGCTCCCACCTGAAATTGCTTCCATTTTGTGGAGCCGGTCTTAATAATCTCCTGACGCAGTCGTTTCTGCGAATCCTTAAAGCGCACTACAAGCGATATCGCGGGCTGGCCGTTTACTCTTATGCTGTAATCAGGCTCATGTGCCACTATCTTTGCCGAATATTGCTCACCTTCTTTCTTCGCCTTTATGACCTTTATCATTCTCCTCACGCCTATAACGATGATACCAATGCCTATGAGCGCAAAGATACCGCCCACCAGCATCCCTATCCCGGCATTCTCTACTACCGTTCCCGGCGGTTTGAAAAAGCAGAGCAAAAATACTCCGAATCCCGCTCCACCAAATATCAGACCGAAAAAGATCTCAAATAAACCGTTCATAAATTCCCCCTTTTACTATTTATACCTTAAGCAGCTCCTCCGCTTAAGTAATACTTAACACTCTTTACGATACCTATTATAGCGCTTATGATGAGTCCCAGGCCTGCCAGCGCGAATATTCCGGAAACTATGTACAAACCTACTACGGTAGACCACTCTGCCAGCATATCGGGCCCCTGTGTGAAAGCAAAAAAGGTAAAAGCTAATAATATCATTCCGAATATCATCCGGAACACCCTGCCAGCATTTGCTTCCAGCGCTCCCACGATAACGATAAGCGTATGCCCTGCGCCTGCGCTGCTATTTCCAGTCAGATCAAGTATCAGTATCAGCAGGCTGCGGACAAACAATAACGCTCCCATGATGATAAACAGTATCAGTAACGCCTTCATCCCACCGAGAAATACCCGAATAATACCATCATCTATCTCATCAAACCTCATGAAGAAGGATGTAAAAAACAAAACACAGGAACATACTCCTACATCTATCAGCCCCTTAACGATGCCAATCAGCGCCCTGGCCCTTCTGACAGCAGCACTGTTAACAAATTCATCGATATCTCCCTGACTCGTGTTCCAGAAATCTTGGATATCCACCATTCTTCCCCCCCTTTGCTAAAGGATCATTTACGGTTTTTGATAGTACTACTACGATTATATTTTACCATTATATTCATTTATTACAAGCAAGAGCTGTTGCGTTACCGCTACCGGTCATTGCGCAGCCGTCTGCGCTTATTACCGCTTATGCCCATTTGCTGCCCTCATTGCACTGCAGCCCGGGGTACGGTATAATGAAACAGTCCGGTCCGTGTAATATGACCGGGTACCTTTCTTAAGGAGTGGATCATGAATGAGCTGACTTTACAGGTATCGGGAATAAGCGTTAAAGACGGTAAGAAACAGGCCAGTGTCCGTTTCTCGGATAATGACCGCTATGCCGAAGGCATTATCCCGGACTGTATCATAACCAGGTCGGAAGGCTTTACAAAAGAAGAAACCGCCCAATTGGAGGATTATTTAAAAGCCAACTTAAGCGCATTAAAAAAGGCGTCAGCGAAGATAAATCCGCTTAACGCCATTATGCGTAAATAGAACTGTCACAGCGCGGATACGCTTAAGGCTGCTCCGCTAAAGCGATCGCCTCAGACAGATGCTTTATTACTTTATCGCAGTAACGCAGATCTTCCTCAGTGGGCTGTGTAAGATCCGGTATCATGACCGTAAAACAGCCGGCAGCCTTAGCGCTGCGGATCCCGTTTGGTGAATCCTCTATCGCTACAGCTTCATTAGGTGCACAGAGCGCGATCCTCTGAGCCTCTAAGTATACATCCGGGTACGGCTTTCCCCGGGATATGCTCTTTGTCGATATCACCAATGCAGGATCGATATTTAGCCCGGCGTCTTTCTTATACCGCTCAACACGGGACAGCGGGGACGCGGTAACGATAAAATAACGTATATTCTTCTCTGCCATTTCCCGCAGAAGTTCTGCCGCACCTGCCTTCGCCTGTATCTTATGCTCCGCCCGGTACGCTTCCATCAGCTGTTTTCTGGTCTCGCGCACCGTGTCATAGATATCAGCACCGTAGCGCTTCGCAAACCACGCCCTTGAGAGTGATGCATCAAGGCTGCGCAATGCCAGCGCTTCTTCTTTACGCATCTCATAGCCGCACTTTACTGCCGCCTCCATCCAGAAGCGCTTATACAGCGGCTCCGTATCCAATAAAACTCCGTCCAGATCAAAAAATAATGTTTTGCCCAACTGCACAGTTTCCTTTCAGATACCCTCTGTACCATATACTACAGGAAACTGGGCGCCACGAACTCTACTCCGTTTTTGAGCAGTTCATCCACAAAGATCCTGTAGTATCCCGGAACCATTTCCTCTGTCTCATCATGCGCGTGCAAAAGAATGATATTGTTGCTGTCTTCCTTTAACATTACCGCTCCATCTTCCGTTTCCGTTGCATATATCTTTTTTATAACATCATCCTTTGTAAAACCGCTGCCGGGACGGATGTTATACTCTGCAAGATCAAACGACCAGAATGTATCGATGTCCTTATCCAGGCCTTTTTCGCTCCACCAGGGATAACCAAGCTTTGTATCATCTACTTTGTCAAAGCCCTTTTCGCGCAGATAATCCTGCAGCTTCTCTTTATTGTCGCCGCCCTTATCGCCATACGGAAAGCGGAACGGTCTGTACTTTCTTTCCACCCCGGCCTTTTCGTAAAAGCGGTTTAAAAATTCCTCGTTCTTTTCGATCTCGCTTACGCACTCTTCAAAGCTGAGTCCCGAAAACTGAGGATGCGTATAACTGTGATTTCCCACGATTATGCCGTTTTTCAGAATATAGACCATCTCATCGGGATGCTGCTCTGCCCACTCTCCCACAGCGAACATTATCGGTTTTATCTTCTTTTCATTCAGGTAGTCCACTATCGCAGGCGTATTCTTTGATGATACATCGTCGATCGTTAATAATGCTCTTATCATTTTGGCCCTCCTTTTTTCGGTGATCATGTGATAATGATAACACAGTGCACGCCTTTTTTCAAAAAAACATGACCGCTATACCTGTCTATTTCGTACCAAAGATACGATCCCCTGCATCTCCCAGTCCGGGACAGATATAAGCATCGGCGTTCAGCTCACGGTCCAGATGTCCTACATAGATCTGTACATCGGGATGCGCTTCATGAAGTCTCTTAAGGCCTTCAGGTGCGGCAATGATACACATGAATTTGATCATCCTGCCGCCTTTCTCTTTTATAAAACGGATCGCATCGGCCGCAGATCCTCCGGTCGCAAGCATAGGGTCGGTAATTATGACGATGCGCTCGCTGATCTGATCCGGGAGCTTACAATAATAACTGACCGGCTGGTGTGTCTGTTCATCACGCGACATCCCGATATGTCCCACTTTAGCTGTCGGGATGAGATTCAGAATACCGTCTGTCATGCCGAGTCCTGCCCGCAGGATCGGTACCACTGCCTGTTTATGGCCGGCGATCACCGGACTAAGCGTCTTCTCGATCGGTGTTTCAACCTCTATATCCGTAGTCTTAAGATCACGCAGCGCCTCATATCCCATCAGCATCGCGATCTCACCGGCCACCTTACGGAATTCTGCCGTCCCCGTATTCTTGTCTCTTAAACGCGTTATCTTGTGCTGTATTAAAGGATGATCCAGAATAAATACATTTTTCTCATCAGCAAGATCCATAAGCTACCTCCTTTAGCTGTGCCATGCTGCGCCACAGCGGACCTTTACCTGTGCAACGCTGCGGCGTCCCTGATCGATGCATTCCTTTAGCAGTGCAACGCTGCGACGCAGCGGATCGATGCACTCAGAACCCCAGGTTTTCTCCTACAAGTATAACATGGATCCTGTCCTTGTGTCTTGAAAATCTCGTGATCAGGAACTGGCAGCAGATAGTGTCCGGTGATTTGCAGTTCATACACGAACCGGTCTTCGCACACGGTGTCTGCAATCCGAATCTCTGCGCATTTATGGGAGCCGCCACATTTCTCGCACGCTTCATCGCGCCGTCCACATCATCGCAGATCTTGTTCATCCCCACGATGCAGATCACCTTTTTAGGCCCCTGCGCTATCATCGAAACACGATTTGAATTACCGTCTATATTTACCATGATCCCGTCCTCTGTCATGGCATTTGCGCTCGTCAGAAAGAAATCCGCATCATAGCCCTTTAACATTACAGCGCGTTTTTCTTCGGGAGTCTTAGCCGCGTCTCGGTCCATAAAGTCATAGTTGCCATTTTTAAGTGCCTCGACCAGCCCTATCTCATGAGCACTCATTGCACCGCCCATCGTGACAGAAGCTCCTTCCGGGATAAGCTCGAGCGCTTTCTTTAAAGCATCCCCGGCAGTAGGCGCATAGTATCCGCTCATGTTCCTGGATTCAAGGCCCCTTATCACCTTCTGTGCCAAAAGTTCATTTCTTTTTACGATGTTTTCATTCATACATTTTCTCCTTGATTCATTTGTCCCTGACCTACTCCAAACAACGACATTGCAATACGCTTTGAAAGATCATCTTTTGCTGTAAAAATCCTCCAGTACCGCCAGCATATCGCTCTTAAGCCTTTCCCTTGTCTTAGCCTCCATATCTTCCGGGATGCCGTAATAAGCTTCTGCCATACCGCCTGCGATACATGTAAGTGTATCACAATCGCCGCCTAAAGAAACTGCCGTGCGTATAACATCTTCAAAATCATTTCCTTCCAAAAATGCGGTTATCGCCTCCGGGACCGTTTCCTGACATGATTCAACATGATGATATGAGGGGCGTATCTGATCGCAGGTTCTCGAAAGGTCATAGTCAAATTCGCGGACTATATAACTCTTTATAGCATCTTTATCAAAACCTTTCCGTGCCATAAAGATAGCTGATGCCGTAGCTTCGGCACCTTTGATCCCTTCAGGATGATTATGCGTTACCTCTGCCGTCCAGCGGGCCACCTCTCTTGTACGCTCTATGCTGTCATAAAGCCACCCGACCGAAGATACGCGCATGGCAGATCCGTTCCCCCAGCTGTTATACGGCTGCGGATCATCACTAAACAGCCATCCTATGAATCTTCCGCCATAACCTGCATTGGGGTATCTGTTTCCCCAGTCCTGCATAGCCCTGATAACCGCTCTCTTTATCTCTTCTTCACCGGCATCTCTGCCGACCGAAAGCAAAGCCTCCGCCACGGCAACGGTCATGACCGTATCATCCGTAAAACGGACGCGCGGTATCCACATTTCAAAGTTCTTTGTCTTGTCACCCCTGTCAAATTCATAGGGTGCTCCCACCATATCTCCCAGTATCGCTCCTATCATGCTCCTATCCTCCTTTTCTTTGCATAAGTGTTTGCTGTTATGAGGCAAGTATATGATATATCTGTATTTACCGGGTCGCATGCCGGGCGACAAATCAGCCGGGGGTAAAAAAAGTACGGCATGCAGGGCAGCTGATCAGCCGGGGCTAGAACAGGTCCAGCATGCTGTCTAAGTAGATCTCCTCCCGGACTTTGAGCTGATACTCCGGCCTGGTCATGTAGTAAAGCAGAAATTCCAGGATCACGGCACTGCCGAGACTGCGGCCTTCGATCTTAAAGTTTGAAAAGCCAAGCGGCACGTAGGTATCCTGTATATCCCGGATCCCGATAAACGCCGGATTGTCCATGGCATCCGAAAAGCGGTATCCCCGCTCTGCCGCAGGCGAGGTGCAGATGTGATCGGCACAATCCATGCCCAGACTTTTGCGGCTCACATTTTCATAACACTTCTTCCGGTCCGGACACGAAAAGCTGCAGCATTCATTACAGAGAAATTCCACTTTTTGTTTCTGTTCCTGCGATAACATATTTAATCTGTCAAACTCCCGGTTTAAGCGGAAATCCGGGACCACAAAGCGGAATTCTTCCCGTTTAAGCTCCTGTTCAAACTGCGAAAACTCCCGCAGCACCTTGGTCGTGGAAGATACAAAATAAAAGCCGGGATAGTTTTTCCGAAGATAGTCAAGCAGGCACTCCGAAGTCAGGATCACGCCGTTTTCCACCGTTTTGTTCTTCTCAAACAATGCGCACAGACGATTGCATTTCCTATCGTCAAGGTGTTCATCCTTAAGCAGCGAATTGCTGAAAGTAAGCCGGGCCGAGATCCCATACTCCGCCATCAATGCAGCCACATCGGCAGGTGCAGCATCGCCAAAGCCTACGCGGCCTCCTCCCCAGAGGCAGTCTGCCGGGGCCCCGTAAACAGAACCGATCCCGCAATTGTCGTAAAAGTATTCCCTGTGGCTATAAAACAGCGGCAGAAAGACCCTGTACAATTCATAAAATTCAAATAAGCCCGGTAAATGGAAGTAAATATCTGCCATTGCTTATCTACGCTCTCTCTCCAGCACATCACGGTATCCCGGCAGGTACTGCACAGCGATGACATTTTCCGGGTGCGCCAGCGTCAGATACAATACCGTAACAAAGATCCACTCCAGCGGTTTCATCAGTATGTATACAACATCACAGGCTGTTTTCGTACGGATACATCTTGCAAGCGGGAATCCGTATTTGTCATAGAATCTGCGGATCACACGATGCAGGCGCGGCGTCTTCCATTCCAGGACCAGTTCAAACGCATTGGCGATCTCCAGCTGCCGGTTGACTACCACACGGTGTCCGTGGCGTTCACCCATCCTGAGCGGCTTTACGATCTTTTCATGACCGCCTGCTGCCACCGTACAAAGGTAATGTTCATCCACTATTACATTAGGTGGCGGTATCATCTGCGAAAGGTTCCAGTCTGCCGTCTCCGTCCATGTTGCGATCAACGCATCCGGTCGCTGTCCAAGCAGAACAGAAACCCCAAGGACTATCCCCAAAAGCGGCAGCATCAGAAGCAGCGCCGCTAACGGCCAGTTCTGTGCCTTTCCAAGAAAACCTTTGTGCCGGACTGCCCCGTCGTTCTCAATCCCGCCATCCGCCAGCTGTTTGGCGCTTATATCATTCCATTCGATGATCTTTTCCCGGATCAGGGAGCACATCATAATGATCAGATTTATCGGAAGCACCATAAGCGGAAACGTAAACTCATCTCTGTGATCCAGCGGCCAGATATGGAGACACCAGATCACACAGCTGATGGCCGCCGGGTACATAGCCGCGATCGCGAGCACCGATACCAGCGGCGGCGTATTCTCCATCTTTCTGGTGGCCAGTACCACAAAACCCGCTGCCCCTATCAGCATAAGCACGATATATATTCCCCTGGTCTGCGAGTTCAGGATCTGATGCACCTCACTGTTTACCAGCTGAACATCCCAGTATGCATCCGTCACATCCTCCAAAAATGCTATAAATACCCCGCTGAAAAACAACCCCAGCAGAACCGTCAGACACCAGAACAGCCGCTTGCGTTTCATCCCGGGAACTATAAGACCGTGTATATTTCCGATGCTCAAAATAACCGGCGCTGCCAGGGCTGTAATGACCAATGCTATACCGATCACTCCGGATATAACACTCAGTAATACTCTTAACGGATCACTCATATTTGCAAATGCTCCTTTGTTTCATGTATTCTTTCACGATAATCTATAATGGCAGCCAGTCTAGTACTTTTTTGATCTGACTGTCCCAGAAATCCCAGTCATGTCCTGCATCTTCTTCATCCCAGGTAACATCAGCTCCCTTTTCCCGTAAAAAATCCCTGAACGCTAAATTAACGCTCATCAGATCATCTTTTTTACCGCAGGCCATATAAAAACGGGGAACCTTCTTATTATTCTTAAACATCTCCTCAGCTGCTATCTTAGGATTAAGATCTGTCAGGGAAGCTTTCGCATGATCATCAAAGAGCCCTATATCAGCTTCTTCCGACAAGTCATCAAATATATGTATCGCTGATGATAAACCTGCGACATGACTGTAAGTCTCCGAATATACAATACCGTTTCTGAGCGCTCCATAGCCTCCCATGGAGAGCCCTGCTATGAATGTATCTTCTCTTTTATCCGAGAGCGGAAACATTTTCCTGGTGATCTGAGGAAGTTCTTCCCCGATAAAAGTTTCATAATCATTCCACGGGGTTCTGGATCTAAAATAAAATGCGTTATCTCCCGAAGGCATCACCACTGCAAGGTTCTTTTCTTCCGCCCATATCTGTATACGTGTGCGGCTTACCCAGTCCGTATAGTTTCCCAAAAGTCCATGCAATAAATACAGTGTCTTATATTTATGATCCTCTTGGGCAAGATAGCTATTCGTATCCGCATCAAATCTGTCAACAGGCAGGATCACATTAAGCGGGACAATCCGAAATAAAGCTTTAGACATATAATTAACCTGTATCAGTGCCATATCATCATCCTTTCTTTATCACACAGCCGGTTTTATCTGATCCCATTTTATCAGAAACCGGCGCATAACAAAACTATAGTATTTTTTTAAGAAACAAAGCAGATGCCGCCTTTTGAGATAATGCATATCGCGTCTGCTATATTATGGCAGACGCGATAGAAGAATAATAAATTATGAATATCCGATGAATTGTGCTACTTTGCAGGGTATTAAAGCGATCCTATACCACTACGGCTTCTTCGTATGCCATTTACCCTATCCTTAGTTGGCATCATCGAAGGGATCAAGCTCTATATCAGTCAGATCAATAGTTCCTGTGCTATTCATGTATTTTATCCTCCTCCATATCATATCCGCTCGTTTCTTTCTATACCAATAATGCGTGAGAATAAGATTTATTGCTTTGTATATAATAAATTAATCTTTTGCCGATGGTATTTCTTATAAAAGAACCGGCCCCTCACTTGTATGGAGAAGAGCCGGCCAAAAGGGGAATTAGCAAAAAAGAGTATACAACATTCTTTCTCACTTATGTTTTTTATTGTAACGTAAATAACATCAGCTTACTATCAATAACTCTTGGCATTTATGCTACTATCATGAGCAGTCTGACTTAACACATTAAACATATGATCCGTAACGACCTGTCATGTCACCCCTATATATAGCAGCATTTTTCATATCTTGTAGTTGCGTTTTGGGAACATTTGTTCTATCATATATTTATCGAACAGCCATTCGATTTTGTTTGTATCGGAGGTACATGTATGGATTACAGGATAATAGCCGTAGATTTTGACGGAACTTTATGTTATAGCAACTGGCCGGACGTTGGTGCCCCCAACATTGTGCTCATAGATTATCTGAAAAAATGCAAACGTGACGGACACAAGCTTATCCTCTGGACCTGCCGTGCAGGTGATGCCCTGGAGCTTGCCATAGAGTGGTGCAGGCAGTACCAACTGGAGTTTGATGCCGTAAACGACAACCTTCCGGAGATCATAGAAAAATACGGGAACAACTCCCGCAAGATCACCTGTGACTATTATATCGACGACAGGGCTATGCTGCCGGAGTCAGTAGACGTATAGGGTTTTCTATTAACCTCCGCATTACTGCTGAGGATACAACAGGAGCAATAATAATATCAGGATCGCAATAACGATCATGCTAATGCCATAAATGCGCAGTTTCATATTTCTTTTACTTCTGACCCGGTCTGTCCTTATTATCCTTATGAGGCTTCGCTTTCGCCACTTCCCTGCTTCCTTTAATTACAATGTACGCCATCTCTGCAGCAAGTGCCAATACCACAAGTGCTACAGGTCCTTTAGTAAATTTCATACCTTCTGCTTACCTCCCGTTCCTCTATACCGATAGATTCCATAAGCCCTTCACCTGGTCTTTTCATAACCCAACTCTGTAGGCCATACCTTGCTGCAAAGAAAGATCTCATCACGCGCTATGCCGTATTCCTTTAATGCCTGTACCTTTGGTCGCAAGATACGATCCGTATCCTATCATGGGGATCTCAACTCCGTTATAAAGCTTCATCATGGCGTATTGCTCCTTTCCTTTATTACAGCCTGTTTGATCACTTTCCTGTAAACAATTCAAGTTTAGCAATAAGATCTTCCAGTATATATCTTGAATCAGCATCCTTATAAATCCGTATCTTACGATGATCCGGACATTCCGTTGATGCCGTATCATCCTCTATATGCGGTGCCGGTGAAATTTCATACCGTCCGCATCCGGGATTTATCGCAAGGGCTATAGCCGGTGAATCTCCTAAAGACCAGCTTTCTCCCTGTGTCCATCCGGCGCCTTCCGAATGATTATATTCCATAAGGTTATTATACAGATGTTCTCCTATCTTTCCGCAGGGTGCGATCCGCCTCTTTATCTCGGCGATCCCGATATTTATCGTTGTATAAACATAGGACGGTACAAGCCACAGCTGTGTTTCTTCTTCAAGAACGAGATTAGCCGCTTCAACATCATTGCCTGCATTAAACTCACGGAAGGGTACAGGTCCGTATTTCGTTCCATGTGTACCTATCCAGATGATCGTCATACGGCTTACTATTTCCGGATTGCTTTTTACTGCCATTGCCACATTAGTGATCGCACCCTGACAGAGTACGAACAGCGGCTTATCATCTTCCTTTAACGCTTCGCTTATGATAAACGATGAAGCCTCCGATATCTCTCCGTCCTGTGACAAAGGTCCCCTTTGTCCTTTAAGTACGGGAACTTCCATATCCATGGCTTTCAGGATGGTCATTATCTCATCATAGCTGCGTTCCATAGAGCCCGGCTGTGCAAAGTGTTCCGCACATATACCTTTAACTATCAGCTTGGGGCTTAACAGCGCATGTACTATGGCATAGGGATCGTCGGCTTCACATGCGGCATCGGTATCTACTATAACTCTTATCTTTTTATACTCAGGTATATCAAACATTGCAAAATCTCCTTTTCTCTCAGGGTCTGGCTGTTGCACATTCAGTACAGAATTTACCTTCGTTTTCAGTTATGCCATCTCCGTTCTGTTCATCAGACTAATTGTTATCACCGTTTCCACTAAGCTTATCGACCAGTTCCTGCAGTTCCATGAAACGTTCAAACTTCCGCTCTATCTCAAGATCCACTGCTTCTTTTTCTTTTCCCAGCTCCAGAAGCCTCGGATAATCCGAAGCCGCTCCGGCCATCTGTTTATCAAGCTCGGCACTTCGCTTCTCCAGAGCCTCTATCTCTTCTTCTATATGATCGTAATCATACTGTTCTTTATAAGAAAGCTTTTTCTTTTCACGTGGCTTACGCTGGTCTTTTGTTTCTGTCTGCTTCTCTGTCTTCTGCTTTATATCCGTTTCCTTAGATGCCCTGTGCTTTTCCAGATAATCTGAATATCCGCCTTCACTGCGTATAATGCTGCCATCGTGTTCAAATGAAAAGACAGTGGTTACCACACGGTCAAGGAAGTAGCGGTCATGGGATACGGTTATCACTATGCCGGCGAAGGTATCCAGATAATCCTCCAGTACACGCAGAGTAGCTATATCAAGATCGTTGGTGGGCTCATCGAGGACTATTACATTGGGTGCCCCCATCAGCACCTTAAGCAGAAAGAGCCTTCTGCGTTCACCGCCCGATAATTTTGATATAGGCGCATACTGCATGTTCCCGTCAAAGAGAAAACGCTCACACATTAGTGATGCGGAAACAGGACCATCCTTGGTATATATATACTCAGCAGTTTCCCTGATGTAATCTATCACCCGCATGTTTTCATTTATGGAACTTCCTGCGGCTTCTCCGCCTGTTCCGACGGCCACATTATCCTGACGGAAATATCCTATCTCTATGGTCTGTCCGATCTCGACAGTTCCGGCATCGGGCACCACATCACCGGTAATGCATTTTAACAGAGTCGTCTTCCCGCAGCCGTTAGGTCCGATGATGCCTATGCGGTCAAGCTTTTTGAAATGATATGAGAAGCCGGAAAAGAGTGTCCTCTCTCCGTATTTCTTGCAAAGGCCGTCAATGATAATAGTCTTATTTCCCATACGTACGGAAAGTGAGCTCAACTCCAGCTCTCTTTCTTCTTCGGGACGTTTCCTGTCCTTAAGCTCTTCAAAACGTTTGATATGTGCTTTCTGCTTTGTGGATCGCGCCCTGGCTCCCCTGAGCATCCAGGCCAGGTCTTTCTTATATAACGCAGCTGCCTTGCGCTCCGCAGCACGTTCATAATCCATACGCTGCTCTTTCATTTCAAGGTAACCGGAATAATTCGCCGTATAACGATATGCACTTCCCTTATCTATCTCTACGATCTGATCCGTAACTTCATCCAGAAAATACCGGTCATGTGTAACCATAAGTATGGCGCCGCGATAACGCTGAAGGTAATCCTCAAGCCATTCTATCATTTCAGAATCCAGATGATTGGTAGGCTCATCAAGTATAAGAAGATCTGCCGGGGTCATGATCGCAGCTACCAGCGCTGCGCGTTTTCTCTGCCCTCCTGACAGAACAGAAGGACTGCATTCAGGATCGTTGATCCCGAACTTAGACAGGTTTGCTTTGATCTCTCCCATCTTATCCCAATGATCCCCTCCTGCATATATAGAAGCGGTAACATTTTCCAATACCGTTTTATTCTCATCAAACACAGGATCCTGCGGAAGATAGGATATCCGTATATCGGTTCCCATCACAACCGCTCCTTCATCAGCCTCGATAACACCTGCCGTGATCCCAAGCAGTGTTGACTTGCCGGTACCATTCGCACCCACAACGCCTATCTTATCACTGTCATCTATTCCGATGCAGACATTGTTCAATACGGGTTTTGACATATAAGTCTTCGATATGTTTTCCAGGTTCAGTATATTCAAATCATTTTCCTCATGCGTTATTCCGCATCATACTCTCTTGGCAAAGGATACGTGCCCTTCCAGCTCCGTAAAGCCCATATTTTTATAAAAGCGGTACGCCGGCGCCTTTGCATCTGTCTGCAGAAAGATCTGTGTCAGTCCGATCAGTTCATCTCCTTCATATAGAATAGATCTGAAGCTCTTTAATAAACAGCTGCATCCTGCGAAACGCATGTTTCAGAATGTCTTCCCTGCAAAGAAGTTCATCCCGGTCTGCCCACTGATATGCAACCGTCTCCCCTTCCTGCAGAATGATACTGTCTTTATCACAATCCGTTTCACAATAAAACTCCACGTAGATCGAATGTGTTTCAGGACTGACCACTCTGCCTGCTTCCGTCAGCTCATCTGATATAATACCGGTTTCTTCTTTTAATTCACGTTTTGCAGCTTCTAGCGGGCTTTCTCCCTTAAGGGCCGAACCGCCTGCGCTGGCCTCCCACTGCGATCCGTATGCTTTCCGCGGGTCCCGCTGCATTAACAGATAAGTACCGTCCTTATGCTTAACCAGTATATCGCATACCAGGTGAAAAACTTCATCGGAAAATGCTGCCTCCTCACCGCGTATCAATTCCTTTCCCGGTATTATATTCAGATCCTTATCATAGGCATCCCAGATTTCCATCTTATTCTCCTTTTGATCAGGCTGCTTTTTTCAGCCATAATACTTCGCTCAGCAAATTGGAAATAAGCACAGCCGGAATGGCTGCTGCCACACAGAAACGATTCCTTTTTTTCAGGACGGTTCAAAATAATTTAACGTCTTCTGCCGGGTTTCGTCATCTTCTGCTCATACATCCTCGCATCACTGATCTTAAGGAACTCTTCAATACGTCCGAAAGAATCGGTTTCGGTCATATACGCACCATAACTGAAATCAAGTTTATACGGTCTCTTATTTGCGCTGTTATACTCATCCGCATAACTCTTCATATGTTCGATAAACCTGTTCAGACGGCTTTCCGAATAATCAGAAGCAAAGATGTAGAATTCATCCCCTCCGGCCCTTCCGGCCACCTCACCGGAATCACAGCATTTCTGTATCATGTTTGCCAGAGCTTTGATCGCCCGGTCTCCTTCATGATGGCCGAACTCATCGTTGATACGTTTGAGTCCGTCCATATCGATGACCATGGTACATACAGTTTTGGACTCGGAAATATTTGCGATCTCATTACGCGATCTGTCATCAAAACCTCGCCTGTTAAGCATCCCTGTCAGGTCGTCGGTCACACTGAGCCCCTCAAGCTTATCGATCAGCTTATTGATGCGGTCATCTTTCTGCAGGGCTTTAAGGGTAAGTCCCAGATTATGGATCCACATATTATGGAACTCGGTAAAGATATCCGTACCGGTCATTTCCACGATGGAATAACCAAACAGTTTTTCCGCGCAGTGAACACTCATCAGGTAATATACATGGCATCTGTCGGAATTTGTTTTCGGAATGAACAATGATCTGTTAAGGGTATGGGGACTCCCTGCATACTCCTTATTCTTATCTATCCAGATTACGGGAACAAAGTTACCGGAAGGAGCCGAAAAACTGCTGTCAAATGCCGGTATCCCGTTTTCATCCGCATGGACCATCATAAAGAATGATGAATATTCTCCGAAGTTTACGGAATCTTCGGCAAATACCGCCTCCATCTTTCTGATATTATCAACCTTATTAAGTTTGACCATGGCGGATTCCGATTCATAAAGATCGGTACTCATCATTCGTTTTTCTTCGTGAACACGGGCCACTATATCAAGTACATGCTGGTAATCAAGAGGTTCACATCCGCATGACTGGGCCAGGATAGGCTTCGGAGAAACACACAGATCAACGTCTTTTCCGTCTTTCCCGTCAGAAATGTCAACCAGAAGCTTAAGAGCTTTTCTTGCTATATCCTTACGTTCCCTGGTAACGGTAGTGAGATGCGGAAGAAATTCTTTTCCCTCAAGGGTTCCGTCATAACCGGATACAGCTATATCTTCAGGGACCTTTATCCCGTGCCTTCTTAAATTATTGATAAGGGAGATTGCCATATAGTCATTTGCGCAGACTATCGCCTCGGGGCGCTCGGATAATGAAAGGAAATAATGGGCAGCTTCCGATCCCTTGTTATACCAGAAATCGCCCTCGAACATACCCACACCGTCTTCCGGCAGCCCATGCTCCTTCATAACTGTACGGAATTCATTAAGACGCGACACTGCATCAGGATGGTTAAGTGGTCCGGAAAGATAGGCTATCCTTGTAAAATGATGATGATCGAGAAAATGCTCGACCATGGCACGAAGACCACCGTTATCATCGAAATCAATATTATGGAATCCTTCTATACGGCTGCTGATGGATACTACAGGGCACTTAAGGGTGCGGAGCTTACGTTCGATACTCTCCGACATACCGTCAACACTATAGCCTTCTCCGTCAAAAACAATGCCATCAAACTGGTCCAGATCAAAATAATCCAGGATCTCGGTCTCATAGTCCTCCGTAAATCCGTTTCTGGTACCTATTTTCCCATATGTATTGAAGATTACCAGATCAAGATCAAACTCCTGAGCAGCAAGGGTAAATACCCTGCATAAACTGCGCTTATATCTGCTGGTAAGATTACTTCCGAATATTGCGACCTTTTTTCGATGATTTTCCATATAGCACCTCTGCGACGTTACAATAGTCAATTCTTCGCCATTCTGTCTTTCCCGGATGCGTATTAATAATCTATCAAAAAATCGCTTTTCGGTCAATCACGGGAACGGTATGAGATTGATCTTGCGATCCCCGGGGGACTTGGATCGGTCTCACTTAAGATACAGTTCCCCGTCAAAGAATCTTTCCTGAAAATCGATCTTACTGAGGATCTCCTCCCGTGTAAGATCCATCCCATCCGGAGCTACGATCCATTTATCCTCATTATCGTTAAACCGGTGATATACAGCTATAACCGTCCCGGAGAACTCTTTCAACGCTTCGTTCACTCCAAGGATATATACATCCTGCTCTGCCCCGTCACCGGCAATGATCCCGGGAACATATCCGTAATTAACGGGATAGACTAATTCAGCATGCCTTGGATGCGCTGTTCCCAAAGGGCGGTCTATCTTACAATCCACATGTTTCCCATAGATATCCGAATAATCAATGATTTTAGCCTGCTTTCTGACCACTGCCTCTATGAAATAATGCTTCTGGTTCTTCCACTTGTCTCCATCGTAGCAGTCATCAATATGACGCACTTTTACCAGCTCGAAATCCCCAAACAGCTTTGTTATATCATCACGGTCAACAAAGAAGTGCGGCACCCCCTGTTCCGGGCCATCCGTCTTGAGCACAGTGTTGTCATCAACTTTAGGCAGACCGGACTCGGCATATGTCCAGGTTTCCTTGGAACATAAGGTCATAAACACCACTCCGTCCGGTTTAAGGACGCGGTGTATCTCACTCATGACTTTCTTCATTCCTTCTGTATCTGCATGTCCTGCAGAATGCATCGCAAAGATCGCATCAAAAGCATCATCCGCAAAAGGAAGAGCCTCCATATCTGCCAGCCGGCATGCGATATCCACGCCCTGCTTCCTCCGGTATTTCTTTAAAAAGTCAAGCGCATCCTTAGAGATATCCGTTGCCGTCACTTTAAAGCCGCACTTTGCAAACAGAACAGCATGACGCCCAAGCCCGCAGCCCAGATCCAAAACGCTCCTTCTGCCTTCCCTGCGCCACTTCTGCGCATAATAATAACTCTCCTCGCAAGGCTCCAGCCAATGATCCCTGTTTTCTATCATGCTCCAATCGAAAGGAATATACCCCTTATCAAGATCCGGCTTCATCTTTTTACCTCCTATCCAAGCCTCAATGATCTCCCGGACCGATCCTGCCTTCATTATATCTGAATATATATCACTGACAAGATATTTCAGCTCATCACTAAGTTCATTATAATCTTTTGTAAGCTTCTGATAACCTTCAGCTACGGATAAAGGATATACCCGGTTGCATAAAGAGTATTTATCCCCTGCACATGTTCAGACCATGTTGTATTCATCTAAATCCCCTTCTCCTTTAATATGTCAGTACAATATTATCCGATGCCACGCCAGATCAAAAAAAGGATCCAGATATAACCTGATAGCCACTTAATTTTTTTTTGCCTGTATTTTTTTTGTTGTTAAGCGGCTATTTGGAATCATTTTAGGCAAAAAGAATCCCGCAAGCCCTTATTTTACAAGGGTTTGCGGGAGGTGGCTACTACTCGTACTCCACTGTAGCCGGGGGCTTCGGCGTATAATCAAAGAGCACTCTGTTGATCCCGGGAACTTCTTTGATGATACGCTCTACCAGATGATCGATAAGTTCGTTTGAAAGATGCTCTACGGTAACTTCCATAACATCGGTAGTATTGATAGCGCGGATAATGCAGGGCCAGTCGAAGGTACGCTTTCCATCCTTAACACCGGTAGATTTGAAATCAGGCACTACAGTGAAATACTGCCATACCTTGCCTTCAAGTCCGTTCTTTGCAAACTCTTCACGGAGTATAGCATCGGATTCACGTACTGCTTCCAGTCTGTCCCTGGTAATAGCACCGGGGCAGCGTACGCCCAGTCCGGGGCCGGGGAAAGGCTGACGGTATACCATATTTGCAGGGAGTCCAAGTCTTTCACCTACAACACGTACTTCATCCTTAAAGAGAATCTTAACAGGCTCTACCAGCTCAAACTTCATGTCTTCGGGAAGACCGCCTGCATTATGATGAGCCTTGATCCCTGCCTCACTCTCAAGTATATCCGGCCAGATCGTGCCCTGTGCAAGGAACTCGATGCCATCGAGCTTTCTGGCTTCTTCAGCAAATACTTCTATGAATTCACCGCCTATTATCTTACGCTTTGTCTCAGGATCAGTAACCCCGGCAAGTTTATCAAGAAAACGGTCTGTAGCATCCACATATATAAGATTGGCCTTCATCTCATCACGGAATACCTTGATAACCTGCTCGGGTTCACCCTTACGCAGAAGTCCATGATTTACATGAACGCAAACCAGCTGATCACCTACTGCTTTTATAAGCAATGCGGCTACAACCGATGAATCAACTCCACCTGATAAAGCCAATAATACCTTCTTATCCCCTACCTGTTCACGTATATCCTTAACCTGTTCAGCAATAAAAGCATCTGCCAGTTCAGGCGTAGTTATACGGATCATATCATCGGGTCTTCTGTCTGTTGCCATGATATTACCTCCTGAATTTTATGATAATGGAGGAATTATATCACGCAGATACCTGCCATGCAAGCAGATACTTCAAAATCGGGCAGGTTAGTTTAGATCGTATCATTGCTATAGAAAATAAAAAAGAATCCGAATCCGGATTCTTTAAAGATAAGCTCCCCGAGTAGGGCTCGAACCTACAACCCCGCGGTTAACAGCCGCGTGCTCTACCATTGAGCTATCGAGGCAGCTCGTACTGGTACTCTGAAAACCGAAAAGAAGTAAAGCGTCCAGGATAAGCAACCGACCTATTAGTACCCGTCAGCTCCACATGTTGCCATGCTTCCACCTCGGGCCTATCTACCTCATCGTCTCTAAGGGGTCTTGTGATGTCTCATCTTAAGGGGGGCTTCACGCTTAGATGCCTTCAGCGTTTATCCCTGCCGGACTTGGCTACCCTGCCTTATGCGCCTGGCGACGCAGCAGATACACCAGCGGTCCGTCCATCCCGGTCCTCTCGTACTAAGGACAGCTCCTCTCAAACATCTAACGCCCGCGCCGGAT
>JAEEGL013896459.1_pt1 | contig 19746 bp, 22 predicted proteins | sample 9134231 | NCBI WGS metagenome assembly JAEEGL01 (sample SAMN16246548, study PRJNA631951) | gut metagenome | biome: gut microbiome; feature: rumen; material: fiber-attached | host: Bos | place: Iran: Karaj | collected 2018-10 | reverse complement strand
CTGCGCCATGCTGGAATGTGTCCTCCGCCATGCGGGGTACCGGACAGGATTTTATCCCTCACCTTTTATTGAAGATTTCCGCGAAAGGATCCAGGTCAACGGAGAATACATTACAGAAGAAGCGTTGGCTGCTATTACGGAACGGGTCAGTACCGTGGCGGATGCCATGGAAGATCATCCGAGCCAGTTTGAGCTGATCACAGCCATCGGCATGCTGTATTTCGAGCAGATGCAGTGCGATCTGGTGGTGATGGAAGTCGGAATGGGAGGCGCGCTGGATTCGACCAATATCATTGATCCTCCGGAAGCGGCTGTCATTACCAATATCGGCCTGGACCATACCGAATATCTCGGAGATACGATCGAGAAGATCGCCAAAACAAAGGCCGGAATCATCAAGCCAGGCACGAGGGCGGTCAGCTACCGCCAGGTGCCCTCCGTGGAGGAAGTCCTGCGGGAGGACTGCGCGGAGAAGCAGGTGCCTTTACGGATCGCGGGAGAATGCGAGGAAATCAGCCACAGCCTGGCGGGGCAGCATTTCCGTTATGGCGGAAAGGAATACGAGCTTGCCCTTCTCGGCAGGCATCAGTTAAGAAATGCTGCCACTGTACTGGAAACGATCGAAACGCTTAAGCAAGCCGGCTATGAGATCCCTTACGAAGCTGTCTGCGAAGGATTAAAGACAGTGCGCTGGCCGGCAAGATTCGAAATGCTGAGCGAGGATCCGCTGTTTATCCTGGACGGCGGGCATAACCCGCAGTGCGCGGAAGCCCTTGTAGAGAGTATCCGCGATTATGTTGCGGATCCGGAACTGGGCCAGAAGGTCACCTTCCTGATCGGAATGCTGGCGGATAAGGATTATGAGACGACTCTGAAAATGATCCGGCCTTTCGGCGGGTGCTATGTATGCATTACCCCCAACAGCTCGCGCGCGCTGCCCGGGGAAAAACTTGCGGAAGTGATCGGGAAGATGTATGAAGACGACGGGGAGATGATCCCGGTGACCTGGAGAAACGACCTGAAGGAAGCGATTACCGTCTCGGTGGAAACCGGCCTTCCGGTCATAGCATTCGGATCCCTGTATTCGGCAGGCAGGATCCGGACCCTGTTCCGAAGCATGCAGTTTTAACTGCAGGTCCGTAGAAAATTCACGAAAGGTTTTTGGGGGAAATGTTATTCAAATCTTTTATGACTGATTATGAGGAGAATCCCAGCAGAATCGTGTGGGGGATCCTGTGCAGTTTTACAACGGCGTTTTTTGTCGGGGCTGTTGCCGCGGCGATTTATACAGGACAGATGGATCAGCTGATCCCCGGGTTCCTGACGATCTGCTCGCGTCCGTCACAGTTCACGATGGATTATTTTGAACTGGGCACGCTTGGCGGCGCGTTTCTGAATACTGCAATGGTGGCGCTTGCGTGCTGCCTGATGCTGAAGATCAGTAATGCAAAATGCAACGGTCTGACTGTTGCGGCGTACTGGCTCACAGTCGGATTTGCGACCTTCGGCATGACCTTCACCAATATCTGGCCGTTCTTTTTCGGCACATGGGTCTATTCCAGGATCAAAAAAGTGAAATTCGGCACAGTTGCGAACATGGCGATGTTTTCGACGGCGCTGGCGCCCTTTGCCAGTGAACTGATGGTGCGGTATCCTGGCCTGGAAGCGCACGGGTTTACCCTCGCCGGCGTGCTGGGCGCAATTGTTCTCGGCATCTTTGTGGGCTGCGTCATGCCGCCGCTGATCGCGCACATTCCGACCTTCCATCTTGGATTTGATCTTTACAGCGCAGGACCGGCAGCAGGCTTCCTGGCATTCCTTCTGTACTGTACCCTGTACCGCTCCCCCGGGATCGAGGTTCCGACCAACACTCATCTGGGAGAAGGATATAAAGCCTTTGTAAACTGCTTCTTCTTCCTGGTATTTTTACTGTGCATCCTGACCGGCATCTGGATGGATAAGACCAGCCTGCACAGATATACGAAGCTTCTGAAGCATCACGGCCACAAAACGGATTTCACCTCGGAATTCGGCATTCCCGTCACACTGATCAACATGGGGATCTACGGATTCTTTATCCTCCTGTATTACAATCTCGTGCACGGTTTTGTGTTTGCAGACGGCGCTGTGACATTTACAGCTGCCAAATTCACGGGCGCAACCATGGGAGCGATCATGTGCATGTTTGCCTTCGTCGCGCAGGGCGCGCAGCCGGCTACGGTATTTCCGGTTGCCGTCGGCTATGCCTTTGCCTCCCTGCTTCCGTTTGGCGCCGCTTATTTCGGGCTTGTGGAGACCCAGAACTGGAATCTCTGCACGCAGGCCATTCTCGTAGGCATGTGCTTTGCCAGCGGCCTGGCGCCGATCTCCGGAAAATACGGATTCCTGGCGGGCGCCGCGGCAGGAGCGCTCCATGCGACGCTGGTCATGAGTGTTCCGCTCTGGCACGGCGGATTCTGCCTTTATAACGGCGGTTTTACCGACGGCGTCGTGGCCTTTCTGCTCGTTCCCGTTCTGGACAGGTTTTACGGCAGCTATGAAGAACGCATGGAAAAGAAGAAATCTGCTTGACGCACAGGAAGGAACATGCTATATTACAAGAACAAAAAGGGGAAACCCCTTTTTTTCTTGCGCGAAAACTTTTGCGCGGGAGACAGCTGAAAAGCAAGAAATTCATATTTTTGGGAGGTGAAAACCGTGGCTAATTCAAAGCGTACCAAAATCACTCTGGCTTGTACCGAGTGCAAACAGCGTAACTATTTCCTGACAAAGGAGAAGAAGAACCATCCGGACAGAATGGAAGTAAACAAGTATTGCAGATTCTGCAAGAAGCACACACCGCATAAGGAGACAAAGTAATGGAGTCTGAGGTTCAGAAGGCTTCTTTATTCGAGAGAATCAAAGAGTTTTTCAAGGGCGTAAGATCTGAGTATTCCAAGATCATATTCCCGAATCAGGAGGATCTCAAGAAGCAGACCGTCGCAGTGATCATTGCGAGTTTCTTTATAGCCCTGCTGATCCTTTTGATCGATACCGTGTTTAAGTTCGGACTTGGATTCATTCTTTAAAGCTTAAGGAGTCAATCAGATGGCAGATACCAATTCGGAAGCCAGATGGTATGTCGCACATACTTATTCCGGCTATGAGAATAAAGTAAAAGTCGATATCGAGAAAACCATTGAGAACAGAAACCTGCAGGACCAGATCTTTGAGGTCTCGGTTCCGGTGCAGTCCACTGTCGAACTTAAGAACGGTGTGGAGAAGAAGATCGATAAAAAGATCTTCCCCGGTTATGTACTGGTTCACATGATCATGAACGAGGAGACCTGGTATGTCGTCAGAAATACCAGAGGCGTGACCGGATTCGTAGGCCCGGGATCAAAACCGGTGCCGCTTTCCGACGAGGAAGTCGCTATGCTCGGCAACCGCGAGGAACAGGATGTGGTGATCAACTTCTCAGAAGGAGATACCATCGTGGTTGTATCCGGCGCATGGAAAGATACCGTCGGCGTTATCAAAGCAATCAATCCTTCCAAACGTTCCGTGACGATCAATGTCGAAATGTTTGGCAGAGAGACACCTGTTGAATTATCATATGTAGAAGTGAAAAAGCTTTGATTCAAGCTTTTTTATCATAAATACTCAGCCTGATCAAAATCATCCTTTCAGGCTGGCAAGCAAACAGGTGGGAGGGTGTTAAAACCCCCGCTATTACCACAAGGAGGCTAAATATGGCAAAAAAGGTTACAGGTTACATCAAGTTACAGATTCCTGCCGGCAAAGCAACCCCGGCACCGCCCGTTGGTCCGGCTCTTGGACAGCACGGCGTAAACATCGTTGAATTCACAAAGCAGTTCAACGCAAAGACCGCTGATATGGGCGACACGATTATCCCGGTCGTTATCACGGTTTATGCAGACAGAAGCTTCAGCTTCATCACAAAGACACCTCCTGCAGCAGTCCTGATCAAGAAGGCCTGCAAGATCAAGAGCGGTTCAGGCGCACCGAACAAGACAAAGGTTGCGACCATCTCCAAGGCAGATCTTCAGAAGATCGCCGAGACAAAGATGCCGGATCTGAACGCAGCAAGCCTTGAGGCAGCAATGTCAATGATCGCCGGAACATGCAGAAGCATGGGCGTTACTGTTGAGGAATAAGGAGGACGCTGGAGATGAAAAGAGGAAAGAAATACCTTGAGAACCTGAAGAAGTACGATCGTACAGCCACCTTTGACAAGGAAGAGGCGATCAAGATCGTAAAGGAGAACGCAACTGCAAAGTTTGACGAGACAGTTGAGCTCCATATCAGAACAGGCTGCGACGGACGTAAGGCTGACCAGCAGATCCGTGGATCTGTCGTTCTTCCGCACGGAACCGGCAAGACAGTCCGCATTCTTGTATTCGCTAAGGGACCGAAGGCTGAAGAGGCTCAGGCAGCAGGCGCAGAGTTTGTCGGCGCAGAGGAGCTGATCCCGAGAATCCAGAACGAGGGATGGTTCGATTATGATGTAGTCGTTGCAACTCCGGACATGATGGGTGTTGTCGGACGTCTGGGTAAGATCCTTGGCCCGAAGGGCCTGATGCCGAACCCGAAGGCAGGTACCGTTACCATGGACCTGACAAAGGCAATTCATGACATCAAAGCCGGCCAGATCGAGTACAGACTTGACAAGGCAAACATCATTCACGTACCGTTCGGAAAAGCTTCCTTCACACAGGAGCAGCTTTCCGAGAACTTCCAGACGATCATGGATGCAGTCAACAAGGCAAGACCTGCCGCAGTTAAGGGCGCATTCATCAAGAGCGCTGTCGTTACTTCCACGATGGGCCCGGGCGTACGTCTGAATGTTGCAAAGATCATGAACTAATATTGGTTGACAAACCGAAAGGTTGATGTTAACATAATAAAGCTTTCACTGCCGAAGACAGCAGGTGCGCCCTGAAAAGCGCGTAAGGACATCCGGACGCCTGCCGAGGAAGAGAAATACAGTATGTCATTTTTCTCCGTGTCTTTTGGCACGGAGATTTTCTTATTGATGTATCTCTTTGTTTCGCAGGATAAGTAATAAAAACAGGAGGTAACTAAAAGCATGGCTAAGGTTGAACTTAAACAGCCTATAGTTGATGAGATCAAGGGTGTGATCGACGGCGCGCAGGGCGTGATCGCCGTAAAGTATCTTGGTATCAATGTGGACGACGACACAAAGCTTCGCAAAGAGCTTCGTGAGAACGGCGTTATCTACAAGGTATACAAGAACACACTGATCAAGAGAGCTATAGCTGGCACTGAGTTTGCCGGACTTGAGCCGGATCTTGAAGGTCCTACCGCTCTTGCAGTTTCCAAGACAGATGCTACCGCACCTGCAAGGATCGTTGCAAAGTATATGAAGACCATCAAGCCGCTTGAGCTGAAAGGCGGTATCGTCGAGGGTACATATTACCCGGCATCACAGATGGAAGCAATCGCAGCGATCCCGGGAAGAGAAGAGCTTCTCTCCAGACTTCTTGGATCACTCCAGTCACCGATTGCAAACTTCGCAAGAGTGCTTAACCAGATCGCTGAAAAGAGCGGCGAAGGCGCTGCTCCCGCAGCGGAAGAGGCACCTGCAGCTGAATAATTGCAGGATTTGATTCAAAATTTTTTCGGCCGCGGGATGCGGCAAGTATTTTCAGGAGGAAATGAAAATGGCAAAGATGACAACAGCTGAGTTTATCGAGGCTATTAAGGAGCTGTCCGTTCTTGAGCTTAACGATCTTGTTAAGGCAGTAGAGGAAGAGTTTGGCGTATCTGCAGCAGCAGGCGTCGTAGTAGCTGGCCCGGCAGCAGGTGCTGCACCGGCAGAAGAGAAGACCGAGTTCGATGTTGAGCTGACCGAGGTTGGCCCGAACAAGATCAAGATCATCAAGGTCGTTCGTGAGATCACAGGTCTTGGACTTAAGGAAGCAAAGGATCTCGTTGAGGGCGCTCCGAAGGTTCTCAAAGAGGCTGCTGACAAGGCTACCGCTGACGACATCAAGGCTAAGCTTGAGGCTGAAGGCGCTAAGGTTACCCTTAAGTAATCGTTTAGTGAGTACAAAAGAAATAAAAATAACCAGTAGACGAGTTTTCTCGGATACTGGTTTTTTATTTCTTTGCGAGATCTGCGGGACAGATCAGTATTCGCTTCATTTCTTTATTTCTTCATTTTTGCAGATAAGTCTGCCATACGGTCCAAAGCAGCACGAAGCGTTTCATCCTGCTTCGCAAAGTGGAAGCGGATCAGATGGTTCACCGGTTCTCTGAAGAAACTGGAGCCCGGGACAGCGCCAACGCCGACCGTTTCCGCAAGCTTTTCACAGAATTTCACATCGTTGTCCCAACCATATTCACTTATATCCAGAAGAACATAATAGGCACCCTGCGGATCTGTATAAGTAAAACCGAGGTCCTTCAGTCCGCCGACAAACAAATCTTTCATGTGTGTATAATGTGCCTGCAGATCTTCATAATAGCTGTCCGGGAAGCGGAGGCCGACTGTGGCAGCTTCCATCAGAGGAGCGGCTGCGCCAACGGTCAGGAAATCGTGGGTTTTACGAATTCTGTCAATTACTTCAGGAGATGCAATTGCATATCCCAGTCTCCAGCCGGTAATGGAATAGGTCTTGGAAAGAGAGTTGCAGACAATTGTGCGTTCTCTCATTCCCGGAAGCGCTGCCATATAAGTATGTGTATGAGGCTTATAGAGAATATGCTCATAAACTTCATCGGTAATAACAAACAGATCATATTTCTTCGCGAGATCACCGATGATCATGAGTTCCTCACGTGTGAATACCTTACCGCATGGATTTGATGGATTACACACGATGACAGCCTTCACACCGGGCTGTTTCATGGCCTTCTCCAGGACATTGGCATCAAAACAGAAGTCTGGCGGAAGCAGAGGAACATAGATCGGTTCTGCTCCTGTCAATATCGTATCGGCTCCATAGTTCTCATAAAAAGGGGAGAAGATGACTACTTTGTCCCCCGGATTACAGACTGCCATAATGGAAGCCATCATGGCTTCTGTAGAGCCGCAGGTGACGACGATCTCACTATCCGGATCAACGGTCATACCGGAAAAATGCCTGACTTTTGCAGCCAATGCCTCGCGAAAATTTTGCGCACCCCAGGTAACAGCATACTGATGCGGACCCTCAAAGGCAACTTCCGACAGCCTCTGCAGGATCTCCTTTGGAGGATCGAAGTCCGGGAAGCCCTGTGAAAGATTGACGGCTCCGTATTGATTGCATACGCGGGTCATTCTGCGGATAACAGAATCTGTGAAGGTCGAGGTTCTATAGGATAAAGCAGGCATCTTACATTTTCCCTTTTCAATTCTCAATAAAAACAATAAGCAAATCGTTCTTTACCCATATTGAGACTGCCGATTTTCCGTGCGGCTGACGCCGGCTACTGTCCGACGTAAGTGCTCAAATAGGCGCCGTTTAAGACCACATTCGCCAGACTGTTCATGCCCGGGGCCCAGTCAAAGGTGATCGTGTCACCCGAATAAGTTACCTCATCGCCGATATAATGATGCATGGCACCGAACTGCCCGACGCCGAGATCCTGCAGATAGAAATCACGGAGCACTTCAGCATTGGCGCCATCCTCATGGACCCCGTACATCTGGAAATACAGATGAGGCTGGCCATCCCTGCCGTTTTCGATATGAATGAAGCTGTCCACGAGTTCCGTGTGCATCTCGTAGTTGCCTTCCAGAGCGGGATCGACTGCGGGAAGGGTTTCAGAGTCCAGACCGATTGAAGCATGTGGAGCGCTGCCGGTTTCATCCGCTGTGCCGGTCATTGTATACTTCTTACTTCCGGCAGCCCAGGCGCCGTCTGAGTCCACATAATAGCCGTCCACAAGAGTATCCATATCCAGATATCCCTGCGCATCGAAATGATAGCATTCCGCGATGCCGTCGCAGTTGCCGTCGATCCATTTCCATTCGGAAACCGGGTAGCTGCCGTCATCTCTCTGCCACCAATATCCGTAATCATTGCTCATCCATGCGCCGGTTCCTGCAAATGCCGGGATCGCGGCTAGCGCTGCCGCAGCAGTGGCGAGCATGAGAATTCTTATGCTTTTCTTCATTTCCCGAAACCTCCTTAAAGAACAGTGTCCGAAAACCATATCTGATATTTTCATTATATGGTCCGATCGATCCCACTGCCATACCCAAACGTCTGTAATTGCCATGGCAAGAATGCTTGTTTCCGTTTCGGGGATTGTGTGATAGAATCAAATGTGTTCAAATGATAAACGATAAAGGTCTTCTGTTCCCGAAAACGGAAAGGACGGCCGGAAGATAAAACACATAAAAAGGGAGTTGAGCAATCATGAAAGTCATTACTCTGAGCAGAGAATATGGAGCAGGCGGGCACAGTATCGGCACAAAAGTTGCGGAGATGCTGGGGATCACCTTTTACGACAAAGATATCATGAGAGCGGAAGTCAAGGCATCCGGCTTTGATCTGGATCTGGTCGAGCGTGAAAGCGAAGATCTTTCCAGGCTGGATTCCCTGCTGAGCGTGATCAGCAACATTTCCAGCGGATATTACAATGACAGCCACGAAAAGCTTGAAGCGATTCAGAAAGCAGTCATTCTGGACATTGCAAAAAAGGGTCCCTGCGTGATTCTGGGACGCTGCGCGGATGATATTCTGCTGAAAGCCGGGATTGACTGCTTTAATGTATTCATTTACGCAGACGAGATCCACCGCGCAAAACGTATCGGGGAACTGATCCATTCTGATGATCCGACCGAGATCAGAAAAGTCATGGTGAAAAAGGATTCGGCCAGACATAACTATTACAACCGGTTCACGGGAAAGAAGTGGGGCAATAGCCTTAACTATCACCTCTGCCTCGACAGCGGCTATTTCGGATATGAAAAATGCGCCGAGATCATTGTTAATCTTGCGAAGAGTGAATAAATATGCGGGAAATGATTATGGTCCTGGACTTCGGCGGCCAGTACAATCAGCTGATTGCCAGAAGAGTCAGGGATGAAGGAGTTTACGCCGAGGTCTTTTCTTATGAGATCGGCGTGGAAAAAATAAAAGAGATCGCTCCGAAAGGGATCATTTTTACAGGCGGTCCGAATTCGGTCTATCTGGAGAGTTCTCCGCATATTGAGAAAGCGGTATTTGATCTGGGTATCCCGATCCTGGGGATCTGCTACGGCACCCAGCTGATCGCGTATACGCTGGGCGGAACGGTGGAGACAGCCCCGACTTCGGAATACGGCAGGACGGACGTCAGCGTTGATACCAATGACATTCTCTTCCGCGGAGTCCGGCCGGTCACAGCGACCTGGATGAGCCATACAGATTATGTGAGTTCGGTGCCGGAAGGCTTCCGGATCACCGGCAGCACGCCCGTATGCCCCGTTGCGGCTATGGCGGATCCGGACCGCCGGATCTATGGGGTCCAGTTCCATCCGGAAGTGCAGCACTGCCGGGAAGGCAGTACCATGCTGCATAATTTCGTATACGACGTCTGCGGCTGCAGCAATAGCTGGAAGATGGACACATTTGTGGAGGATTCGATCCGGTCGATCAGGGAAAAGGTCGGGGACGGAAAAGTGCTCTGCGCGCTTTCCGGCGGTGTGGATTCCTCCGTGGCGGCGACCCTGATGGCAAAAGCTGTCGGCGAACAGCTGACCTGTGTCTTTGTGGATCACGGGCTGCTGCGCAAAAATGAGGGCGATGAGGTGGAAGCAGTCTTCGGCCCGAACGGGCCGTACCGGCTCAATTTTATCCGCGTGAATGCCCAGGAGGAGTTTTATCAGAAACTTGCCGGCATTGAGGAGCCGGAGGGCAAGCGCAAGGCGATCGGAGAAGAATTTATCCGGATTTTCGAGCGGGAGGCGAAGAAGATCGGCAAGGTGGATTTCCTGGTACAGGGCACGATCTACCCTGATGTGATCGAGTCAGGCCTCGGCAAGTCGGCGGTGATCAAATCCCATCATAATGTTGGCGGGCTTCCGGAGCACGTAGATTTTAAGGAAATCATTGAGCCCCTGCGCTCCCTGTTCAAGGATGAGGTGCGCCGCGCCGGTCTGGAACTCGGGCTCCCGGAACATCTGGTATACCGCCAGCCCTTCCCGGGACCGGGACTCGGGATCCGTATTATCGGAGAAGTGACAGCAGAAAAGGTGCGCATGGTGCAGGAGGCGGACGCCATTTTCCGTGAGGAGCTGGCAGCCGCGCGGCTTGACCGCTTTGCGAATCAGTATTTCGCGGCGCTGACAAATATGCGTTCCGTCGGCGTCATGGGTGATTTCAGGACCTACGATTACGCCTGTGTGTTGCGTGCTGTCGTAACTGATGACTTCATGACAGCAGAGGCTGCGGACCTTCCGTATGCCGTGCTGCAGAGGACTATGACCAGGATCGTCAATGAAGTCAAGGGCATCAATCGCGTCTTCTACGATCTGACATCCAAACCGCCGGGAACGATTGAGTTTGAATAAATCAAAATCAACTCTTCGTGAAGCACTGCTGAATGCAATCTGTCACAAACAGTATCAGCCTGGTGTTCCGATTCAGATCAGTGTATACGAAGGAAGATCCTGGATATACAATGCCTCAATTGGCGGAAAGAATGACTGTCAGCAGGAAGATAGTAGCAGGGTATGTTAAAGAGCCTTAAAGAAAAAGGCGTCATTGAACACGTTGGAACAACAAGAAGAGGACATTGGCAGATTACAGGTTAGTTATGCTTTTTTAAAGGAGTAGATACATGTTGCGTCCAGAAAAACTGCCTTATTACGCCAAAAAGAATGAGAGGACAAATTTTCGTTTCCGTACCTGGTTGAAGATTCATGCAGATCCGAAAGAACTGGATGAAAAAATCTTTCGATTACATCAGGAGTTGTTTGCTGAGTATGATTGCAACCGATGCAGGAATTGCTGTAAGCATTATTGCGGTATGATTCCCGTTGAAGAAGTCGAGAAAGATGCAGCTGTGCTGGGGTTCACAGAGACAGAATTCAGAACGAAGTATCTAAAGGAAAAGCCTGACGCAGACGAGCAGGCCTATCAGACAAAAAGCATGCCTTGTGACTTTTTTCAGGAGGATGGCACCTGCCTTCTGGGAGATCATAAGCCAGACAGCTGTAAAAAGTATCCATATACAGACCAGCCGGATCGAATGGGAAGTTTGCTGTCTTTTTTGGAGTCGACTTCAGTCTGTCCAGTCGCTTATGAAATATTAGAACGGTTGAAGAAGGAGTATGAATTTACATCCTTTACACCGATATAACCCTGTGATAACATTCAACTGATACACAGAAGTGACAGCCGCGAAGCGGATGAAGCGATATAGAGATAAAGAGAGAGCAAACCCCATGCCCGCACGGACGGATGCTCTCTTTTTGTTATTGGTTTTATGAGTCTTTCAGCCGTCTATAGTAAGCCAGGAGTCTGTCCCGCGCAGGATTATTCCTGTCAATCACATCTGTGATCAATTCAAACAATGCAGGATCGTCAGACTTGGAAATCACATACTCTTTTGGTTCGGGATCATCAACTGCACCGATCAGGTAATCGGGAGAGGTTTTCAGTTTTTGTGCCATAAATACGATCGTCTGATAGGAAGGAGTTCTGTCTGCAGATTCATAACGCAGATATCCCATCTTGGATAAACCGAGCAGCCTTGCGGCTTCAGCTTTGTTAAGTTCTCGGTCTTCCCGTATCTTTTTTAATCTTTCCGGTAATAATATCTTTTCCATCATAGTCAGCTCCGGTAAATCTCTATTGACAGTAACCAACGGATACTATATTATAGCATAGAAAGTATCCGATGGTTACATTATATGATCTGCAGGCTGTCCTTGCAAGCAGTTATTGATAGACAGGAGGATTCAATTATGGGATGTTGGATAGGCGCTTTAGGAAGGCTATTGATTATACCGGAACCGGATGATGAACTGATCAGGGAATATGTGGACTTCAGCCAGCACGTTTGCCCGAAAGGTTATAGGAAGGACGAGGTCTTTAGTAATACATGGTATTTTGATAAAAATAACAGACTTGCATCATGCGTAGGAAAATTTGCTGAGCCAATGGTATGGTATGACTGTTTGAAAGAAGAGTTTTTCAGACCCAGAGGATATCATTTGTGCGGGGATCCTGTGTATGTCGGAGAAGGGGAGATTTATAATTTCTGGGGACTTGGAAACGAAAGATATCAGGAATGGCAGGCGTGGCGGGAGCGAACGAAAGCGACTGACCTGTATCTGGGGGTGAGACCAAACAAATGACATTCATCAAAGCAGATTTAAGATTTCCGCCTGGAATTCTCGGTTACTTGTAGCCGAGTAGTTCACTATAACTCTTACGAGAGTCGAGATTAAGGAGAACCTTCCATGGCAGAATCTCAAAACATCGAATATAAAGAATTGTGGCGTGATGAATACCTGAAATGGGTATGCGGTTTTGCCAATGCCCAGGGCGGTAAGATCTATATCGGCTGTGACGATAACGGGAAGGTTGTTGGAATAAACAATTTCAAAAAACTTTTGGAAGACATTCCAAATAAGGTTCGCGATGCCATGGGGATTATAGTGGGCGTTAATCTTTTGACCGAGGGTGGCAAAGAGTATATCGAGATTGATGTGCCCGCTTATCCTGTCGGGATCTCCTGTAAAGGGGTATATCATTATCGCAGCGGGAGTACAAAACAGGTTCTGACAGGACCAGCGCTGGAAGCATTCCTGCTGAGAAAACATGGGGCAACCTGGGATAATTCTCCGATGTCGGCATTTACCATGGATGATGTTGATGATAATGTTGTTGCTGCATTTAAGAAGCTTGCGGCTAAGAAAGGCCGTATTGATTCAAGCCTTTTGGATGAACCGAAAGAAGTTTTGCTGGATCGCCTTCATCTTGTGAATGGCGATTATCTGACCAATGCAGCAATGCTTCTGTTCAGTAAAGATCCGGAAAGATATCAGCTTGGTGCATTCCTGAAGATCGGGTATTTTGAAAATGACGCAGATCTTCTTTATCAGGATGAGATACACGGTTCCCTTCTGGAACAGGTGGACAAGGCAATTGAGCTGATTTATCTGAAATATATGCGTGCAAAGATATCCTATGAAGGGATTCAGCGGATTGAGCGGTATTTTGTGCCGGAAGCTGCGCTCCGTGAAGCATTGCTGAATGCTGTCTGCCACAAACAGTACCAATCTGGCGTTCCGATCCAAATCAGCGTGTATGAAGACAGACTGTATGTTGCAAACGTCGGAAGTCTGTCGGAGGACTGGACACTTGAAAAGCTTATGAATAAGCATACTTCGAGACCATACAACCCGGACATTGCTTTTGTTTTTTATCTCGCCGGATTTATTGAAAGCTGGGGACGTGGCGTTGAGAAGATCTGTAACGCTCTGAAGGCTGATAGTTTACCGATGCCTGAATATACCGTGAATCCAGGAGATATCATGATTAAGTTCACTGGTCCTGAAGATCGGATTATAAGGGTGAATGAAAAGGTGAATGAAGGGGTGAATGTTCACGTGAATGATCGCCAAAAAGAATTGTTAGCATTCCTTGTTCAAGATCCCGGATATACCGTATCGCAGTTGTCGGAAAAGATGCACGTCAGCAGAAAAACCATTGCCGGGTATTTGAAAGAATTGAAGGATAAGGGAATCATCGAACGTATCGGTTCAGCAAGAAGCGGACATTGGGAGGTGCAATAGGCTGACAACGTTTTGGCAGCACCCCATCAGACAGCCCATGTTTTTAGGCTAATCAGAACGCCTGGGATACTGTAGTCAATAAAACTAACCAAATATGCTTAGTAAAACTCCTCCTGGAGTCGAGTTTGAAAAGGAATATATAAGAAAAGGGAACTGTCATCATCAGAACAGTTCCCTCTTTTGATTTATTACTGTTGCGTTATACGGCACTTATTCAGGCCGCCTGGAGCCGCATTCCGGGCAGAACTTTCCGGTGTTTCCGGAACTGCCGCAGGCGCCGCAGGTCCATGTGCCGTCAGCTTCAATGCTGCCGCTTCCCGTCTGGCCTTCCTTGCTTTCCGGCGTTCCTGTGAAGGTACCGAGTCCCATTATGGGCGTGCCGCTGGCGTAAGGATTCGGCTGCGTCTCTTCTGAAAGCAGACGCTCATCGCTGCAGCATTCCTGAAGGAGGCCAGAGATCTCTTTCAGGGTATCGGAGCCGCCCTGCTGAGTTGCTGCTTCTGTATCGATCGATTTTCTGACATAGCTCCAGCCGCCGACGGAACTGTCATCATAGGTCAGGGTCAGCTGACTGCTTGAGGAATAGTCATAGACCATCATGGTCAGCTTCGGATCCCGCTGCAGATAGGACCAGGCGGCCAGATTTTCTTTCTCGGTGATCCCCAGGATCTTTTCAAATACAGTTTCGTCCGCGGAATAGAGTTTGACCGTCACCGACTCATAGGCCGGCATGCTTTTTTCTTCCAGCCGGAGTTCTCCGTTTTCCCGGAAAAGACGTACGGAGTAGCTGGAATAGCTTCCCATCATCATTCCGGAAGAACTGCTGCTCCATTCGATCTCCTGAAGCTCCCCGTGCGGTTCGTTGATTGCTTTTACTTCTTTTAGTGTCGGGATATGCTCCATCTCGTTCTCCTCCATAGACGTCTCCTCCTGTGCCGGATCTTCCCTGGTCACAATGACATTGATCGGAGTAAACTGCGTTTCCGGAACAGGACCCGGATAGCAGCTCAGATACAGACGTGTATAATCCCCGTCTCTGTCAGGCGAAACAGAAAGCAGACGGCGCTCTCCGTTTTCTTTCCATAAATGAATGCCGACAGGAGTCTTATAGAAACGCTGGTCTGCCAGTTCCCCTTCCAGAACTTCGTCGTCCAGCTCCAATACAGCTTTTCCGTCTTCCGTCACTGTAAGCTTTGCAGACTCATTCGTAATGGATGGAAGCTTCTTGTCCTCCTCTGACTGGACCCAGGTGCCGGTGAATCCTTCCTCCAGCCACCAGATCTTATCGCCGTAATCGATCTGTGCGTTTTTCCAATCTTCCGAGAGTGTGCCGGTACCCGGGACGAGATGTACCATATGGCCGAAATGCTCTACGAGCCGCTCTCCGTAGGCGGGGTTCTCCCTCGGATCCTCCAGGTTTTCGGAGCGCACCTTCTCCCAGCCGGGTTCTTCGCTGATCCTGTCATTGAAAAAGTTGAACAGCTCATAATACATGATATCTTCCTGCGGAGGCAGTGTTTTCGGAAAGATCGCGTCAAAGGAGACCACATACCGTTCATCCCCTTCAAAAACCCATACGCTCCGGGAAGGCGAATTGCTCGAGCCTCTGCCCGGAAGGCGGCTGTAGCCCTTGATATCATAAGACGAAAGAATCTCCAGCAGCCGTGCGGTCTGCTCCGCATCCAGTCTGAATTCCCCTTCTTTCCGGAATGAGCCCGGAACATCCATCGGACGGACTTCCTTCAAAAGCTCCAGGCGGGCTCCGTCGGCACTGATATCAGTCACAATGGCATTGATCGTAAACTTGTCCCCGGAAAACTGGTCATAATCGAAGACCACACGAGTGATATTTTCCGGAATCACCGGATCTTCATACTGTGTTTTGAACATCACTTTTTCCTCGGATGTTTCAGCCGGAGTTGTTGATTCTTCCGGAGTTTCTTCCGCTGCCAATGTTTCCGGCGGCAGTTCTGATGCCGCCGGCAGCGTTGTTTCCTCCGGCACTTCTGCCGTTGTCAATGTTTCCGGCGCAGTTTCCGTTGCGGATTCCGGTGCTGCCTGAGGCTGCGCGCAGGCAGACAGCATTAACAGGCAGACAGCAACCAGCCATAATCCTCTTTGCCGTCTCATTCGTTTTATCTCCTTTTTTTACGCAAGGGAAAGAAATAGTAGAGGGCGCATAATAATAATGCGGTAATGAACGGCTTGATCACCGAATCCCCGAAGGTAAACAGGTATCCTGACCCGGTAATGAAGGTACAGTAAAGATAGTCGCCCAGATTCCAGACGATCATAAATACCAGGACAAAAAGAACAACGATTTTCAGCTTCTCATTTTTCATTTCCGAGTTCCTTTCCGGATCAGTCCGCATCTTCTTCCATCGTTTCCAGGAGAAAACTGACGGGACGGAACCCGTCATTGCAGGAAATCATGGCAGCTTTCCGGTTCTTCATCCAGCCGTCATAAAGATTTTCCGCGCCGTGCGACAGGGCCATCACGAATGGAGAAACCGTATCCCAGGCGCTGCCGCAGAATCCTTCCGGCTTCTCCCAGCCGTTTGCAATAAACTCCTGTCCTGCTGTCATGTCGCAGGCGTGCTTAATGGGGTTTTCATATTCTTCGATCAGATCCTGATAACAGGCGATCCGTTTAACTGTAATTTTAACTTTCTTCATACAGGGCGTTTCCTTTATTCGTACTGATCCTATTGTAGCACAGAAATGAACTATTTCGATACAGGATCGCGGATGGAAACAGGACGGAGTCGCCGCTGATGACCTGGGAAAACAGCAGAAAAATCCTGCGCCAGTGTGACCACCTGCGCAGGGAATGGGATTTCCGATATCCTTTTGAATAAAATAACAACAGCGATTGGCAAATCTCACTGTGTACTTTGCAGGATCGCGATAAGGATCGAGTGATACTTGGTTGCCGGGTCATCGGTCCTTGAAGTCAGGATGACCGGATGCTCCGTACCGCAGACGACGCCCGCCATTCTGCAGCCGGCAAAAAAGTTCAGGCTCTTGTGAAGAATGTTTCCGGCGACGAGATCCGGCACAAGGAGGATATCGGCATCGCCCGCGACCGGGCCGGAAATACCCTTGTGTTCCGCGGCCAGCTTATCGATCGCGTTATCCAGCGCCAGCGGCCCCTGGACCTCACAGCCCTTCCATTCCATCTCCGCCAGCGCCGCAGCTTCCACGCTGCTCGGGATCTTGGGATTGACGAGTTCCAGGGCGGAGAGGCAGGCGGCTTTCGGGCATTCGATCCCGAGCAGGTGAGCCAGGTCCACAGCGTTATTGAGGATCTTCACCTTTGTCTCCAGATCCGGGGAAATATTGATGCCGCAGTCCGTGATCAGCAGAAATCGGTTTCCCGCGGGGTATTCGGCAAGGGTCGTTTCGGAGAGGACGCGTCCGGCAGGGAGGATCCCGTTTTGCTTATCAAGGATCGCCCGCATATAGGAAGCGGTCTGCATCAGGCCTTTCATCACAATGTCGGCATCGCCGCTGCGCACCAGCGCGACTGCCTCCGCGGCGGCAGCCCGTTCCTCTGTTTCATGCAGGATCCGGTAGGAAGCCGGATCCTCTTTCATTTCCGCAAGCAGCGCAAGGATCCTGACTTCATCCCCGATCAGGACCGCTTCCGCCAGCTCCTGTCTGACGGCATGCACGACCGCGGAAAGTGCCGGTCCGTCGTGAGCGCAGGCAAGCGCGATTTTTTTCCGGATCCCGGTTTTCTTCAGGTAATGTTCTATTTTTGTAAATTTTGAAAAGCGCATAGTTGTTCAGCCTCAAAAAATGATCGGATCGATTTCTCCGGTCAGGCTCTTCAGGGCGCCGTACGCCAGAGCCTCCATTTCAAAACCTTCAGGAAATATATAAACCGGCGCGATAAAGCTCACCCGTTCAATGATCCTGGAGGTAATGTAAGTCGCATTTGAAATGCCTCCGGTCAGTCCGATCGCATCGACTTTTCCTTTCAGCACTGCGGCGTTGGAGCCGATCTCTTTTGCGATACCGTAAGACATGGCATCCAGGATCAGCTGCGCTTTTTCGTCTCCGCCCTCCGCCATGGCCACGATCGCCCGCGTATTCACGGTGCCGAAATAGCTGTAAAGCCCGCCGCGCGAAAGCAGTTCCTTATTGACTTCTTCTTCCGTTTCTCCCAGTTCAAAACAGATTTTCACAAGGTCTCGGATCGGCATCTGGCCGGGCCGGTTCACCGAGAACGGTCCGTCTCCGTCGAGCCCGTTGTTCACATCGATCACGCGCCCGTTTTCATGGGCACCGATGGTAATGCCTCCGCCGAGATGTCCGATGATCAGATTGCATTCCTCATATTTTTTTCCAATCACGGATGCCAGCTTCCGGCCTGTCGCCTTATGGGAAAGAGGCTGCCATTTCGGCATGCGTTCGACGCCGGCAAAGCCGCTGACCCGCGCGATCGGAGTCAGCTCGTCTACGCAGACGGGATCCGTCACATAGGCGCTGACACCCGCCACATCCGCCAGTTCCTTTGCCATGATCCCGCCCAGGTTGGCGACATGTTCACTCGTAGGGTGTTTCAGGCATTCGACCATCCTGTCAGTGACCAGGTAAGTGCCGCTCTTCGCCCCGACGGTAAAAAAGCCTCCCCTTCCGGCAAAGGCATCAAAGTCCCCCGGCGTAAAGCCCAGCTTCGCAAGTTCCTCCCGGACACAGCCCATCCGGTAATCATACTGGTCATAGACCGCCGAAGAAAAAGAGGCGATGATCTCCGGGGAATGGGAGATGCTTGACTGAGCGATCTTTTCCTTGTTGCGGAATACGGCGAGTTTGGTCGAATTCGACCCCGGATTGATTGCCAGGATCTGATAAACTTTCTGTGGCATCTTGGATTTTTCCATATCGTTCACGCTCCGCTCCATGAATATCTTCGGTTTTATTATAATCACTTCTGCAGGAGATAGAATACGGGGAATTGCGGAGGGACGAAAAAAACAGACGAAAAAAACTGTTCAAAAAAACGAAAAACAGGCAATTCATGTTACAATAAACCTGATCCTGCTGGGACAGAACAGGACGCCAAATGGCAAAGCTGCACGGCAGAAATCTCATAGATTAAAATATCATAACCAAAAAGGAGAAATATCATGTCAAAAGTTTTGGTTTTAAACGGAAGTCCACACAAGAACGGATGTACGGCAACAGCATTGCAGGAAGTAATTCTTACCCTGAATCAGGAGGGAATCGAGACAGAACTTTTACAGATCGGCGGCCAGGCGCTCCGCGGCTGCAGCGCGTGCGGCTTCTGCATGAAAAACGGCCGCTGTGTATTTGACGACCTGGTCAATGAAGCGGCGCCGAAACTGGAAGAAGCGGACGGACTGCTGATCGGAAGTCCCGTTTATTACGGCTCCCCGAACGGCGCGGTCCTTTCCTTTCTCGACAGACTGTTTTACAGCACACCATTCTCGAAACATATGAAAGTGGGAGCGGCGGTCGTGTCCTGCAGGCGCGGCGGAAATACGGCTTCCTTCGACGTCCTGAATAAGTATTTTACAATCAGCGGGATGCCGGTGGCATCGAGTACCTACTGGAACCAGGTGCACGGGTTTACGGCTGAGGATGTCAGAAAGGATCTGGAGGGTCTGCAGACCATGCGGAATCTGGGCAGGAACATGGCATTCATGATCAGGGCTATCGCTGACGCGAAAGAAAAATACGGCCTCCCGCTCGAAGAGAGTGACCATTTTACAAGCTTCCCGGACGGAAAATAAAACTCTGTCAGACGGGCTCTTTCATGAACGGAATCCTTCCTGGACGGGCTCTTTCGGGGAAGGTTTTTCCGGAAGATTCAACTTGCAAAAAAACAGGAAACGGAATACAATACCTTTAACCGTACCGGGCATCCGGACGGGGAAGAAAAACAGTAAAAAAGATCAAGCCGGGGGGTTCCTGAAAGGAACTGAGATAGGACTGAAAGTCCTGACCCGTACACCTGATTTGGGTAATGCCAACGT
>JAEEGL013396807.1_pt1 | contig 19746 bp, 18 predicted proteins | sample 9134231 | NCBI WGS metagenome assembly JAEEGL01 (sample SAMN16246548, study PRJNA631951) | gut metagenome | biome: gut microbiome; feature: rumen; material: fiber-attached | host: Bos | place: Iran: Karaj | collected 2018-10 | reverse complement strand
GACGATCAGTCGATCTACAGTTTCCGCGGAGCGAACATTGAGAATATCCTAAGATTTGAGAAGGATTTCTTCCCGGCCAAAGTGATAAGGCTGGAACAGAATTACAGGTCCACCGGGAATATCCTTGGAAGTGCAAACTCAGTTATAAGACACAACAGATCACGCAAGGGCAAGGAACTCTGGACTGATAAAGGCGATGGTGAGAAAGTAGAAGTCAGACTCGTTGACGACGAGACTTCCGAGGCTGCGTTCGTAGCGCAGGAACTTGCCAGGCACAGTAAAGAAGGTATACCGTACTCAGCACATGCTGTGCTTTACAGGACCAACGCACAGAGTAACGCATTTGAACAATACTTTATGAGGACGGGAGTACCGTATAAGATCGTAGGTGCACTCAGATTCTATGACAGGGCTGAAATCAAGGATGTCATGAGTTACATGGCTATCGTCAGCCAGCCTTCTGATGATCTGAGACTGAAAAGAATCATCAATAAACCGGCACGGAAGATCGGAAACAAAACGGTCGAGGATATCGAACGTATCGCTTCCGGACTTGAGATTTCCATGATGGAAGTTATGGCTAATGCAGCGGATTATCCGACGCTCTCAAGAGCACAGAACGCGATCTCCGGCTTTATGGAGATGTACGGAAAACTGTGCGACGTTTATGCAGAAGAATCTCTCGGCGATTTCACAGAAAAAATGCTGGAGATCACCGGTTATGTAGATATGCTGATGCAACCGGGCGACAGAGAGAATGAGGCCAGACTGGAGAACGTCAGGGAATTCGTTTCAACTGTAAGACTGTATGAGAAAGATCACCCGGACGGAGATCTGGCGGCTTTTCTGGAAGAGATGGCGCTTTTCTCGAACATAGATGCTTTTGATGAAACGGCAGACAGAGTATCTTTGATGACAGTCCATTCCGCAAAAGGACTGGAATTCGAATATGTCTATCTCGTAGGTATGGAGGAAGGCATCTTCCCGTCTGAAAGAACTGTGAGAGATGACGGAGTGGAAGAGGAGCGGCGTCTTGCCTATGTAGGCATGACCAGAGCTAAAAAGGAACTGCATCTTACAAGAACTGAAGTCAGGATGCTGTATGGTTCCACCAGAAGAAACGCACCATCCAGATTTCTAGAGGAGATAGATCCCCAGTATGTTAATGAAGTAGGTGCTGTACGAAAGAGAACATCATATCTCGACAGTGAATACGGTGATGTAAACTCGTATATCAACGAGCGTTCGGAGAACCATTACAGAGCTGTTTATAACAGCAATAAGGATAAAGGCGGTTCTACGAAACTGAATTCCCGGATATCCTCAGTGCCTTTGAGACACGAGGCAGCCGGTGCAGACAGCTATTCACCCGGTGATGTGGTCGAACACAGAATGTTTGGCAGAGGAACTGTCATATCTGTGACTAAGATAGGGAACGATTCTCTTGTTGAGATAATGTTCGATACCAGCGGCAGAAAAAAAGCGATGGCTAATTATGCACCGATGAGAAAGGTTGAGGAATAAAATGAAAGTATATCTGCTTGCGCATACTGAGATGCCTGAAAAGGTCGTGGCCGGAGCCGCCAAACTCTGCTACTCTGACTCCGGAGTGGAAGAACTCATGGAAGGACTAACGGATGAGAATACAAGAAGATTCGTCCGTACTCTGTCAGAAGTAGGTCATGAAAGCCCTGTGGAACATGCGAGCTTCACATTCGGAATAGAGGGAGTATCAAGATCGTTCCTGGCACAGATGACCAGACACAGACTTGCATCATTCTCTGTACAGAGCCAGAGATACGTCAGGCTGGATGACTTCAGCTATGTCACTCCGCCGGCAATAAGCGATGATCCTGAAGCCCTGAAGATATATGATGAGATGATGCGCAGGGATGCCGAAGCATATGAAGCGATCTCTGACAGACTTAAAGAGAAATACATTCAGGAGTATACGGAGCAGGGACTCACTAAGAAGAGTGCAGCGTCCAAAGCAGAGAAAAGAGCAATCGAAGACGCAAGATTCGTCCTTCCTAATGCATGTACCACGAATATGGTCATGACTATGAACGTCAGAGAATTGAGACACCTGTTTATGGTCAGATGCTGTAACCGCGCACAATGGGAGATACATGCTGTATGTGACGAGATCCTCAAGCTCGTATACAAAGTCGCTCCTACACTTTTTGAGGCATCGGGACCGTCATGTGTTGCTACCGGAAAATGTCCGGAGGGCAAGATGACCTGCGGCAAGTTCGCCGAAGTGCAGGAATACTACAGAAAACTGAAGGAAGAGGCTCTGAATGAGCGGTAAGATAATTGTCATAGAAGGACTCGATGGGAGCGGCAAGGCGACACAGTCAGAACTGCTCTTTGAAGAACTGAGAAAGAGCGGAAAGCGAGTCCGTAAGCTTTCTTTCCCGGATTACGGTTCACTTTCCAGCGGTCCTGTTAGAATGTACCTCAACGGTGAATTCGGCAAACACCCGGACGATGTTGACAGCTATGCTGCTTCTGTGCTTTATGCTGTGGACAGGTTTGCTAATTACCGTTCTGTCTGGAAAGAAGATTATGAGAACGGCGTGATATTCGTCTGTGACAGATATACGACGTCCAATGAGGTGTTTCAGACCAGTAAGCTGCCGAAAGAACAGTGGGATGAATATATACACTGGCTTGAAGAGTTTGAGTACGGCTTAATGGGAATTCCAAAGCCTTCTCTTGTGCTTTTTCTGAACATGAGTGAAGAGTGCTCCGCAAGGCTTCTTGAGAAGAGATACGGCGGAGATGAAGCGAAAAAAGACATCCACGAGCAGGATGAAGAATATCAGAAGCGATGCAGGCAGGCTGCTCTATACTGTGCCGATACTCTCGGATGGAAGAAGATAGACTGCGACGAAAATGACACGCTTCTGTCAATAGAAGAGATCCACGCAAAGGTTATGAAGACAGTTAAAGGTTCATTGGTAATATAAATGCTTTCTTTTCATGCAATTACCCTGGAAGACAGAGAAAGACTGCTTCCGCTGCTTCTTGAAAAAAACAGAGGCATGGAATATACGTTCGGAAATCTTTATGTTTACAGACATATCTATGACACAAAAGTCGCGTATCATGAGGATGGCGCAATTGTTCTTTTCGGCAAAAGAGGAGTGTTCCTTATGCCCCTCGGAAAGATCGACCCGGCTTCCATAGCAGATGAACTGCCTTGTGTACAGGACGGACAGTTGAACTTCGTATGCATAACAGATGAAGATACAGAGATCCTTAAAAGAAGTTTCGCGGAGAGAAATATCAAAGTGACTCCTCAGCAAGACGGTGAATATGTCTACAGAAGCAGGGATCTCGCAGATCTGACCGGAAAGAAATATCACTCAAAGAGAAATTACTGTTCAAGGTTTGAAAGACTATGTCCGAATTATTCCTTCGAGACTATAACAGCAGACAATATCCAAGAGGTCATAAGTCTGAATGAGGCATGGTACAAGGAGCCGGGGAATTCTCCTGAGGAGCTTCAGGAAGACTATGCGTGCACGACCGGGTGTCTGAGTGATTATGAAAAACTGGGACTTAAAGGTGCCCTTCTGAGATGTTCCGGAAAAGCTGTCGCATGGTGCTGCGGTGAGATGAATTCAGAAGGGGCCTTCTGCACTCATGTTGAAAAAGCCCTGTCACTGGTCGAAGGGGATTACGCTGTAATAAACAGAGATTTTGCCCGTATGCTGGCAGATGAATTTGAATATATAAACAGAGAGGATGACGCGGGAGACGAAGGACTAAGAAAAGCCAAGATGTCATATCATCCTGCATATATCCTCAATAAAAATACGGTGGTCATCACATGATAAGATCAGCAACTGTTTTGGATATCCCTGAAATAAAGAAGATCTGGGATCAAAGTTTTGATGATCCGCTGAATTATGTGGATTTTCTTTACGACAGAGTCCTTGATCCCAGCGATACTCTGGTATTCGAGGAAGACGGGCATGTAAGCTCAATGGCGATGAGTTTCTACTGTGCGTTTCGCTACCATGAAGAGGAGATACCCTGCGTCTATATTTACGGCTGCGCTACCAGACCTGACAGGACCAGCAGAGGACTTATGACTCAGCTGATCTCAGCTGTCGAGCAGAATGCGATAGCCCGTGGATGCCAGATGGCAGTACTTGTTCCCGGCAACAGGTCGCTGTACAGATACTACGAAAGACGCGGATACAGCGCAGATTTCTCTCTGAGGAGAGTTTCACTCAGACCCGGGATGCTCAAAACAGTGCACAGACCGGAGAAAGCGATAGAATACGACCGGATTTTCCCGGAAGATATGTATGAGATCAGAGAGAAAGCTCTGTATGAAGTGCCTCATGTCGTATGGAAGGCAAGTCAGCTTGATTTCATCGCAGCGGATGCTCTAGCATATCAGGATCACATAGCTTCCTATGACGGAGAAGCCGGCAAAGCATATGCTATTTATTCCATCAACAGGAAGAATATGTTTATAAGGGAGCTGCTGGGAACGAGCGAAGAGAGCAGCACGATGCTCCTTGTGGGACTCGTAGATGAGCAGAACCCGAAAAGAGTAACAATGGAGATGCCTGTAGGCGGCGGAATACTGCCTACAGAAGGAGATAACGTCGTTTACGGCATGAGCAAAGCCTTCAAGACTGCAAAGACTCTTTCTGATCTTGAGCCGTACATGAATCTGATGCTTGACTGACGGGAGGAACAGATGGTATACGTTTTCCTTGCAAATGGGTTTGAGGAAGCTGAGGCTATCGTACCGATAGATTATATGCGCCGTGCGGGAATAGAAGTCACTACAGTAGGGGTGGGCACATCGATGCCAAGGAGTTCTCACGGAATAACGGTGATGGCCGACATATCAGAGGATATGTTCTTCCCCGGAGATGACGTTGAAGCAGTCTTTTTCCCGGGCGGCGGGCTGGGAGTAGAGAATCTTTCAAAGAGTGAGACTGTCAGAAGAGCTGCGAGACTCGGATTCGGAGAGACAGACGGTCTGATCGTTGCAGCTATCTGTGCTGCTCCGTCTATCCTGGCAAGAGAAGGACTCTTAAACGGAAAGAAAGCGACATGTTTCCCGGACTTTATAGATGTCCTTGGCGAAAGCTACAGTGATGCTGATGTGGTGATAGATTTGCCATATATTACAGGACGTGCTGCCGGTGTAGTTTCCGGATTCGCACTTAAGCTTGTCGAATTGCTCAGAGGGACCGAAGCTGCTGAAGAAGTAGCTGCAAGAATATGTTTTCCTGAACAGGAGGAAGAATAAATATGTACTACAGAGAAGCAGATGCCTCGGAAGAGAGGAGAGGTTGCCTCGGCAAGATCATATTTCTGTTGATAATGCTACTTTTAACTGGAGCGGTCGTGATCGGAGGTATCTTTCTGACTCATGAGATCTTTGATACAGTCGAGGGAGGGGAGATCCTGATCATTGATATCCCCGAGGGATCCACAACGGAGGATATCGCAGATATTCTTAAGGAAGAGGGATTCATAAAGTCAAAGACTGTATTCAGGATATACAGCAGACTGCTCGGTGCCGATGATGACTATCAGTGCGGGAAGCATAAGCTGCAGCTTGGACATAACTACAAAGAGATCATCTCCAGACTGTCTGAGACTACATTCTCTGATGTAGAAACGCTTACTCTCACCTTCCCTGAAGGAACTACAGCTTTGGCTATGGCGATCAAACTCGAGAAAGCAAGGCTCTGCACGGTCGATGAATTCATCGAGGCATGCAATACGCATGTATATGATGTATCGTTCTTTGACGCGATCTCTTCTGACGAGAACAAGTTCATCAAGCTGGAAGGATTTCTCTATCCTGATACATATGAGTTCGCAGTCGATGCAACAGTTGATGATGTCATACTTGCCATGCTGCAGAACTTCGAAGAGAACATCTATACAGACGGTGTTAAGAGACTTGTAAGTTCCAGCGGACTCAGTCTTGAGCAGAATATCATACTTGCATCCATAGTCGAGAAGGAGACCCTTGGAGACGATATGTATTCTATGATCGCGGGAGTATTCCTCAATCGTCTGCACAACTCAGATGAGTTCCCGTGTCTGGAGTCCGATACCTGTGCAGAGAACAGAGAAGGCAACTATATCTACGGAGTTCTTGGATACTACTACAACGAAGACTTGGAACCGATGCCCAGAGCTATTCCTGCCAATATCTGGCAGGCTTACGATACATATTCTCATAGAGGACTGCCTGTAGGAGCTATATGCAACCCCGGACTTAAGGCGATACTCGGAACGCTCAATCCTCAGGAACACGGGTATTATTTCTTTATTACAGATAAGGATGCAAACTATTACTGGGGCGTCACCGACTACGATCACAGCGTAAACATCGATAAAGTAAACGAGTATAATGCCACACACTGACAACACTTTTTCACGGATATATGAAGTCGTAAAGAGAATACCTGCAGGGCATGTAGCGACTTATGGTATGATCGCTGCGCTTGCAGGAAACCCCAGGATGTCCAGAGTCGTGGGATATGCGCTGCACGTGAACCCCGATCCTGACCATATTCCATGCTTCAGGGTGGTAAACAGATTCGGAGAGTGCTCCGGTTCGTTCGCATTCGGGGGAAAGGGCGTGCAGGAGCAGCTTCTTGAGCAGGACGGAGTGATATTCTTGCCTGATGGCAGAGTGGATCTGCAGAGATGTCTGTGGAGACCGGATGGGGAGGAACTGAGATGAGCTACGGCTTTTCTGCATTGTTTTCAAGAATGAACTTCATAGACAGATGGAGCCTAATGCGCAATTCCAGAAAAGAGACTTTGTCTGAGCATACTGCTGTGACGTCCTGTATTGCGCACATTCTGGCGGTCATTGCAAGAGACAGATTCGGAGAGAATGTGCGACCGGAGACCGTGGCAGTCGCTGCGCTTTATCATGACCTTTCCGAAACGCTGACCGGAGATATGCCGACTCCAGTCAAATACAGAGATGAAGGTATCAGGACCAGCTACAAAAGGGTAGAGAGGGAAGCAGAACAGCAGGCGGTTTCCATGCTTCCCGCTGAAATGAGACCGGCATTCTATGGATATGTGACAGGTGATATCCTGAATGACAGGGAAAAGATGATACTTAAAGCGGCTGATAAGCTGAGTGCGCTGATAAAGTGCATAGAAGAGCGCAGAAGCGGAAATACTGAATTCGACAGCGCTGAAGAATCAACCTTGATGTCTCTTGAAAAATTGGGTATCCCGGAGATCGGAGTGTTCATGGATGAGTTCTTACCGGCGCATTCCGAAACACTTGATGAGCTTATCATCTCTGCAGAAGAATAGAATAATCTGCCATAAATACGAAAAGGGAGGCTGAGATAGCCTCCCTTTATTGCTGCGATTGTAAACTATTTAGCGGAAGATCTGCTGCATGAACTGTACAATGCTCTTTCTCCATACTGTCCAGACATGAAGTCCGGGGCATTCATAGTAACCGTTCTTTATTCCGCAGTCTTTGAGATACTGCATGTTCTCCTGAACCTGAGGATAAAGACGTGTTTCATCGGTGCCTATAGACATGTAGAAGAGCTTTGTCTTGTTCCTGAATTCCTCGCTGTTCTGAATTACATCTCTGCAGTCCACCCATCCGTACCATCTGTTGTTGAAAGAACCGGAGAGCATCGCAGTATATGCAAACATACCGGGATGATTGCAGGATGTGCACGCTGTGTGATATGAGCCCATGGAAAGGCCTGCGATAGCACGGTTGTCACATCCGGTCAGTGTCCTGTAGCGGTCTTCGATCATGGGAATGATGTCATTGACAAGCATACCGTCGTAATCTCCGGCGATGAATTCCTCCTCTATGTCATAGTAGATGTCATAGAGACAGGGCATTACGATGATCATATCATTGCATCTGCCTTCTGCCATGAGATTGTCAGCGATATAGTTGATCTTTCCCTGCCAGAGCCATCCTGTCTCATTCTCACCGCCGCCGTGATTGAGGTACAGAACAGGATATTTCCTGTCTGTATCAGTCCTGTAGGAGGCGGGAGTGTAAACATAGACAGCATTGAGATTGCCTGTGCGTGATGAATTGAATACTTCAAGGGTCACACTGCCGTGCGGAACATCCTTGACAGTATAATCATCAAAATCTCTTTCAGGGACTTCAAAGAAGTTTTCGACTTCATGGCTTCCGTAACCGAACGGAGCCTGGGGATTCATCGCAGGCTGTCCGTCTACTATGAAGTGGCAGTAATGGAAACCGGGTTCTACACCGGAATAAGTCTTTGACCATATACCGTCTTCCTGCTTTTCAAGAGGCATCGGCTTCTCCTGGTAGTTTATGTCTACCCAGCTGACTGAGACTTCCTTTGCGTCTGGGGCGTACATGGAGAAGGTGACATTTCCGTCATAATCGGCGATGACACCTCTGAGGTTCTCCACATGTTTCGGACCGCCGCTGGTGAGTTTCATCGTCATATACGCAGGGTTGAAGAAAAGACCGTGGGACTCAAATGCGGGATTCAGGGGTTTATACATCTGTAATTCCTCCGCTTAAGTTCTTATAGGATCATTCAAGGCAGCCGTAGGCCACGTCGCGCATCCTGATGTGGTGATACTCTTCGTGGTTGGGCTGTACGTTGTGCATGTAGACGATGGAAGTTCCTTCTGAAGGATCTGCCTCAGCCCATGTGCCGGAACCGCCGGTCCAGCCGAACTGACCGAGAGAGCCGTTGTGATGTCCGACATACTTGTCCATAAGTGTACGCACGCCGTATCCGTAGCCGTAACCGGCGAGGTAAGTATTGGAGAAGTCTTCTTTGATGAGGGTCTCAGAGATCGTGTTCGTTCTCATGAGATCTATGGTCTTGCGGCCCATGATCCTTTCACCCTTGTAAACACCGCCGTTGGCGAGCATCTGCATGAGCTTGGTGTAGTCCTTGGAGTTGGTGATGACACGCTGGAATCCGGAGACTTCTCCGAGATGTCCGACCATGGAAGCTTCCCTGTCAGGAGGTGATACTTCAAGGGCGCCTTCGTCACCGAGTTTCTTTCCTCTTACGAGGTAGTAACCTTTGACGAGACGGTCTTCAGTGATCCTGTCGTTGAGGAAGTTGGCAGAGTCATCCATTCCGAGAGCGTCGAACAGCATCTCCTTGATGACCAGTTCGGCAGCTTTGCCGCCAATGACCTCGAGAAGTCCTGCAGTGAGCTCGCTGGCAAATCCATAGAGCCATCTGGTTCCAGGCTCGAAAGCGATCGGAACAGTGGATATAGCCTTGATCTGCTCACGCAGCGTGTAATGACCGCTGTCCTGCAGATCCTTCATGGCGCGTGCCATCGCTCTTGATGTCGGATGCGCTACAGGAATGTTGCCCATGATCATCTGATAGGGAAGACCGCAGGTCATGTTCATGATGTTCTTGACCGTAATGGGGTGCTCCACCGGTACGACCTCGACCTTTCCGTTGGGGAGGGTGATGGTCTTCATGGTGTTCTTCCATTCCGGGAAGTACTCGTAGATAGGATCGGTCATGAGGAACTTGCCCTGCTCATAGAGCATCATGGCAGTCGTGTACATGGCGATCTTGGTGAGGGATGCCTGACGGAACAGATTGTTCTCTGTAAGGGGAACTTTGTTCTCGATATCAGAGTATCCGAAATAATTTTCGTAGAGGATCTCGCCTTTCTTGGCTATGACACAGGAGCATCCGGGAAGTCCGTCATCGACGAATTTCTGGAAAAGCTCGTCAAGATGCTTGAATTCTGACATTGCTCAAGTTCTCCTTTCCTATTATTCCAGGCAGCCATATGCGACGTTGCGCACATGGTGATGGTAGTAAAGCTCCATATTGGGGCTCTGGTTGTGCATGTAAACGAGGGAGACTCCTTCTTCCGGGTCTGCTTCGCACCATGTGCCGAAGCCGCCGGTCCATCCGAAGGCACCGAGAGAACCGTTGTGGTTGCCTCTGGCTTTGTCGATGAGGGTACGTACACCGTAACCGTAGCCGTAACCGTAGTTGTAAGGTGCTCCGTCGCTCTCGAAGTCTTTGAGCATCTCAGCATCAAGACCGTTGGAACGCATGGTATCGATGGTCTTGCGGCCCATTATCTTGACACCGTCGAACTCTCCACCGTTGGCGAGCATGCCGATGAGCTTGGAGTAATCATTGACGTTGGAGAAGAGACGTCCCCAGCCGGTCTCTGTTTCCGGCAGATGGCCTCTGTCAAAAGGTGAGTTCACTATCTCTTCAAGGCTGTTGTCTTCTTTTCTGGCATACATCTTTACGAGGCGCTCCTGCGCACCGTCAAAGAATTTAGCCCTGGTGCTGTCCATTCCCAGCGGGTCGAACAGCAGTTCCTTGAATACGTCATTGATCGGCTTGTCGCAGACTTTTTCGATAAGGGCTGCAGTGATCTCACTGGAGAATCCGTAGGACCAGTGTGTGCCGGGCTCATACTGCAGAACGGCCTTGGACATTGCTGCGATGTGCTCCTGAACACTGTATTTTCCTTTTTCCCAAAGAGGCTTCATGCATTCCTGCATGGACTGAACAGTGGGATCGGGAGAATATGCCTGTGAGTTGCAGTAGGGAAGACCGCATTTCATGGAGAGGATGTCGCTGATCATCATAGGTCTCTCACAGGGAACGATCTTAAGGTCGCCGTTGGGAAGATGCTCATATCTCTTGAGGTCTTTCCACTCGGGCAGATACATGCTGACAGGTTCGGTAAGAAGGAACTTGCCGCGTTCATAAAGGATCATTGCGGTTGTGTAGAGGGGAAGCTTGGACATTGAAGCGAGGCGGAAAAGGCTGTCTTTTGTGACAGGGACCTTATTCTCAACATCGGCATATCCGAAATATCCCTCGTAGATGGTCTTGCCTCTCTGGGTTATCTGCATGGCGCATCCCGGAAGACCGCCGTCCACGAAACCCTGGAGAAGAGCATCAAGATGCTTGAAATCTGCCATTGTTTCCTCCTGATTGTTGTATAAATCTCTGCGTTCGGGCGAGAACATCGCCCGAACGCTGCTTTACATTATTGTGATCAGTCGCCGAGCAGGCAGCCGTATGCGGCAGCTCTTACTCTGTGGTGATGATAGAGCTCATCGTTGGGCATCATGTTATGCATGTAGACGATGGAGAGCTTATCAACAGGATCGGCCTCTGCCCATGTTCCGGCGCCGCCGGTCCAGCCGAAGCAGCCGAGACGGCCGTTGTGACCGTATTTCTGGGTCATGAGTGTCCTGAAGCCGAGACCGTAGCCGTATCCGGCGAGATAATCGTTGGTGAAGTCCTTGATGACCTCGTCGCTGAGCTGGTTCTCATGGAGCATGTTGACTGTGCCTTCCGAGAGATATCTCTCGCCCTTGTATGTGCCGCCGTTGGCGAGCATCTGCATGAAGATAGCGAAATCATAGGGAGAGGAGAGCAGATTGACTCTGGCTCCCATCGGATGAACTGCGGGATCGTATGCGCTGTCGCCTTCCGGACCCATGGCTACGAGCTCACCTTCCGGAGTCCTTCTGTACTGGGTCACCACGAAGTCCCTGATATCGTCATCGATATATGTAGCTGTGCGGGTCAGTCCGAGAGGATCGATGATCCTTTCCTTGAAGACTTCACGCAGTGTCTTTCCTGTCCAGGTCTCTACCAGAGCACCGGTGATCTCACTTCCGAAACCGTACTGCCAGTGCGTACCGGGCTCGAACATGATCGGCACTTCGGACATGACACGGACCTCGTCACGCAGTGTGGGATGCTGGCCTTTTTCTTCCATGAGCTTGGCCATCTGACGGCTCATAGCAGCCAGTGTAGGATCTGTGGCATTGGGATTCGGGAACATGCAGTAGGGAAGACCGCACATCATCGCAACGGCATTGCGGATGGTGATGGGATGATCCACAGGAACGGCACGGACTGCATTGTTTGAATCACGGATGAATTTCTTGGTGTTCTTCCATTCGGGAAGATATTCATAAAGAGGATCTGAGAAGAGGAACTTGCCTTCTTCATAGAGCATGCCGATGATGGCATATGTGAAGAGCTTTGTGGTGGAAGCCTGGCGGAAGATGGAGTCGCGTGTTATCGGCTTCTTCTCTTCGATGTTCGAATAGCCTGCATAGCTCTCGAACAGAAGTTCGTCGTTCTGGAAAATGGCGACACCGCAGCCGGGATTCTTTCCGTCTTTGATAAAGCCCTTCATAACGTTATCAAGTCTGGTAAAATCTTTTGCCATGGTTATGATCCCTTTCTTTTTAGTAATAAACCGGCCGGTGACTTTCGGCATGTACCTACTGTCAGCCGGCCGGCTTCATTTGATAAATTGATTAGAATGTGACTTTCTTTGTTCCGAAGATGGTCATGTGCATCTTGAGATAATCTCTGGCTGCATTCAGTCCGGCATTGTTGAAAGCCATCATCATGGGACGCTTCTCATCAGCGATGAGCTGTTTTGCAAGCTCCATCTGAGCTGCGCCGCCGGCGATCTGGATGTAGGTCGCGAAGTTGACTTTGGAGATACCAGCTGCGATGGCATCCTTGAACTGGTCTTCTCTCAGACCGGAGGAACCATGCATGACCAGGGGGTTCTTGGCGACCGCACGAATCTCAGCGATACGGTCATAGTTGAGAACGGGTTCTGTGGCATAGTAGCCGTGAACTGTTCCGATGGAGATAGCTGTCAGGTCGCAGCCTGTGGCTTCTTCATAACGTACTGCGTCTTCTACTTCTGTGTAGATAACGCCGTGGGAGTTCGGGTGTCCGCCGACGTGTCCGATCTCGCCTTCCACGATGCATCCGCAGGGATGAGCTGCCTCAACGACCTTCTTTACCAGAGCTGCGTTCTCATCGAACGGGAGCTGGGAAGCATCGAGCATGACGGAGGGCATTCCGCGTCTGAGTGCACGGATGCAGCCTTCATATGTCGGGCAGTGGTCAAGGTGGAGAACTACAGGAACAGTAGCGTCCTTGGCACGGTTGATGACGAATGTGTCGAAGTTGTGCTGCTGGGCCTCGGTCATCCTGTTCATTCCTTCCGGAGCTTCCGGGTTGTAACCGTCAGCCATCTGCAGGCATACCGGGACATCCAGTTCTTCTGCAGCGCTGATTACTGCCTCAGCAGTGATCAGGTCCATGATGTTGAATGCGCCCATGGCCCAATGGCCTTCACGCGCGGCGTTCCAAATGATCTTCGCCTGTTTGCCGTTTGCTAACATTGTAATAATACTCCTTATATTAATATTGCGGATTTCATACCAAAAATCAGTATACTATTGCTGTTTCTCAATTGCAATAAACATAGGTCACATATCATAACAATGCATGCTTGTGCAGATGGAGTGTTGTGCACAATCAACAGAAATCTGCAGTCAAAATAGCTAATATGCAATAGGAAACAAAGTTGTCTGGATACATTGAAGTTTACATCATATTCCTGTACTATTTTCTTTGGTAATGGAAAATGCTAATTGCATATCAAACGGTTTAACAGAATTAAGAGAGGTAGAAAATGAGTTTTGACTATGCAGGAACTTTCTGCAAGTATATGAACCTTAACCTGGCTGTAGTCCCCACCAGAAGGGATACTTTCCCGAAACCTGAGGACGCAGTGAAACACAAAGCGGAAGTCATGCCTGTTCTCTATGAGAAGCTGGCCGGTTACAAGGGAGTCAACGTCGTTACAGCAGAAGATCTGCTGCCGGACGGACTGCTCTGCGATCAGGATCAGGTGGAGAGGGTCTACAGGTATCTTCTGTCAAAAGAAGTAGATGCTCTGTTCGTCCCGCATATGAATTTCGGCTATGAAGAGGCTGTGGCACAGCTGGCATACCGCCTGAAGGTCCCTGTGCTTCTGTGGGGCCCCAGAGACGGAGAGAAGAACAGCGATGCGAACGTGAGACTTTATGATACACAGTGCGGCATGTTCGCTACTTCAAGAGCACTTCTCAGATACGGAGTCAAATTTACATATATCGAAAACTGCTGGCTTGATGATCCAAAACTTGATGAAGGACTCGAACTGTTCATCAGAGCCTGCACGGTAGTTAAAGCTTTCAAGGGACTCAGGATCCTGCAGATAGTCAACAGACCGCGTCAGTTCCTGAGCGTCAAGATCAATGAAGGCGAACTGATAGAGAAGTTCGGAGTGGAGATCGTTCCTATCACAGCAGCTGAATATCTCGGAACAATCAGATATGAACTTGAAAACAGCAATGATGAGATAGATGAGATCCTTGCTGATCTGGCCAAGCGTGTCAAATACATCGATCCCGGCAAAAAGGCTTTCAGGACTTCTGCGGCGATCCTCATCGCTGTCAGAAATCTTGCCGCGAAATACGGATGCAGCGGTGTTGCCACCGAGTGCTGGGCTGAGTCGGATACTGCTTTCGACGTCATGCCCTGTCTTGCAAATGCACTTCTGACCGAGGCGGGACTACCTGTCTCATGCGAATGCGATATCAACGGAGCCATCACTTCAGTTCTCATGATGGCTGCTGCCAGAGGAGAGACGTCCAATTTCTTTGCTGATATAACTGTCAGACATCCGTACAACGATAATGCAGAGCTCCTGTGGCACTGCGGCAATTTCCCGCCGTCTCTTGCAGGAAATGAGCCTGAAGGCCGTGAAGACGGACGTGTCTATCATGAACTTAAGAAGGGCGATCTCACCATAGCAAGATTCGACGGAGACAGAGGAGAGTACAAGCTCCTTTGCGAAGAGGGAAGAGCAGTTGACGGCCCCAAGACGACCGGAGCTTATGTCTGGTTCGAGCACAAGGACTGGCCGGCCCTCGAGAGGAAACTCATGTTTGGGCCTTATGTCCATCACTGCGTCGGAGCTTACGGCAATTACAAGGAAGCACTCAGGGAAGCGTGCATGTATATGGGCGTGACTCTGGACGAAGTCAAATAAGAAAGTCATCATATTCTATGAAGCGGTGCCGTCAGGCACCGCTTCATCAGTTTGTTGAGAGAACGTCTTAAGAAGTTCTTAATCCCGTGACATGTTCCTTTTTAAAGATCTCACAAGTACAATTACATTCAGAACTGATCAGGAAGGTGCGGCCATGCCTAATATACTGATATGCGATGATGAGAAGGATATCGTCTCCGCTCTAAGGATCTATCTGTCAGACCCGGACTATACGCTGTTTGAAGCATATAACGGAAAAGAAGCTCTTGACATCGTTGAGAGAGAAGAGATCCATCTCATTCTTCTGGACATAATGATGCCTGTCATGGACGGGATGACGGCTCTTGCAAGGATAAGGGAAGTGAGCAATGCTCCGGTGATCCTTCTGACAGCCAAGAGCGAGGACAGTGACAAGATCCTCGGGCTGAACGTCGGAGCAGATGATTATATAACCAAGCCGTTCAATCCGCTGGAGGTGACAGCCAGGGTAAGGTCACAGCTCAGGAGATACCTTAAATTCGGAAGCGGTGTCGAAGAGCACCAGAGCTATTCCATAGGCGGCATAGATCTGGATGACAGGACAAAAGAAGTGTTCCTGGACGGAGAACCTGTACAGGTCACTCCTAAGGAATATGAGATCCTGAAGCTCCTGATGGCAAATCCGGGAAAAGTGTTCTCTCCCAAAGAACTGTACAGTACCGTCTGGAAAGAAAGACCGCTCGGAAGCGACAATACCGTAGCGGTACATATAAGACATCTCAGGGAGAAGCGGGAGATAGATCCTTCCGACCCCAGATACATGAAAGTCGTATTCGGTCAGGGATATAAGATCGAAAAAGAGAGGAATAGATGAAACAGTTTTTCAGAACGCCGGTGGGCAAGACCCTTGTATTTCTGCTGTGTATAGCAGCAGTTATCACCTCTGCACTGAGCATATGCGGTGTCGTTTACGCACTGCAAGAGGCTGAAACAGTATACGGAAGTTCTTCCAAAGAAGAATTCATGTCTGATCTGTTTCTGAGGCAGCTGAGATATGAAGGATACGGTCCTGTAAGCATTGCCGCAGATTATCAGAAATACGGTGAAGGTACAGGTATACGTATTGGAGACAGAGGAAACGTTAACATCAAAGTCGAGGATGAAGAAGGCAACCTTATCGCATCCACGGATGGAGCAGAAAGCGTCAGAGACTGGAAATACAGCCTGAGATATCAGTACGTCTCCTGGAATGATGAAAATGGCGACAATGAATATGACATCATCTGTCTTGATAATAACGGCGGCTTCGATCCGAGAAACGAAAATACCAGTATTACAGAAATAAAAACGTATACGGTTTATTATTCTTTAAAGGACGGATTTCCTGAATTCGATGAATATCATCTGATAAACAGGTTCGGACCGGCCGCATTCAGCCTTAGATACAGTATCTATGTGATAGCTGTACTATCCGTGCTTACTGTGATCCTGAGTTATGTGGCTCTCATGTTCCTTTCGGGGAAAAAGCCCGGGACAGAGGAAATATGTCCAGGACCATTCAATAAAGTCCCCTTTGATGTGATGGCGGCAGCAGCCGTTCTGATCTGCACAGGAGGTGCTTTCCTTGCCAATGATGCTGGCGAGTATACTGAGATCATTCTGGGGATCGCAACAGCAATTCTGATCCTATGCTGCTTTATAGGACTCTCAATGAGTGCTGCCACCAGGATAAAGCAGGGAACACTGCTCAGAAACACGCTTACTGCAAAAGCTGTCATGTTTGCTGCAGGAGTACTGGGTGCTGTCTGGGGTCTGACAAAGAAGGTGTTCGCGTATTTTCTGAATGCTCTTAAGAATATTCCTGTCACGTGGAAGACCGCTCTATGTTTCGTAGGACTGACTCTGTTTGAAATCATTATGATCATCTCTTTGAGATGGGAGGAAGAACAGGCCATATTCATATTTGTTGAGAGACTGATCTTGTTTCCTGCAGTGATCATGCTGGCGATGAATCTCAGGAAACTGAGAGACAGCGGGAGAGCTTTGGCGTCTGGAGATCTCTCTCATCACACGAACACCAACGGGATGTTCTGGGATTTCAAGAGACATGCAGAGGACCTAAATAACATAGCAGTAGGAATGTCGATAGCGGTGGAGGACCGTCTGAAGAGCGAACGCATGAAGACTGAGCTCATTACGAATGTGTCTCATGATATAAAGACACCGCTGACATCGATAATCAATTACGCCACTCTCATCGGAGAAGAAAAGAGCGGTAACGAGAAGATAGATGAATATTCGGAGGTGCTCGTCAGACAGTCGGAAAGGCTGAAGAGACTGATCGAGGACCTTGTGGAGGCATCAAAGGCATCTACGGGCAACCTCGATGTGGAGCCTGTTCCGTGTGATGCTTCAGTATTCCTTGACCAGATCACAGGAGAATACCAGGAGAAGCTTCAGGCTGCTGACCTGACTCTGGTGACCAAAGCTCCGGACAAAGAGATAAGGATCATGGCCGACGGCAGGAGGATGTGGAGGATATTCGACAACCTCATGAACAACATCTGCAAGTATGCACTGGCCGGCACCAGAGTCTATCTCTCGCTGGAAGAGATGGGAGATGATGCAGTGTTCACTTTCAAGAACACGTCCAGAGAGGAACTGAACATCTCCGAGGAGGAACTCATGGAGAGGTTCACCAGAGGCGATTCATCCAGGAACACCGAAGGCAACGGACTTGGGCTTTCTATAGCCAGAAGCATGGCTGAACTGCAGGGAGGTACACTTGATCTCGCGATAGACGGAGACCTTTTTAAAGCTATACTGAGATTTCCCAGGATCTGAGAGAAACTGAGAATTGAAAGCGAGACGCAGGCTCTGAAACAGAGCTGTGTCTCGCTTTTCCTGTCTGCTGCTTTCTTCAAAAATGCTTAAAGGATTCTTAATCTTTCTGAGGCTATCTTCTTAATCAGAGCTCAGAGCATAATCCTGTTGTGAGACTAATACTGCGAACAACAGGAGATCAGTGATGGAAACTATAAGAATGATCAACAAGGCTGTGGGGATACTGTTCATACTCTGTTACAGCTATCAGGTGCTGTATATGATCGTATCGCTGCTTAACGGCACGGATAAAAGCGCTGAAGAATCTAAGATTGGAAAGAAGAACAGATACGCTGTCCTCATCTGTGCCCGCAATGAAGAAAAGGTGATCGGTGACCTTCTCGACAGTATAAAGGCACAGACGTACCCTAAGAGACTGATATCTTCCTATGTGATGGCTGATAACTGCACCGATCTTACTGCAGAGGTTGCCAGAATGCACGGAGCAGAAGTCTATGAGCGTCACGATTCAGAAAAGATAGGAAAAGGGTTCGCTCTTGATATGCTCCTGAACAGGATCAAAGAAGACAAGCCTGAAGGATATGACGGATACTTCGTATTTGACGCTGACAATATACTGGCAGCTGATTATATCGAGATGATGGACAGGACTTTCAGCCAGGGATACGATATCGTGACCGGATATCGAAACAGCAAGAACTACTCTTCCAACTGGATCAGTGCAGGAAACGCGCTGTGTTTTATGAGGGAAAACAGATTCCTGAATCTTCCGAGATATCTGCTGGGGACCAGCTGTTCTGTTACCGGAACCGGATTCCTGTTCTCAAGGACAGTGGAAGAGGAGATGGACGGATGGCCTTATCATCTTCTGACGGAAGATCTTGAATTTACAGCTGATCAGATATCGAGAGGCAGAAAGATAGCGTTCTGCAAAGAAGCCGAGTTCTATGATGAACAGCCTGTTTCTTTCCGCCAGTCGTGGGATCAGAGGATCAGGTGGGCAAAGGGATACATACAGGTCTTCTTCCGGTACATTTCAGGACTGACAGAAGGGATGGTAAAGAGACTGGATTTCTCCTGTCTGGACTGTATCATGAATATCCCTGTCTTTATTCTTTCTGCAGTATCGTTCGGGTGCAGTGCAGCAGCTGCCATGCTGAAGCTGAGACAAGGAGCGACGTTTATTTCGGCATTCTCGGCATCACTGAGGTCCCTTGCGGTGAGCTATCTTGTGATGTTCATGCTCGGTGTTCTCACGACGCTCTCGGAATGGAATAAGATACATGCTTCAGCGAAGGAGAAGATCGCTTACATGTTCACTTTCCCTCTGTTCATGTTCACCTACATACCGGTAACTGCGGCGTCTCTTTTCACTAAAGTGACATGGAAGCCCATAGAACATACTTTTTCAGCCGGAAAACTTGCGGAACTGGGTCTCAGTGAAAACGTGAGATGATAGTAATCATGGCAAGAACGATAAAAGCATTTCAGTTTCTTTTCAACCCGCATCTGATCCTGAGCTTTGGAATGGCATGGATGATCACGAACGGATGGGCGTACCTGGGAGTTGCTGCAGGAACGGCGTTCAGATGTGAGTGGCTTACTGCATTGTCATCGGCTTACCTCGCATTTTTATGGTTTCCATTCACTGCTGAGAAGATCGTCACGATTGCTATTGCTGTATGGCTTTTGAGGAAGATGTTTCCGGGCGATGAGAAAACGCTGAAGGTGCTGGAAGACCTTAAGATCAGGATAACAACGCGTAATATCGTGAAAACACCGGAAGATGGACATGGCTGCAGACCGGAGAAGCAGAAGGAACTGAACGGACAGTCAGGGCAGAACAAACAAGACAGAGAATCAGAAAACAGAAAGATGGTCATCTGCCGCTATGACAGATGACCATCTGATTCTCAGTATGGTATTACTCAGCCTACGTGACGTTCGAAACGTGTGAAGCCAAGGATCTTGTCGATCTCGTCGAGAGCATCCTGAGGGATCTCGAAT
>JAEEGL010717833.1_pt1 | contig 19746 bp, 16 predicted proteins | sample 9134231 | NCBI WGS metagenome assembly JAEEGL01 (sample SAMN16246548, study PRJNA631951) | gut metagenome | biome: gut microbiome; feature: rumen; material: fiber-attached | host: Bos | place: Iran: Karaj | collected 2018-10 | reverse complement strand
GAGATCGAGGCATCAGGTCTTACTTCTGCAAAGATGACATGGGCTGCTTCAGGTGAGCCTAACAAGGAGCCTAAGGCTGTTGTTATCCAGAATGGTGCTTACGTATCAGCTCAGTAATAGTATTTGGCATGAGACGCTACGCCAATGAAGGCGCCGGAATATAAGATATTTAGCGAGGAATGCTGTCACAGGTATTCCTCGTTTTTTATAAATAGTAAGGATTGGCTGGTTGCAAGGTGGCAACGCAATCCTTATTATTATATTTAGGATTTATTTCTACAAAAAAGTGTTTTGGAGGTGCGGGATGAGTTTTTTGACCTATCTCATCAGTGGACTTAGTCTTGGAAGTATATATGCGATCATAGCCTTGGGATACACAATGGTTTATGGTATCGCTAAGATGCTTAACTTTGCCCATGGAGATTTTATCATGGTGGGCTGTTACATTATCTTTTCCGTAAGCGGAGCGCTCAGCGGGAATTCTGTGGTGGGGATAATTGCAGCAATCATCCTGTGTACACTTCTTGGAATAACAACTGAGTTTGTGGCCTACAGGCCTCTTCGCGGAGCTGCTTCTCCGCTGGCCGTACTTATTACAGCCATTGGTGTCAGCTATTTTCTTGAAAATATGGCACTGCTCATTTTTGGAGCAGATATCAAATCTTTTTCTTCAGTTATCAAGTGGGAAGGACTTACCTTTGCTGATGGGCAGCTTCGTATTCAGGGAGTTACCATAGTAACTATCGTAGTGAGTCTTCTTGTTCTTCTTGTTCTTCAGACATTTATCAAAAAAACAAAGCAGGGCCAGGCGATGCTTGCTGTTGCAGAAGATAAAGGAGCAGCTACTCTGATGGGAATTAACGTTAATCAGACAATCATGCTTACCTTTGCTATAGGTTCAGCTCTGGCGGCTATTGCCGGTGCACTTCTTTGCTCTGCATATCCGTCGCTTTCGCCATACACAGGAGCAATGCCCGGAATCAAGGCCTTCGTTGCAGCGGTTCTTGGAGGTATCGGTTCCATTCCGGGAGCCATGATAGGTGGACTTCTTCTCGGAATAGTTGAAATCCTCAGCAAAACCTATATTTCTTCACAGCTTTCCGATGCTATCGTATTTGGAATTCTGGTTGTGGTTCTCCTTGTAAAACCAACAGGAATTCTTGGAAAAGCTATTCAGGAAAAAGTTTGATACGGAAGGAACATAAACATGAAAAAACATGATGACCTTATAACCTATGGAATAGTGATAGCAGCATACGTAGTATTTCAGACGCTGTCACTTACTGGAAATCTTTCCAGTCATATGAAGGGACTTCTTGTTCCAATGACATATTACGCAGTCATAGCAGTTGCGCTTAACCTGTGCGTTGGAATACTGGGAGAACTTAGTATCGGACATTGCGGCTTTATGTGTATCGGTGCTTTCACAAGTGCCTTTTTCTCCAAGGCCACAGAGGAGAGCATCCCCACTGTTCCAAGATTTATCCTGGCATTCGTTATTGGAATTGCTTTTGCAGCTCTTTTCGGATTCCTCATCGGTATTCCTGTACTAAGGCTAAAGGGTGACTATCTTGCCATTGTGACACTTGCATTTGGCGAGATCATAAAGAACGTCATAAATGCTTTTTACATCGGAATAGACAAAAATGGATTCCATTTCTCTTTGAAGAATTCTATGGAACTTGGAATGGAGCCGGATGGAAATCTCATTGTAAACGGCGCCATGGGAATTACGGGGACACCGCATAATTCAAATTTCACGATTGGAATCGTTATACTTCTTCTTTCACTTTTTGTTGTACAGAATCTTATTAAGTCAAGAGACGGCAGAGCCATTATGGCGGTCCGTGACAATTATATAGCAGCAGAAGCCACAGGAATAAATGTAACAAACTATAAGATGATGGCATTTGTTATTTCAGCAGCTATTGCAGGGGCAGCAGGAGTTCTTTTTTCACATAACATCACAACTCTTACAGCTTCCAGCCAGTATTTCGGATATAACGCATCTATCATGATCCTGGTTTATGTAGTACTTGGAGGAATCGGTAACATCAGAGGAAGCGTACTTGCAGCTTGCATTCTTTACCTGCTTCCCGAGCTGCTTAGAGGTCTTAACACCTACAGAATGCTGATCTATTCAATCATTCTTATTGTTATGATGATCGTCAACTGGTCACCGAAGATCATAGACCTTAGAAAGCGTTTATCCAAGAAAATCGGTTTCGGGGCAAAGGCAAGGGCCTAAAGTATAAAGCTATACAAGGGGAAAAATATGGCATTACTTGAAGTTAACAACTTATGTATATCCTTCGGCGGATTAAGAGCTGTCGATGATTTTAATATTTCAATCGAAAAGGGCGAACTGTATGGCCTTATTGGACCAAACGGCGCAGGAAAAACAACAGTTTTTAACCTGCTCACCGGTGTGTACAAGCCCAATGAGGGCATCATTAAGCTTGATGGCAAAGATATTACAAGGATGAGCACTGTTGCCATTAACCATGAGGGAATTGCCAGGACCTTCCAGAATATCAGACTGTTTAAGAATATGCCTGTTATCGATAACGTAAAGGTCGGACTCAACGAGCGCTTTAAATACAGTGCGCTTGAGGGAATCATGCACCTTGGAAATTATCGCAAGGTGGAAAAAGAGATGGATGATGAGGCAATGCGTCTTTTATCTGTATTTGGTCTTGATAAAGAGAGGGATACGCTGGCAGCGAATCTTCCCTACGGTAAACAGAGAAAGCTTGAGATCGCAAGAGCCATGGCCACAAATCCTAAGCTTCTGCTTCTGGATGAGCCGGCAGCAGGCATGAATCCTAATGAAACCGGCGAACTCATGGAAACAATAGCACTTGTGCGAAAAGAGTTTGATATGACGATTCTTCTTATTGAGCATGATATGAAGCTTGTTTCAGGAATATGCGAGAAGCTGACGGTGCTTAATTTTGGAAGAGTGCTGTGTCAGGGTGAGACAAAAGCTGTTTTATCTGACCCTGAGGTAATCAAGGCTTATCTTGGAGAGTGACAGATGGCCTCCTAAACTGATATATTGCAAAAGGAAGTAAACTATGGAAACCTTACTTGAAGTAAAGGACTTAAGTGTATATTACGGAGTCATTCAGGCTCTCAAAGGAATATCTTTTCACGTAGACAAGGGAGAGGTTGTTGCTCTTATAGGTGCCAACGGTGCCGGCAAGACTACAACACTTCATACTTTGTCAGGACTTATTGAGGCCGGAAGTGGTACTATAAGTTATAAGGGAAAAGAGCTTACGAAGATAGCGAACCATAAGATTGTCAGCCTTGGAATGGCGCAGGTACCGGAGGGCAGAAGAGTTTTTGCTGAGATGACGGTTCTACAGAATCTGAAGATGGGAGCCTATACAAGATCAGATAAAGCTGAGATGGATGCGACTCTTGCAGAAGTTTACAGGAGATTTCCAAGACTTGAGGAGAGAAAGACTCAGCTTGCCGGAACTTTAAGTGGTGGTGAGCAGCAAATGCTCGCAATGGGTAGAGCACTTATGTCACATCCTGATATAATATTAATGGATGAGCCTTCCATGGGTCTATCACCTATTTTTGTTAATGAGATATTCCAGATAATTCAGGACGTCAACAAGAGTGGAGTGACAGTTCTTTTGGTCGAGCAGAATGCCAAGAAGGCGCTGTCAATCGCGGACAGGGCTTATGTACTTGAGACCGGATCTATTGTTAAGGAAGGCCCGGCATCCGAACTTCTCAATGACGAAGGTATCAAGAAGGCATATCTTGGTGAATGATCTGACAGGTTGCGATAATTATTTTTGAGGGGAATTATAATGAAGAATATCGTTATAACTATAGCAAGGCAGTACGGAAGCGGTGGAAGAACAGTAGGTGAGATGCTGGCCAATGAACTTGGGATCCACTACTACGACAAGGAGCTTAGTAAGCTTGCTTCTGAAGAGAGCGGTATCAGTGAGGGACTTTTCCTGGAGATGGATGAGAAGCTCAGGAAAACAGCTTTTTTCAGAACTCCGATAAATGTGTACAAGGGAGAACTTATTGGACCTGACAGCAAGGAGTTTACATCGCCTGACAACCTTTTTAACTACCAGGCTAAGGTGATAAAAAAGCTTGCGGAAACAACATCATGTGTTATTATTGGCCGTGCTGCAGACTTTGTCCTAAAAGACTATGACAATGTTCTCAGCGTTTTTGTACATGCACCTCATGACTTCCTGATGCAGGAAGCTGCTAAAGTACAGCCTCTTAAGGGGAAAGAGCTTGAAAACTTCTGCGCAAGAGAGGATAAATACAGAGCTGCATATTACAAGCATCACACAGGCCATGAGTGGACTGATGCGATGAACTATGATCTTTGTCTTGACAGCAGCAAGCTTGGCTTTGCTAAGTGTGTTGAAGCAATCAAGGCGCATGCCAGAGTACGTTTTGGGGAGGATGTCTTCGACTGATTAATCTTTTCTAAAAAAAGTACTTGCAAAAGTTGTTAGCAGGTGCTAATATGATTTTGTTAGCAAATGCTAACAGTAAAAAGAAACGTCAATGCCAAGGCGTTTCGTACGTGACATACATAAGTCATAAGAAATCTCCTACCTTAAACGGGTGCATCTTGCCAATGCACCCGTTATTTCTTTTACAATTCCGGGTTATGTGGTAAAGTTAGCTTGTCTAAGAATTAAAAAGTAGCAGGAGATGGCTAATGCAAAGAACAAAGAAAAGTGCGCTAATAAGTGAAGCATATAGAGATACTGTAGTGATACCATTTCTGATCATGCTCGCAAGCATGACAATAAGAGCGCTTTATGTAAGCTACATTTCTATTTATCAGAATCAGCATGACGGCGGAATACCATATTCAGGTGGTGGACATCTTGGTTATATAACATGGTTTCTGACGGAGAAAAGGCTCCCGGATTTTGACGTTAGAACAGCAGATCAGTTCTGGCATCCGCCGCTTAATTATGCGTTAAGTGCATTACTCCTTCGAATTGTCTGGACTTTATACCCTTCAACCAATGGAAATCTTGAAATTGCGCAGCTTTTGCCCTATGCATACGTGACGGTAGCCATTTTCCTTATATGGCGAATACTTGTCTTTTTTGCAAAAAAAGGCAACGAAGTTATTGTCAACTTAACTCTTGCCTTCGTGGCATTTCAACCGGGACTTGTAATACGTTCTGCAATGCTCAACAATGACGCACTTGTTCTGATGCTAAGTATTCTTGCGCTTGGCCTTGCAATTCAGTGGTATTACAATTGCAGCTTTGGGACGATGATCGGCACAGCTCTTGCCTTTGGGCTAGCGATGATGACAAAAAAGAGCGGTGCCATCGTGGCGCTTCCTATTGCGATTTTATTTATTTCACGCTTCATCATGATTATTACAGGGAAGGGTGAAGACATCACAAGGCCCAGGAAGGTTGGAAATATCATTTTACAGTTTGCTGCCTTTCTCGCTATAGCTGCCCCCATAGGGCTTTGGTGGTATGTGAGAAATTACAGCCTCTATGGAGTACCTTTTGACTTTTTCTGGAATATCAAAAATGGTTGGGAATACGAAGAGTATCTTGGAAATATGTCGATGGTTCAGAGAATAACTGATTTTGACCTGAGGCATTTCTTTTATGCCAATACATATTTGCAGTACAAGACTAATACCCTTCAGGATACAAATCCTCTGATAGCTCTTTGGAAGAGCGCAGCCTTTGATGTTTGGAGCTGGACTTATGAGGATAATAAGATTAAAAAGATATCCTATATTCTGTTGATATCAAGAACGCTTCTGGTACTTATGGCAGCGCTTAATATTCCGTTGTTTTTGGCAAAGGGAACAGATAAAAACGACACGCTGCTCGTAAGGGCTGCAGTCGTGTCGCTTTTCTTTGCGCTTATTATTTCTTACTATTCATTCTGCTTCCAGTATCCATATGTTTGGACAATGGACTACAGGTATATTGAGATCATTATTTTGTGTGATGCACTGTTTCTTTTGACATTTTTATCAAAGATCAGAAAAAGAAAATCGCTGTACATTCCTGTGGTACTGCTTATTGTTGGCTTCTGCCTTACGGTTTGTGCATTCTTTATGCTGGCAAAAGGGCTTTTTGGACCATATTGACAGCTATTGTCAATTCATGGTTTTCCTTGAGGCAATATCTCGTACCCGTTCCTCTGCGTTTAGAAAAGCTTGTACAACGAGAGGATCGAAATGAGTTCCGGAGCTTTCTCTGATGATTTCTATGGCTTTCTCGAAAGGGAAAGCCTTTTTATATGCCCTGTCGGATGCAAGTGCATCGAATACGTCAGCTACTGCCATTATTCTTGCAGACAAGGGGATATCATTGCCTGATAATCCCTGAGGATATCCTTTGCCGTTCCATTTTTCGTGGTGGCAAAGCGCCATGATTCTTGCTTCGTGGAGATAACCTGAATCTGAATCCGGTATCTTCTCCATAACTTTACTTAAAATATTGGCACCTGCTGCTGCGTGGCCCTGCATGATGGTAAACTCTTCATCTGTGAGCTTGCCGTTTTTGTTGAGGATTGTATCTGAGATGCTTATCTTTCCTATGTCATGGAGAGGAGCAGATCTGTAAACATCATTTATGAATTTATCGGTTAGCTGATTTTCATAAATGTGTTCCTTTTTCATTTCTTCCATTATGATCTCGGTGTATTCTGCAGTCTTTTTAACATGATCACCTGTGTTCTGGTCTCTGCTCTCAACCATATCAGCCAAAACAAGGATCAGTGAATCCTGCATCTTGTTGATAGTATCGTTTTTCTTTTGAATATCTAACAGATACTGGAGATTCTCGTCTGTCATGTCGGAGAAAGCATTGTACAGGTTTTCTGTTTCATCTCCTGTATAAATGTGGAGCTGGTGGAAAAGCTCTGCGGTTTCTTCGAGGGAATGCTTCTTGGTGTCGGAGAACATTGAAGCGGTGTAGGCCATGGTGTTAAGCGGAAGGATAACCTGATATTCCGCCAGATAGAGGCCAAGTGCAAGGGTTAGTGCAAAAATGCCGATAAAAACAGACATTACTCTTATGATATAGCTCTTGGATTCAGCTCGAAGCTGTTCCATTGAAATGTCAACACCGGCATACGCAACTACTTCACCTTTGGAGTTATAAATTGGCTCATAAGCTGTAAGGAGCCAGCCGTATTTGTCGTCTGTGATAATAGGGTCTATACGTCCACCTTCAAGAAGTGTAGGGATATACTGGGAAAAAGAAACATCAAAGGGGATGATATCCCCGGGAGCAGAAGCTTCAACGGTATCTGTTCCTATATCAAATACTACATGGCATCCATCTTCAAGAATCTTGTAGACGTATATGTATTCAGCAAAGGGTGAGCAGGCGATTATTTTTTGTAAATCCTGCTCCACGTCCCTGTATTCGTCTAAAGCATAATTCTTTTCCATGTATTCATCGATCATGTCACCATTCACCATGGTGGCCGCGAGTTTACTTGTACCGACTCCGAATTCCGTCTGATGATCTACATTTGAATTAAAGTACATGAGATAGCAGATATAGATTGCGGATGCGCCAACAATTACAGCAGCACAGGTCAAAAGAGTCACAAGCTTTATTCGAAGTGACGCCTGTCTGCTTCGTCTTTTTCTTAGCTCTTTTACGATTTCTGAGGTAAGAGGAGCCTGCTTCCACGCATGAATCTTAAAGATATTTTTGAAAGAGTCGGGGAGAAAGCTGATGATTGCAATGGCCAGTGAAAGACAGACGGTCTTGTCAGCAATATCAATGATAAAACCGCCCAATATCTCTGCGACAAAAGGTGAGAGCCCTGTGTTGACAATAAGGCCATGAACAAGAGATGATGAGGCATCTTCAGCTTCGGAGCCATAGACAAACCAGGTCGTGATTCCTCCGAGGACACCGCCGATGATGGAGTCAGCAAAAAGAGCCATGCAGAAGCCATAGGCCTTTGTAAGAATGCCCATGTCATGAAACCATGTAGTAAGAATGGCGATTATTACGTTGAGCATGGCGTATGATATGGCCATAGGATCAACGGTAAGCGACGTTACGACAGGGCTTAAAAGGCCTACCGAGATGCCGGGTATAAAACCGCCAAGCATTGCTGCTAAAAAAGTGCCAACCACATCTAAATAAAACGGAAGTCCGGTTATACTGGCAAAATATGCGCCTAAGAAGTTTATAACTACGCCGCCTATTACAAGCCCAACCATGACCATGACTTTTTCAAAAGTCGGTCTTGTCTTTTGCTCTCTGATTATATTACTCATAATTATCCCCCTCCGGATACTCTTAATTGTACAACGAAAAGTGGAGGTAGTCATCGAGTTTTGTACAAAAAAACGTGTTTAATTATATGCTATTTTCATCTATTGAATAAAATAACAAATAAAATTGAAGAAAAGACTCCTTTGCGGTATAATTCTTGTGTTGATTATATCCAAAAATAGATTTTGAAGGGATAATGTATGAAAAAGGCATTAGTTATCGGGGCAGGACCTGCAGGACTCACAGCGGCATATGAACTGCTTACTAAATCCAAAGAGTATCAGGTCATTGTATTTGAGGAGACACAACAGTTTGGAGGTATTTCCAGAACTGTTAATTATAAGGGAAACCGAATGGACATGGGTGGCCACAGGTTCTTTAGTAAGGTGCCTGAGGTCAACGAGTGGTGGGAGAAGATGCTTCCGCAGCAGGGAGCACCCACTTATGATGATATAGTTCTTGATCGTCCTATGAAGATGAAGGTGGGCGGTCCTGATCCTCAGAAGACTGACAGAGTTATGCTGAGGCGTAACAGGGTTTCCAGAATTTTCTTTGATCGTAAATTTTATGATTACCCACTTTCTCTTAAACTTGAGACATTTACCAACATGGGACTGCTTAAGACAATCGCATGTGGATTTTCCTATGTCTGGGCTATGATTTTTAAGAGAAAAGAGAACTCTCTTGAAGATTTCTATGTAAATCGTTTCGGTAAAAAGCTTTACTCAATGTTCTTTGAGTATTACACAGAGAATCTGTGGGGAAGACATCCATCAGAGATCGATCCCAGCTGGGGCGCTCAGCGAGTTAAGGGCGTGTCTATCATGGCAGTATTAAAGAATGCGCTGAATAAGAAGAAGGGCAAGACTGACGGAAAGGTTGAGACTTCACTTATTGAGGAGTTCAGCTATCCTAAGCTTGGACCCGGACAGCTTTGGGAAGTTACAGCTGAAGAGATTAAGAGACTTGGCGGAACTATCATTATGAATGCCAAGGTTACAAAGGTTCGCAAGAAGGGCAACCATGTTGTGGGTGTTTCTTATCTCCAGGATGGTCAGGAGGTTGAAATTGACGGCGATATCGTTATTTCTTCAATGCCTGTCAAGGATCTTGTTGCAGGTATGAATGATGTTCCTGCAGATCCTGCAAGAATAGCTGCCGGACTTCCTTATCGTGACTATATGACTCTTGGAGTTTTGGTTCCAAAGCTTAATCTTGAGAATAAGACTAAGATCAAGACAATTGGCAATATTGTTCCTGATAACTGGGTATATGTTCAGGATAGAACTGTTAAGATGGGACGTTTCCAGATTTATAACAACTGGTCTCCATACCTTGTTAAGGATCTTGAGCATACAGTGTGGATTGGTCTTGAGTACTTCTGCTTTGAAGGTGACTCAATGTGGACCATGACAGAAGATGAGTTCGCCAAGATGGCAATTGATGAGATGGTAACACTTAAGCTCATTAACAGCCCTGACGAAGTTCTTGATTATCATATGGAGAGAGTTAAGAAGGCATATCCTGCTTACTTTGATACCTATGATGAGATGGATAAACTTGTTGAGTATCTTAATACCATTGATAACCTCTACTGTGTAGGACGTAATGGCCAGCACAGATACAACAATATCGATCACTCAATGTGCACTTCCTTTGAGACGGTTAAGAATATCATAAGCGGTAACACAGACCGTACCAATATTTGGAATGTCAATACTGAGAAGGAATACCATGAGGCAGACAATAAGGCTACTGAGAACGATGAGGTCGAGGTAGACTGAGCAATATCAGATTATTTTAGTAATTAGTCCCCAGAAGGGCGCGGGCAGCTGCACTCATCTGGGGATTAAACATAAAACGGTAACGAAATGAAGAATAAGCTTCTTTTGCTTTTAAAAAGCGCATTATTTCTGCTGATACTGGGGATATGTCTTCTGCTGGTTATGAATGTGGTCAGGAGAAAGGAAAGCAACTATAAGTATGCAGACTTTTTTGACCTTGCAGACAAAAAACAGATAGATGTTTTGTTTATGGGATCATCCCATGTTATCAACGGTGTCAATCCTGTAACTTTATATAGTAACTATGGCTATACTTCATATAACATGGGAGGCCATGGATCTGTGCTTCAGGCCACCTATTGGGAACTGATTGAAGCACTTGACTATTGCACTCCCAAATGGGTGGTAGTTGATACTTATATGCTTGAGAAAGACTACCAGTACCTTGACCGGATGGGTGAAAATGCAACTGATAATGAGCGCAGGACCTCCGTTGATCAGCTTCACCTCAACATGGATGCATGGCCACTTAGGAAATTAAAGATTGCAGCTATCAATGACCTTATTAAGGACAGAGATAACAAAAATCAGTTTCTGTTTGATTTTATTGTCTACCACGACAGATGGAAAGAACTTGAAGAGGATGATTTTCAGATCCTTACTAAAGATGAAAGCAGAAACGAACTCTATGGCGCTGAAATGCGCTATGATGTAGAGCTTTCACCTTTGTATTATCCTGATCCAGAGCCGGGGCAGTGTTTGGACAGTCATACGGTTGGTCAGGAATATCTCATGAAGATCATAGATGAATGCCAGAGAAGAGGAATTGGTGTTTTGGTCACATATCTTCCTTTCTGTGCTACGTATGAGGATAAAATGGCTGCTAACAGTGCAGCTGAGATTGCCGTAAGATATGCGGTTCCCTATCTGAATATGCTGAATGCCGGAATTGTTGACTATGATACAGATCTTAACGATCCAGGTCATCTGAATGTGTCAGGATCCATGAAGGTTACAAATTATATTGGGGCATGGTTTGCAGAGAACGGTGATCTTGAGGATCACAGAGGAGACCCTTCTTACAGCGAATGGTACGATAAGTCTTTAAACTTTTATGCTGATTACAGAAACAGGATAAGCTCTGATGTTGATCTTTACAGGGTGCTTGATATACTTTCACTTGATGAAGTCGGATATGTTGTATACTTCAATCAGGGATCGGGAGCATTTATAGATGACAAGATCAAACATTTCATTGGCAAGATGTCGGGAACAGAAACTATTTATTCTGCCAGAGGCCCGTATATTCTGATAAGTGATGCCTTGACCGGGCGAAAGTATGAGGCATGTGACGGCGGAAGCATAAACGGTGCGGCAACAACCATGGGAACAATGGTCTATCAGCCCGTGGAAGAAAAATTCCGGTTTTTGTACGCTCTTGAAGCACCGGATATAAACTATTTATATGATGAGAATTATTTAAACTATGATATTCAGATATTGGCCTTTGAAAAAGAAACAGGCGAACTTCTTGGACATAGTTACTACAGGTCATTCGGAGGCAATTACAGAATGGATTGACCGGAAACAATAGATATAAAGTGTATTTTAGAAAGGAATCAGTATGTCAAATAAAGTTTGTATTGTAGGAATTGCAGGAGGAACAGCGTCGGGAAAGACAACAATCGTCCGCAGGATTAAGGAAAAGTTTGGAGATGATATTGTTGTTATCAATCATGATTCATATTATAAGGCTCATGATGACCTTTCATATGAGGACAGATCAAGACTTAACTATGACCATCCTGAGTCATTTGATACAGACCTTATGATTGCGGATATTAAGAAGCTTAAACAGAATCAGCCTATCGACATGCCTGTTTATGACTACACTATCCACAACAGAGCAGATTCTATTGTTCATGTAACACCAAAGAAGGTAATAATCGTTGAGGGAATTCTTATTCTTGAGAATAAGGAACTCAGAGACCTCATGGATATCAAGGTCTTTGTTGATACAGATGCGGATGAGAGACTTATGCGAAGAATCCGTCGTGATATGGTAGAAAGAGCCAGAAGTATTGAATCTATCCTTACTCAGTACAGAGAAACGGTTAAGCCCATGCATGAGCAGTTCGTAGAACCCAGCAAAAAATATGCGGACATCATTATTCCTCGCGGCGGCGAGAATCTCACCGGAATCAGCATCCTTCAGGAGCACCTGAATCTTGTGATAATGCAGAACGAAGGAGAATGATGAATTGATAGTATTGTCAGTCATTAAACTGATATGGTGGCTACTTATCGTGCCATTTCTCATTGGGGTACTGTTTAACGGTATCCTTCCTTTAGTGCGCAGAACTTTCGGTATAACATTCCTTTTGGGATATCTTATTTATTTTGCTGTTTTTGAAGTGATAGCAATCCCTTGTATGCTTCATTATGTCTATAATGCCTTCAGTTACTGCTGCAGATACTCTCTGATGGCATTTATTGTCATGTCTGCGCTGGGCCTCCTTAAATGCGTTCAGATGTTAAAACACCACGGACTTAGTTTTTTATCTCTTTTCCCCGGTGAGACACACGCATCGGCGCATGAACTTCTTAGCCCCAGGTCAGATCCCAGAATGCTAAGGCTTAGCTATTCTCTTGAAAGTAAGATTTACTGGGGGATATTCTTTGCGCTTCTCATTCTTCAGATGGTAATGTCAGTTGTTATGTCGAGCTTTGACGGTGATGACGCATATTATGTTGTTGAATCACTGCTGGCGCAGCAGGCTGATGTAATGAATACTATTTTGCCGTATACAGGAATGACAACAGCGCTTGATATCAGACATGCACTTGCTGTTATAACCATGTGGATAGCATTTGTTGCCAGAATGAGTGGCGTTCATGCGACTATCACATCTCATTCGATTATTCCTCTTGTGGTTATCCCTCTTGTGTATCTTGTGTATGTAGAGATAGCAAGGATTCTGTTCAGACGCAGACAGGAGATAATTCCTGTGTTCATGATAATTGTTTCTGCGTTGATGCTTTTTGGTAATGTATCAATCTATACACCTGCTACATTCTTCCTGACCAGAACCTGGCAGGGTAAAGCGCTTGTGTGTAATCTGGTATTTCCGCTGATCCTTTGGGTATTCTTGTGGATGCTTGAGGATGCAAGACGAAGAAAGATATTTGGAAAAACAGTTGAGAGCAGCACAGAGTCCTATGCTGAGTTCAAAGAGACGGACAGACTCCACAGGGCATCGCCATGGATCATGCTTGCCCTGATAAATATGTTTGCAGGAATGTGCAGCTCTATGGGAATTGTTTTTGGCGGAGGACTTATAGCACTATTTACACTTGTTCTCTTGATCTTTGCCAGAAATTTCAAGGTTATACTTGGCGCGATATGTTGCGTGATACCGAGTGTGATCTATCTGCTTATTTATGTCGGTATCGGTTGATGCTAAATTTCGATTTGCTAAAAGTAAATTATACGGGAAGATTTTGAGAGGTTACTTATATGTATGGAATCTTCATGGAATGCTGGGTCTCATTAAAGCTTTTTGGCGGGAATGGTGTGATATTACTTCTGTTCCTTGCTTCGGCGATCTATCTCATCGTTGCTGAAGAAAGCGCTAAAAAGAAAATAATGCTTGGTATAGTTCCGCTTATTATACTAATTGGATTTCTTTTTCCGGTTACCAAGATTGTCTATGTGGCAGCATTTGATGATGGCAGTGATACTTATTACAGGCTTTTGTGGCTCATTCCTATGTATGTTGTCATCGGCTATGCGGCATGCAAGCTCATTTTTTCGTTTAAAAAGAGTGTTCACCAGAGAATTGCTATGGTAGCAGTGATTGCACTAATAGCAGTAAGCGGCTCTCTTGTTTATGCAAGCAGACATGTTACAGTGGCAGAGAATATGTATCACATTCCGCAGTCGGTTATTGATATCTGCGATGTTATAGCTCCTGCAGAGGATGAACCCAGAGTCAGAGCGGCATTTCCATCGGAACTGGTTCACTTTGTGAGGCAGTATGATACAGACATCTTAATGCCTTATGGACGCGAAATGGTAGTTACACAATGGGATTACTACAATCCGGTATATGAGGTAATGGAAAAGCCGGAGACCATAAATGCAAAAGACCTGCTCCTTGCAACGCGCGAAACCAAGTGCAGCTATATTATATTGCATGAGAACAGAAAAATAGATGAGAACCTGGAAAACCTCGGACTTAAGCTTGTTACCACGCTTCATGGTTACAATATCTATGCCGATCCTGAGGTTATAGAAGGCTGATCATAGGGACTAGTGAGGAATTGCTTTGGATAAAGATACTAAGGAGTATCTGGAAAAAGTTCATGAATCTGATTTTGCCATGTTGTGCGAGGTAGATAGGATTTGCAAAAAGCACAATATCAGCTATTTCCTTCATGGGGGAACTTTTTTAGGGGCTGTAAGGCATGGAGATTTTATTCCGTGGGATGATGATGTGGATATCCTCTTTCTTAGAGAGGATTACGAGAGATTTTTAGAGGTTTTTGAAACCGAGGCAGATGAGCGGTTTCATCTGCTTCGATTTGAGAAATATCCGCAGTTTTTTGACTTCGTATCAAGAGTCGCGGATTTTTCCCTGACTTATGTCAGAACAAGCTTTGGCGCGGATGAGTTTTACGAAAACAGATATTTGCATCCTGCGATGGATCTGTTCGTTTTTGATGCTGAGGCAAAACATCACAAATGGCAGCTTATAAGGCTGAAATTATTATATGGCCTTGCAATGGGACACAGGCCATATATTGATTATTCAAAGTACGGCGTTCTGATGAAAATAGCAGCGTGGATAATGTCGCGCATTGGGAAACTCATTCCTTTTAAATGGATTGCTTCAAGATATATGAAGATCCAAAAGGAAGGCGGTTCTACCAAAGATGCAGAAATGCTTTTTATATCAAATGAACAGCCTAAGCCCTGCTACTGGGGACTTGATTTTGATACAGAACATCTTTTAAACGGTCCGGATACAGGGATGATCAGGGGGAAAGAGTTCCCAATTCCAAAGCTTCATGACAGATGGCTTAGGAAAACTTATGGCGACTATATGACATTACCACCTGAGAGCGAGCAGGTGCCTGAACATATTGGTGGATTGCGAGAATGAGATGAAGAGTGCAATGTTTGAAAATAAAGTGTACTTAGATGATCTTAAGATTGCTGCAGAGCACATTGTAAATTTTGATAAACTATTTGGCTCTACAGTACTTGTTACAGGCGCAACCGGAATGATAGGGGCGTTTCTTGTTGACGTTTTGATGCAGGCCAATGCGGCATTAAATGCTGATATCAAGGTTATCGCCTGCGGAAGAAACGGAAGAAAGCTTGAAAACAGGTTTAGTCATTGGAAGGACAAAGAGTGCGGCAGATATCTTGCGTTTGCAGAGCATGACCTGTTGTGTGAGCTTTCGAATGACTTTAAGAACATTAAGGCAGACTATGTGATCCATGTTGCCGGAAATGCATATCCTTCAGCTTTTATGGACCATCCGGAAGAAACAGTAAATGGCAATATATTGGGAACATCAAGGCTGTTAGAGTACTCGGCAGCGCAGAAAGTTAAGAGGTTTATCCTTATTTCCTCAGGAGAGGTATATTCTGTTCCTTCAGAGGTTTCGGAGTATTTTTGTGATGAACTTAACAGCTGCGAAAGCGCTGAGATATACAGCGAGAAAATAGTGGAAAAAGTTAAAGCAGATGGTATGCGCACTTGCTATCCATACGGCAAAAAAGCAACCGAAGTTATGTGTCTGTCCGGGGATAATGCTGGGCTTTGCACTGTAGCAAGATTGTGCCACACTTTTGGGCCGGGAGCTTCAGATTCAGATGACAGAGCTCATGCTCAGTTTGCAAGAAAAGCGGCAGCAGGCGAAGACATTGTTTTAAACAGTGCAGGGGCACAGGAGAGATCCTATAATTATGTTGTTGATGCTGCATCCGGGATACTTAGCTGTATGACTTGTGGAGCTGCAGGAGAAACTTATGATATTTGCTCGTCCGGAAATGTCATATCAATAAGAGGATTGGCGGAGCTTATGGCTGAAGCAGCGGGGGTACAGGTTGTTGTCAGAGAAGCAAATGCCAGGGAAGAGAGACTTAAGTCTCCGATAAAGAAGCAGGTGCTTGATGCTTCCGGGCTTGAAAATCTGGGGTGGAAAAAAGCTTTTGACCTTAAAGACAGTACCGGGAGGTATGTGGAGTTTTTGAAGGGTGTCACAGAATAAGAAAAGTGACATTTGTTGGGGAATGATCTATGATATTTAATTCCTATGAGTTTGTTCTTTTATTCATGCCGGTCTTTATGACCAGCTATTATCTTATACGAAGTTATGGGCAAAAAAACGGGAACGAGAATTTTACCTGTGATCTGTGGATAATTCTTGGTTCTCTGATTTTCTTTGCCTTTTTTGGTGTAGAAAATTTTGTGATCCTTCTAGTCAGTATTATTTGGAACTTCTGCACTTCGATTCCAATGAGCTTTATGCGTGACGGAAGTGTAAAGATAAAACTTTTTGGCAAGGAGCTTAGTCCGCATAAGCCCTGGGTTACTGCCGGGGTTCTGGGAAACCTTGTGCTTCTGTTATTCTTTAAATGCAGTGGAATCTTTTTCCCGGTTGCTATAAGCTTTTACACCTTCAATCAGATTTCCTATATCGTAGATCTCTCGAGGGGAGAAATAGAGAAATTCGAGCCAATGGATTATCTTACATATGTGCTCTTTTTTCCGAAGCTTATTCAGGGACCGCTTATGGGCTATACCTCTTTTGCAAAAGAGCTGAAGATATCCAAAGAAGCACATGTGGATTGGGAAGCGATAATGAGAGCTCTGCTTCTTTTTTCCATAGGATTAACAAAAAAAGTCCTTCTTGCTGATACATTTGGAAAAGCAGTGGATCATGCATATTCGGGAATTGCAGGACTTGGCTCGTTGGAGGCAATACTTACGGCAGTTTTTTATTCATTCCAGCTATATTTTGATTTTAGCGGATACTGTGATATGGCAAGTGCTTTATGCCTCATGATGGGATTTGAACTTGCGGTTAACTTTGATTCACCGTACAGGGCAGTGAATATCATCGATTTCTGGAAGAGATGGCACATAACTCTCACAAAGTTTTTTACAAAATATATCTACATTCCGCTTGGGGGAAACCGCAAGGGAAATGTGCGCACCTACATAAATCTGCTTATTGTGTTCATAGTCAGCGGCTTTTGGCATGGTACAGGCTGGACTTTTATAATATGGGGCCTGATGCATGGCGTTTTATATGTGATAACAAGGGCACTTGGAAAAGGTACAAGAAAAGATAAAGAAGAGAGTACAGCGCTTGGTACAAAGGTTAAGACTGCCTTTTGCACTTTTTTGACCTTCGTTTATGTTACAGCTGCATGGGTGTTCTTCAGGGCATCGACTGTGCAGGAAGCCCTGGCGCTTTTTACACAGATGTTTACAGGCGGAAGAAGGAAGCTTTCAACAGGTTTTGCTTCATGCTTTCAGCTTGATGAGTTCTGGTACATCTTAAAAGTGACACCGCTTATGAAGCTTGGATTTGTATGGGATATCTGCCTATGGGGATTTTTGGTTGTGGCCGTATTTATGATATTTTTCAGGGATAATGCTCTTAAGAGAGTTAAGGAATACAAAATCGGAGTGGTAACAACACTTATCACTGCATTTCTGCTTATCTGGAGCATAGTGAGCCTTGGTGGCGTCAGCACGTTCCTTTATATGAATTTCTAAAAAGCTGTAGGCTTTGGAAAAAGCGATCGGAGTATTAGTATGACTCAGAAAAAAGAAAACAGCCGATTTATTAGGCTTTTTATAGCTCTTTTGCTGATAATGATCATTGTGTTTTCGGCTATTGCGGCACTGGTAATTTATGTGGATCCGTTTTTTCACTACCATCCGCCGCTTGAGGGATTTCCGTATGTTGTAGACAATCAGCTCAGCCAGAATCCTGGAATGGCCAAGAACATGGACTATAACTCATGTATTATCGGCTCATCCATGACGGTAAATTTCGATACAGATGATTTCAAGGAAATAATGGGCTATGACACTGTAAAACTCAGTTACAGCGGGGCATATCCCAAGGATGATTACAATATTCTTTCAATTGTATTTGACAAGAGTACTTATGCCAGAAGCCGCAATAAGGTGGATGCAGTCTTTTTTGCCATGGATATTCCTGTAATGACTGCAGATACGGAAGAAATCAAGTATCCGCTTCCTGAGTATCTCTATGACGACAAGCTTCTTAATGACGTCAATTATGTATTAAACAAAGATGTATTCATGCAGTATATTTTTAGGCCTGTTATTCAGGGAAAAGGTTCAGACCTGTCAGAAATATACTTTAGCTGGTGGACACCTGAGTACTACAACATTCAGTGGGTTATGCACACCTATGAAGAACCGCCTAAAGTTGAAAAAGAGCTTGATAAGTACGCAAGGATTCCGCAGACAGGAGTTAACCTTGACATAAATATCCTGCCCTTTGTAAGGGAAAATCCTGATACGCAGTTTTATTTCTTTTTCCCTCCATACAGCATTCTGTACTGGCATAATGTAATGCAGGATAATATTTTTGAGGCGACTATGGCGCAGTACCAGTATGTTGCTGACAGGCTTCTTGAATATGACAACGTGCATCTGTTTTATTTCCAGAATCTTGAGGAAATTACTGATCTGAATAACTATGCGGATTACTCTCACTATAAGCCTGAGATCAACCGTTTTATGGTGGAGTGCTTTGAGTCGGGGGAGTGCGAAATACATTCTTCCGAGCAGATGAAGGATGAACTTGTCAAAATGCGTGGTATAATAGATGAGTTTGATTTTGATGCCTTATTCTCTGTGGATTGGTAAGTTATAGAGGATAGAGCTGTAACAGATTATGATTAAATGAATGAGGTTTAAGAGATGGATAAAAAGTTTGATATATCTGATATGCCCAAGTGGGTGCATGCGCTGATTTTTGGAATCATAGCTGTTGTAATAGTGTTCTCGATCGTAAAGCTTATTATATGGAATAAAGGTACAGCTGAACTGGACAAGTCAGAGACCGGCAGTTTTGAGGTTGAGGTCCTTGACCAGGTATTCCTTCTGTCTGATGATAAAAAGGAAGGGCATGTATTTGACGATGAGGAGACGATTCTTTTCCTTGGAAATGATGCCTTTACATTTGATCAGAATGAAACCGGTGTTGTTGCGCAGGTTGCTGAGAAGACCGGTTCAAAGTGCATCATAGCAGGTTTCCCGGGATCTACGGTTGCTCTTAAGAATGCAAAGTTTTCTGAGGATTACGTTCTTGATGCCTACAGCTTTGTAAATGTGGCTGACTGTATTGTAAATCAGGACTACAGCCTTCTTGATAAATATGCTGATCAGTTTGATGATTACACCTACAGGGGCTCCACAGACAGACTGAAAAATACGGATTTTGACAAGGTTGATACAATCGTTATTTTCTATAATGCACTTGATTACATGAACCTTAGAATTGGTATGAATCCTGATGATCTGTATGATCCAATAACCTACAGAGGCGCGCTGAATGCGGGTATCAAAGCAATTCAGGAAAAATATCCATATATCAGGATTGTATGCATGTCT
>JAEEGL017029746.1_pt1 | contig 19747 bp, 18 predicted proteins | sample 9134231 | NCBI WGS metagenome assembly JAEEGL01 (sample SAMN16246548, study PRJNA631951) | gut metagenome | biome: gut microbiome; feature: rumen; material: fiber-attached | host: Bos | place: Iran: Karaj | collected 2018-10 | reverse complement strand
CCTTTATCAGGAAAAAACACCCGCAAAGAAAAAGAAGGGCACTCACTAGAAGCGGAAACCTATCTATCTCTTTTGGGTGCCCTGCTTTAATCTCGACGAATATGGCTACAAGAGCTATAAGAAGGACTATCGCAGCCAGGATGACTCCCTTTGTCCCATTAAAAATAGCATAGAGCAAGCATGCAGCAGCCAATGCCGTCATACAATGCATCAGGCGCTCGAATATAATCAATTTTTTATCCATAAAAATAAAGTTACGAAAAAATCGATTTATTGCCAGAACATTTTTTATATATTATTAATAAATTCTTTTCTAGGATTCAGACTCACGTTCGTAGCGGTCCCCGATGTAATACCTTGTCAGGGTGGTCATTGTCCTTCACTATCATCCTGACCCTCTCTCCGCCGCTCCCGTAGGTGAACCTCGCGGTCTTGCTTGTAGAGGGCCTTATGCTGCTTTCGCTTATCTGAAGAGGACGGTCATAGCTAGTATACGAGATGCTCTGGGACCTTGTCAAGGATGTCGGCGTGATGAGTGCGCTGTAGCCCATGACCTGATAGGAGTGGTCGCCGGTCCCATAGGTCATGGTCTAGTCCTCTTCGCGTCCGAGAAGGTTCCCGTTCAAGGCATACCGGACCTCCTGCCCTCCGGCGGAGATGAGCCTGTCGAGGGAGTCATAGGTAAACTCCTCCCATGAGGCGGAGTGATTGTTGTCCCTTCGTCTCAGGAGGTTCCCCGTCAATGGAATAATCAATAACATTTGCAATGAATTGACTGTACTGTGTTTGCAAATCATGTCCTCTCACATGGTATTCTATTCTGGATGTTAAATCTATGATTCGCGTATCAGTTAATACTAAAAAATGTCTTTTCTGTTTACCGTCCTTATATACTAAACTTAGTTTAATTCCAGCAATCTTTTGTTGAAAATGAATATAGCAACTGGTTTTTGACATAATATCCTTCAATACAAGTTTATCATCTTCTTGCAAAGGGATATAATTTGATTCCGAGTTCTGATTACGGAGATAAACGAGAAGTTGAGTGGTTGCTCCCCCGCGAAGGGCGTCTGGTAGAAAATAAAGATCAGAGATCACTGGTTGATTGAACGAATGCGCCGTCAAGCAAAAAAAAGATAAAAGAAGAATAATAGAATTCATGGTGTTATTAATACTGAAACATATAAGAAAAAGACCATGGACGCAACCCTCCATTCCAAAGAAAAGCTTGAGCTTGTACCAAATACGGATGCAATCCATACATTGGCACGCCTGACAAAGTTAATGCACGTGCAGCCACCGAAGAACAACTCCTTAATGCAAAATTATAAAAACCGGGAGAAGAATTCAGTTTGTCGCTAATTCTCCGCAATGTATTAACATTTACCCCTTTTATTACAATTCCTTTTTTGAAAACATTGTTAGGGATATCTATTACTTGGTTTATTCGACCGTCAGAGGCATATGAAATCCAATTATTACGACCTGTTTCGAATCCCCAAAAGGCTTTGCCTGGCTCCCTTGGACCAAAATCTATTAAACTTTCTCCTTCCTTTGTTAACAATTGAATATGACCCCAAGGATCAATATTACCATTTTCTAGGTCTGATAAATTTTCAACCTGTAACTGAATTTCATCGGGATTATTCCCTCTCAAAATATCTGCCACTATACCGAGCCCACCTAAAGAATATCCTATGTTCCCAAGGGTATCACCTTTTTTAAACGATTCAAGTTTTCCTTGAGTCATATTCCATGAAAAGACACCGAAATTAATCTTCATATCAACGTCCTCATCTGAATATAATCCGGTCAAAATAGAATTAGTTGTCGAAGTAAAGACCGAACCAATCGTTGATGCCCCTATACCGACGTGTTCTGCAGTCATAGCTGCAGTGATAGATGCCCCTAATGTTGAAGTAATTAATCCTGTGATAGCTCCTCCTGCTATATATTTCCATGTTTTTTTCGAAGACAAGTCCCACTTAGAAGGATTGAATGTCCCATTTGACATAACTCCGCCAAAGTATCCCCCAAGAATAGCACCAACAATAGCGGCCACAACTATAGACTCCCCACTCTTATCGCTATATTTCAGCGGATTATTCAGCGCATAGGAGTAGCGGTTGAAGTTCTGGGTGAAGTCCGGGGCCTGTACATAGGGGTCGGGGCTGAGGAAGCGGCCGACGAGGGGATCGTAGAGGCGGGCGTTCATGTTGACGAGACCGAACCACGGCAGGTGCTCATGGCCCGTGTAGCCACGGCCGAGGAAAAGATCCGGTTCAGCTCCGCTGGCATAGGAATAGAGGCTCTCAACGTTCCTCCTCCGCCCCCAAGGATCGTAGCTGCTCTCCTCGATAACCTCGCCGTCCTCGTCGATCATCTGGGTAATGCTCCCTAGATAGTCCCTTCCGATCTGGTATACCTTCCATGTTCCGGATACCATGCAGAGAACCATCGGTGCGGAGTAGGCATCGCCTCCAAGGTAGAGCCTCTTCACCGTCTCTCTTGCAGCCTTGTCCCTTTCATAACGCTCGCCGATGTAATATCTTGTCAGGAGGGTGTCGGCGCTGTTTGTGACTACCATCCTGATCCTATCGCCGCCAGCCCCGTAGGTGAAGCTCGCAGTCTTGCTTGTCGACTGTAGTCTATTGCTTTCGGTTATCTCCAGCGGACGGCCATAGCTCGTATACGAGATGCTCTGGGAGTTAACGGAGGAAAAGGGAAGAATCGTCGCGCTGTACCCCGTGACCTGATAGGAGTGGTCGCCGGTCCCATAGGTCATCGTCTCGTCCTCTTCGCGTCCGAGAAGGTTCCCGTTCAGGGCATACCGGACCTCCTGCCCTCCGGCGGAGATGAGCCTGTCGAGGGAGTCGTAGGTAAACTCCTCCCATGAAGACGAATGGTTGTTGTCCCTTCGTCTCAGGAGGTTCCCCGTCAACGGATCGAACCCGTACTCAAAGTCCTGAACCGTTCCCCCGGCAATCCTTCGGAAGGTCGGAAGACCGTATGATGTGTATCCGTACATCTTAATTCTTGATAAGAAATTCAAAAGCTGATTGTAAATAATTAATCTGGTTCTTCTTTCTGATAACCTTTTTTATGTCCCTCAATGTAGTTCTCGAGCACATTCATTTTCTCTACATTGCTTAATTCGAGAAAAAGTGGATCAATCTGATTGAATATTCTTTTCATTGTCTCATCACTATCATACCTTCTTCTAAATTCTTCCGCCGTAAATATATTGCGCAAGACTTTTGGGTCTGCAGGAATAATTTTTGGGGAAAACTTGTCTGTTCCATATAAATAAATACCAGTTTTTTTGGGTGATGAAACAAGAAGAAATAGTTTTTGCGCAAAAAAAACTTCTCCCTCTTTTCTATAAAAACATATATTAAGGCGCTGAAGCATCTTTCCGTCGCAAGAAATAAGTAGATCCTGATTATTGTCACTAGTCTTCTCATTCTGGCTATAGCATGATACGGAAATGCAAAGTAGTATTACACAACTTAATAAAGTATTTTTAGATATTGTTCTGAAACTCATATGATAGAGTGTTATAAAGACCGGTGCAATAAAGTTCGATAAATCCATGAAGAATAAAAGGATGTATTCCAATATTTGGAACTCCATTAAACCTCACGGCGGCTCTTCTGGTCCGACATTCAACTGCGCATCCTCCCAGTCCTGTTCCCCGCTCCGTCATAAGTGTAGCTCTGCCCGAAGGCGAGTACGGGAAAAAGAAGCGATATAAGTATGAGAAGTTTTGTTCGCATAGTCATAATAAATCTTTTTAGACGAGGACTATCCTTAGCCTCAAAGTTAACAAATACTGATCAGAATCCAAAAGTTGATATCTCTATGCCTTCTTTTTTTTGCCTTTAGGAAAATCCAGAGGCCCTCTATCGTATATTCTCCTGAGCCAGAAAAAGGAGCGCACATCAGTTGTCTAGTATCTTTCTCAAACTCAACAATACCTATCAGACTAATCAGACAGAAAAATGGGGATAGGGATCTCGCGGTGGAAAAATGAGTCCCTTTTATCAGGAAAAAACACCCGCAAAGAAAAAGAAGGGCACTCACTAGAAGCGGAAACCTATCTATCTCTTTTGGGTGCCCTGCTTTAATCTCGACGAATAACATGCATCAGGCGCTCGAGTGTAATCAACCTATTTTCCATGATGAAAAAAGCAATATTTCTTATCCATTCTTTTCTAGGATTCAGAACCTTACTCCGACAGAAAGACCATTGCAAAATCCCGTAAGGCGAAGGTCTTTAGCAAAGAGGCCGTACATACTAACTCCGACAAAGAAATTATCGGTCAAGTTATAACGTGGATTCCCTTCTATAAAGAAAAAACCTTTTTTCATGTTTGATCCATCTGCTTGGCGATCCCACAGCAGACCTCCACCGATCTTTGAAACCAGATCAAATTTGGATGGACCTCCCTGAAAGAAATAGTAACCGATGCTTCCGGAAACCTGATGCAGATGATTATAAGTATTAATCGCACTTGCTCCTTCCCCGTACTCGACATTAAGGGCCCAGCTCTGGCTCACATGTACAGATCCTCCTGCACGGGCAAGCCACATCAAGCCGAAATTACTATGTACAAGAGAATACTTAGATTCTATCTCAAAGCGGGGACGCGTCTGTCCGCTGGCTATGAATAGAGATAGCAAAAGGAATGAAAAGATAATAAGGGTCCGTTTCATAATATATTGGCTATTTAAGCAAATATAATTTATTTTTATAAATCTAAATCATCAGAACAACCGATTGGTATAATCATAGCCAGGAGGATCATCCTCAGATGTTCCAAAAGCAATTGATAGGATTATCCCGTTACTAACATAAAAAAACAAAAACTGAAACTCATCCAAAAACACGCCATACTCTTTAGTTTCGCCCATCGATGTCAGTAAACGAAATGCATTACTGTCTTTATTTCTTCCATACTTGGTATGGACAAAATCATAATTCTCCATTTTGGAAATAGGATCACCGACCTTTACTCCTCCGGAGATATAATCCGAAAGAACACAATAATTAGGAGAATTTGTATTGAAGCCAATAAGAGAATAATTTTTATCGTCCAAGACAATGCGAGCATTAAAAGAGCAAACCCCTTCTATATATTCCTCATCACCAAGAATCAAACAGTCAGGATAAAGATTATCCCTCCACTGCTCAGGCGGATTGCCAAGCAATGCAGAAACGGCTTCAGGGCCCACTTTATTGAACTGCTTGATGTCTATTTGGGCGTACATCGTAGTTGATATTGTTACTAATGCAAGTAACATAAGAACCATTTTTTTCATAAACATTAATCGCATATTATGTTAGTAATATACCCATTATTTACAGTCAAACTGTCTGTATTTAACGTCCAAAAATATCCGGGATATTTCGTGAAAACAAGAAAATGGGCGAAAAAAGCGTTACAAGTACGATTATTTAATTTGTTGATTATCAGCTATTTAGTTTTTTACCCCACGGCTTATGTGACTTCAAAAGCACAAATTCCGCCCGTACATAATATTGATTTTCAAGCGGTTACACCTTTGCTTGCCGCGTTGTAACGTTTTTTTTCTAATGAGAGTCGTTTTCTGACTTCAAAAAAGTGTAGTAGAGGTCGTGATTGGGTGTCTCTGCATTAAGGACGATGCCCTTTATTCGAGTTTTTTTCACTCGCGCATTCTCGCGAGAAACATTGCACAGGAAGGCTATTGCCGAAGAGTCGAGTCCTGCGATTAAATAACTCAACAATCTGAAATTCTCCTCCCCAATCATCGGAAAATCCTCTCGGAGTTTTTTCATTATATTATCGCACTCGGCATTTAACCTCTCTTCGAACTTGTATTGTTTATCTTCATTTCTTACTTCAGAAACTATCTCTACTATCTTGTTGGCATATTTCTGCATTGTGGCTTTGCTGATATTATCAACGTTCTTCTTATAACCGAGCAGACGATTCACTTCTTCAAACTGTGAATGGAAAATCTGCGCGAAGGCCTTTCTTATATTGTTGTACTTTTCTTGAACGGAACTCTCATTCTCCTTAGCCATCTCCAGCATTATCATTGTCTGTTCGAGATCGTTTTGAAGTACTTCTTTTTCTGCCTTCGACGCTCTAACTCTTAAAACAGCTACAATTGTAACGGCAGTAATCAGAATTAATGATAACATTATTCCAAGCAGTAATTCCATCAGAGACATCTTACGCTCATAATTGGCTTTCTCTGTCTCGTGCCGATAATAATCCGATTCTGCCCTGTAAACAGATTGATTCAATAGACTACGAACAGTCGAATCTACTGCTGAGGCATAGCGCTCATGTTCATAAAGGGCCTCCTCTGTATCATTCAATGCTTTGTACCATCTGTATTTTGAATAGTACGTCTGAGCATCGTCAGGATATTTTGACAATTGCTGTTTCAAAGAATAAGCCTTCTCTTTATCACCGGCTAGTAGAAGGGCATAAGCATAGTTATAATACTCATAAACAGACATAGTAAGGCCATGAGAGAGAGCTGTATCCAACCATGGAATGACCTTTTCAGCTTGTGGATTATATTGAGTTATTTCATTATAGGCCCTGCCGAGAAAGGCGATATAGTAGGGATCGGGCCTCTCGCAAAGAGAAGCGAAAATACTGTCAGCCTTCTCGAAAAATCTATTATTATGATAAGCATTGGCGAGATGATTTTTAGCAAGATCCAGATGGCTGGGATCCCCATACTCTAAAAAATGGTCATAGGCGATCTTAGACCACTTTAGCTCATCTTCATTATTGTGATTGTCGCAATGTACTCTTCCCAAAGCCGCGCTTACCATCCCCTTCCAATATGGATCTTGATATCCATCGAGAAGATCATACGCTCGCTTTAATGTTATGCATGCCCCGGCATAGTCCGCCCCGTTTTGCTGAATTCGGCCAAGATAATATAGCGACTGGGCCTTCTCCAAATCAGTGCCACGCTTCTCATAGTAGTCCACCGCCGGCATTATTACCCCGGCATCAGTAGTATCAATATAATTCTTATCTATGGCCATGGCGTACAGTAATGAATACTTCGCCTTCTCAGCGCTGCCACGGAGGGATAGTGTATCTATTCCCTTAAGAACATTGAGTGCGCTGTCAGGGCGAGCCTGGATATAACTGGCGACGTCATCCAGTTCATTCATTACCGCCCGAGTGCAACCACAGAGCAGTGCAAAGACTACGACAAATACTGATGATAATTTCTTCATTTTATTCCTGAACAAATCAGTAGGTCTTTCTTAACCAACGCTCGAAGAACTTGTCTGCTACAGAATACTCCTTTTCGCCGTCCACGACGGTATAGGTTATCAACTGTGAATCCAACAATTTGGCAATGGCTTTCTGTGCGGAGCTCGGAGAGTCGAGGGCATTCCTACGCACGAAGGCCCCTGAAGTGGGACGTCTCGCGGGCTTTTCCTTCGCGACTGCGACCAGCATTTGCTTCTGGGCAATCGTAAGTCCGGACATCACTTCGCTGAATGTGTAGGAGTTTTCCTCAAGGATGCTTTCGACAACTTGTTCGACGGTCTCCTTGTACACCGAAATCCCGTTCCTCACAAAGGCATAGATGTCGTGGAACACCTTATGGTTGTAATAGGTATAGCCGTCAAACTCATCGTAGCAATAACCAACTGTTTCGGGGGAAATCTGAACACCTGCTGATTCGAACTGCGCCACGACGAAGCGGATGTACTCGTCCCGGTCAATCCGCCCAAGGTGGACCGGCTGTGCGCTGTTGTAGAACGGCTTGGCATAGGACGAGAACATCTGTTCGAGAATATGCCGGTCACTGCCCGAGAAGATGAAACAGCAGTTGTTCATCTTCTGAATATGCGTCCTCAAGAGGGCCTCGACATTGGCTTCGGGATAGCGGGAGATCTGCTGGAACTCGTCAATGGCAAATAGGCACGGCTTGTCTGCCTTCTCCAGATAGTCGAAGATTTCCTCCAATGTCAGCTCCGGCGCAGTGATGTTTCCGATCTGGAGGTTGATTCTGGGTTCACCCGTGACAGGGTCCATGCCGAAGGCGGCCGCCAGGGAACGGATGGTCCCCAGGAACAGTTTGAGAGCCTTCTTCTCCCCGGGGACCAGCCGCTGGTAGATCTCCTTTCCAAGGAAAAAGACCAGTTCGCGCAGAGAGGAAGTCGCATAGATGTCCGTATAGAAGGTATGGTACTTACTGCGGATTCTGTCATTGTTGAAGATGTGGCGGATGAGCTGGGTCTTACCCATCCTCCTGGATGATGTCAGAAGGATGTTGCTCTGGTTCTCAAGGTGAGAGATAATGGTGTCTGTTTCCTTTTTACGGTCGCAGAAATACGCATCTGGAATGATTCCGGTAAGGAAAAACGGGTTCATCTTGTTCTTCTTTTTTGCGAAGATAATATTTCTATCAACAATATCCAAATTCAGATAATCCAAAATGGATAATCCAAATCGAGATATGAATTAGAGGGAACACTTTTCTTTTTATTCCTGAACAAATTTGAAGTAGGCGTCCATTTCCTTTTTCGTCGAGAAAAGGGCCATGTAGACTTCATCGCAAAGGGCGGAGGAAAGAGCTTTAGGGACTCGGTCGTACATGCAGATGGACGAGCCGTAGCGGGCAAGAATCTCTTCATGGGAATGCTTATATGAATGAATATCCCTCCTCCCGGCATAGGCGCAGTAGCGGGAGTCTCCGAGCGGCTTTCGGCGCTCATCAAAAGCAACCATGTCCGCCCATATCTGGAAGACATCGGTGGAATGGGCAAAATTCATCATGTCAGGAGTGAAGCCCCCGGGCGGACGCATATTGACTTCGAGGCCTACATAATCTCCCTTTTTCCCAAGTCCTTCCCTGTCGCGGTCAAGCTGGAAATACTCGAGATGGACGAACCGGCCGGTCACTCCGAAGGCCTTTACTGTCCGTCGGCCGATCTCGGCAAGAGAGGGAGGAACAGTCTTATTTGTATAATAATCGATGTCCAGTTGCTTGTTGACTATGTCCATAATAGGGGTCGGAAAGACGCTATTGTTCTCGAAAACAGGCTCTCCCTTGCTATTGAAAATGGCATCGTAGGATACCAGAAGGCCTGTTATGAACTCCTCGAGGACAAATGCGCCGGAATTTGGATGGGATGCGAACCATGCTTCGAGTTCACCATCGTCATGGAGCTTGAATGTCCCTTCTGCTCCGACTCCATTATCTGGCTTAGCAATAATCGGAAAACCGGTTTTCGCCGCAAAGGACTTCACTGCCTCCAGACCTTCAGAGCCCTTAATCTGCCTGGCGGTAGGGATACCTCCCTTGGCATAATATTCCTTCATCCGGGACTTCTCCTTGATGGAAGCGATTCGGTCTGTCTTGAATCCGGTATTTACATTGAAATCCGTCCTGAGCCGGGCATCCTGCTCGAGCCAATACTCGTTGTTGGATTCAATCCAATCGATCTTTCCATATTTGAATGAGAAGTAGGCAACAGCCTTGAATACTTCGTCATAATTCTCAAGGTCATTAACTTTATAATAGTCAGTCAGCGAGTGACGAAGCTCCTCTGAGAGGTTCTCATAATTGGTGTCGGCGACGCCTAGGACCCGCACGCCGTTACGACGAAGACCCGCGCAGAAATGGGCATAGGTCTCGGGGAAATGGGGAGAAATAAAAATAACGTTCATAAAAGAATAAGATTCGTTTTCGTTGCATAAATGGTGCATAAGACCGTTTTCAATAGACCACGCTTCACCGCGAAGAATGCAATGCATTTCTCCGGGAGTGCCTCGGCAGACTATGTAGCCGCCGTCCCGGAAAGTGATAAAGCGATGGCCGTAGCTGTCTGGGAAAATCACATCCTCAAATAGGCGGCGTCCATCAATGATAGCTGAACGCACCTGCCCTAGGTGAGGGACAATATTGATATCTACGAGGCCGAGGCCTGGGAGCCACCTCTCATAGGCAGAATCAATGCTCTCACCGGGGAGCTCAGGATGGGAATATACCCTCCGGGCACAGTTCATGGAACCCGCGCTGCACCCCATGACAACTCCGTCATAGGCCTTCAGGATATCTGCAAGACCGATTTCATGGAAAAATCGGTTCTGAGTAGGGACATGCCCACCACAGAGGATGACAAAGTCGGAAGAAGCGACTAGTGAGGCCGCCGAAGACGCATTATGGCGCTCCAGCATATCAAGGGCACCGTATGCGATGCCTGAACGGCGGATACATTCCGCCATGGTTTCTTTTACATATTTGGTGAAGTCCGGATCATCCGGGGCTGCAGAAATCAGGAGGATCGATGGATTCTCCGGCAAAGCCGCCTTGACTTCGTCGAGAAAGCCGTTGTCCATCGTAAACCTGTCCTCCCCGTATCTTGTCGGACTTCCTGTCAGAAATAGTATCATATTTCAGGTTATTCCTTCTCGTTAAAACTTATATTCAAGAGGCCCTCCCCGGAGAGCGAGCCATCAAGGCCATTATAGGCAAACTCTTTCCAAAGGGCCCTCATCCGGCGGCGGACCTGAAGAGTCGTCACATCCATCTTCGTGCAAATGCCCTTGAGCGGCCTCCCAAGCAGGATAGGAAGATCGGAGGCATGGCAGCAGCGAAGATGGGATTTTCTCATCTGAGGAGTAATGTAGTCAAAGAGATACCGGCGAACCGGACCTTTATAGGTCTTGACAACCTCCTCGACTGGGCCGCTGAAATCGCTCTTTGTAATCGAGTCGGAGAGCCTTCTAAGCCTTTTCCCGACAAAAAGGTCGGCTTCATGCGCCGCAGTCCCGATAAGAAGCGGCACAGATACCTTCGAAAGGCTTTCAACAGGCTTTCCCAAAAGGAATTCTCCATCGACAACAGGAGCGAAAGGGCACCGAATATCGCCTCTAAGGATGGTTGAATAAAGTAATAGACGGTTCGCCCTTGCGACCTTACGATGTGAAACATTGAGCACTTTTTCCACCCGTTTTCGGCCAAGTCCAAGAAGCCTTAGATACCGTAAAGAGACTTTGCGGCTCTCCTCTTCCGTCCGGACATGATTTACAGGAGGAGACTGGACTATGGCTTTCTGAAAGAGGCCCCTTGAGAGCGGAGATGAAAGCATGGAAAGGACACTCTCCCCTCCTGCAGATTGACCGAAGAGTGTGATATTATCGGGATCTCCGCCAAAGGCTTCTATATTGGCATGAACGAACTTCAAGGCCATCAGCTGGTCATAAAGCCCGCAATTCATATCGAACCTGTCGCTGAGGAAATGGAGATTGAGAAATCCGAAAAGATTGAGCCGATAATTGATGCTGACAACGATCGTCCCTGTCTCTTTAGCGAAACCTCCCAGCTCATACTCAAGTACTTCCGTATCACTTCTCTTCCGTCCTATCCCGCCTGTTGCAAAGCTGCCTCCATGGATCCAGACCATAACCGGAATTTTTCCTTCAAGCCCCTGAGGGACAAAAACATTGAGGTATAGACAATCCTCGCTATTATTCCCGGTTGAGAAGCGGCTCTTTTCTTGAATACAGTTGGCCCCTCCCCTTGTAGCATCAAGAACTCCTGTCCAAGGCTTCGGAGGCAGAGGGTGCCGGAAGCGGAGGTCTCCGACCGGCGGCTCGGCATAAGGTATGCCGAGATACTCAAGGACACCGTCTTTGACGATCCCTCTTACAGGGCCATAGGAGGTCACAACCGTAGGAGCTAAAGACATATTCAAAATGCGATAATCTTCGTATTCGCAAATTTAAGGCGATTTGATGGAAAATCATAATGGCAATATTTTTTGTCTTGTTCCAAGAAAATCCTTATCTTCGTATACGGATTGAATATCACTAGTCTATGATTGAGCGCTATTCCCGTAAAGTCATGAGGGATGTCTGGACTGAGCAGAACAAGTTCAGAGCTTTCCTCGAAGTCGAGATCCTCGCCTGCGAAGCATGGAGCAGGCTGGGTATAATTCCTCAAAATGACGCTCAGAAGATCCGGGAGGATGCTTCATTCGATATCGGACGTATCCATGAAATTGAAGAGCAGACCCGCCACGACGTGGTTGCCTTTACACGCGCCGTCAGCGAGAGCCTCGGGCCGGAAAGGAAATGGGTCCACTATGGACTGACATCCACTGACGTTGTAGATACAGCTAACGGCTATCTCCTTAAGCAGGCCAATGAGATCCTACTGAAAGATATGGAGGAGTTCATGGATGTCCTTCGGAAGCGCGCCCTCGAATTCAAAGACACCCCTTGCATCGGAAGGACCCATGGAATCCATGCCGACATTACCTCTTTCGGCCTCAAGTGGGCCCTATGGTACGAGGAGATGAAAAGGAATATCGAAAGGTTCCAGTTTGCAAGGAAAGGGGTTGAAGCGGGCAAAATGAGCGGCGCCGTCGGTAATTTTGCCAATATTCCACCGTTCATTCAGGATTATGTCTGCGAGCACCTCGGCATCGCTTCCGCGGATATTTCTACCCAGGTTCTCCAGAGGGATCGGCATGCTTTCTACATCGCCACCCTTGCGGTAATTGCTTCGACCCTCGAGCAAATGGCCTTCGAGGTCAGGAATCTCCAGCGTACCGAGGTCCGGGAGGTGGAGGAAGCCTTCGGCAAGGGGCAGAAGGGATCCAGCGCGATGCCCCATAAGCGCAACCCCATCGGGAGCGAGAATATCTGCGGCTGTGCCCGTGTGATGCGGGGATATATGAGCGCCTCTTGCGAGAATGTCGCCCTTTGGCACGAAAGGGACATTTCCCACTCTTCGACCGAACGGATTATCCTCCCGGACGCCACCGAACTTCTGGATTACATGCTGTGCAGGTTCAAGGGAATTCTGGAGAATCTCAATGTGTATCCCGAGAACATGCTCACCAATATCCGCCGCACCCACGGCGTAATCTTCGCCCAAAGGGTGATGAATGCCCTGATCGAGAAGGGGCTCTCAAGAGAAAGGGCATATGACACGGTCCAGCCCATTTCGATGAAATCATGGGCAGAAGGACTTGACTATCAGACGCTTCTAAAAGAGAACGAAGAGGTTATGGCCCTTCTCTCACCGGAAGAAGTAGATAGCTGCTTCACCCTGGATTACTATTTCAAAAATGTAGATTATATTTTCAAAAAAACCGGCATATTATGAAGAAAGTAGACGTCGTTCTCGGCCTCCAGTGGGGAGACGAGGGCAAAGGCAAAGTAGTCGATGTACTGACCCCTAATTACAAGGTTATAGCGCGCTTCCAGGGCGGTCCAAACGCAGGCCACTCTCTGGTATTCGACGGAGATGGATTCGTTCTTCATACAGTTCCTTCCGGCATTTTCCGCCCGGATTCCATAAATATCATCGGAAACGGAGTCGTTATCGACCCTGTCATCCTCCAGGATGAAGTCGAAGCAATCGAGGCAAAGGGTGTCGACATCACTGGTAAACTCTTGATTTCCAAGAAGGCTCACCTGATCCTCCCGACCCACCGGATGCTCGATGCGGCCAGCGAGACGGCCAAAGGAAAGGGTAAGATCGGATCCACCCTGAAAGGAATCGGGCCGACCTATATGGACAAGACGGGAAGAAACGGACTCCGCGTAGGCGATGTCCTCTCCGATGCCTTTATCCAGCGATACGAAGCCCTTAAATACAAGCATTTCGGTCTCCTGGCCCAATACAAGTTCCCCTTTGACATCACAGACTATGAGATCAAGTGGTTCCATGCGGTAGAACAGATGAAGCGCTTCACCTTCATCGACAGCGAGTTCGCTGTCAACCGCTACCTAGACAACGATGTCTCCATCCTTGCCGAAGGAGCGCAGGGTGCCATGCTCGACATTGATTTCGGCACCTATCCGTTCGTCACTTCGTCCAACACAATGACCGCAGGTGTCTGCACCGGCCTTGGAGTCGCTCCATGCCGCGTTGGAAAGGTCATGGGCATATTCAAGGCCTATTGCACCCGAGTCGGCAGCGGTCCGTTCCCGACTGAGCTTTTCGACAATGACGGAGAACGCCTCCGCAGAATTGGCCGCGAATATGGAGCGACCACAGGAAGGCCCCGTCGCTGCGGATGGCTGGACCTTGTCGCCCTGAAATATGCCGTTATGATGAACGGCGTCAGCGAACTGATCATGATGAAAGCCGACGTTATGAACGGATTCGACACCATCCGTGTCGCCACCGGCTATGAAATCGATGGAAAGGTAGAAACAGACTTTCCGTTCGAGTGCCCCGACGATGTTACCCCTGTCTACACGGACTTCCCCGGATGGAAGGAGGACATCACAAAGGTCCGTAAATATGAAGATTTTCCGAAAGCTTTCAAGGAGTATGTTTCCTTCATAGAGAAAGAGACCGGCTGCCCGATTCGCATTATCTCTGTCGGTCCTGACCGCTCGGAAATCGTTATAAGATAGAATTATGAAAAAAATATTGTCAGCGATTGTTTTCGCTTGCCTCTTCCCTCTCATAGGGTCCGCCCAGATTCTCCAAAGTGCACACCCGGAGGCTGACTCCATTGCCTTTGCCAAAGTTAGAGCACGAATGGACTCAATCCGCCAATACCGCCCGACGGTAGGACTCGTCCTTGCCGGAGGAGGCGCAAGAGGTCTTGCACACCTTGGCGTCATCAAGTATATGGAAGAGCTTGGGATTCCTGTCGATATCGTCACGGGAACAAGTATGGGCGGTCTTGTCGCAGGTTTGTACGCTCTTGGGTACAAGCACGACCAGCTGGATTCTCTCGTGAGGGCTATCGAGTGGCCGATAATGATGTCTGACAATATTCCCAATGCCTACACCGGCTATAAATTCCGTAAGCAGCGCGATAAATATCTGATTAACATTCCTTTTCACTACGACAATAAAGATCTGGCTGATCGTATCGAAAAAGAACAGACAGCCCAGAAGATTGCCGCCGAGCAGGGGCACAATTCTTCAGATATGTTGTCCGAAACGGTTGCCAGGATGGGGCTAGGAATGCCCGACGGCTACCTGTACGGGCTTAATGTCCGCAATACCCTCAGCAGCGTGAGCGTCGGTTATCAAGACGATATTTCCTTCTCAGACCTTCCAATTCCATATGCATGCGTAGCTACGGATCTATATTCCCTGACGCCGAAATACTGGACAGGCGGAAGTATTACTGACGCTCTCCGCTCAACCATGGCTATCCCCTTCTATTTCAGGGCCGTTCGAAGAGATGGAGAAGTCCTTTTGGACGGTGGAATGAGAAATAATTTCCCCGTGGATATCGCCAAGGTCATGGGTGCCGACATAATCATAGGCTCCGAGATGAGCGTTCACCGCGAATTGAACGAGCTCAATTCTCCGGCGGACTTCCTCATGCAGACAATCACTCTCCTGTCCTCCTCAACGATGGACGCGACGAAGGAAATGGTGAATCTTGATGTCCACCACGAACTCAAAGGCTACAATATGCTTTCTTTTGACAGCAAGAGTGTCGATGATATCATCAATCAAGGCTATAATAACGCCCTTGAAAAGAAAGAGCTGTTCGAATCCATAGCATCAGTAGTCGCCGGAAAGGCCGATCCGAAGGTCTCGCACCCTAAGCCGGCTGTCAATCTTGCCCAGAAGAAAGTGAAAATCAGTGATATCAGATTCACAGGCATCACAGAAGACGAGCGAGTCAATATCCTCGAAAAGAGTTTATACAGAAGTGATTATCCCTCTGACAGCTTGTATGATCACTCTTCTGTAGAGCGACTGCTCAACAGCCTCTACGGAACAGGCGCCTTTGAGTCTGTAAGCTATCACCTGGAAGGCCGGGAAGATCCTTATGTACTCGTCTTTGACTGCCAGAAAGGACAGGTCCACGAGTTTTCAACGGGCGTCAGGGCTGATACGGATGAAGCCGTGGCCGCCGTCGTCCACCTCGGCCTTGGGACTCGAAGGCTGTCGGGGATGCGCTATAATTTCGACCTCAAACTGGGGACAAATCCCTCTTTGTATCTGGACGGGCTGTATAAGTTCAGCTCTTGGATCCCCACCTTCGGAGCCTCTTTGAGGGCCCGCATGATGAATACGACATCCGGCTTCATGTCTGCCATCGAAGATAAACTATTTTCGACTGCCGTAGACGTATTCATGGAAGACTCAAGACTTCGTTTCGGGACATTCAGGCTGGGACTCACTGCGGAAATGGACCCTTACGAAAGGTATCTTTCTTACGGAGAGGAGTGGGTAGGCTGGGACTGGAAAAGCTATTGGCTCTCCTCTTTCGCTACATTAAAGCACGACACATTTAACGACGGATATTTCCCCACAAAGGGTCTCGCCTGGTCTTTTAATGGTCGATATGTTTTCAAGGGATACTCCATCGACCTTGACCCCGCTGAAAATTTCTCTGAAGATGATGCCAAGACTGAAGACGGAACCGTCCCTTCATATGCGTCTTTACTCGGTAGCTTCAGGGCGGCCATTTCTCCTTTCGAATGGTTCACAATCCTTCCAAGCGTTTATCTAGGCTGGTATTCTTCATGGGAAAGAGACTATTTGAACCCGAAGCACATCATCTCCGTAGGCGGCTTTATTCCGGACCGCTATGTCGAAAGGCAGATTCCTTGGTTCGGCTTCCCTACCGGATACCGATACTGTACACCCCTAACCCTTGCCGGGCAGCTTGATCTCAGATTCAATGTCCTTAGAAAGAATTTCCTGACTGTAAGAGGAGGAATAATGGTGGACAATTATCAATTTAAAGATCTTCCATATACATCCCCTTACTGGGCTTTTGGTGCCGAATACGGCCGCCAGTCCATTGTCGGCCCGCTCAAAGTCGCCTTCCAGTGGTGCAACATATCCGGATTCACCGGCTACGCCTCCATTGGCTTTGATTTCTAGGAGCAGCCTCTCGGCGGGAAAACGACGAAAAACCGGAATCTTCGATTGGCTCGAAAGATTCCGGTCTCGTGCCCCAAGCGGGAATCGAACCCGCACGGCTTTAAAGGCCACTGGATTTTGAGTCCAGCGCGTCTACCAATTCCGCCATCAGGGCGTTAAGGCACTTAGAGGATGCAAAGATACCGTATTTTCGTCAATTAACAAATTCATATTCATCAAAAAATTAGGTGAAGAATGCCATAATTTTTATAAATTTGTGGGATTTGTTATTTGTGCACACACAACGCCCATACAATGATAGACAGGATACTGCTATTTCCCTACACTCTCACTCTCGCAATCAGAAACGCCCTCTACGACAAGGGTATCCTAAAATCACAGAAAGCAGACGTACCGACCATCTGCGTCGGCAACATCACCGTCGGAGGTACCGGTAAAACTCCTCACACAGAGATGATTCTAAGGACTCTTCTTAGGAGTGACCGATGGGCATACAGCAATATTGCCGTTCTTTCAAGGGGATACAAGCGCAAATCCAAAGGATTCCAGAAAGTTTCAAGGGACGGGACAGCGGCGACCTTCGGGGATGAGCCCCTCCAAATAGCGAAAAAGTTCCCTTCCGTGACAGTGGCAGTGGACAAGGACAGAGTCGAGGGGTGCCATTTCCTTTGCAATCCCGAAGATCTCCAGACGTCGAAAAAGGCCCGTAAATGCGTTGATAAGGATGTTCCGAAAAGCGACATAATTGTCCTTGACGATGCCTTTCAGTACCGGAAGCTCAAAGCCGACGTCAATGTCATCCTGGTCGACTATAACCGCCCTATCCACAAAGACAAGCTACTTCCGTTTGGCCAGCTGAGGGATCTTCCGAGACGTATCCGTCAGGCGGACATAGTGATTGTCACAAAGTGCCCTCCGTATCTCGACGAGTGGGAAAAGGGCAAATGGGCTAAATACCTTGGTTTCAGCAGCTATAGCACCTCTACTTGCAAGGGAAAGGACGATAAGGGCCATGAAAGGACTCTCCTTTTCTCCCATATCGGCTATCGCCCGATGAAACAAGTCTACGAAGAAGCCGACCAGAGATTCATTTATGCCAAAAGGCTGGTTCTCTTCTCCGGCATCGCCAAAGACGGACCGCTTATCAACTACCTCTCGGATAAATACAAGCTGGTAAAGAGGATGAAATTCCCGGATCACCACAAGTATTCTTACGGCGACCTCAAGAACATAATGAGAGCTGTCGGGGCAAATCCGACCGCAGTAGTAGCAACTACCGAGAAGGATGCACAGAGAATTGTAGACACGAAAAAAGTACCCGGAAGCCTCAAGGAAAGGTTGTTCCAGGTACCTATTGAAGTAAGTTTTCTCTCTCCCGAGGAGACCGCTATATTCGAGGAAACTCTTCTCGAACTAATCCGGAAATCCTCCAGAGCAGACAACTAGCTTTCCAGAATCTCGTTCTGAGCACGAACGGATTCTTCATGGATTGCATTGAATACCGTTTCGATAAACTCTTCTGAAAGACCGTATGCGCGGCCTTTCTTCTTCATGTCCTCTAGGACAGAATCCCATCTGGAGGTCTGTAGGATAGCGATATTATGCTCCTTCTTGTACTGGCCGATCTTACGGCTGACGCCCATTCTGGTGTTAAGAGCGTAGAGAAGGTTCTCGTCGATAATGTCGATTTGAGCGCGAAGCTGGACAATTCCATCCCGATACTCGCGGCTGTCGGTATCTTTTTCGCGAACGACAATCGACTCAAGCATCTCCTTAAGGGCAGGAGGAGTGAGCTGCTGGTGCGCATCGCTCAAAGCGGTGGAAGGATTGCAGTGAGATTCTATCATGAGCCCGTCGAGACCGAGGTCCATAGCCCTCTGGGACAGCTCCAACAGATAGTCTCTGCTGCCACCCATATGGCTCGGATCAGCAAAGAAAGGAAGGTCCGGATAGCGGGTGCGAAGCTCGATGGCTATCTTCCACTGGGGGTCATTTCGATATGCAATCTTTTGCGAGGTAGAGAAGCCGCGATGGATGACTCCGAGCTTCCGGACCCCCTCGCGATTGAGTCTCTCGAGCGCTCCGATCCAAAGGTCGAGATCGGGATTGACTGGGTTCTTCACTAGCACAGGAATATCCGTATCCCTCAGGGCCTCAGCTATTTCCTGGACAAGAAAAGGATTCGCCGTCGTGCGCGCTCCGAGCCACACCATGTCTACCCCATACTTTATGCACTCGAAAACATGCTTCTCGGAGGCCACCTCGGTAGCAACCTTCATCACATATTCTTTCTTCACCTTCTGGAGCCATTTGAGGCCGGGAGTCCCGATTCCTTCGAAACTGCCCGGATGGGTACGGGGTTTCCATATTCCCGCCCTGAAAACATGTATTCCAAACTCATTCAGGCCCTTTGCCGTCTCCATTACCTGCTCCTCGGTCTCCGCGCTGCATGGGCCCGCGATTACCATTGGCCTCGGGAGAGTGAAGAATCCCCACTCGCCTACCGGAACTAAATCCAACGTTTTTGCCATAACTATCTGATTATTTTCTTTATTCTGTTTGCATCCTCAATGAGAGACCTTATTCCCTCTTCGTCAAAATCCGCAATAGCATTACGGAACTGGGTCATCTTCTCCAAATATGTATCGATGACCTGAAGCACATTGTCCCTGTTCTGGGTCAGGATAGGAACCCACATGTCGGCATTCGACTTAGCCAGTCGCACCGTAGAGGAAAAACCTCCCGACGCAAGGTCGAAAATATGCTTTTCGTCTTTCTCTTTATCGAGCACGGTAAGGGCCAGGGCGAAGGAAGTAACATGCGAAATATGAGAGACATAGGCAGTATGAAGGTCATGACTGGAGGCATTCATATATATAGGTCT
>JAEEGL011016407.1_pt1 | contig 19747 bp, 16 predicted proteins | sample 9134231 | NCBI WGS metagenome assembly JAEEGL01 (sample SAMN16246548, study PRJNA631951) | gut metagenome | biome: gut microbiome; feature: rumen; material: fiber-attached | host: Bos | place: Iran: Karaj | collected 2018-10 | reverse complement strand
TTATATACAATTAGCAAAATAATAATCATAAGTAGTATAAGAATTAAAAAATCCTTTTTACTCACAATTACCACCTCACTTTCTATTTCTAGTTAGTGAGATAACATACAGAATAACACTCTCTCTAATATACTTATACACGGTTACCCCCTTAAATTACTCGAAATTTCTTTCAAAAATGTTCTGACCCCTTCAGAAACAAAAAATCTGTTAAATTTATATGTTGTAAATAGACAATTTTTGTTATGAGTAAGAAGTTTTTAATGATATAATTAATACTAGGAAGGTGATAAAAATGGGATTAATTAAAGCTGCAGTAGATGCAACAGGAAAGGTAATTGGAGATCAATTTAAAGAGTTTATTACAGTTCCACAAGTTGAAGGTAATGTATTACTTTGTAGGGGAGTAGTACAACATGGTTCTGGTAATTCAAATTACACTGAAGGTGTTATTACTAACGGAAGTACAATTGTAGTTCCAGTTGGATACGCTATGATGATGGTTGAAAATGGAGAAATCAAAGAATTTAGTGCTGAAGACGGTGCTTATACTTGGGATTCTAATGCACAACCATCAGTATTTGAAGGTGGATTCTTTAAAGGAATCGGAGATTCTATAAAAGAAATCGGAAAACGTATTACTTATGGTGGTAAAGCTGCTATGGATCAAAGAGTTTATTACATTAATATCAAAAATATTACAGGTAATAGATTCGGAAGCCAACAACCTGTTACTATAAGTGATCCAAGATACGGTTCTGTAGAAATTACTTATAATGGTGAATACTCATTTAAAGTAGTTGATCCTGCTGTTCTAGTAACTCAAATCTTAGGTACAGATCCTAAAGACGTAGTTACTGTTGATGAAGTAGTTGGGGGACAATTAAAGACTCAATTTAGTTCTAATGTTTCTACATGTATTTCTAACTTAATGATTCAAAATAACATTTCATTTAATGCCGTTCAAGGTTATAAAAATGATGTTGTTAATGTTATGAATACATTATTAGATGAATCATGGACTAAACAATATGGATTAACTATCCTTGATGTAGCACTTAATATCAATGCAAGCGAAGAATCTAAACAAATTATTAGAAATATTGATTCTCAAATTGCTATGGGTCAAGCTTATGCTGCAAATCCAAATGGTATGATGGCTGCCGCTACTGGTTCTGCTATGCAAAATGCTGCTTCTAACCCAAATGGTGCAATGAATGGTTTCGTTGGACTAAATATGGCGCAAGGCGTTGGTGGTAATGCAATTAATGCTGCTACACAAACACCAGCACAACCTGCACCACAAGGATCAGTTCCTAACCCAGGAGAAGTTAGTATAAATCAAACAACACCTAACTTCCCAGGAAGCGAAAATCAACAATAATTGATTTAGCAAACAAAAAAGCTTAGATATTAATTTATCTAAGTTTTTATTTTGTTTAATTTATTTCTATATAAACATCTTCTTTAATATTACTAATTGTATATGTATTACCATTTTTATTAATATGTACACCATCGAATAGAATCTCTTTTCCAACGTTATTAATATATTTGTAATATGCTTTAACATTTTTAGTAGTAGTAAATGTATATGATCCATTATAACCAACTTTAGCGTTTATTCCAGTATTAGAAGTAATAGTTGACTTATAATCATCTATATTGTGATATACAAGATTTGTTTCATTATATTCATTAATATGATTATTAACCCATCTTTCAGTAGAAGAATCACCATATATATCAATTCTTTGAGTTAAGTTTTTAAATGTTGATTCATTAATAGCATCAGGATTTATAATATTTGGTATTACAAGTGTTTTTAATTCTTTATAACCACCAAATTGATTATCTCCGACAGTTTTTACAGTCTCACCATAAATAACTTTTTCCATATTACTATTACCACTTAAACTCCATCCTGGAACATTAGTAAGAGAATCAGGTAATATCATAATATATGCACTTCCATAACCTAAACTTAATCCTCCAGTAGTTTGAACTCCATCTGGAATTGTAATAGCATCTCCTCTAAAGAAGGCTAGACCATAATTATCTATAACTTTAAGTGAATTACCTTCGAATATTACTTTATTATAATATGAGTGATTATTATAATTTTCCATAGGCTTAAATAACATCTTTGGTATTCTAGTTACATTAGGTCCAATTATAACTGTTGTTCCTTTAGTAGAATTACCCATATCATAAGTAGAGTAGTTATCACCAGCATTAACATTTGTAGGACTAATACTTAAATCTTTAAGATTAATAGCATTTATTCTAAATTCTTTAACGAAGAATAAATTATAGAATGCATATTTTCCTATATAAGTAACATTTTCATCTATTTTAATATTATATATATAATCTCTATATTTAAACCAAGGTGGTAAATTATTCTCACTATAATCAGCCATATCACCATTACCACTAATAGTTAAAGTATATGTATCTAAATTATAATTCCAAGTAGCACTTCCAGTAGTACCTGAATCACTTTGAATATGATATTGATCTTTATCAAGAATTATAAATCTATTACCTGGGAAGTATTCATTTTTTAGAAGTACATCATTAAATTTAATAAGATTAGCATATTGTTCATTAGATGTATAACCAAAGTTATCTCCATACATTCCATAGAATGTATTATTAAGAAGAATAGGATATCTATCACTATGTCTATTTGTTCTAAAGTAATATGCTTGATCTCTTTGTTTATAAAATAAATTATTTCTTATTTTAATATTACCAACAATTCTATTATAAGAACCTACATCATGGTACCAAGTTTTAATATGACCAGATCCATCTTTATCGGGTCTAGTTTCACAAAGCCCATAACCTGAATATCTTAATATATTGTTTTCAATAGTGAAGTCATATATTACTGACTGATCAAATATCTCTCCGGAATCTTCATCAGTAGACATCCAGTATTCAATATTATAGTTACTATATTCAAGTACATTATTTGAAAAAACTGCCTTATCCATTCTTGCAATATTGCCAGTATCAACTTTAGCACTTAATTGGAAAGTAGGACCAGCATCATAACATTGATAAATATAATTGTTTTTAACTACCATGCCGTCTTTTACTTTAGAACCGTTATAATCTTTAACAGAACCATATATTTCAACACCATTACCAAATCTAGTTGGTTTATCATTATTATAGTTTTGAACCATTCCTCCGATAAAACCAATTTCACAATTAGTTACTACTAGATTACTCATAGTACCACCGCCAATACCATGAGATCCAGTATACATAATTTTTAAATTATCAACATAAATATTATTATGTCCATTAATACTTATATTATGTCCACCAATATTAAATTTTATTTCATCAAATCTTTTACTTGGATTTCCGTAAGAGAATACATATAGTTGTTTTCCTTTTCTATCATTTGTATTAGCGGCAGAATGACCAACATGATAATATTCTAAATCATTAGTCAAAAGAGTAGTTAAATCTTCTTCAATATTAGATTCATCATAATCAAGATTAGTAGTAATCATTTGTGCATAATCAAAAGTTTTATCTATGCTAGTCATTGAATGAGTACAATTATTATTACCTTTATTACAATAGAACCATAAAGTACCAACATTTTTAGTAAATACTTGATCACTGCCATTTAAAGTATATTTCCAAATATTAGGTTTAACTTCAACCCAATCTCCTTCTTTAGCACCATCATATTCAGATTTAGAAAGAATAGGTTTACCTTTACTAATATCTCCATAAGAACCTAATAATAAATCATCTCTATTAATTACAAGTGTACCTTTGAATGTATCACCATCTCTAAATAGAATAGTAGATCCTTCAGTTATTTTATTTTGAGAAGCATTAGAATAATAAGCAACTCTTCCTAATGTTCTAATTGGTCTATCAGGACTTTTTCCATCGTTATTATCATCACCATCATTAGATACATAGAATATCTTATTAGGATCTCTACCACTAATATCAGTATTAGGTGTATTTCTTATTTCATTAATTCTTGCTAAAGTTTTTTCTTCGATTTGTTCTTCAGTTAAAACATTAATATTATCATCATAATAAGTGAAAGGTGATTTACCTTTATAGAAGTTATATAATTTAGAAACATCACTTAAAGTAACACTTGAATTATTAGTTACTTTTCCAGCTTTTAAATTATTACCACTTAAGGTATTTTTACCTTTATAGTGATTATATAATCTAGAAACATCACCAAGTGATATAGAACCATCACCAGTAACATCTCCGATTACAACAATTGTATAAGTAGTATTATCAGCAGTTAGTTTATCTCCAGTACTAATTGTACTATTATAATCTAACTCTTTATTACTCTTATCATATAAATTTATATTACTATAATCTTTACCGTAATCTATCTTACTTAAAAACTCACCAGCTTTAAAATCATAAGAAGTAGGTTTAGCATATATTACATTAGATTTAATTTCATACTCACTTGAAGAAAGTATAGTATTTGTATCAGCTAAACTTAATCTTAAAACTATTGGTACAGCTAACATCATTAAAGATATTACAAAATAAAGATATTTTAATTTTTTTCTCATGCTTGATCACTCCAGTACTATCTATAATTGTATTATTCTCATTATATATATTTTATCATATATTAACTCTAATAAAAATGTTAAATAGAGTATTCCATTCATATTTAATTAGTTGAAAAAAGAATAGTTTATCTTTATAATTTTAATAGGTGATTTTAATGAATAAGCAAAAACTATTTGTTGGTTTATCTGTATTAATAATAGATCAAGTTCTAAAAGGAATTATAGAAACTTTAACTAAAAGTTATGTTATAATAAACAAAGTTTTTAGTATTAAATATGTAACTAATACTGGAGCTGCTTTTTCATTATTTGAGAATAATATTTTTGTACTAATATTAATATCTTTAATAATATTAGTTTTAGCTTATAATTTATCATTCTCATTTAAATCAAATAAGATAAATAATATAACATTCGGTCTTCTTTATGGAGGTATCTTAGGTAACTTAATAGATAGAGTATTCTATGGTTATGTTAGAGATTTTATAAGTTTATTTAAATTCCCAGTTTTCAATATTGCAGACATGGCAATAGTATGTGGAATAATAATTTTAATAATTACTTCTATTAAAGGAGAACTTAATAGTAAGAGTGGTGATAAAAATGAAAATAAGAGTAGAAGAGGAAACAAAGCTAAGAATAGATAAATACTTAGTAGATTTTTTAGAAGACTCAAGAAGTTTAATTGATAAAAAGATTGATGCAGGTTTAATTACTGTTAATGGTGAAGAAATAAACTCTCACTATATCCCTAGGGTTGGTGATGAAATCGAAGTTACCGAAGGGTCAATCAACGATGAAACAATTGATGCTGAAGAAATGCCTTTAGATATAGTTTATGAAGATGATGATTGTATAATCATTAATAAACCATCAGGCTTAGTTGTACATCCAGGTGCAGGAAACTTCAGTGGTACTTTAGTAAATGGACTTATGCATTATACTAAAGATTTAAGTGATATTAATGGTGATATAAGACCTGGTATAGTTCATAGAATAGATAAAGATACTTCTGGTATTATGATTGTAGCTAAGAATAACAAAGCTCATGAAATATTAAGTGATGCTTTATCAAGACATGAAATAAAAAGAGAGTATATTGCTCTTTTACGTGGTGAATTTCCAAGTGACACTGCTACCGTAGATGCTCCAATTGGAAGAGATCCATCAAACAGAAAGAAAATGGCAGTTACTTCTAGAAATAGTAAGAACGCTATTACTCATGTTAGAGTTTTAAAAAGATACAAAGGATACACTTTAGTTAAGTGTTCACTAGAAACAGGAAGAACACATCAAATCAGAGTTCATATGGCATATATTGGATACCCAATTGTTAATGATCCACTTTATGGAATCGGAGAATCTACAGAGTTTGGTCAATTCTTACATTCAACATCAATTGACTTTACTCATCCAACAACACATGAACATATGCATTTTGAAGTAGATATTCCTAAAGAATTTAGTGATTATTTAGAAACTCTTGAAGAAAAATAAGGAGGATATATGTATTTAAGTGATAATGATGAAATAACAATGAAATTAGTTCATTATTTTGTTACTAAAGAAAATTATCAACCAATCATAGTTAATGGTGCTGAAAATGAAATATGGCTTGAAAACATTGATAAGCCATATGCAGTAATAAGAATTAATGCTAATTACATTCATAATAACGATCAATTACAATATGATTTATTTAGATCTAAATCTATTATTAAACAAATAAAAAGAAAAACTTTTTCACTTACATGTGATATGTTAAATATCCAAATTAACTTAGGAGAAAACGTTTCTCTAGATACAATTAATGATAAACATGTTGATTGTATTGCAATTGAATCTGCTAATGATGAAAAGATTTTAGATATTTTCCCTGAAATCAAAAATGATATGGTAGATAAAGGAGATGCTGTAGACTTCTTCTTAAATGTTACTAAAGATATTAATGAAGCTACTGAGAAGAAAAATAAATTATATGAAAAAACATTTGGTAAAAAGACTATAATTGCAACATATATTCTTATTGCACTAAATGTTTTAGTATATTTCTTAACAGTTGCTAATCCTGGATTAATTTCAGAATTTGGAATGTCTAAACATGACTTCTTACTTGGAGATTACTACAGAGTAATTACTGCTGCATTCTTCCATGGAGGATTAATCCATTTAGCATGTAATATGTATTCTTTATACATAATTGGTAATCAAATAGAAACACTACTTGGAAAGACTAAGTTCTTAATTATATATTTCTTAAGTGCTATCTCGGCATCCCTTCTTAGTGGGCTATTAACTGAGTCACTTTCAATCGGTGCAAGTGGAGCTATCTTTGGTTTATTAGGAGCTTTAGTATACTTTGGATATCACTATAGATTATATTTAGGTAATTCACTTATTTATAATGTAATTCCAATTATTATACTTAACTTAGCTATTGGATTTTCAATTCCTAACGTAGATAACTTTGCTCATATCGGAGGACTTCTAGGTGGAATATTCTCAAGTATGATGGTTGGTATCGAAGGAAAAACAGATAAGACTGATAGAATTAATGGAACAATAATAACATTTGTATTTATAGCATTCTTAGTTTATTTGTTAATGAAATAGAGGTGTCTTTATGACAAGATATTGTTCAGATTGTGAAAAACTGAATTTAAAAAAGGAAAAATACCCAGGTTGTTACGAATGCAAAGCTAAAGCAAAGGCAAAAGAAAAAAATGCTAATGTTTGGGCTTGCATGGAAGCTTGTGATAAGTATGAATATGATTGGTCTAGGGGAGAAAAGAAAAGACAAGAAGTATTTAAAAAAGCCCTAAAGGAAATTCATGTTGATAGAAAACCTATGAAGGCAAGTGAGTTAATAGTATTCTTCATTCTTGCACTTGCACTTTGGATCGTAGCATACTTATCTCAACGTTAAAGAGGATAAGATGATTAATTATAGTATTTTAACAAAAGAAGATAAAAATAATCTTAAAAAAATGCTTCAATTATATTTACATGATATAAGTAGATTCTTCCCAATAGATTTTGATTCAGAAAAATGTGAATATATCTATGATGATATAGATGATTATTTTGATAACGGTGAAAAAGCTGCTATTGTATTCTTTAATGAAGATGATATTATTGGATTTTCTCTAGTAGATAAAAACGAAGAAGAGTATATAGTTCAAGAAATGTTTATTTTAAATAATTATAAAAACAAAGGTTATGGCGAAGAATGTATAAGAAAAGTATTTGATGACTTCAGAGGTAAATGGGTAATAAGATCATTACCATGTTCTGAAAAATCAGAAAACTTTTGGAATAAAACAATAAAGAATTATACTAATGATTCTTTTGAACTTGAACGAATTGGTAAATATAATCGTGCAGTATTTAGATTTAATAATTTAGAAAAATAAAAGAAACTATTTGATAGTTTCTTTTTTCTTTATAATAATACATAACATAATTAATATTCCTAACATATCTATTGTTACATCAATAAATGTTCCGGTTCTCATTGGAATAAATAACTGATGTATTTCATCTAATGTACAAAATAGTATTGAGAATAAAAGTGTTAATAAATACTTCTTTTTTAACGGATAATCATTAATAACTAGATATGTAAGTAGAGTAAGAATAGCAAATTCACTCATATGAGCAGCTTTTCTAACTATCTTAGTTATCCCAGGATAATAATCTGATTCTTCATTAATTATTTTAATTGTTACTTTATCACTAGTATCAGTGGATTTACTTCCGTTTTCATTAGAAAAATTAAATATTAATAATAACCATAATATAAGTAACACTATATGTATTAGTTTTTTCATATAATCACCTAACTAATTATATAATATTTAATGCTTTTTACAAATATATATTATAGACTAAAAATTATTAATTATAGTATAATAAAATAGCGAGGTTATGATATGAAAGATATAATAAAATTATTAAATAAAAAAGATATTAATAATGCAATTTTACTCAAGCTTTTTATAAATATATTATGGTTTGGAATAGCACTTTTATTCCTAGTTTTTGTTAATGAAGGAACTTCTAAAGGAAGTCTAGTATTCTTACTTTTCTTCTTAGTATTATTTTTTGTTGCAAGACTCTTCTTAAAGAAAAAATATGCATCTATTAAGAATGATACCTATTATGGTATTAAACATGTAATAGAATTATTCTTATTTAAAAAGATTAATGGTATTAAAAGAGATAAAGTATATTCTTTAAATAAAGAAGAGTTAGGTAATAAAACTTTAGAATTTACTTTTAACTTAACAAAGATGATCTATGATATAGAGTCTGTACTTATTCCTTTATTTGTAGCATCACTAATTATATTTGTAGTTACATCTACAGTATCTGTTATATTTGCATTACTATTAACTATTATGATCGCAGTACTATGTGTATTTAGATATAATCATATATTATCTAATGATACTGATACATGGATTAATTATAATGATTTATTAAAAGACTTTATTAATAAACTAAATACTATTAAGAAATTAAATATATTTGATTTTTGTATAAAAAAGTTAGATGAAAATAAATCAGAAAACTTAGTTAATTTAAGAGAAGACTATAATGAAGACTCTTTCTTCATTAATGCTTTATACATATATGGACTTCTAATAATAGCATCTTTATTTATTAGATTTGATTCATTCGAAGTAATCTTAGGTTATATGTGCTTCTATGCAATCATGGCTATTAAATTCAGAGGTCTTCTTTATAAATTAGTTCCATCTATAAAGAATATCTTAGATACATATTCTAATTATGATGAACTTAATAATATTTTTAAAGATTCAGAATCTGAAGAATTAATTAGTACATTTAAAACTATTGAACTTAAAAACATGCTTTATGAATGTAGTGATACTCCTTGCTCAATCAGAGTAGATAATCTTGAAATTGAAGCAAGAGATGAAATATCTATCATTGGAAAAACTGGCCAAGGAAAGAGTACAATACTTAATGTTTTATCAGGTATGTATAAATTAGATAGAGGGGTAATCCTTGTTGATGGTGAGCCAATGAAAGGAAACTTCGATTTAGCTCATATTTCATTTAATGATGCAATATTTAATTTGAGTTTAAGAGAAAACTTAACATTAGGTAAAAAAGTAAGTGATGAAGTAATACTTCAATATATTGATGAAGTAGGTTTATCTGAATGGTTTGGTCTTCTTGGTGGTGGTTTAGATACTATGCTTGATCCAAATTATATAGAAATAACTGAAGAAGAACTTATTAAACTTAATATTGTTAGGGGAATAGTTCTTGATAAAAACCTTTATTTAATTGATGACTTCGGAGAATATTTAAATATTGATTCTGAAAAAAGAATCTCAGAAATGATAAAGAAATACTTAAGAAAGAAAACATTTATTATTGTTGCTCATAAACCCATATTTACAACAATATGTAAGAAACATTATTTCATTAAGAATCATACATTGTTAGAAAAAGAAACATTATTATAGGGAGGTACCATGAAAGTAATAGGTAGAATATTAAGAAAATATTTATTTGCCATAATACTTATAGTTATACTTCTATTTATACAAGCACAATGTGATTTAAAACTACCTGAATATACATCTAATATTATTAACGTAGGTATTCAAAGCAAAGGTGTAGAATATGCATACTTTGATAAAGTAACCAAGAAAAAGTTAGATTCAATCGTAGCAGTCTCAGGGGAGACTAAGATTTATGACTTTTATACTGAAGATAGTGAAACATATACAGTTAAAAAATTAAGTAAAGATGAAAAGAAAGAGTTAGAAAGTTTACTTATTAAACCAACTGCATTTATTTATCTTGCTTCTTTCCAAGAAGGTTTTGTTCTTGATAGTACAGCTTTAACATTTATGATGTCTAATGAAGTGGATAGAACACTTGCTGAATTCTATTCATCATTAGATAATCTTGGAGACACAATGTTAAAACAATATGCTATCCAAGGTATCCAAGATGAATACAAAAATGTAGGAATTAACTTAGATGAATATCAAATGAGTTATTTATTTAAAGTCGGAGGTTTAATGCTTCTACTTACAATTTTTGTAGCCATAATAATTATTATTAATTCATTTATATCAGCACGTGTTGCAGCTTCCTTTGGTTATGACTTAAGGGAAGAAATGGTAAGAAAGATTACATATTTCACTAATGAAGATGTTAATAAATTTAATACATCAAGTTTAATTACTAGATGTACAAATGATATAAGTCAAATCCAAATGGCTTTAACATTATTCTTAAGACTTGTTTTATTTGCTCCAATCATGGGTATTGGTGCTGTTATTAAGTTGATGGGTAATAAGGCAGGAATGACTTGGGTTATCGCTGCTGCTATCGGAGCAATAGTTCTTCTAGTAATGATTCTTTTATTTGTTGCACTTCCTAAGTTTAGAATGATTCAAAAGTTAATTGATAGAATTAACCAAATAGTTAGAGAACAACTTAATGGTATTCCAGTAGTTAGAGCATTCTCAAATGAAGAATTAGAAACAGATAGATTCAATTCAGCAAATGATGATCTTATGAAAGTAAATCTATTCACTAATAAAATCATGGCTTGGTTATCACCAGCAATGACAATTATTATGAATGGAACTATGATACTTGTTTATTGGGTAGCATTATCTAAGATTGATAATGGTACACTTCAAGTTGGTACACTTACTGCATTCTTAACTTATACAATGCATATCATTATGTCATTCATGATGTTAAGTATGTTATCAATCATGGGACCACGTGCTATGATTTCTCTAAATCGTATTAATGAAGTATTAAATACAACTTCAAAGATGAAAGAAGTAAAAGTTCCATCTGATTATGCTGAATCAAAAAGAGGATTAGTTGAATTTAAAAATGTTTCGTTTAAATTCCCAGATGGTAGTGACTATGTACTTAAAGATATTACATTTACTGCTAAGAAAGGAACAACAACTGCGATCATTGGTGCAACTGGTTCTGGTAAGTCTGCACTTGTAAAATTAATTCCAAGATTATTTGATATAAGTAAAGGTGAAATCTTAGTTAATGGTGTTGATGTAAAAAAAACAAAACTAAAAGACTTAAGAGATTTAATTTCATATGTACCGCAAAAAGGATATTTATTTAGTGGAACAGTTGAATCAAATATTAAATTTAATAATCCACACTTAAGTGATGAAGAAATGATTAAAGCAGCTGAAGTTGCATGCGCTAAAGATTTTATTGAAGAAAAACGTAAAAAGTATAAATTTGAAATAGCTCAAGGTGGAAATAATGTCTCTGGTGGACAAAGACAAAGACTATGTATTGCACGTGCTATTGCAAAGAATGCTGATATCTTAATTCTAGATGATTCACTATCAGCATTAGATTATAAAACTGATTCTTTAGTAAGAAAGAATTTAAATAAAAAACTTAAAGATGTAACAAAGATTATAGTTGCTCAAAGAGTAGCTACAGTTATGAATGCAGATCAAATAATTGTTTTAGATAATGGAAAAATCGTTGGTAAAGGAACACATAAGGATTTACTTAAAAAGTGTCCTATATATAAACAAATTGCATTATCGCAATTAAGAGAGGAGGAACTATAATGACTAAGGAACAAAATAGACCTCCAAGACACAGAGGACCTATGGCTCCGGTTGAAAAAGCTAAAGATTTTAATGGAACAATTAAAAATATTTTTAAAAGTTTAGAAAAAGAAAAATATTTTATTCTAGTAGCTTTTATCTTTTCAATCGTTGCTACAGTATTCTCAATCTATGGACCTAAGATCTTAGGAAATGCTACTCAAGCAATATATGAAGGAGCAATAAAGAAAATAACTAACTCAGGTTCAATAGATATTGGTAAAGTACATGCAATACTTAAGAGTGCTTTACTTCTATATATTATTAGTGCTTTCTGTACTTACTTTGAAAGTTATTTAATGTCTATAGCTACACAAAAGTATACTTATAGATTAAGAAGTATGATGGAAGAAAAACTTCATAAATTACCATTCTCATACTTTGATAAAAATCAAAGGGGAGAAACTTTATCTATATTTACTAATGATGTAGATAACTTACAAATATGTTTCAATCAAGCATTAACTCAAGCTATTACAAGTGTAACAACAGTTATTGGTATTTTAGTTATGATGATATCAATTAATATACAAATGACTATCGTTGCATTGTTAATACTTCCATTAAGTATGTTCTTTATGATTACTATAGTTAAAAAGAGTCAAAAGTATTTTGGTTTAAATCAAACTAACTTAGGACATGTTAATGGATCTATCGAAGAAATGTTCTCAGGACATAACATAGTTAAAACGTTTAATGCAGAAGAACGTATGTTAAATGATTTTAATAAAAATAATAAAAAACTAAGAGATAGTGGTTGGAAGTCTCAATTCCTTGGAGGACTTATGCATCCAATCATGGCATCTATTGGTAACCTTGGTTATGTAGGTATCGCTATCGTTGGTGGTTATAATATCATCAAAGGTAGAATTAATGTAGGTGAGTTACAATCATTTATTACATACTCAAAGAACTTCACACAACCAATTTCATCACTAGCACAAGTATTTAATCAAATTCAATCAATGGTGGCATCAAGTGAAAGAATATTCAATTTCTTAAATGAAAAAGAAGTCAAAGAAAATAAAAATGCTTATGATATTGATACTATCGACGGAAATGTTGAATTTAAAAATGTATCATTTGGTTATGATGAATCAAAAATTATAATTAATAAATTTAGTGCAAAGGTTAAGAGTGGTGAGAAGGTTGCAATCGTTGGACCTACGGGCGCAGGTAAAACAACGATAGTTAAACTATTAATGCACTTCTATGACATAAATTCAGGAAGCATTCTTATTGATGGTAATGATATTAATGATATAAAAACTTCAAGTTTAAGAAGTAATATTTCTATGGTTTTACAAGATACATGGTTATTTAATGGAACTATCAGAGATAATCTTAAATATGGATGTCCTGAAGCTAGTGATGAAGAAATGATTGAAGCAGCTAAAACTGCTAATGCACATAACTTCATTATGACACTTCCAGATAAGTATGATACTGTGATGGATGAAGAGTCTTCTAATATATCTCAAGGACAAAAACAACTTTTAACTATCGCAAGAGCAATACTCGCTAACAATAGATTAATAATCCTTGATGAAGCTACTTCATCAGTAGATACAAGAACTGAAGAGTTAATCCAAGAATCTATGGATAATCTTATGAAAGGAAGAACTTCATTTGTAATCGCTCATAGACTTTCTACGATTAGAAATGCCGATTTAATTCTAGTTATGGATAAAGGAGATATTATTGAATCAGGAACACATGATGAGCTTCTTAAGAAGAAAGGCTTCTATGCAAATTTATATAATTCTCAATTTGATAAATAGTTAGGAGTATTTTATGAAAAAAAATCAAAATGAAGAATTAGTAAAAGATTTTATAGGTGTAAAATATAATTATTTTAAAGCTAAAAGAATAAACCTATATGCACTTATTTTTTCTTATCTATATTTAGCATATAGAAAGATGTATCTATATTCTTTTATATCAATTCTATTAATTGTTTTGATTAGTGTGATCTTTAAAAATATTGAGTACTCATTAATTATTAATATATTTTTATGTTTATTTATAAATAAAATATATTTAAAATATGCAAGAAGACAAGTTACTAAGATAATAAGTAAAAATGATAAAGATTACATAAGCATAATTAAAAAGAAGGGAAGAACTAGTATTGCATCTTCCATTATTCTACTAAGTATAACATGGATACTTTTAAGCATTATATTTATTACTTACATTTATAAAACAAATGCTTCTTATGAAGATAATGTACTTCTTGATTATATCTATGGTAATTCAAAAGTTAATGATACAAGTGGAGAAGCAATAGAGAATGCTTTTATAACTTCTCAAGATTGTTTTCTTTATAGATGTCGTGTTAGTCTAAATGATGATTTTGATAAAGAATATTTAATAAGAACTGATAATAATCAATTCTTTCTTAAATTAGATAATTATATTAATGAAATAGATTACAATGCATACTATAAAATTATTAATAAAAAGTATGTGATCACAGGCTATAAAATATTTAACAAAAATACTCATGAAGAAATAACTAATGTTTCTAATGAAAATGAATTAAGGGAAAAATTAAACTTATTTAAAAAGGGTATTAATACTTCAAAGTTTAAATTATTATCAATTAATTCATCTTCAGTTTTCAAAAGAAGAAGAGGAATAATTAAATGTTATGAATTTACTTTACAAGATGAATCAAATAAAACATACTATATGTATTATTTAAAGAATAATATTAATGATTATAAATTAAATGAATCATATATTATTAAGTTTAATTTAAATATTAATTCAGATGGTGAAGATACATACGAAATATTAGACATAAAAAAAGAATGACTTTGTCATTCTTTTATTTTTCTACTTCCATAACAACAGGTAAAACCATTGGTCTTCTTCCTGTTAGTTTATTAATATACATACTTAATTCTAAAATAATCATATTCTTTAAATCAGTAATATTAGTTTTATTCTTAACAGCATTATTAGTTATTTCAGATACTTTATTTTCAATATCTTGAATTAATGCTTTATTATCATTAACCATTACAAATCCACGAGTAGTGATATTTGGTTTAATTAATAATTGATGGGTTTTCTTATCTAAGTTAAGAATAGTAACTAAAATACCGTCTTTACTCATAAGTTTTCTATCTTTAAGAACTACAGAACCAACTTCACCAATTCTTGAACCATCTACATATACAGTTGAAGCTTGAACTCTTCCTGACTTTTTAACTGTGCCATCTTTATGTATTTTAACACAATCACCGTTTTCACATAAGAATGAGTGTTCTCTTGGAACATCACATTGTTCTGCTAAAGTGATATGTTGTTTTAACATTCTATATTCACCATGGATAGGCATAAAGTATTCAGGTTTTAAAAGTCTTAACATCCATTGAAGTTCACCACTTCTTGCATGTCCTGATGTATGAAGAGATTCATCATCTTCATTAGTATAAACTTTAACTCCTTGTAGGTATAACTTATTAATTACATAATTAACTGATTTAGTATTACCTGGGATAGGGTTAGAAGAGAATACTATTACATCATCTGGTAAAAGTTTAACTTGTTTATGAGTACCAGCTGCAATTCTTGATAAAGCTGCAAGTGGTTCACCTTGAGAACCTGTACAAAGAATAATATATTCATGTTTCTTTAAGTTCTTAGCAGTATTCATATCAATGAATATCGTAGGGTCATTTAAAAGTTCATTCTTTAATGCTATTTCTTTAGCATTTTCCATACTTCTACCAAATACAACTATTTTTCTATTATTTTCTTTACAAGTTTCAACGATATGTTTAATACGATAAATATTAGATGCAAATGTTGCAAGGATTATTCTACTTGTTTGTTCTTTAGCAAATACATTTCCTAAAGCTTGGTCTACAACTGATTCAGATGCAGAAAAACCTGGAACTAATGCATTAGTAGATTCACTAAGTAATAGTTTAACACCTTCATCTCCAAGACGTGCCATCTTATGAATATCAGCCATAGGTCCAATCGGAGTTAAGTCAAACTTAAAGTCTCCAGTATGAACTATCTTACCAAAAGGTGTATGTATAACAATTGCATAACTATCTGGAATTGAGTGAGTAGTATTAATGAAATCAACTGACATATATTTAAATTTTAATTCTGTTTCTTTATTATAAGCTTCTATCATGTCAGTAGGTTGATTTCTATCTTCTAACTTCTTAACAATTAGATCACATGCAATCTTAGGTGCATATATCTTAGGTATTTTAACATTTTGTAAAAGAAATGGTATACCACCAATATGGTCTTCATGACCATGTGTAATAATTAAAGCTTTTATCTTATCTTCATTATTCTTAATGTGAGTAAAATCTTGAATAACATAATCGATACCTAATAAATCATCTTCTGGAAACATAACTCCACAATCGATTATAATTATTTCATCTTTATACTCAATACAATACATATTTTTTCCGACTTCGCCTAATCCCCCAAGGGCATAAACGGCAACAACGTCGTCTTGTGTTTTCATAAATTCCTCCTTAAAAATAAAAATTATAGAAGCTCATTTGATATATCAATAATACTACAAATATCATCTTTTGTCCAATATTTAGAGTATTCTTTTTGCATTTGAAGTAATACTTTACTATAATTATAAATAGGTGAATAGAATGAAGAAAAGACCAATGTTATTATTAGTACTTATTATAATAGTACTTCTTATATATGTAATAAATCCTAAAGAAATAAGTGTATTTAATAAGAAAAGTTCTACATCAGATATAACTGATACAGTATCTATTAACTCTAAGAAATTGAAAGTTACTTATTACAAAGGAAACTTAATTGATGAGAAAATCCAATATGGAAATACTTTTGATAAAGTATTAAGAATAGAAAATATAAGTGATGCACAAGTATCTTATTCAATTAACTTCTCAGATTCTGAAATTAATAATGAAAAGTTAGTATATTACATGTATTATTCTGAAGACAATTCATCATTTAAAGAACTTCAAGCAGAAAGAAGTATAACAAGAGATTATACATTAAAATATAATCTTGGATTAGAATCAGGAAAAGTAATTTATATTAAAATTACATTTAAAGCTTTAGATGATGAAACTGATACTATTTTAAAGGGTAGACTTTCAATCAAAGAAAATCTAACTAAAAAAGATATTTTTATTAATGATGTAATAAGTGTTAATAATAAAATTAATGAACGCTTTGATGAAATAAATGGAGTATCTACTCCAGGAATATTTAAAGTAAATGTTAAGTCATTAGGAATAACTGATTTATCTATTGATGGTTATGTAGTTATAGATGCAACATTCATAGCAAACATTGATTATTACTTCTATATATATAGTGATTCATATATGTTAGATGAATATAAATATGAACCATCATTTAATAAATCAAATATTAAAGATATAGATCCAGGAATTACTTCAACATTCACTGAAGACAATGTATGTTCTTTATATTCAAGAAATGGTTGCTCAAACTTCTTAGACTTAGGAATTAATACAGGTAACTCTAAGAAATCATTTAAAGAAAATGTTGAAAAAGTAATAGATTTAGTTAAAGATTCTTTTGATACTTCTAGAAGAAGTATTGTAGTAGTTAATGTAGAAACTGATATTCAAAACCCAACTGATGTTAGAGGTTTCATCCTTATTGATAATAGGGAAGGAAAATCTGAATATTACCTATATCTAACTGATAATTACTTTATGATCTCAGGATATAATATAACTAAACTTGGAGCAATTCTTACAAGTAATCCAACTATAAAAACATTTGTAATAGATTCCTATAATTTATCTAGTGAAAGAGCACAAACAGTATGTTCATTCACAGGACTTGGAGAATGTGAAGATTATTCAGGAAATAGTTTAAACTAAACTTTATAATAAAAATAATTAATGATATAATACCAATAAGGATAGTGATAATATGGAATTTGATAATTTAACTAAAAAATTATACAAAGAAAATATTAATTGGATTTATTCTATTATCAAAGATTTAGATAGTAAGGGTATAGAAAATAAAGAAAAATATACTAATGATCCTTACAATCTAAATAATATGATAGTTTTAGGTTATTATTTTATGAATCTTCATATTATCTCTGAATATGAAGACTTAGATAGTGATACTAAGAATGCAATATTAACAAGTGTAATAAATGGAGCAAGTTCATATAACCAAAGTGAACTTTCTCGTATTTATAAGAAACCACTTGATTTAAATAGAATAGTAGAAGACTATAACTCTATAGTTAGAAAAACTAAATTATATTCTAAAGAAGATAGTGTAAAAGCTCGTATTGTCGCTATTGATGATGTATATCGTAGAATATATGACACTGTAAATAAAAAACATTTAATGGTATTCACTAGGATATTTATGGCATCCTTCCATGAATATGAAGAAAGAATTGATAAAATACTTAAAGATTATTTGAAAGAGGAGAAATAATGGTATCAGAAGATAAAGTAAGACAAATAATTAGCTCATTAAAAGAAACAAGTGTTTATTCTTTTGATTTAGAACAATTTAAACAATTATTAACTCTTTTAAATAAATTAGAGTTAGCTTTATTTAAAGAAACATTAATTAAAGATGGAGAAACAACTATACTTTCTCAATATGAACTAATCGAAGAAGAAGTATATGATAATATAGATAGAAAAATAGAAATACTTGAAAATGGTGAAATGATTAATATGTTTAAAGCATCATTACTTACTAATAAGTATTTAGATTATATGAAACATTTAAACATAAATGATTTAACTAATCTAAAGTTCTATGTATCTAATAAAGTTAATGTAGATAATAAAGATAATTTAAGTGGTTCTATTAAATTACTTAGAATAATATCTAGACTTCTTAAAGAAAAAGAAACTCATAAATTAAATTTTAATGAATAGATAAGTCTATTCATTTTTTTATTTTAAGACACAAAAAAATACTTGAGATAAACTCAAGTATTTTATTATCTGTTGTAGTATTCAACGATTAGTGATTCATTAATATCAGCAGAAAGTTCTGATCTTTCAGGATATCTAACAAATTTACCAGTCATCTTCTTAGCATCAAATTCAACGAATGGAGCAACAGTAGTGTTAGCTTCAATTGCGTTTTTGATTACTGGATGTTCAAGAGATCTTTCTTTAACAGTAATGATATCTCCTGGTTTAACTTCGTATGAAGGAATATCTACTTTAGAACCATTAACTAGGATATGTCCATGGTTAACGATTTGTCTAGCAGCTCTTCTAGTTGGAGCCATTCCCATTCTATATACTACGTTATCTAATCTAGCTTCAAGTAATCTTAAGAAGTTTTCACCATGTACACCTTTAAGTTTAGCAGCTTTAAGGAATAATCTCTTAAATTGTTTTTCATTTAAACCATACATGAATCTAACTTTTTGTTTTTCATTTAATTGGATACCATATTCAGAAACTTTTCCTCTTCTTCCAGTTCCATGTTGTCCTG
>JAEEGL016556885.1_pt1 | contig 19748 bp, 15 predicted proteins | sample 9134231 | NCBI WGS metagenome assembly JAEEGL01 (sample SAMN16246548, study PRJNA631951) | gut metagenome | biome: gut microbiome; feature: rumen; material: fiber-attached | host: Bos | place: Iran: Karaj | collected 2018-10 | reverse complement strand
CTTGTCGATTCGGGTGAAACGATTACTTCGTAACCGAGAGTTGTAAAGAAGGTGTGCCAGAAGGGGAGCAGCTCATACATATTAAGGCCCATGGGTATGCCGATTTTGCCCCTGCTTCCCCTGACCGGTTTGTAGGCGCCGAGAAGCTCCTTCTTATAGTCATAAAGGTCATATATTGTATTTTCGCTTTTGCCCGACACGGGCTTGCTGCATTTGTTGCCGCCTATGAACTTTCTGCCGCCGCTGAAGGTGTTAACGGTAAGTCTGCAGGCATTTGAGCAGCCGCCGCAGGTGATTGCCTTGACGGTATGTTCAAAGGTGTCAAGTCTGTCAGGTGTGAGTATCGTTGAGGAGCCTTTGCTGCGGCTCATTGCGTATATAGCCGCTCCGTAAGCGCCCATAAGCCCCGATATATCGGGCCTTACAACATCTCTGCCTATTTCCTTCTCAAAGGCTCTGAGCACGGCATCATTGAGGAAGGTGCCTCCCTGCACGACTATGTGTTTGCCCAGGTCGTCCGCGCTTGAAGCTCTTATTACTTTGTATATCGCGTTCTTTATTACACTTATTGAAAGACCGGCCGAGATGTTTTCTATTGAAGCTCCGTCCTTTTGCGCCTGCTTTACGGAGGAATTCATAAACACCGTGCAGCGCGAGCCGAGGTCGACCGGCTTATTTGCAAACAAACCGAGCTTGGCGAAATCCGCTATGGAGTAGTTCCACGCTCCTGCGAAAGACTGCAGGAAAGAGCCGCAGCCCGAGGAGCAGGCCTCGTTGAGAAAAATATTATCTATTGTATTGTTTCTTATTTTAAAACATTTGATATCCTGACCGCCGATGTCTATGATGAAATCCACATCGGGGCGGAAACGCTTGGCGGCGGTGAAGTGTGCAATTGTTTCAACAACGCCCGCGTCAACATTGAAGGCGTTCTTTATTATTTCCTCGCCGTAGCCGGTAACGGCCGAATACTCCAATGAGGAGTCGGGGTGTTTCGCGTAGAAATCCGAAAGGAAGTCCTTTACCGCAGGTATGGGATTGCCGCTGTTGGGCATATATCTGCTGAAGACTATTTCACAGCTGTCGTTTATCACGGCGCACTTTATGGTTGTGGAGCCCGCGTCAATGCCGAGAAACAGGCGGTCGGAGGGCAACACGGTTTCATTTACGGAAACGGTCTCTTTCGCGTGACGCGCCTTAAAGTCCTCGTAATCCTTTTCGGATGAGAAAAGCGGCGGGCAGCTGATGTATCCTTTTTCGGATTTATAGCTCTCTATCTTTTTTATTATTTCCGCTATGTTGATTTCTTCGCTCTCCGGCGACATTGCCGAGCCCATAGCCACATAGTAAAGTGAGTTTTCCGGGCAGACACCTTTGAGACCGAGCGTTTCGTCAAAGCTCTTTCTGAGCTCCGGCAGAAATGAAAGAGGTCCGCCGAGATACACAACATTGCCTTTGATAGGTCTGCCCTGTGAAAGCCCTGCCACCGTCTGGTTGACAACGGCTTTGAATATGCTTGCCGCTATGTCGCTTTTTTTCGCGCCCTGGTTAAGCAGCGGCTGAATATCCGATTTGGCAAACACGCCGCATCTTGACGCTATGGTGTATATCTTTTCGCTCTGCGAGGCGAGAGAGTCCATATCCGCGGTTTCAACGCCCAGCAGGGCCGACATCTGGTCTATGAAAGCTCCGGTGCCGCCCGCACAGGAGCCGTTCATTCTCACTTCGGTGCCGCCTGTGAAGAACAGGATTTTCGCGTCCTCACCGCCGAGCTCTATCACGGTATCGGTTTCGGGCAGAAGCTTTTTTACGGCAATTCTCGTAGCGTAAACCTCCTGCACAAAGGGCAGGCCGAGCTGCTGGGCAAAGCCCATACCCGCCGAGCCGGAGACAACTATACACGCGTCGGGATATTCGGGGAAGCGCTCCGAAATCTCCTTGAGAAGCTCCGCGGATTTTGAGGTTATCTGTGAAAAGTGCCTAAGATAGTTTTTGTATAGTATTTTTCCGTTATCGTCGGTTGCAACACACTTTAGGGTGGTTGAACCGACATCAAGTCCGATTTTCATCATTTCCTCCGACACATCATTAACAGAATGTGAATAAAATAAGAATAGTTATTTAACTTGCACAAATCAAATCTGATTCTCTTGTGCAAACCTAACATCAGTGTAGTGCAATACTGTTTTTGTTGCACTTTATATTGTGTATTTTAACGGGATTTATTATGCAATCCGGGCAGATTGTCTGAAAAAAACCGGATTATTGCCGTTTTTTCTTTTTTGTGATAAAATATTTCCGTTATTTTTCAGCTGGGGTGAGATTATGAAATCGTTTTATGAGCAGCTTATTTCTTTTATACTCAGCGCTTGTACGGCACTCTCATTTCTGAGTGTGTTTCCGCGTTCTCCCGCAACGGAGTCCGTAAGGTTTGCCGCTTCGCTCGGAGCCGGCTGGAATCTGGGCAACACTTTGGAAGCCTGGAGGATTCCCGAGCCCGATGACACGGAAACTTGCTGGGGCAATCCGAAGGTGTCGCGGGAGCTGATTGAGTTTATCGGAAGCTGCGGCTTCGGTACAGTGAGAATTCCCGTAACCTGGTTTCAGCATATGGATGAGCAGGGCAATATTGACCAAGCGTGGCTTGAGCGCGTGAATGAAGTTGTTGATATGGTGCTCGCAAGCGGAATGAATGCCGTAATCAATGTGCAGCACGATGATCAGAGCTGGCTTATCGCCGATGAGGCTAATGAAGAGCGGTGCGCACGCTTGCTGTGCGGTATATGGTCTCAGCTAGCGGAGAGATTTGCGGATTATGATGAAAAGCTGATTTTCGATATAATGAATGAGCCCAGGGTTGTGGGCGCTGAGTTTGAGTGGGGCGGAAACGATGAGGGCAGAGCGGTTGTGAACAGGCTGAACAAAGCCGCTCTCGGTACTATAAGAGCGGCGGGCGGAAAGAACGCGGACAGATTCGTTTTTATCACCGACTATGCCGCAAGTGACCTTGAAGAAAATTTTGAAGCTCTTGAGGTGCCCGATGACAGCCGCGTTATGGTCTCTCTCCATTTTTATCCCGGCACGGCACACCGCTCAGAGTTTGAAGACTGCGCCGAAAAACTCACATTCAGGGAGCGCCGCGATATTTATAAGAAACTGCGCTCATTTTATAACTCTTTCTCAAAAAAAGGCGTCGGTGTGTGTATTACCGAATTCGGATGGACCGACAGAGCGCACCCTGAAAATCTGGCCGAAAGAGCCTCTTATGTTGCGGGAACAGCCCGCAGATTCGGTTTCTGCTCTTTCGTGTGGGACAACGGCGCGGACTTTGCCGTGGTTGACAGAAACAGCCTTTCCGTGCTTTATCCGGAGTATCTGGAAGCAATAACCGCAAAATAGCCGCCGTATAAAAGAAACAAACCCCTGTGGTAATTAAAGCTTACCACAGGGGTTTTATTCATCATTAGTTCAAGTATTATTTTTTTCTGACATAGGGCTTGCGCAAAATGTCGCGGTTAAGCATATTTGTTTTGCTTGCTACGCGCACCATTGCAAGCTCAAGGAATACACTGTCAAAAGCGGTGGATATAAGGTCAAAGATTACATCGAGCGAAATCATTATCGCGATGCCCTGCACGGGAATGCCGAGCTGCGCAAAAATAACGGAGTAAGCCGCGATAGCGCCGCCGGGCACGGGAGGAGTCGCGATTGCCACAAAGGCGCAGAGCATTACGGCTATAACCAGCCACAGCACGGAAACCCGCACTTTGTAGTAGTATGCCATATAGACAGCGCAAATCAGAAAGTTTACGGCTGTGGAAGGCATGAAAATGACCGCTCCGGTCGGATGCCCGAATTCAACAAATCTCTTGTTTATTCCGAGACGGGCTGTAAGGCAGTCGTAGCATTCGCCGTTGAGAGCCATTGACGAGGATGTTACGACTCCGAGCAGAAAGGTCGGAATCACCTTGCGCAGAATCTGCATTGACGAAGCCTTTTCGCGCACGGAAATATAGCCGATGGTAAAAGCCATAAACAGCAGCAGCACACCGACAAACGCACACAGAGGTCGCCACATATTGAATATAAGATTCAGTTCCTCGGACCAGATAAGGTTGATAAGCACGAGAAAAACAAACAGCGGCAGAAGCTTTGTGACTATGCCGGTGATATAGAGAAATACTCTGTTGCCTTCGTTGATAATGTCGGCAAGCAGTTTTGCCCTTGAGCCGAGCGCAACGATTACCGAGGCAAAAAAGACCGCCATCACAATTATCTGCATGGAATTGTCACCGGTGAAGGGGTCAATGAGGCTTTTGGGTATAATGCCCAGCAGCATCTCGATACCGCCGTGCAGATGAACAAGCCCCGAGCCTCCGTATGAAAGGCGGAAAGGAATAATGAAGAAAAGGCCCGCGGCAGCAGTGAAGATGAAAACAATGCGCAAAAAGTAAAGCACCATCTGGCGCCCGATTTTGCCGAAAACTTCACTGTTGCCTATGCCCAGAATTCCGCAGGCAACGGAGAAAAAGACGAGCGGCAGTTCAATTGTGCTCATCATTCCCATAAAGGCGTTATGGAGAGGAACAACAATATCGTCCTTAATAAAAGCAACTGCGTCTTCCGGCAGAAGCATTCCCAAAAAAGAAACCCCCACAGCCGCAAGAACTGCTATAAGCAGCTTGGCAATCGGATTCATTTCTTTTTTAGTGAATTTCATAGTCACTGTGTTTACACCGCGCATATAAGAGTAAACCGGCGCCGATTCAACACTGCTTATCAGAGTGCTTGTATGGTTGCCGAATTCATCGTCCTCATCTATGTCAAGAGGGTTGAACTGCTCGCCGCGCACGCTGAGCGAAACGCTCGGACGCCCAAGGAATGAGCTCACGGAGTAAGTGAATTCGTTTTCCGGACCGAAACGGTCCATAAGGGATAAGAGTATCGTCTCAAGAGAAAGGCGCGAGAGTACCATGTTTTTGCGGGGTGTGCCCAGCTCGGTCAGAAAATTCTGAAAGTCGAGCGAAACATCGTCTACCGATTGAGCATCAAGCGGCAATGTCTTTTTTTCGGGAACGATTCTCATTGAATTACCTCAGGTTAATGGATTATTTATCAGAATATATCAAACTCATCATCGTCATCGGAGTCGGGCTCGTCATCACCGTATTCGTGCTCGAAGCCGAACATTCCGTCTGTATCCACGCTGTCCGCCGCGATAAAGCCCGGACCGTCGTCGGCTGCGCCGTATTCATCGAAACGCCCGAAAACGTCAAACTCGTTTTTGCCGTCATCCGGGGCGGCCGGCGCCGTATCGTTTTTTTCTCCGGAGTCATCCGCAAATTCATTCAGCAGGCGGTATGCTTCCTGCAGGGCGGGGCTTTCGTTTTCCGCGGTTTCACCGCACGCGGAGCCGGTTGTGTTTTCCCTTTCAGTCATAAATATCCTCCATAGGTCTTATCATAAAAGCTCTTGCACCATATAGCTCACTATGTCGGCGCACATTGCGGCAGCTTCGGCCTCAAAGTCTTTGTATTCCACTATCTCCGTTTCATCGGGCTTGTCCGAAACTGTGCGGATTATCACAAAGGGTACGTTGCAGAGATAGCAAACCTGGGCAATTGCGCCGCCCTCCATCTCACAGCAGAGGCCGCCGAAGTCGTTGATTATTTTATTTTTCTTTTCCGCGGCGGCTATAAACTGGTCGCCGGAGCAGATTCTGCCCTCAAAAACGTGCTTGCCGGGTGCGGATTCCTTCACGGCTTTCACCGCAGCCTGCCTGAGAGCTTCGTCCGCCTTGAAAGCGTAGAGCCCGGTGTAGGGAATTTCGCCGTTTGCGAAACCGAGGGGGCTTGCATCAAAGTCATGCTGAACCGCGTCAACCGAGACAATCACGTCTCCTATGTCGATTTTATTATCAAGCGAGCCCGCAACACCGGTATTGATTATTTTTGTGCAGCCGAAATGGTTTATCAGGATATTCGCGCACACTCCGGCGTTGACCTTGCCCATGCCGCATTTTACTATAACCACATTTTTATTCCCGAGCCTGCCCTCGCAGAATTCCATGCCGGTGATTGCCTTTGTGCTTTCAATTTCGGAGGTGTCTTTGAGAGTCTGCACCTCGACATCCATTGCGCCTATGATGCCGATTTTGTCCTGAAGCTGCTGCGCCTGCAGCTTATCTTTTGAGCACCCCGAAAACAGCAGACCCGCGATAATTGCAGATATCAGAGCAAAAGCAATAATCCTTGTTTTCATTGTGACCGTTCTTTCTGCCCGGGAATGGGCTTTTTGATAAAATATGCTGTCATTATAAACCAAATACATATTAAAATCAAGACAGTAAGAGCCACAATTTTCACCGCGGAATCAGGGGGCAACTGTTGACAAAACACTTCAAAACGGATATTGTTTTATCAGATGCAAAAAGGAAGGAACAGCTCTATGAATAAGCCTTACAGCCCGAATTATGATTATTCCCGCACCTTATGGATGAAAATGTTTCTCGCAAAGCCCGATTTTGAGCATAACCGTTCGCAGGTGCTCATTACCTTCAGGCAGGCGCTCGAAATAATAAAGGCGGTTGACAACCTGACACAGGGAATAAGGAAGATTATTTATCTTGTCGGCTGGCAGGGCCTGGGTCACGATGACTGCTACCCTGAAATGGAGCAGGTGAATGAATACCTTAAGGAGTCCGACGAAAAATCCGCGCGCGAGGCTCTTTGGAACCTTTATGAGCAGGCAAAAAAATATAATACCGTTATAAGCTTTCACGGCAATCTTGCCGATGCTTACAGCGCCACTCCCTGCAGCCCGGAACTGGTTGCCACGGATTCCGTGCTGAAAAACAGTGACGGCAGCCCCGCCGTGATTGAGGTGTTCAACGGAAGGGATGCGTACAAGACTTCTTATAAAGGATATTACGAGAGCGGCCTTTTCAAAAAAAACTGGGACAGATTCTGCGAGGTTACCCCGGTGAGAGAAGCCGGCACGGTTCACCTGGATAATTTCTGCATAGCGCAGAATATGAACCCCTATACGTCTGTTGAAGAAGAAGCCCGCGCGCGCAATATGATGCTTGATTATATAATCTCGCTCGGCATAGATGTTACCACGGAATACACCTATCGCGAGCTTGAACTGCGCGCCGAAAGCCCCGAGCATCCCATACGCAGATATTACGCCTCGCAGAGAAGCGAGCTTCCCGTGGGTGACTGGAGAAACGCTCCTTTCCACACTCTCGGCAGAATTCCCGCCTCCTGGTGGACGAACAATATAACCGCTCAGGAGTGTGTTGAAATTCCGCCGGCGCTTTACAGCGGCCACCTGACAGACCCGAAACAGCTCGCGGCGTTTTACGGCGCAATGCACGGCGAGGATATATGGATGGATAAAAGCATTGATCCGAAGGACTGGGCGGGGGAATTCCTTTACCAGTTCTGCACCCTTCAGCTGCCGTATTTCTATCTTAACCGGTATGAACGTCTTGAGCTGATAACGCAGACTCAGGGGTATGTCGTAAACTTTTCCAGCGGCGTTGTCAGCAACGGCATAAAGCAGGAAATCACAAAGGAAGGTGCCGTAATCAAGTCCGGCGGAGATGTAATCCTGCCGCTTGATGATGATAACACGCTTTTCATAGCTTATTCAAAGGACGGCAGAAACGGGGCGTGGAATATTCCCGATGCATCATTTGAAAAGGCTGAGGTGTCTGAAATCACTCCTGACGGCAACATACCCGCAGGCACTGCTGCCGTTGAAGCGGGCAGAATACAGCTTGATGTGAAGCCCGGTCAGGCTCTTGCCGTAAAGAAAATCGACGCACGGAAAGCGGGAGTTTTGATATGAGAAGAATTCTTTCTTTGACTCTTGCCGTGTATATTGCGCTGTCCGGCACGGTATATGCGCATGCGGCAGGATACAACCCGGATATGTACAAAGGCGCCGTCACATTTTCCGATTCGCTCTATGAAACCGGTGAAACGGTCTCCGAAGCGAGGGTGACCTTCGATTACGCGCGGGGTGAGCAGCAAGCCCCCGATAACATTCCCGAAATCGGATGCAGGGCGGCTTATATTGCCGACCCGGTCAGCGGAAAAGTCTTTTATGAAAAGAACGCGCACGAAAAGATGTACCCTGCCAGCACCACAAAGATTCTTACCGCCTTGCTTGTGCTTGAAAACTGTGAGGCGGATGATATTGTGACCGTATCGCGCCGTGCCGTTGAAATGAGACCCGACGGCTATACGAGCGCAAATCTTCAGCCCGGGGAGCGGCTGAGTGTTTATACTCTGCTTCAGGCTTTGCTTATCCCGAGCGCCAACGAAGCGGCATACGCTCTTGCCGAGCACGTGAGCGGAAGCGTGGCGGCTTTTGCCGACCTGTGCAATGCCAGAGCCGCTCAGCTCGGGTGCGAAACGCTCCATTTTGTGAACCCCAACGGCGTTCATGACGATAACCATTACTGCAGCGCGTATGATTTGTATCTTATCGCCAGAGAATGCAGAAAATACGATGTGTTCAATGAAATTGTCCGTACCCGGGAGTTTACCGTGCCGGCGACGGATGTTTACCCGCACTCCGACAGAGTGTATAAAAACACAAACGAGCTTATTTCCCCTCGCTCCGGTTATTACCGCGCTTACTGCACAGGCATCAAGACCGGCCACACAAAACCCGCGGGCGAATGTCTTGTTTCAAGCAGCTCAAATGAAAATCTTGACCTCATCTGCGTTGTGATGGGCGGCAGAATAACAGGCGGCGTGAATGAACGCTTTTCAGACACTGTGAAGCTTTTTGATTATGTGTACGATAATTATTCATACAGTAGGATAGCAGACAGAAGCAGGCCTGTTGCCGAGTTCAGCATTGATAACGCCGTAAAGGACACGCCGGTGCTCTATGCCGTGCTGCTCACGGATATAATGAGCGTTGCGCCGCAGGGCACAAACGCGGATAATGTAATCACCCGGGTTTCGTTGCCGGATGAGTTTAAAGCTCCGATTGAGAAAAATCAGGTTTTGGGCACGGTTACTTACAGGGTTGACGGGCTGATTTACACCACAAATATAGTGGCCGGCAATGAGGTTATAAAGAAACCTTACTGGCTTTATAATTCGCTTGTTTCGCTCGGCTTAATCCTGGTAATCATAATGATTGCGGCGGCTGTAAAAAAACAAAAATCCGCAGCGCACCGCGCGCGGTGATTATTTGTCACCTTTTTGTCACCCTTATAGTTGTATAATTAAAATGCAGAAATCTGCTTCGCTTATGAAGCGGTAAAAAAGCATATAATTGCAAAGGAGAATCAACATGAAAAAAACACTTTCAGTAATTCTGACACTTGCTCTTGTAATCTGCCTCGCTGCCTGCGGGCTGAGCAAAACAGAGGAAGCAGCGCCCAAGGCTTTCAAGGCAGGCGTCTGGGCTGTTGTGGAAAACGGCAGTGAAACCGGCAAGACCTACACATTCACCGACAGCATGAAGGAATGCTTCTATGATAACGGTCTTACAGGGCTCGGTTTTGACTATGAAATCAGCGGTGACTCCTATATCTTCCATATGGGCTCTGCCGATGACAACTCGGAAGTAAAGGCTGTTTTTGCTGACGATGAAAACTGCACACTTACCTGGGCTGACCCCGCAAGAGAAGAAACACTCAAATATGTAGGCCCCGCAGATGAGCAGGAAGAGTCAACAGAGGAGCTGTTCGGCGGCGCGCGTCCGCTCATTATAAACAGTGAGCCTGTTGTTGTTACTGCAAAAGACGGATTTGATAACGCCGGCGTTACCGAATTTTACTGCGACGCAACCGAAACATATTCCTTCACCGCAAGTGATGACAGCACCGAATGGAAAGTATTTGTTCTCGATGAGAGATTTGAGGACGGCGCAAGATACATTCCTCAGGCAGCGCAGCCCGCTCTTGAAGGCAACGGCACTCTTGAGATAGCCGAAGGCAAGTTCATCTATATCATGTGCGGCGAGAGCGCATTTTCAGCTGACGCCCCCTCAGATGCGTCTCTGAGCATTGATTATGCCGGCGCGCTCAGCGGAAACTATCAGGATTCCTTCTCTCAGAGAGCAACCGCTCAGGTCACCGACAACGGCGACACTGTTGCAGTTACCGTCAGCTGGGCAGGCTCAGCTTTTGAGAGATATGTGTGGGAAATGAACTGCACAAATGAAGACGGCAAACTCACCTATAAGGATTGCCGCAAGACTCTCTGCACCTCTGCCGATTCAGGCGAAGAGACAGCGGAAGTTATCTATGAAAACGGCGAGGGCTACTTCACCGTCACAGACGGCAAGCTTGCTTGGGACGGAGCTTCGGAAGAAGACTGCGTCGAGTGCGTTTTTGAGAAATAAACAACACAGTGACGGGCCGGCCTCTTTCAGGTCAGCCCGTCTTTTTTTATGCTGCGGCATAGCCTTTATGCCGCCTGCGGCGCGGTATGAATATTTGACTGCCGGCGTTATTCGGGATGTAATTCCGTGTAAAAAAACGGTCTGCAGGTGCCGGTATATTCACCTCACAAAGCAATTTGCTTATTGATATTTTCATATATCGGGGGTATAATATTTACGTTGCGGGCACGGCCTGTTTCCGTGCTCGCCGGTGCCATATACTTGCTTATTCCCTGAAAGAAGGTAACTTATATGAGAAAATACTGCCCCCAGTGCGGATATGTTTCGGGTGAGCGCGATGAAGAATTAAAGTGCCCTCTGTGCGGCAAAAGATTTGTGACGGACACGGCAATTCCTCATCCGGAATCCTGCGACAGAGAGATTGAAAAAGAATTCAACAACGGTTATCACGATGATTTTCAGGAAGGCAGAAAAACAGGGGAGTACTGTGACGAAAGGCTCGAAAAGTATGTGAATGCAGGGGAGCATTATCACGGCACAGTCAAGGAAAGCTATAATAAAAAAACAGTAGGCTCGGCGGCAGATAACCCCGTGACGGAGAAAATAGGCTCGCATTTTGTCGGCTTTTCAGCCCTGATTTCCCTGCTGTTTCCTGTTTTCGGGCTTATAGTTATTTATACGATAACGCAAAACGACAAAGAAAATGACAGCTACGCAAAGGCCAGAAAAGTGTCGCTCGCGGTTACCGTGCTGGCTGCTGTCTTATATATTGCCGCGAATGTGTTCTTTGACTGATAACCCCGATTGCGTTATTATAATCAGAATGACGGACTGACCTCTGAGGCCGGTCCGTCAGTTTTTATGCCTGTTTATGCGGGAGTGATTTCGTAAAACACCACGGCGTTGGGATTGAGTGTTATGCTGATTTCAAGCGCTCCGCTTCCGGCCGTTACTGTTTCCTCAGCCGGCTTGAGCATTGCGCACTTTTCATATTTTTCGTGAAGCTCATTGAAATAAATGTCTCTGGCGCGCCCGTCTGCAAGAGTTGTGGGGCTGCCCAGCGACGGGTCATCGGGGGACCAGGCGAAGCAGCTGCTGTCTATGCCGTAGGTTTCCCTGTCCTTTATCCATTCGTCAAAAAAGTTGCAGCTGTCATCAATTACATAGGCAGTCACTTTAACGTCTCTGCCCTCAAACTGCGCAGCGTTGATTTTTATTTTCAGGTCAGCGGTTTTGCCGTAATCAATGCGGTTTTTGAAATTATAGGCCATAATCCTCAGGGTGCTGTTTTCGCTGTCATACGCCGAAAACGCCTCCACCTCGGTGCCTGGCTGCAGCCCTTTTCTCACCTTTTCGGTTGAAACGGTTTTTGCGTTTTTAAAAAGCGAGGCAAGCTTTGCCACATAATAACTCACTGTCGGTATCCCCGCTGTGATTCCGTCTGTCAGATAGGACCACGCTGAAAAGTAGGAAATATCATTTTCAAAGAGGATTCTGGCCATTCTGGCGTCATAGCCCGCCTGATAGGTGTAGCCGGTTATCCTCGCGGCCAGAGCATCCGAATCCTTGCCGGCCGTTGTGCCGCAGAGTATTCTGCCCTCGTCAAAGCCGTATATAAGGTCATTTAATCCGTATTTCTCGGCCTCTTTACGCAGGTGAGCTATTGTCTCGGCGGGGGTGAGTCCGTCGGTGTATTCGCCGGGTCTGCTGTCATAGAAAGAGGCGGTGATCATATTCAGGCGCGAGCCCTTCATGCCGGTTTTGTAATTTGTGCCCTGAGCGCAGTGCTTTATGAATTCTCTTTCATCCCAGAGTCCTTCGGTAACGGCCATCGCGTGAGCGCCCACAAAGACGTTTTCGCCTATTTCGTCAATAAGCGCCTGCACCGTGTAATCATAGAGCTTGCAGTAAGCTTCAAAGGATTCCTCCGGGTCGCCGCTCTCCGCCTTGAACCAGTCCTCGTTTTCAAATTCCGTCATAACGGCAAAGCGCCAGGTCAGCAGTTCGTCTTTTCCGAATTCATCGGCGAGCGCACGCGCGCAGGCGGCAATATAGTCATAATAGATATCCCAGTCGTCCGGCGGATATACATTAGTGCCGAACATCGTGTCAGTGCTTGCCCGGCGCGAATATTTGACCGGCACGCTGCCGAGCTTCAGATACGGCTTTGCGCCCAGCCCGATAATGCCCCTGCAGTTGTTTATGAGCCTTGAAAAATCGTAGTCATCGGTTACGGACCTGTCAAGAGGATTTACAAACAAATCCCTTTGCGGGCTACCGCCGGTGCACTGCATAAGCTCAACATATTCCACAAAGTCAAATATATTGTTTTCCTGCGGTGTTACAGGGTCTGCAAACGGGTTGCCCTCAATGCTCCACACCGTCAGATTTGATGAAATATTGCCGAGTGTGTTCCCGGTCTGTGACGCGTCGATTTCAAAAGCGTAATTGTTGAAAATATCGTTGATTTTTTCTCCCGCTCCGCTGAAAAAGCTGCCTATAAAAGTGAAGACGGCAAGAAAAAACGCTGCTGTCCTTTTCATCTGCAAACCACCTCGCGATCCGGCTTCTCACGGCCCATGTCAGCCACGCCTGCCGGTTAATAAAGTGAAAAAAGCCAAGGCGGGGCGGCGAGAGCATGGAATCATCGGCTGATTATCATATTGAGATAATTATATTCGCCGCTTGGGTCTCTTTCGTTTCTCGTGCTTTCAACGGTGAAGGTGCCGTCCGCCTCGATTGTTACGGATGAATAATGCGCCGTAAGAGTGCAGCCGGCGAGGGCAGGGTCTGCCTTGCCTGTCAAAGCGTATGTGTAAGTGACGCTCTTGTCTATTATCATTGTATTTGTCTCGCCGCTTTTATCACGGTAATAGGTAACCGATTCCCTGATGTTAATTACGGTCCTTGTCGCTGCGGAAACATTGACGGTATAATCGTCAACATAGTAATTAACATCGCTGTTTTCTTCCTGCGGCGTCCCGTCGGCTTTCACGTCGTTTTCGGTGCCGTATCTGCTGTAAGTAATATTCTTTATTCTGCCGTCGCAGTAAACACGGAATGTCAGCTCGGTAACACCCGAATAATTTTCAACATCTCCTACTTTTGGGCTGTATTCATTACCGGGGTCTCCGACGATGAACGTGCCCGGAACGTCTTCCGGCTCGGAATATCTGCCGATTCCGTGAAGGCTCTCTATCTCCTCCTGCTGGGAAGAAACCTGCTGTTCAAGGTTGGCAACTCTCTCGTCAAGAGCTTTATCAACAATCTGATAGCCGAACAGGCCTACAATTGACGCAAGCAGTGCCGCTATTGCTTTTTTCATGGCTGTTTGCTCCTTTCGTCGGTTAATATATTGTCAGGTGATGGATACTGCCGGGCGGGCGGAATCTGCGCCGGCCGCATAATGCCCGGTGATTAAGGCCGTGATAACTTTGCGCACAGACTCATTTCACTGCAGTAATCCTTAAACGTAACCGGTATATTGATATTATAAATGTTTATCAAAAGAATTTCAACCTGTTTAATCCGGGCATAAGTATTTATTTGTCCGGGGTAAGAAACCGGTGTTTATTTTGCGGAAAGCGCAAAATAAATACCGGTTCACTTACCCTGAGCGGCGGATATATCAGAAATAACGAAGCTGTAAACGGCGGCGTTTTTAACGGCGGCGAGGGCGAGCTTACGCTTGAGCAGAATGTTGTTGTTAAAAAAGTCGGTATCACAATCGGAGCAATATTCGGCTCCGGTAAGAGGAAAAAAACCACCGCATAAAAGCCGGGCGCAAAACAGCTGAAATACTTCTTCAGAAACCCCGGCAAACTGCTTTTCACAGTAAAAAACCGCTCATCACAGATGGGCGGTTTTCGCATAAGAGGCACAGGTAATTGCTTGACGGAAGAGTTTATAAATGATAAGATTTAAGCGGTAAATAAATCTTTTTTACAGAGGCTTGACAATGAAAGATGACAGAAGAGAAGAACTGATCGGAAAAACCGTTTTCGGTGTAACATATCTGTTTTTTGCTTTAAGGATGACAGCGCTGTTTTCCGCCGTGGCGCTGATAGTGCTGCTTATTATCGGAAAACCCCTTTGGCTCTCGCCGTTAATCGGGACAGCCTGTTTCCTGATATACCGTTTTTTCAGAATCCTGGTTTTCCGTTTGCTTATCGGATTCGGCAGATGGGCGAACAAATGACGCGGCACTTATTTGTTCGATGCCTGTTTATTAAATCACAGATGAAAGAGGACTGAAAAATGATTAAATGCCCTAACTGCGGGGCGGGAATGTATTTTGATATCAAGGCTCAGATGCTTCATTGCGCTTCCTGCGATTCAATGATTCCCGTATCCGGTTACAACAACGATATAAATGCCGAAGAGCACACATACGAAACCACTTTTTACCTGTGCAAATCCTGCGGCGCGCAGCTCGCTGTGCCGGATGAGCAGGCTACTGCGTTTTGCCCTTACTGCGGCAATCAGTCTATGATTCCCTCCAGAACCGGGATTTTTGAAACAAACAAAATTATACCGTTCAGATATACTAAAGAAGATATTATTGAAATGTTCGGAAAGTATATCTCACATAAGCTTTTTATACCGAAGGATTACAGGTCGCAGGAAGGCGAAAACAGCTTCAGAGGAGTTTATGTGCCTCACTACAATTACAGGGTGGACTATGAGCAGGGAACTTTTTATACCGAAGCTCATCACGATTTCAACAAGGGCAACGAACATCATCATGTGACATACGCCAATGAGGTTTCAACCGCAGGCGGATATTCCGAAAACATCGTGAGAGACGCCAGCGCGGTTTTTGATGACAGCTTTTCCGCCGCAATTGCGCCTTATGTCCACTCCGAAGCCGTCACATTCAAAGAAGGTTATCTCGGCGATTTTTATGCGGATATCCCGTCTGTAAGCAGCAATGTTTATTCCGGAGAAGTTACCGGGGAAGCCGTTGATGAGCTGAAGGAAGCCATTGAAAAATCTACCGTAAAAAAAGACATAGAGCACGATTTTGATGATGATAAGCTGGCGAAGGTTGTAAAAACCTCAGGCGTAAGAGCGGATTTATACCCCGTGTGGTTTATGACACGCAAAATGAAACACGGCAGAATCGCTTACGCTGTTGCAAACGGGCAGACCGGGAAAATGGCTATGGATTTGCCCGTGTCAAAAGGCAGGTTTTTCGCAGGCGTTTTCATTATAACTCTTGTTCTTTTCGCTCTCTCTTCGCAGCTCTTCGGGTATATATCCGCAGGCGTGCTCTCCGGAATCTGCTGCGTGATACTCGCTTTATCGCTTACAGTATTGCTCTTTGCCGCAAGCAGAGTTTATAAGCGAGAGGCCGGCACAATATCGGCGCATTTTAAAAAGCCGGAAAGCCCCGTAATCGGCAAGGCAAAGAAAAAGCTGAAAAACATTTCATCTGTTTCAACTCTTGTCGCAGTTGCGTTTATTTCGTTTCACGCATTTTCTTTTATTAAGTCGGTCAGAATTCTGCCTGCGCTCCCCGTTATAATCTGCCTTGTTTCTCTGCTTATATGCGCCGCGGCGATGGCGGGCATAATCCTGCTCATAAATTCCGACAGCTCATTTATGAAGTTTATGATAAACTCCGTTCTCTCAGTCGCGGTAATTGCGGCCTGCCTGATTCTGAATACCGAAAAGCCCATTCAGGATTACTTCTATGTAGCGGCGGCAATTATTTCACAGGCGGCGGTGATTGTCAACTGTCTGAGCGTAATCGGCTTGTTTGACCGCCTGTGCACTCATCCCGTTCCCGATCTTTTCACAAGAAAGGGGGCGGCGCAGGATGATTAAAAGAATATCTGCGGCCCTTCTTGCAGCAATGCTTGTTTTTGCTGTTTCCGGCCTTGCGGTATATGCGGAAAACGACACATCCGAAGCGTACGATAATCCTTACACTTACTCCCGGGGCGGATACCGCGCTTTTGTTCAAGACGATGCCGGCCTTTTCTCCGGCGCTCAGAAAGAAGAGCTTGTAAAGCAGCTTGAATCCATATTGCCTTACGGAAATGCCGCGGTGGTTACGGCTGCGTATCACCCTTACGGCAGCACGGATTTGTTCGCCGCGGAGCTTTACACCTCATTATTCGGTTACGATTCGGGAGTAATATTTGTCATAGATATGCTGCTTAGAAATATCTACATTTACTCTGACGGAGAAATCTATGAAACAATCAGCAGCCGCAAAGCAGACGAAATAACAGACAACACATACAGGCTCGCGTCAAAAGGGGATTACTACGCCTGCGCGAGTGAGAGCGTCGGCCAGATTGTCGCTCTGCTTGAAGGCGGCAAAATCTTTACGCCGATGAAATACATAGCTTCCGGCTTTATTTCGTTTGGAGTCGCGATGATAATATGTATAATCATCGTAATCGCTCAGAGGCGTCTTCCAGGTCTTTCAAAAGATATAAACGGCCGCGACCTTGACGGAATCAGAACCGATTTGCCTCTTACTGTGAGAACTCATTTTATCAACGATAAAGTGACCGTCAGCTCCTCCGGCGGCGGCAGCCACGGCGGAGGCGGCGGTGGTGGCGGAGGCGGGGGAGGAGGCCACGGCGGTGGCGGCGGCCACGGCTTCTGACATAAATCCGGATTTCGCCTGATACAATCAAAAAACGCTCATCATCAGATGAGCGTTTTTTTAATGCTTCGAAGGGTGTTTTTATTGCCTGAAAAAAGATGTTTTTGCGTTACTGTCAGCAAGCTTTTTTTCCGGCTTTAACCCGATAACAGGCCGATAGTTTTTAATCCAAAAAATTTTTTATATATATTTAATTTAATTACAATATTAGGCAATTGTGTCACCTTTTTGTCACGGTCAGATTGACGCAATGAGCAAAAACGGTGATGCGCGCGCAATCTTCTGCGGCCACGATCACTACAACAGCTTTACCGTTGAAATCGACGGCGTTGAAATCATAAACACTCCGAGCATCAAGCCCCACATTCTTCTCAGAAAGATTAACTGGGGTCCGAGAGCAATAACCCTTCACGAGGACGGCACCTGTGAAAACAGGGTCCTAATGGCCTGTGAGCTTGCGCAGAAGGATGGCTCTGAGCTGATATCGGTCGGCGCTTTCGTTTCACGAAGGTGTCCACCGGACACCCGCGCCCTCAAGGGGAAGGCAAGTTTCGAATTCCACATTGTTCGTGCCCTACTTGATTTCGCTTTTCACGCGGAGTATAATTAATCAAACCTCACCGCGCCGGAGAATGCTCCGCGGCGCGTAAAATACAGCCGGGGCAAATGCCCGGAAGGAATAGGATTATGCGTAAAATTTTATCATTAATCTGCGTTTTCGTTCTCCTGCTTGCCGTTTCATCGTGCGCGGGGAAAACGGCTTCGGCCGAAAAACGCGAGCTCGTCTGCCCGGAGGATGTGAAAACTCTGTTTTCAGTCTGCCCGCATCCCGATGATGTTATAGCGGACTGCGCTGTTGATTTTAATCTGATGCCCGATTTCAAAGGGCTTACAAAAAAGACGGTCACGGATGAAGAGACCGGCACTAAAACCGATGAGTGGTATAACTCCCGCGGAGAAAAAGTTTACTCCGTTTCCGTCGATCAGGGCGAAAACCGCTATGATTATTATACTCAGACAAAAAGCGGAAAGGATCTCGCTCTCACATATTCCCGTTTTGAAGACACCGGCGAGCTCGACTGGGTGAACGCGGATACAGACGGCGTTTCTATAAGCTTTTCCGAAATCAGCGACGGCAAGGCGGGCAATATCTATATTGAAGAATATCTGCCCGGCAGCACTGTGGAATACATAGCGTATCATACCACTGATGACAGGTGGGCGGCGGAATCAGCCATATATTATGCCGAAGAGGGGCTTATGCGCCTTTACGGCTTTTTAAACGGCAATCCCGAGGAGTTCATAACGGAGCCCGTTGCGGAAAAGGTTAACAATATCGAGGTGTCCGATGTCGGCGATTTGCAGGATGTCGTGCCGCTCCAGTTCCGCGCGGGGAAGCATACCGTGTGTTACACCGAAGATGAAAGCGGCAGGCAGTGGTATCTGACCGCGGCGTTCATCATTCAGTTTAACAGCATGCAGGAGGCCGAAGACTTTTCGGAGAAATACGGTCTGCCGGAGCCGGACTATGACAGCCTTGACGGCGAAACTCCGCAGATCATCACCGATAAATACACTCTGAAAGTTTCTCCCGAATTTGCCGAAACGGAAGGCTTTGCAGGTTTCGTTACGATGGAATTCAACGATGATTATTCGCTCATTCTCTCGCTTGACGAAAACGGCGAAATCACGGATTTTGACATCGGCTACACACAGTTTTATTAAGAGCCGGCTCACAATTCAATACTATTATGAAACCGCCCATTCAGGGCGGTTTTTTACTTGATTATAATTCGCGCGTGCAGTATAATATTTTTAATATGGGGAAATAGTGCTCAAAAATGATTTTTGCGAGCCGCTCCCCCGCCCTTTTATCATTTCACCGGAGGTGCCGATATGTCAGTAATACGCAAAATCGCCGCGGCGGGTCTTGCTGCCGGCGCGCTTATATCGGTTCTTTGCCTGAAAGGATTAAAAAAGAGAAAAGAAAACGAAAAGCATCCGGCATAAATAGGGAGTACGTTACGAAATGCTTATCAAGAGTATTGATTGCAGATATTCTTGTGCTTGCAGACGAAGAGGAAGAATTAGATGTTTATGAAATTACTGTTAAGTAATAAGGGATTTTCCGGTACTTTTAAAATATTTGGAACGGAGGTGATCTCCATGAAGAAGTTCAGAATCGCTGTAAAAAGCTTTTTGCTTATAGTGCTGGCTGCGGCAGTTTCTTTTCCCTTTTTAATCGCGCCGGCGCAGGCGGGTGAAGAGGAATACGCGATAGTTGTTTCCGCAAACGCTTCCGCTGCGGAAATGTATGCCGCGGAAACGCTGCAGGATTATCTGTATTATCTTAATGAACGCGTTTATGAAATAATCACGGACGATCAGCCGTTTGACGGGTTTAAATTCTGTGTCGGAGCAACCTCCGTTTATGACACGGCCGATGACCTCAGAGACAAAGCCACCGATTCGTATGTTATTGCTCCGTTCGACGGCGGTCTTGCCATTTTCGGCGCGGGCGGCCGCGGAACTCTCTACGGCGTTCATACATTCCTTGAGGATTTCTGCGGTTACAAATGCTACGCCTGGCATCCAGCGATGGTGATGACTTCCGGTAAAATGGAGCTTCCTGCGGAGAAAATCGAATACGAGCCGTTTTTTGAATACAGAAACACCGACTGGCGCAGCGGCTGGATGCCTGTATATTCGCATGCGCACAAGCTGAACGGCGCTTTTCAGTCATATACCCCCG
>JAEEGL013350074.1_pt1 | contig 19748 bp, 6 predicted proteins | sample 9134231 | NCBI WGS metagenome assembly JAEEGL01 (sample SAMN16246548, study PRJNA631951) | gut metagenome | biome: gut microbiome; feature: rumen; material: fiber-attached | host: Bos | place: Iran: Karaj | collected 2018-10 | reverse complement strand
GTGCCAAACTTTTCAATCGAGGATTTGTAACCGATCGCCATCTTGGATTTATAACTCCGTTGAACCAATTATGATTTCATATTATAACCACGTTTTGGTTAAGTCAAGGCCTCTTGATATTTTCTTACAAGAAAAAATTCGTTTCCTTCGGGATTCTGGTTGTCGAAACATCGATTAGTGGTGATTGATTATTTTTTGAGATTCTAAATCTCTGCGTTTTGGATTGTCCCATGCAAGCCTCCCGATCTTCTCCCGATGCTGCGGGACGTCGTTTGCAGATCTCCCATGGGCGCAGCGCGGAACGGAGATCCCTCATGCAGCCCTGATCGCTGCGCCCCCGGGATTCGGTTGTGCGATTGCAGGGCTGCAACGCGGACCTGCAACCGCGCAACACCCTTTTTCACGAAGCCACGAGAGGATCCAAAAGCAGGCAACGGCGCCCCCTCGCCGTTGCCGTCGATCCCGATTCGCGGGAGGTCCGGAGGGCGGCCAGCCCTCCGCCGTTCGGGAAACGGGGAGAGTGCAGAGAGGGTGAGAAACCCCGCCCGGAAGCGGGGGTTCTTATCCTCTCTGCTTACAGAATGGGGATCTGGCGATCGGGAGGGAGGCTGCAAGCCTGCAAACTCCACTTGGAGAAATCGGGATCTTCCATAGGGGCCCAGCCTTCCGACCGAGCGTAGCGAGGGAGGACCTGGGCCCCTCTCCGATCTCCGATCCTAAACGCCGCGATCCCCAATGATCGCCCGTGGGTCCGGGGGCGGGCCACCCGCTTTCAATCATTCAGGCCAGCCACCCCGCCCCCGGGCGGCCGGGAAAGGATAAGGGGTGCAGGGGGTTAAGGGAAACCCGCCCGCAAGCGGGTTTCCCTTATCTCCCTGCAATTCCATAAACCTGGAAATCAAACTGATGCGTCGAGGAGACGACCCCCGCCCAGCTGTCCCAGAAAATGACGGCTGCCAAAGTTTAAGGGAAACCCGCCCGCAAGCGGGTTTCCCTTATCTCCCTGCGTAACCGGATTGTGGAAAATTGAAGATGTAACGATGAAAAGAGGATTCCTGGTGGTTGGGAGCGCTGCTGATGGGTTGCCTGGGGCATCCCCAAAATACAGGATCAAGGATGCGGGGCTGCAAATCTGATCTGCGCTATTCGGGATCGAATTTGCAGACCTGCAAGATGAATCCTGAAAATTCGGGACGAGCTATGCAGGTATGAAAAATGAATCCCGAAATTTTGGGACGCGTTGTGCATGTCTGAAAGATAAATCCCGGCTCGGTGAAATGCGCCATGTAACCCTGCAAATCAACTCCCGAAATTTCAGATCGCGCCATGCGCGTCTGCAAACCGCCTCCCGAAAACTTAGATCGCTTCCTGCAAGCCTGCAAACCGCCCTCCGACGCCCGGGCTTTGGGCGTTTACATCTGCTCCACCAACCGCATCGCGAGGTTTTTCGCCTCGTAGATGCGCTTTCCGTCTACGTAGAGGGCGCCATCGGCGTGTGCAGTGATGCAATGCGCATCCCGCTCGATCGAAGTGAGCTCCAGAACGGTGCAAATCACCTTGTTTTCGGGGATCACCTGGCCTCGGTATTTCCAGGTGAGGGTTTCGCCCAATGCGATCGGTTCAAACCGGGGTGCATGCAAGCCTTCGTCGAGCTGCATCTCTAACATGCAGAACTGCAAAAGCTGGAGCAGCGCTTCCAGACCGAGGGATCCGGGCTGCACGGGGTCCTGGAAGAAATGCGCTTTGAAAAACCATTCCTGCGGGTTGACATCCTTCTCGCCGCGGGCCGCACCTAAAGCCTGCTTTCCGCCTTTCGGCCAGTAGCCGGTGACGCGATCGAGCATGCAAAGCATGGGTCGCGGAAGGCGGGCGCTGTTTTCAAAATAGCGGGACGGACGCGGACGGAGATCGATCGCGAAATCAGATTTGCATTCCAGGAATGCGCGATCCTCAGGTGAGCAGGGCAGGCCTGGCTGGTTCTGGAACGCCTCGTCGGGGAAGAAACCGAAGACTGTATTGAAGCTGTAGATCGGTCGGGATCCCTGATGCAGGATGACATCGAAGCCTTCGATGATCATGTCACCGGATTTGGCAACCTTCGTGAGCGTTACGTCGGTGTGCAAAGTCTCCGTGCCGGGCTGAATCTCGGAAAGCACCGCGCCGGATCCGTCCAGGTTGCGGAACGCGAGGGGTTTCGGCTGGCCCAAAGCCGATCCGACATAGCTCGCGAGCCATCCGCAAGGTTGCAAAGCGACCTCGAGGAACACACAGAAGGGCATCACCGGCGCGCCATTCTCTTTGAAATACCACGCATCGGAAGGCACGTCGTAGGCGATGACCGTGCGGGCCCCCGTCTTTAATTCCGCCGGCTCGCCTTCAATCTTTTCGACCCGCGAGAGGAAATGGTAGGGGGGGCCAGGCAGCCTTGCAACCCTGAGTCCCCCGTCGAAGGGCGCGTACATCTTTCCAAACGCTTCGCTCGGCCGGCCCCAGGCGGTCGCAAGCAGGGATCGCAGGTTGAAAACGTGATCCCCCGCGATCGCACCGCGCGGATCAAGGCTGCAACCCTCGATCTTCTGTTCCAGGGGCCAGTCGGGAACCATGCAAAGCCCCATGCGCGCAGCGTGAAACGCCTTTAACCCATCGATGGTGACCAGCAGATCGGCGAAGATCGCGGGTTGCGGGCCTGCAATCTCTTCCTGCACGAAGATCTCGTAGCAAAGCCGGTGTGATCGGGGCGTTGCCTGACCCCTGCAAACCAGATGGTAAGCCTGATCCCTCACAGGCTCGAAGCGCCAACCGTCTCTTGCAAGGCTGTATCCCTGCTTTAACATGTAGAGCGCCATCGCCTGCAGGCATCCTTCAAACATCAGCGTGCCCGGCATACAGGGATCGCAATGGAAATGACCGTCAAAGAACCAGTCTGCAGGCGAGAAATCCCATTCGGCTTTCAAATATCGCGGTGCGATCCATGCGCGATGGAACAATGCAGTCTTCTTTGCAAGATGCGGGGATCGCGTATGCGTATATGCACGCTCGAATCCCGCACCGAACACCTCGGCAATGCGGCCCTGACAGAGGAGATCCAATTCTTTGGGACCGACGAAGCAGGCCTGATCGAGGCTCGGCGCGGTGGGCGGATCCCACAATACACCCTTGGATTCCTCGAGTTCCTTTGCTGTAAAGAAGCCCGCCTGACCTCCACGGACCTGTAACCGCAGCCCGCCGTTCACCGTGCAGTTGTAATGGAAGAAGAACAGCCTCACGTCACCGTGATTTGCATGCCCGTCGATCGAGATCTCGTAATGCAGGACGTCTCCTGCACGCGGTAATCCTCCGCTGTAGGTGAGATCGCAGGCCAAAAGCCGATATGCACGCTCACCTTTGTTGAGGAAGTCGACGCCTAAGTAGGAGATCAAAAGCAAATCCGCCTGGCCGGATTCGATCATGACGCCTGCAGGCATGCAGTTGTCGCTCGCGTACCAGGCTTTTGCAGATACGTCTGTCTCGGTGACGATGCGCCCCTTTCCCATTTGCGCGGGTACACCCTCAATTTCGAGCACGCGATCCGCAAGAAGCAGAGGTGGACGGGGCATCCGGACGCGGATGGGGTAATCATCCAGGGGTGCAAATTCGGGACCAAAGATCTGCGAGAGCTTGCCTGCGGCATGGATCTCGAGCTGCGCGCGATCCCAGAGGGGATCTCCACGCCTGATCGGCAGGCTTGAGGCCGGCTGCGAGGCCTTTTGCGGGGCTGCATCTTTCGTTGCGCTCACCTGGGGCGAGGTTTGCGGGGCTGCATCTTTCGTTGCGCTCATTCGGGGCGAGGTTTGCGGGGCTGCATCTTTGGTTGCGCTCGCTCGGGGCGCGATTTGCGGGACTGCATCTTCGATCCGGGCCGCCGGGTTTTGAAGGAGCAGGGCTTTCGCCTTCGCTTCAAACTGCAGGAACGCGCGATGTGCGGCTGACTGCTGCGCTAAGAATGCGCGGTGAATCCGGGCCCAGTCTGCAAATTGCGTTTGCTCTGCGGTGCAATTGGCATTGCAGGGTTGCAGGGGCGCCTGCGCGGTGACTGCAGTTTCTGTTGCAGGCCTGCTTTCAAAAAGCGCGCTCTCCGGTGTTCCCTGATGCAGGTTTGCAAAGGGCGATCCCGAAAGTCGGGCCCGAATCTTCAAGGCTGCAAAATCCGTCTGCTCGGTTCGGAACTCGTCCTGCAAGTCTGCATTTTGAGTCCCGAAAGTTTGGGAACAGTTTTGTAGGGCTGCATTTTGAATCCCGAAACTTTGGGACGCGCTTTGCAGACTTGCATTTTGAGTCCCGAAAGTTTGGGAACCGTTTTGCAGGGCTGCATTTTGAATCCCGAAAGCTGCGGACGGGGTTTGCAGGCCTGCATCCTGAATCCCCTGCGGTGCGGTTTGAACCGGCGGCAATGCATCGAAGGGTGAGGTCGCGCGCTTTTCTTTCTGCAGGCCCGCATCGCCCGTCGGGATCTTCGGGATCTCGGTCGACGGGACCGGTTTGGGCGGCTGGCTCACGAGGGGCGCGGTTTGCGGGGCTTCATGAAGCTTTTCGATGCGCGGAAACTCGGGTTGCGTCTCGGCCCAGAAACTGACGGAAGGCAGATCCGGCGCCTGCGGCATCTTTTGGGGCTTGTTCTTCAGCGCAAACGAAACATTCGGCGCTACATGGGCGGGCCAGAAGAGCGCATCTTCGTTTTGCGGGTTTGCAGCGGGCTTTTGGATCAGCGTAAACGCGATTTTCTGACCTGCATTTTGCGTCCCGCCCGCCAAAACCTGCATCTTCTCGCCGGGGGAAGTCAGACAGAGCGCTGCGGCCAGTTTCAGCAGCGCGTCGGCTGCGCCCGCATCGGGCAAAGGCAGCTCCAGAATCGGTGCGTCGCTCTCGTCTTCCAGTTTGGCAATCGCGCGATCGCCGGCGATCGAGGCGCGGGTTAAATAGAGCGCGATCGCTGCATCGCAGGAAGGCGAAGAGGACTCCAGGGAAGCTTCCGCTGAGGGTGAGGACGAGATGGTTTTTGCCTGGGGCGCCCTGGTTTTATCGCCGGAAGCTGCGGTTTTGGCCGCTGCGAGCTTCTCCTTGGCCGCAAGAAACACGGGATCGCATCTCAAATCGACGGCGCAGACGAGGGCATGGTCGATTTCGCCGTTTTTGAGCGCGCGCTTCGCCTGCATCAGGGCCTCGATCCCCGAAAGCCGACCTTCGGAGATCGCAGCGCTCGGTCCGCCCCAGTCGAACCAGGCGTTCAGGCGGTTGGCGACGATGTTCGGCATGCAGCCCACGACCCCCGCAGACTGCAGGGCGGGGATGATCGCGTCCAGTTCGGCCTCACCTGGTGGGTTGGAGACCGCCATTTGCCGCCAGCGGAGCCCGTATTTGCAGACGTTGGGATCCGTCGTCATGCCCGCAAACACCGATGCGCGCTCGCAGGGCTCTGGATCCTTCAAAGCTTCGATTGCAGCCTGCACCAGAGCGAGCTGTTGGGGCAAAGTCTGATCGAGATCGCGCGGCGGAAACCGCAGTTTCGCCTTGGGAATCGATACGCGATCGAGTTTGCCCAAAGACTGATGGCGTTCCAGGGCCTGCATGAAGGATTGCAGGTTCTCCGCACCGCCCGCGCAGACGCCGATCCCCGCGATCACGATCGGATCCTCGATTTTGATGCGCTTCAGCTGGATCGCGTGGGAGAACTCGGCGGTCTGGTGGAAATCGGCCGGCTCGTTTAAGGCCTCGGGGGCGGGTTTCTGAGCGTCGATCGCGGGGAGGAGGCCGATCGCGTTCGATTCGCTGCTGGGCTTTAAGGCGGCGATGCGCGGCGCGGCCGTGAGCGGTGCTTTGATCGCCTTGCAGGGGATCGTGGGATCGTCGTCGGAGACGATGAGATGGGCGTTGTTACCCCCAAAACCGAAGGCGGAGATCGCAGCGATGCGCGGGTGACCCTCGGATCGCATCCAGGGACGCGGTTCGGTCGCGTAGGGATAGGGGGATTGCAGGGGATGAGCGATGGGTCGCGTGAGCGGAAGCGCGCTGTGGCGGAAACCTTCGAGGAGCTTGATGAGACCGGCGGCGCCTGCAGCGGTGATGAGATGGCCCATGTTGCTCTTTAAGGATCCGAGATAGAGATCGGGGCGTTCACCAAAGCATTGGAAGGCGCTCTGAAGCTCGACCTTGTCGCCCACGGGGGTGCCGGTGGCGTGGCATTCCAAAAGCGAGACTTCCGCAGGTGAAAGCTGGGCGTCCTTGTAGGCGGCCTGAAGGGCCCGAAGCTGACCGGAAGCCGAGGGCGCAAGGATTCCCCCCTGCCGGCCGTCGTTGGAAAGCCCGATGCCGCGGATGACGCCTAAGATGTTGTGGTGGTTGGCCCTCGCATCCGACAATCGCTCTAAGATGACGAAGGCGACACCCTCTGCCGGAAGCAAACCGTCCGCTTCGCGATCGAAGGGGCGGCTCTGACCGGTGGGCGAGAGGGCTTTGAGGGCGGTGAAGCCCATATGGATGAAGAGATCGTCGGCCATGTTGACGGCGCCGGAGATCATGATGTCGGCTTTGCCGTCGTTCAACACGTCGCAGGCATAGCGGATCGCGTAAAGGGAGCTCGCGCAGGCGGCGTCGAGGGCGAAGCAGGGACCGCCTAACCCTAAGGCCTTCGAGAGGATCTTTACGGGGCCGAACGACATTTCGATGTTGCGCACGTCGTCTGCAGGCTCGCCGAGCCAGATGTTTTCGGATGCGCGCGACATCTCACGGGAAGGATACGAGAGATTCCCCATGATCGCGCCCGTGCGGAGCATCTGATCGCGGGCGATCCCGGCGTCCTCAAGCGCTTCGGATGCACAGCAGAGCGTCCATTGGAACAGCGGATCGAGGGATCGAAGCTCAGATTCGGGCAGGGGAAGCTTTGCTTCGGGGGGCAGAGGCTTTGAAAGATAGCCGCCTCGGTTTGTGACGGTGCGATCGAGGCCGCCCTTGGGGTTCAGGACGGCTTCGGTATTCAGTCGCCAGCGCGCATCGGGGCATTCGTCCGTGAGATCGCGCTGGGCGGAGATCGCCTGCCAGAGTTCTTCGGGGCTGTCGATGCCGGGGAGATGACAGGCGCGGCCAATGACGGCTATCGGTTCGTTCATTTTTGGGCCTCGGGGATGCGCAGGACTTCAACCGACTTGAGGCAGATGGCCGTATGACCGTCGGCGTCTTTTAACTGGATGGTGGATCGGACGCGGTTTTCGTCGAGCGCTTCGCCCGCAAGCACGCAGCGGACCAGTTTGCTCTTGGCGGGGCGCAACGTCACCGCACCGATGCGCATGGGGAGCGTCGCACAGCCGAGCTTTTCGCGCGCGAAGAGCAGGGCGCACTGAAGGGCACCGTCCAGCGCGAGGAGTCCGCTGCATTTTTTGAGCTGTCCGGCAAGCCCTGTGGGACCTACGCCTTCGATCTTCTCGATCACCTGGAAACTCGGGCCGTGGAAGAGCACATCGCCGTAAATCGGGCGATCGTTCCAGGGTTCCAATGCCGGGTTTAAGATCTCTGAGGGCATCTGCTCGGTGTGAGGCCAGAGGGTTGCGCGGTAATGGCGCGTTTCGCCCTGGGTCAGAGAGAGTTCAATTTGCCCTTCAGAGCCTGCTTTGCAATGCAGAGCGAGCAAAACCGCCTTCTTCGGGTTTTCGAGCTGGATGCCGCGCAGCACTTCGAGATCCTTAAGCCTTGTGTAAGGCGTATCGGGCCTGAAGATTTGCCCCGCACGCAGGAACCACTCGATCACCAATGCCATCGGGACCACCGGCACGCCGCGCACGCTGTGATCGATGAGCTCCGGATGCGAGGCCTGGCTCACCTGCAACAGCAATGTTTGCTCGGAAGGCGGCAATTCGCCGCTGATCGTCTTGCCGTAACCCACGCAGAGCGCGATCTCCGACGGCATATCGCTCATGGTCTCGGCGCAAATCATCTTTGCACCCTCTGCTACGGGGATCAGATCGACGCCCCGGGCCTTAAAATGGGCTGCGAGCGAAGGTGTAACCATGCCGCCGTCGAAAGGACCGAATCCAAACGCGCGCGCGAGGAGTCCCGGGCGGTCGACCGCTTCTTTCTGCACCAGTTTGTTGAGGATCTCGTTGGCCATCCCATAGTCGCACTGGCCTTTGTTGCCGCAGGTGGCGACCACCGAAGAGAACGCGATCAGGATCTTTAACGGATCGTCCTTGGTCACCTTTAACAGCGCATCGAGGCCGCGCACCTTGGTCTCAAACACGCGCATGAACGCCTCGTCGGATTTGTCGACGATCGCTTTGTCGGCGATCACACCGGCGCCGTGAATCACGGAAGTGATGGGGCCGAACAGGTTGCGCGCTTCGGATGCGCAGGAAGCGACCTCTTCGGGCTTCGTCACGTTGCAGGTACGGTAGGCTGCGGGGCAACCGAGGCTTTCGAGGCGCGAAAGAGTGGCTCTGATCTCGCGAACCGCCAGTATATCCTTCACCAGACGGTTTAATTCGGCGGGCGTAGAGGCTGCGGAGGCGAGCGCACGCTTGAGATCGGGCTCAGAGGTCAATCCCTTGCAGCATTCAGGCTCTGGTTTGAGCTCAGTCCGGCCGAGCAACATGTAATGGCCGCCAAACTGCTGGGCCAGTTCGCAAACCGTCGCTGCAGTGACGCCTCTACCGCCGCCTGAGACGAGATGCACATCCTGTGCGCTGAGCCGGTTCATCGTTGGCGTGCAGTCCGTCTCGCGCATGACGACGATCCAGCGCCTTCCGTCGGCTGTTAAGCCCACATTGAGCTCCGGTCCGCCTTCAAGGAGTTCATCGCACAGCGCTTGCGCGGCCGCCTGAATGTCATCCACGCCATCCAGCTGCAGATCGATGGCGCGGACCGTGGCGTTCGGCCATTCGAGCACCGCAGTTCTGGCCAGGGCGGCGGGCCCTGCGAGATAGGCACGGTTATTCTCGGGCATAAAACGGCCGCCTGTGTCCTGCACAAAGGCGATGTAGCCGTGATCCTGGCCCAGATTCCTTCCAAACTTCCGCGCGTCGCTGAAGGCTTTAAAGTTTGCAGCGATCGCCGACTCGAGGTCGCTCGAAGAGGCGACGCCGTGCGTCCAGATCACGCGATGTTCGTCCGTAAAATCGCTCACCAGATGTGCATCGAGGCCCTGGGCACACAAGAGTGGCACCAAGGCGGCGCCGAGTCCCAGTGGATCGTCCGTCACCGCAATCTTTCCGCCCCTCAAATGGGGTAAGGTCATCCCGGAAGGCGGCATGGGGATCGAATCGACGAGCAAGCGACGGCAGTGATGCGCGTTTTTGGCCTTCAGATCGGGCTTCGGACGGGCTGATGGGCGCTCTTTAGAGGCTGCATCCACCGGCGGAGCCGCTTTTTCGGCGTTGGTTGTGGGTCTGACCGCTACCGGCTCTGCGGATTGCTGCGCAGGCGTCCTTTCGGGCGAGATCAGATCCTCTATGGAATCCATAGCGGTCAGATCGGCGGTGCTCTCTTCTACGGATGCCTGCGCATTCGGGCGTCGATCCTCGGAGTGAGGCGCAATCGAGAGGGTTCGGATCGAAACCTGCGGGAGGTGAGGCCTTGGACCGGGCTTTTCAGAGCGTAATTCTACGATCTGAGGCTTGGGATCAGGGGGCGCCGACCTTCCCTCTGGTGCTTTTTTTAAGGCGTTGACCAATGCACCGAGCGTCATCTCGCCGTTCATGGCGTCGAGGCTGAGATTTTGAGCATCGGGCAGCTGTTCGCGGAGCGCCGAGAGGATTTCCACGCGCTTGATCGAGTCGATGCCCAGGTCCGCCTCGAGAGAGAGGCTGTCGTTTAACAGTTCCAATGGGTAGCCGGTCTTCTCGGCGATCACATCGCGGAGCAGCTTTTCGACCGATACGCTGTTTGCAGGCGCTGCCTTGGGCGTTGCAGGCTGCGATTTGGGCGCTTTGGGCTGTGCTTTCGGTTCACCGGCGCTCAGCTTTTGGGCGAGCTCGCCGAGCGTCATCTCGCCGTTCAACTGATCGAGGGCCAGGGACGATGCGTTCGGCAGTTGTTCACGCAGGGCCGAGAGGATCTCGACGCGCTTGATCGAATCGATGCCCAGATCCGCCTCGAGGGAGAGGTTGTCGTTTAAAAGTTCGAGGGGATAACCGGTCTTTTCGGCGATCACGTTGTGGAGGACGAGGGCAGAGGAGGCCGACTGAACATGCGCAGGGGCGACGGAGCTGTGATCGGCGTTTTCCACGATCGATCCGGTCTCTTCGATCGAGTCGCTGCCCGAAAGGCTGCCCATCTTCTCTGCGAGATCACCCAGAGTCATCTCGCCGTTGAGTGAATCGAGCTCGAGCTTAAGCCCGTCTTTGAGCTTTTCACGGAGTGCAGAGAGGATCTCGACGCGCTTGATCGAGTCGATCCCCAGATCCGCTTCGAGAGTCAGGCTGTCGTTTAAGAGCTCCAGGGGATACCCCGTCTTTTCAGCGACCACGGATCGCAGGATCTGATTGGCATCGGGCTTGTCGTTAGAGACCGGAGCGGGCCCGTGGGTGTATCCGCAGCGTGCAGGATTATTGGCTGAAACCTTAGGTGCCTTTACATGGGCCGCCGGACGCTCAGAAATCTGCGCCTGAGCGCTGCTGTTTGCGGTTGCAAGGCCTTCTTGACTTCCGTGGGTCAAAACTTCACTGTGCGAAAGGTCTGGTTTTGAGTCGGAAGTAAATACATTCGCGTGCGGAAGGTTGTCTTTTGCATCGGGAGTGAATAGATCAGGCGATGCAAGCGGTGATGCTCTTAAATCATCCTGTAAACGATCGCTGATGTTTACGGGATCGGTGAATGAGAGCGCTTCCGCACCCGGTTGTAAGCTCCCCAAACGGTTCAGATGCGCTTCCGCCATTCGCAGGAAGGCGAGATGCGTCTCGGTCATCGCCTTCTGCCAGGCGAGATGCGCTTCAGCCGTCGCTCTTTCGGTCTCGCGCCAGGCTTTGAGCCATGCGGAGGGCTCATTTTGCAACATCGCATCTCCCGCCTCTGGCCTGGAAGCTGGATTTTGAACCAAACCTTGAGATTGCTTGTCGTTCATTTGAACCTCTTTTACGGCTTGCATCGGGTGATCGATGCGCAGTTGAGCCTTCTTTTGAGTTTGCAAAGCGGGGGAGGAAGCCGCAGTTGCGGGATTTTGAAGCATCGCTGCAGGCTCAGGAACGGGCTTTGGCAGCGCAGCGGTGCCTCCTTTGGGCGGATAAGGCTTGCCTAAGTTTGCACCAGAGACCATCACGGTCATCTTCGGGGTCGGATTCTGGCTCGGATCCACTGGCTTCTGGTATTCGCTCCAGAGCGCGCCGAATTTCACATCAAACCCGCGCGTTGCGAGCACCGCCAAAGCTTCAAAGAAGGCTTCAAACCCCTTCTTCTTGTGATCGACCGCCACCGAGAGGACGTCGGGCTTGTCTTCTAAGATCTGATCGACCAGCTTCGAGAGCACGTTCCCTGGCCCGACCTCCACAAAGTTGCGGATCCCGGCGTCGTACATCGCGCGGATGAGCTCCACGAAGCGGACCGGCTTTGCGATCTGCTCCGCCAGCGACTCCCGGATCGCTTCCACATCTTCGGGATGCGGTTTGGCGGTCACATTGGCGTAAACCGGAATCGCCGGACGGTGAAGGTCGACCGTCTTTAAGAATTGATGGAACGGCTTCACCGCCGATGCGACGATGGGTGAGTGGAAAGCAGTGGAGACCGCGAGGCGCTTGCAGATGATCCCGCGCTTTTGCAGGGCTTCCGCAAAGGCATCGATGTCGGCCGTGCGCCCCGAGACCACCGTCTGCTTTGGACTGTTCAGGTTCGCGAAGGTGACCGGAATCTGAATCTCGCGCGTTGCGGCCTGAAGCTCGTCGAACGGATGCAGCACCGCGAGCATCGCGCCGTCGGTGGTGGCCGCCTGAGCCATCAACTCGCCGCGACCGTGCGCCACCTTCATCAGCGCATCAAAATCGATCGCCTGCGCGGCGTACAATGCGGCAATCTCGCCAAAACTATGGCCCGCTACGGCGTCGGGATGAAGCCCCAGAGCATCGAGCAGCTCGAGGTAGCAGGCCGAACCCGCCGCGAGCGCCGGCTGCGCGCATTGCGTAGAGCGGATCCGCTGATCCTGGGCATCCGCATCCTCTTTTTTGAACGCCGGCGGCGGAAACACGACATCCGACACCGCAGGTAAGCCGTACTGAGGCGCCGACGCGCGATCCCACAGGTTGAGGGCCAGATCAAAATGCATCGCGAGATCGGCCGTCATCCCTACATGCTGGCTCCCTTGCCCCGGGAAGAGGAACGCAAGCCCGCCCTTGGGACTGCCTTGGCCAAACCAGGTTCCGATCGGCAGCGCGGCGCCTCTCCTTAAGGCCTCGGCGGCCTCGTTCAGCTTCGCCGAAAGCTCGGTTTCGTCGTGGGCGAGCACGCAAAGGCGGACGGATGCCTCCCTGAGCGGTTTTTTCTGCGTCTGATACGCGTGGTAAGACAGGCTCCCCGGCGTCACCTTCTCTGCAAAGGCGCGCGCACGCTCTGCCAGCTCCGCTTTGGTGTTTGCGGTCACGAATACGAGCTCAAACGGCAGATCCCTGATGCGCAGTTTGCGCTCCACACCGCGCCGATCGCTCCTCGGAGGCTCTTCGACCACCGCGTGAAAGTTCGATCCGCCAAAACCCATGGCTGAAACGCCCGCCCGACGGGGTGCCTGGCTGATCCATGGGCGTGCCTGGGTGTTGAGGTAGAACGGCGACTGCTCCATCTGAAGCTTCGGGTTCGGTTGCGAGACCTTGATCGTGGGCGGGAGAACGCCGTGATGGAGTGCGAAGACCGCCTTGCAGAGACTCGCCACACCCGCAGCCGCTTTGGTGTGTCCCAATTGGGATTTGATGCTGCCGAGCGCGATGCTCTGGGCTTTGGATCCCTCGAATGCGATCTTCAGTCCCTCGAACTCCGCCGCATCGCCCGCCTTTGTGCCCGTACCGTGCGCCTCCACAAGGCCCACCGTCTTCGGATCGATGCTGCATTCGGCGTACGCACGCTTCAATGCGACGGCCTGACCCAGTCCTGAAGGCGCATAAACGCTTCCGCTGCGCCCGTCAGAGCTCGATCCCACCGACTTTAAGATCGCATAGATGGGATGCCCCTTGGCCCGCGCATCTTCCAGGCGCTCCAAAGCGACCATCCCGATGCCCTCACCGAGTAAGGTACCGTCGGCATCCGCCGAGAAGGGCCTGCAATCCCCGCTCTTTGACAAGGCCGGCGTCTTGGAGAAGCACATGAACATGAAGATGTCGGTCATCGTGTCGACGCCGCCCGTCACCACCATGTCGGAATGCCCCAGTCGCAGCTCATCGACCGCCATCGCGATCGCCGAAAGCGATGATGCGCAGGCGGCATCCGTTACGAAGTTGCACCCACCGAGGTTTAAGCGGTTGGCAATGCGTCCGGCGACCACGTTACCGAGCAATCCGGGAAAAGTGGTCTCTGTCCACGGGACGTAATGGTTCGCGATCCGGTCGCACACCTCCTGCGCTTTGGCTTCGGGCACCCCGGCATCGCGCAGGGACTTTAACCATATGGGTCGCTGAAGCCTCGATGTGGCGTCGAGCAACAGTTCCTGCGCCGATGTCACGCCTAAAATGACCGAAATGCGCGATCGATCGAGCGCCGCAAACTGTCCCTGGCTCACATCTTCCAATACGCGCTGCGCCACAATGAGCGCCAGCAGCTGAGAACTGTCTGTAGACTCGAGCTGCTTGGGCGGGATCCCAAACGACAGGGGATCGAACGGCACCGGAGACAAAAAGCCGCCGCGTTTGGCGTAGGTCTTGTCGGGTGCGGAGGGATCGGCATCGAAATAATCGTCGATCAACCATTTGGAGGGCGGCACGTCGGTCAGTAAATCGCGGCCCCGCAGGATGTCGCACCAAAAGCCGTGCGTATCGATGGATCCGGGAAAGAGGGCGCTTAAGCCCACGATGGCGATGTCCTGTAACATTTGGGGATACCTTGGATGGAAATCGTGATTAGGCGAGCGGGCGAGGGGTGAACTGAAATGCGCTTCCGGGCATGGGCGCCCCTGCTGTGCGCAATTGTTGTGCGCGCGCGATGCATGCGGCGCCTTCCATTAAGTTGAGTGCGATCGAAGAGACGGTCCGCGCTTCCTGCGGCTCCAGAAAGCTGCCCTGAACCCAGGCGTTGAAGGCGCCGATCCCCGATCCGCACCAGATCTGACGGTCGAGCTTGCGCTCCGGCGTGCCATCGATGGCCCATTGACTCGCGAGCCCCAGATACCCACGGAAGAGCAAGGCCATCTGATGCCTGGGATCCCTTTGCGCCTGCTCGAGTTCGCCGGGATCGCGGCGCTGCCAGTATTCCGCCGTCTGCTTCCAGGCCTCATCGAGGCTTTGCCGGAAGATCTCCCGCTCGAGGCGCTGCAGTTCGGCCGCCGGGAGCGCTTCGAGCGACGGATATTCGCGGTAGATCGCGCCGAGCCGCCTGGCCCTCTGGGCAAACAAGGTGCCGCGCTTCAAAACCTGGACCTCAGCACCGAGCTCGAACATGTCGGCTGCAGGGGCGGTCGCCACATCGGAGAGATCAGCCTGTGCGAGCAATGCCTTTGCAGACTCGTGCAACCCGCTCTCTACGGCGCCCACATTGACCGATCCGGTCACCACATAGGCTGCGCCCATGGCAAAAGCCGCCGCGACCGCCCTCGGTGTGCTGATCCCACCGGCCGCCCCCACGCGAACCCGGGGTGCCATCCGATCGCGAAGCTCCAGAATGCTGGGCAGGAGCGCTGAAAACGACTGCCGATCCGTATGCCCGCCGCTGTCGGCTTCTGCCGTCAGGTCGTCGACGACCGGATTTTGCGCCGCCCGCTCGGCCTCATCCTTTGTGATGGCCCCCTGCGCCAGAAGATCCTGCAGCAACGCCTGAGGGACGGGCTGCAAAAAGCGCCGCGCGACTTCGGGCCGCGAGATCTTGGCCATCAGGCGGAACTTTTGACCTTCGGGCGCAAAGCGCTTGGCCGAAAGGTAGGCGACCGCAGGCGTGATCTCGATGAAGGCGGCCAGCTCGACGGCCGGGACGCGATGCTTCAGGTAAAGATCGGCCAGCGCCCGTTCAAACGAGAGATCGTGCGGCGAATGCATGAAGTTCGAGGCGAAAACCCGGCCCTGCAACCGCGACTCGATGGTCGAAAGCGCGCGATCGACGCGATCCAGGCTGAGCCCGCCGGCCCCAAAACTCGCAAGGAGCCCCGCCTCCGCCGCAGCGCAGACCAGCTTTTCGCTCGCGATGCCCTTGGCCATGGCGCCGGTCATGTAAGGGAACCGGCATCTGTAACTCTCGCAGAAGCCGCGATCCCCCATCCATTCGGGATAGAGCGGCGGCAGGATCGCGAGACAACAATATGGGCTCTCCGCCGTCTTTTGGGCCGAAAGCTGACCCTCAAATCCGACGCCAACGTTGCCTTGATCGTCGCGCAGAACGAATGCCGTCTCGCGGAATCGACTTACGGCTTTGATGAGATCGCGTGGTGAAAAAGCGGGCGAATCGCCCAAAGGCTGCCAAAAACCGAGCATGACTGCATCGCCTTTTCTTAGAGAGCGCGGAAGCTTTGGATGGTGCGTTCGAGGCCTTCCTCAGGCGTGACGATGGGGGCATAACCGAGATCCCGCCTGGCCGCCTCGATGCTGTACCAGTGGGATTGAGAAAGCTCGCGGACCAAAAAGCGCGTGAGGGTGGGCTCAGAGGTTTTTCGAAGCAGCGCATGCAGCGCTTCGGTGCAGGCGCCGGCAAAATAAGCGAGCGCATAGGGTACGCTGCTCTTCACGGGGCCGAGCCCAAGCTCCGTCAGCAGATGGTCGATCCAGGGCCAGAGCATCACGGGTTCCGCATCGGTGATGAAATACGCCTTGCCTGCAATCGGACTCTGCGGCTCGAGCCGTTTGGCCGCCTGAAGATGCGCCACGGCTGCATTCGCCACGTAGGTGATGCTCACGCGGTTTTTCCCGTCGCCCACACGCTTGAGTCGGCCGTCCTTTTGGCGCGCGATGAGCCTCGGGATCAGATTGGGATCGCCCGGACCCCAAATCAGATGCGGCCTCAGCGCTACCGTGGCGAAGTTCTCGCTGTTTGCAGCCAGCACCGCGCGTTCTGCGAGCGACTTGGTCTCCGCGTAAGCGTCGTCATAGTGATCGAGATACTGGCAGGCGCTTTCGTCTGCGCCCTCACAGTTGCGGCTGAACACCACAGAGGGCGAGCTCGTGTACACAAAGCGCCGGATGCCCGCCTTTTTGGCTGCCTCGAGCAAACGCTCCGTACCGTGGGTGTTGATCCGCAAAAACTCGCTCTTCGCGCCGTGAATGCCGGTCTTCGAGGCGGCGTGATAGATGAGCTCCACGCCTTCGAGGGCCGGTTCGAGCGGATCCTCGCTGCCCAAATCGATGCGGAAGCCCTTCGCACCCATCTCCTCGAGATCGGGATACGCATTGCGCGCCAGATACGCGACCTCGTCGCCTTGCGCGATCAGTTGTTTGCAGAGTTCACGCCCTAAGAAACCGCCCCCACCTGTAACCAATACCTTCATTTTTGATGCCTCGCCCATTCGGCCAGCTGCTCACGGTCGATCTTGGCGTTATGCCGCACGTCGACCGGAAAACCTGGATGGAAAAGCAGCCGCTTGATCGCCTGCGTCGACTTGCAGCTTTGCCCCAATTGCAGAATTTCTGTCTTCAGCGCCTCGGTTTGCGCTTGCCCTGGCTTTAATTCGACCACCAACACGGGTTCACCTTCGACCCCTACGAGCGCTGTGCGCGCAACCGCAGGATGCTGATTGAAGATCGCTTCACAATTGACGGGAAACAACAGCGATCCATCCCTGAGTTGCACCCGATGCGCCTTTCGGCCACAGAACCAAAGGCGTCCTTTTTCATCGATGTAGCCTACGTCGCCGATGCGATGGAGCAGATCGACGTCACCAGCGACTCGGTTGGTGATGAGGCCGGGATCCACGGCGATTTTTGCGGCGGCCGTAAAGCCGGGTTCGCGGTCATAGGCGCGCGTCACCATCGGCCCACCCACGCAGATCTCCCCGATTTGCCCCTGAGGCATCTCGATCTCCGGTGACCAGCGCTCGATGGGCTCGTCCGAGATCTTCACGATGCGCACTTCGATCGAGGAAACCGGATATCCCACGCAGATGCCTTCGCCGTTTAAGGTGCGCTCAGCCGTTTCGCTTAAGATCTCGTGGCTGCCGAGCGTCGCCACCGGCAAGGACTCCGTCGCACCGTAGGGTGCATGGAACTCTGCCTGCGGATTTAAGATTTGGGCAAAGTCCCGATGCATCGATACGGGCACAGGCGCCCCTGAACTTAAGATGCGGTTCAGCCGCGGCAGCCTGATGTGATGCTCCAGACAGTAAGGGGCGACCCGCTTCCAGACCGCCGGGCTTCCAAACGCCGAAGTGCAGGCCTGCTCCTGAAGCGCCTGAACCACCTTCGCAGGATCCGCCGTCGCAAGCTTCGTCTGATCGATCTCCGGGATCACGACGGTCATCCCGATCGCCATGCTGAAGAGCCCGAACAACCCGAAGCAGGCGAGATCGATCTCTCCACCCTGGATGCCGTACATGTCGCGAATGAGGCCCGTCTGGGTATGGAGGATGCCGTGCGTGTAGAGGACGCCCTTCGCGGGGCCCGTGCTGCCCGACGTAAAGAGGATCGCGGCGAGATCGTCGCGTTTCACTTCGACGGGATGGAACGGTTCGTCGGATTCGACGCGCTCCTCGTACACATTCTTTGCAAACCACGAGCTGCCGGTCGCGAGTTTGATCTCGACGCTCTTTAACGCACTGCGCCCAAACCCCAAAGCCGTGAAGCGAAACACCATCGGTTCGGCGATCAGCACGCGCGGCGCGGCATGCTGCAGGCATTTTAAGAAGCGCTTTAAGCCCATCCCGGGATCGATCATGACGGGGATGGCCCCGATCTTAAAGATCGCGAAGACGAGCGGGATGTACTGCAGGCTCGGACGGATCAACAGGCTCGTGAGATCGCCGCGCCTAACCCCCATCTTTAATAATCCGCGCGCGTATGCGTCGGTGAGCCGGTTTAAAGCCTCAAAGGTGAGCTCGGTCCAGGCGATGTGACCCTCGGGATCGCGCCCTGCAGGGAATACGACGGCGCGCTGGTAAGGGCGCTCGGCGGCCTGGGCTTCCATTAATGCGGCGATGTTGAAGTTCTCGCTCACGTTCTCTCCATCCATTCGCCCATCGCAGAGATCAATGCGTCAGGGGCATCTTCGCAGACATAGTGACCGACCCCCTGAAGCGCGTGGACTTCGGCGTTCTGCAGGCGCTTTTCCCACTCCTTGCGGAATTGCGGAGTAAAACACCAGTCCTCTTCGCCCCAAACCACGAGCGCGGGTTTATCGGCCAATGCGCCGAATTGCTCATCGATCGCTTTCAGGGTGTCGTAACTCGGGTGGCCCGGCTTCATGGGGATATCCTGCACGAAGCGCAGGGTGGCGATGCGGTTGGCCCAGCTGTCGTAAGGCCAGAGCAACCCCTTGCGGACGGCTTCCGGTAACGGTTTCTGATGTGCCGTTCGGGCTGCGGCCCTTGCAAAAGCGTTCAACCCGCGCACCATCAGCGCGCCGAAGATCGGGATCCTTGCGGAGGCGATCGCCTTCGGCATGAGGGGTGAAAGAAATGCGGCGGTATTGGTGATCACGAACCTGCGCACACGGTCGGCCAGGCGCTCAGCAGCCCCCATCGCGATCGCACCGCCCCAGTCATGCACGACCAGCGTGATGTCGTGCAGATCGAGCGAAGTGATCAACGTCTCGATGTTGGTCACATGTTGCGCGAGGCGATACGCAAAATCCTGGGGTTTGTCCGAAAATCCGCATCCAATATGATCCGGTGCGATGACGCGATATCTTCCGGCAAACGCCCGAATGACCGCCCGCCAGTAAAAGGACCATGTGGGATTGCCGTGCAGGCAGAGGATCGGCGACGCCTCTTTGGGACCTTCGTCGATGTAATGCATCTGACCGCCTTCGACCGCGATAAAATGCCCCGCCCATGGGTACAACGCTGCAACTTCGCTTGGTAATGGCTTGTTCACCACAGGATCCCCTGTACGGCCACATTTAAACCCGAGCCGATGCCCATCAGAACCACCAGATTTCCTTCCTGCAACCGCTGTTGTTCGTTCAGCCAGGAGAGCGTGAGGGGCACACCCGCTGCGCCGACGTTCCCGATCCTGGGATACAGCCTCACCGCCTTCGATTCGGGCAGCTGCAACGCTTTGAGCACGGCGTCGTGATTGGCTTTGCCCACCTGGTGAAACGCAAATTCGGCCACCTGATCGGGATCGATCTGCAGTTCCGCCTGGGCTTTTTGCCATGTTTTCTGCGCCAGAGCGACGCCGCAGTTTAAAAGCGTCGGTGCGTCGGTGGTCATCCCCTCGTTGCTGCCCAAACAAAGACCTGCGTGAGCGGTATCGGCGCATGCGGTGGCGCCAAAGAGGCGATGCGGGCTCTGACTGATGCGCTCATCCGCCAAAAGGAGAGCGACGCTCGCGGATCCCAGAGTGAGGCTGGCCAGGTTGTCGCGGTAGTCTGCAAAGGTGACGCCCTCGGCGCTCAGTTTTCGCGTGGTCGCCTGGGTGACGGCACGGCTGCTTTCGCCTGCGACGATCAACACCGAGGTCATC
>JAEEGL014006395.1_pt1 | contig 19749 bp, 17 predicted proteins | sample 9134231 | NCBI WGS metagenome assembly JAEEGL01 (sample SAMN16246548, study PRJNA631951) | gut metagenome | biome: gut microbiome; feature: rumen; material: fiber-attached | host: Bos | place: Iran: Karaj | collected 2018-10 | reverse complement strand
TTGGAAAAGGCTAACCAAGAAATCGATCGTCAACAGCAGCTGCTGAATACCGCACGCCAATGCTGCAATAACCTGAAGAGTCTCAATGATAGTTTGTTAGCGAATGAGGAAGATATCCGAAAGAACCGTCAGGCGCTATCCGACGAGCAGGATAAAATCAAGGAGTTAGCGCCTATCGTCGTTGAGCGGAAGAACGAACTGGCAAGAGCTAAGGAGCTGTTAGAAAAGACCTCGCTGGCGCTCGGTGATGCCGCCGACACGCTGCGGGCGCAACTGCACATTGGCGACACCTGTCCCGTTTGTGGCCACACCATTGAACAACTGATGGATACTGCGCCTCTCCTTGCGGCCATCGAACCACAAAAGCAGAACGTAAAACAGGCAGAAGAGCGCCTCACCGATACTACCAGTCAGATGAAAGCCTCAGAACAGCTGGCAAAAAAATATCAGGAAACCATTCAAATCTTAGAGGGAAAGAAGGAGGAATTAAAAAAGAGACAGCAGACCGCGACCGATGATGTTTCTGCGGCTTGTAAGGTCATTCAAATCCCTATCAATCAAAATATTGAAAATTTACTAGAAACCATTGCTGAACAAGAAGAAGGCATCTTAAAGCAGAAAAAAGATCTCCTGGAGCGACAGAACAAGGTCAACGAGCAGTCAAAAGCCATTCTTGTCCAAAAGGAATTCATCAACAACCTGATACAGAAGGAGAAGAAGTCAGAACTGGATGTCGAGAAGAGCGCTCACAGTGTAAAGGAGTGCGAAAGCAACATCTGCGCCTACGAGGGGCGCATCCGCGACGAGCGGAAGGAAGCGGAAGCAGAATTGAAAGCCGCTGAGGAGCTGATAAGTTGGAAAGAATGGAGGAAGGAATGGGAGGAAGATCCTAAGATTTTCGCCCAAAAATTGAAAGAGGGTGCAGAGAACTTTGTTGAAAGGGAGAAAAATGCGGAAAAACTTTCTCAAGAAATTGAAACTCAACAATCTCATTTGCACGTCATTGAAGAAAATCGTAACAAAATTCTGGAGCAATGGGCTGACTGGGCAACGCCTACCGAAGAGCGGCTGTCGGGCACGGATGTTCCCGAACGATGGCGGCAGCTGGCGCAGAGTGCTGACCGTCTGCACATGATGATTACGCAATGCCACAACGACCTGGCCGCTAATGAAGAGAAGTTGAGACAATTCTTGCAGCTGCATCCCGAACTGAGCCGACAACGCATAGAAGAAATCAGCAAACAATCTATCAATCAAGATTATATCGAAGACCATCAGCAACAAGAAAAGGCTTTTGAGGCAGCCAAAAGCGCATTACAGCAAGCCGACAGAGTGCTGGCAGAGGTGCGCGAGGCTCCACATCCCGAATTAACCGACGGGGAAAACATCGAAATTCTGAAAGAGCAGGCGCAACAAGTAGAGTCAGAAGCCAACCAGCTGTTGGCTACACAGGGGGAGGCACAGGGGCGACTCAAGCTGAACGAGCAGAACAAGCAGATGGTATTGGGCAAGGAAAAACAACTTGAGAAACTGCAACATACGGCAAACCAATGGAAAAGACTCTCGGGGTTATTCGGCACCAACGATGGTGCTGCCTTCCGCAATGTGGCGCAGAGTTTTCTGTTACAGAACCTTGTGCGCAACGCCAACGAATACCTGAAAGAACTGACGCAGCGGTACCGGCTCGACTGCATCCCTGGCACGCTTACCCTGAGTTTGCGCGACCTGTACCAGGGCGAGACCGAGAGCCCGGTAGATACACTGAGCGGCGGCGAGAGTTTCTTGGTATCATTATCGCTGGCATTGGCTTTGTCGTCCATTAACCGTAAAGGGTTCAGCATCGACATCCTGTTCATCGACGAAGGCTTTGGCAACCTAAGCAGCAACGAGTTAGAGACTGTACTGAACATGTTAGCGCGGTTGCAGAAGTTGAACGGTAAGCGTGTCGGCATTATCAGCCATGTGGAAGCGGTAAAGGAGCATATTCCCGTACATGTGGAGGTGACGCGTATTGACCCGACACGCAGCAAAATCAATATTGTAGATTTATCGAGACAATGATATGGATATTTTACTGATAATCTTAGGTTTCATCTGCCTAATAGTAGGTTTAATAGGGTGCGTTGTACCCGTTCTTCCAGGGGTTCCCATTGCATATGCTGGATTTTGGTTCCTTCATTTTACCGACAGGGTACAATTCAGCTGGGGATTCCTATTGATATGGGGAATCATTACTGTTGTAGTACAAGTTATTGACACAGTGGTACCTGTATGGGGAACGAAACTGATGGGGGGATCTAAAGCAGGAGTATGGGGAAGTACAATTGGTTTGGTGATAGGACTTTTCTACGGAATTTGGGGAATCATACTGGGACCCTTTATTGGGGGAGTAATCGGTGAGTTGATTGCTCAAAGAAAGAAAGGGATCAAATCTTTCAAACTGGCTTTAAAGGCGGGGGCGGGGTCATTTATTGGCCTGATGACCGGCATTGTTTTGAAACTGATAACGGTGGGTGTTATGGGATTCTTTTTTGTGAAGGCGCTATTTTAATTTTTTACATAATAGTTTTTACGCAACAAAAAAATAGTGGAAAATCCCAAAAAATCACGTATTTTTGCACTCTGAATTTTAAAGAAACTTCATAACACGAATTTATGGCACAAGAAAAGATACCCGTCCGACTCTATTCTGAAATTGGTAGATTGAACGCAGTATTGCTGCACACTCCTGGCCCCGAGATAGAGGCCATGACTCCTGAGAATGCGAATGAGGCTTTGTACAGCGACATCCTCAACCACAATATTGTGACGGATGAGTACCGATATTTCCGTGGGGTTTTCGAAAAATGCACCCGCACTTTTCAGGTACGCGACTTGCTTGCAGAGATTCTTACGGAGCCGACGATTGCTGAGCCGTTGGTGAGAAAGAGTTGTGCCATTGATGGTTGTGATTTTTTGGTTGACGAACTGCTCAGTCATTCACCTGATCAGCTGGCTGACGAATTGATTGAGGGGTTCCGCTACCGCGATGGCATTGATCCTCAAAACTTTGCAGAAGGAAGATATTTGCTCAAGCCTCTCTACAACCTTTTCTTTACCCGTGATGCCGCCTCCTGTGTGCACGACCGCGCGCTGATTCATACGATGGCCTTCCATGTGCGCGAGCGGGAGTCGCTGATTTATCGCGCTATCTTCGAGAAATTCTTTCAAGCCGACACGTTCTGTGCGCAGGAAGCATGCTCCACCGCCCGTACCGAAGGCGGCGATGTACAGATTGTCCGCAATGACCTGCTCTGCGTAGGCAACGGCATCCGCACCAACCGCAAAGGCATTGACTACCTCATGCAAGCCCACTCCCATCTGGGAAAATTCAGCATCATCGCCCAGCAACTCCCCCACCACCCTGAGTCGTTCATCCATCTTGACATGGTGTTCACGTTCCTTGGTCCCCATACCTGTATGGCCTATGAGCCGCTGCTACGCAAAAGCGGCATCTTCAGCGGGATGACCACTACCCTCATTACGATTGACAACGGGAAAATCTCCTATCATGAGTACCCTGATATTCTTCAAGCGCTTCATTCACAGAGCGTTGATCTGGAGCCCGTAATCTGTGGCGGCAGCGATGAGTGGATGCAGCAGCGCGAGCAGTGGCATAGCGGTGCCAACTTCTTTGCGCTGGGTGAGGACCATATCATCGGTTATCGCCGCAACAGCCACACTATCGAAGCGCTCGACAAAGCCGGCTTCACTGTCCTGAAAGCTGAGGACGTTGTAGATCGCAATGTCAATCCCTTTGACTACCAGAAGTGTGTAGTCACCTTTGCCGCTTCTGAGCTCCCTCGTGGAGGTGGAGGAGCGCGATGCATGACCTGCCCCATCAACCGAGAAGAGACCTCTTACCTATAGCATTTCCGGCATTCTTTCAAAGAGCCTATACTTTGTTCTTACAGCATCCCTTCTGTGAGGAAACTATAGCAATTTGAGCCATGTATAATAATGTGGTCCAAGAGTTTGATGTCGAAAAGCTTGCTCGCATCCCTTATTCGAAGGGTGAGTTTGATGTCATCACTGCTGGGGTGCAAGTTCCCCGAAGGGTGGTTGTGACACAATATCAGCCTAGTAGCTCCCAAATCCAATGCTTTCCGTATGATCCTCTGAACATCCACAATCGTTCTGTCCAAACTTCCGGTCCCCATGCACTGAGTATGCAGGATACAAGACGCGACATTAAGGTAGATTGTCCAAAACTGCTCATGCCCCACATCAGCCAACCGACTTTGCATCAATTCAATGACATCCTCAACACTGCCAATTTTCATTTTTTCTTCTACTGATGCGGATCGTCGTCGCCGTCCGAGTTCGAAAGCAGCCTGAAGGGTGACCGCTTTCACCTTGCCGATCCCTTTGATGCGAGTGAGCTCCTCCACGCTCATCTCCGAGAGACGGTTCAAGCTGTTGCCGTTGGCGGCGAGGATGCGTTTGGCGAGGTCAACGGCCGACTCCTGTGAGGTTCCGGTGCGCAGGAGTATGGCGAGCACTTCGGCATCCCCAAGATGATCGGCACCTCTTGTGAGGTACTTTTCGCGCGGACGGTCTGAGACTGACCATTCCGGAATGGACAAATTAGTATGATAGATTCGAGGGCACATAGCACGATTTGTTCTAATGGTCTTTGATTAGATGATACAAGAATAGAACAAGAAATAAGAGTGTCGGAAGCTAATACGCTTTCTGCCTTTTTAGCACATAAGGAAGCAGAATCTGGTCGAATCCCTTGGTGATATCACAGGGCAGAAGATCGATCTGGTACTGTCCGCACTTCACTTTCAGCTCATTGAAGTAGTCGCCAATAGTGGCTTTGTAGTAGTCGCGGATTTGGTTAGCATGGATTTTCAGTTCGTCTCCCGATTCCATGTCGATGAACTTATAGAGGCGGTTTTCCAACGCGAAATCAAATTCCAACTTTTTGTGGTAGGTATGGAAGAGTATCACCTCATGTTTATTGTGTTTGAGGTGTTGCAGGGCGAGCAGTAGCTCTTCTGTGTCGGCACAGCTTTCCAGCATGTCGCTGAAAATGATGACCATCGAGCGGCGATGTATCTGTTCGGCGATACGGTGCAGGGTGTCGGTGACCATCGACTTACGCTTTACCTCGGTAGAGATGGGACGCAGCAGTTTTTCTAACTCACGGTAGATCATCTTCTGGTGCATATCACCGCCCCTCGACTGTGTGTGCAGCTCAAGGGTGTCAGAGAATACGCTCAAACCGACAGCATCGCGCTGGTTTTTCAGCATCTGCATGATGGCAGCAGCAGCATAGATGGAGAAAAATATTTTGTTGGGTGAAGCCAGTGTGTAACTTTTCTGGAGTGGAAAGTACATGGAGGAAGAGTTATCGATGATGAGATGACAGCGCAGGTTGGTCTCCTCTTCGTAACACTTCACAAAGAGCTTGTCAGTTTTAGCGTACAGCTTCCAGTCGATATGCTTGGTGGGCTCGCCTGCATTGTACTGTCGATGCTCCGCAAACTCCACAGAAAAACCATGCATCGGACTCTTGTGGATTCCTGTGATGAATCCCTCCACCACCTGTTTGGCCACGAACTCCAAATTGTCGTATTGCGTTACTTTCGATAAATCCAGCTTGTATTCCATATTCTCTCTGTCAAAGGTTTTGCAAAAAGCGTGCAAAGGTACAACTATTTTATGAATTGGTGTTCATCGGAGATGGCGGATGATTTCAAGGCGGGCTTCCGGTCTGATGTCAGTTTGACTTGGATTGTCGGGAAAGAGCTGACTGTCAGATAGAATAGCTGCATTCCCAGTCTCTTTGTCGACAAGCAACACTAAGGGGTAATGCCTCAATTCCATATTCTGACTGAATCGCTCCTCGTCCTTGGGAAGCACATACAGCGGAATGAAGGGAATGGTCAGCTGCTGCTGTATTTTTTGCAGCCGTTCCCTGCGGCACAGCTGGTCGGTACATTTCCGTTCGACGATATAGAGCGATCCTTCCGGCACTGTCAAATCGTTGAGACAAGTGAGAATCCCTTCTTCGCAGGCATGGCACTGCGGCGACTCGTTCACCACCACCACAGTTCGTCGATTCGGCAGACTATCCCAACTGAAAGGCTCTCCCTTTCCATTCACCAACGGCAACTCTTTGCAGGAGACCTGTGGCAACTCCCGTTTCAGCCTCAACACTCTGATTTTCATAATAGGCGGGTGGTCGGCAAAAAAACGTTGTTGGGCCTCCTCATAATCATCCTGAGTCCTTCTCACGTAGGTTTCATCGGAGGTCTTCACCACCTGCACAATACGTCGGTTGCCTGTTAGCATCAAGCTGAGGGCACGATGTGCATAGTAGAAAGGATATTCATCCCCCAAATAAAGATGTCCCTTCTCGTAGCCTGGACGTAATATGGCGCTCTGTTTCACTTGTCCTTGACTGTTAGTTTGCAACAGCAGAAATGGTGTAGTCAGCGTAGCTGTTGTGCTGTCGTATTGGTGATAAGAGATGAGGAAAGTACTGTCGTCCAACACGAACAATTCCAACGGGAAAGAGTAAGGAGTACTGGAATGGAAAATGTGCATGGCACGATCTCCACTATAGGGTATGGACGCTATCTTATTGATGTACGATTCGGGCATGTCAGTCCAGTTTGAAATTGGCAGTGGACTTTCTGCCAGGACCTGTCCTTGCAAGTCAAGAATTTTGAGTGCAGGTAGCGGAGTGGGGATGAGAAAAAGGTGGTCTTCACCCAGTTGGAGCAGTCTGTTAGGACGGAATTGTAGTAAGAAAGGCGCCGGTAGTGGGAGATCTGTCACAGGAACCAAACTTCTGTCCCTTACTTGCAACAGCTTGAAACCAACATCATTGACTTGCGTCACAGCCTTCATACCCTGACTGTCGTAGTAGCTGAAATCGGCATTCGACAGTTCATAATCATGCAGTAACCTTGCTGTGCCAGAATGTGACAACTCATACTCATATATATGTCCAGAAGTGGTGAGCAGCAGGCGTTGTCCACAAACCGTGATGGAATAGAGCCAGTAACGGTTCTGCCACTGTGGAGTTCCTTTGCGGCACGGTAGGATGAGTTTGTGGGTGGTGTTTGTCATGGCGGCGAGATCCCAGCATTCCACAACCACCTCCCGGCCGTTTTTTCGTTTACCCACCACCTCCGCATTGCATAAGTATAGAGCATCGCCATCCAAACACCCGATGAGTTTTCCGGACTGAGCCGTATAGGAACTCTCCGGAAGAATAATTTCACTTTCCAACTCAAAATAATCAGGGAAGTGTTCCTGAGCATTGGCGCGACAAGGGCAGAGAACCATACTGCAGAGTAGCATCAAAGAGTATAAACAGTACAATATCATCTTCATCACTTATAGCAAGAATTAAAAAGGGCATGTCCAATTCACACACAACGGGGGCATGCCCTATCATGTATTATGGGGAAAGTGTTTAGCGCGGAACAGTACGCAATAGATTGCTGTCGTCGATCTCAATAGTGATGGTCAGTTGACCACAAGAGAGATTACGGGAATCATACTGCCAGTTAGCCTTGATGAAGCAAAGGGTGGAGGATCGCCCGTCACCAATGGACACCTTCTTGCTAGCCGTACCAGCCCTACTGCCGGACTTGGCCGACTTCTCAGATTGGTCAATCAAACTGTTGATGGCATCGATGACTGCTGGATTGGAGAGGATGTCGCTACTTGAACCAGCGGCCCCGCAGGAACCAATATCGCGGGAAGCTCTGCACCAGCTGTAGCCACCCCCCTCACAATCCAAAGTCACCTGTGCGACACCGTCAACAATACCAACCAGGTTGGTAGTCACCCGCTCGTAACAATTGAAAAGGTTCTGCCAAGAGTCCCCCTCTTTATTTACCTGAATCACAACAACTTTCTTACCGAAAGAGGTAAACACTGCCAAACATAAACAAAGGATAATGATAATTCGTTTCATAATAGTTGATTTTTAGTTGATAAAGAGTTGATAGTTAACACTTACGCAGTTAACTGCATCATGCAGCATCAGCGTCAATCGCAGGATTGATGTTTCACACTTGTTTTGGCAGCTTTCATTTTAGGTTTTCAAGTTGAGCAGTTTTAGATTTGTAGATTTCCAAGGGTTGCCAACCCCTGTTTTTGTTTCTGACATCGCAAAGATACTATGGTGGGAAAATCATTTTCCACTGTTTTGAAAAATTCTTTTAAAATTATTTTATTGAACACTAATAAATTACAAATTCTGCCAAAAAATTTCATAGCAAATTGAGCCATTATTTCGGAGGAATTCTGTTAAAATTACCAACCGCATCATTCTCTCCCTTCCATTCTTTGACGATTTTTTCTTATTTTTGCCAACAAAATATGGCAGAATCTTTCTCCGCCCCAAAATATACTTATGTTCGTCTTTTACTGCACTGAAATTCAAGGAAATACCATCTGTCTGACCGGCGACGACGCCCGCCATTGTGCAAAGGTACTTCGGAAACGACCCGGTGACTCCATCATGCTGACCGACGGCTGTGGCACGCTGGCACAAGCTACCCTCACGCACGTGTCGCCTACCGACTGTATGGCGGAAGTGACTGAACGCAAACTTGTTCCGCCCCGTAGCATCTCCCTGCACCTCGCTGTCGCACCCACCAAGAATGCTGACCGCATGGAGTGGCTGGTGGAAAAGGCTGTGGAACTCGGCGTGGAACGCATCTCATTCATCATTTGCGACCACTCCGAACGGCGCAAAATCGACCTTGACCGGATGCGCCGCATCGCCATCGCCGCCCTCAAACAGTCGCAAACTGCCTGGCTGCCAGCACTTCAAGTGATATCTCTCTCCGACTTTGTGCATCAAGCCGACCTGCCTGTGCGCCGCTACATAGCCTGGTGCGACGACCAAAATACCGCCCAACTGGTGGACGAAACTTGGTGCGACGAGGCGGTTCTGCTGCTCATCGGTCCTGAAGGCGATTTCTCCACAGAAGAAATTATTCTTTGTAAATCTTTGAACTATAAAGAGATAAAACTAGGAAGCCGCCGTCTCCGTACGGAAACAGCGGCTCTCTATGGCTGCTTTACCATCGCAGCAAAGAATAACTAATTACATCATTTCCACACTGCGCTTCACAAACTCGCTGAGCTTTTCGCCCGTCAACAGGTTCTGCGACAACAAAGCCAAGTCGATGAGCTGGTGCGTCATTTTCTCCTTTGCGTTCTCATCCTGCTCGGCCAAAATCTTGGAGGCAATCGGATGGTTGCCATTCACCACAAGGTTATAGTGGTTGTAGTCCCCGTAAAAGCTTTGCTGACCAGAGAGTTTCTGCATGTCCTGGAAACGGCGCATGAACTCGTTCTGCGTGATCATAATCGGCAGCTCGGTTTCACTGAGGTTGGCAATATTAACCGTAAATTTCTCTTTGTCAGCACATTTCTCGAAAGTCTCTTTCAAGGCATTCTGCTCGTCTTCCGACAATTTGGCCGGCATCACCTCGTCTTTTTCAATCAGCTTCTCCATCACATCGGCATCCACGCGGGCAAAACGACATTTCTCGATTTTCGGCTCCAACAAATTGATAAAGTGCGTGTCGAGGAAGCCATCCATCAACAATACATCATAACCCTTCTCTTTGGCAGACTGTATGTAAACGTGCTGATTGTCAGTGTTATTGGCATACAAATAAACTACTACATCGTTCTTGTCTTTCTGCAAAGTCTCGATGTTGGTACGGTATTCGTCCATCGTGAAATATTTTCCATCCACATTTTTGAAAAGGATGAAATTCTTGGCTCTTTCGTAAAATTTCTCGTCCGTGATGCAGCCGTATTCGATGAAAACTTTGAGGTCGTCCCATTTTTTCTCATACTCTTCGCGGTTGTTCTTGAACATCTCTTCCAGCTTGTCGGCCACCTTTTTGGTGATGTGCGAGGAGATCTTCTTCACATTGGCATCCGACTGGAGATATGAACGCGACACGTTGAGCGGGATGTCGGGCGAGTCGATGACACCATGGAGCAGCATCATGAATTCAGGAATTACGCCCTCCAATTGGTCGGTGATAAATACCTGATTGCAATAGAGTTGCACCTTGTTTTTCTGGATTTCCAACTGGTTGCGCACCTTCGGGAAATAGAGGATACCCGTGAGGTTGAAAGGATAATCGACGTTGAGGTGGATCTGGAACAGCGGCTCCTCAAAGGTCATGGGATAGAGTTCGCGGTAAAAATCGAGGTACTCTTCGGGCTTGATGGTCGAGGGCGACTGTTTCCACAACGGATGCGTATTGTTGATGATGCGAGGCACTTTTACCTCCACCTCTTTCACCTCTTCACCCTCCTTCGGCTCAACGCCTTCGGGCTTCTCCCATCTGGTCTCTTCACCGCATTGAATCGGGATGGGAAGGAAGCGGCAATATTTGCGAAGCAAAGCCACAATCTTCTGCTCATCAGCAAATTCCATTCCATCTTCGGCCAGGTGAAGAATGATGTCGGTACCACGTTCTTCCTTATCACACTCTTCCATCTCATAATCGGGCGAACCATTGCAACTCCACTTTACAGCCTTTGCATCAGTCTGATACGAGCGGGTGATGATATCAACTTTCTCCGAAACCATGAAAGCCGAGTAAAATCCGAGTCCGAAATGACCGATGATGTTACCCTCTTCCATTTTGAATTTCTCCAAAAATTCCTCCGCACCCGAAAAGGCAATCTGGTTGATATATTTGTCCACCTCTTCGGCAGTCATGCCGATACCATGGTCGCTCACAGTAATGGTATGGGCATCTTTGTCCACCTTGACATGGATGGTCAAATCACCCAATTCCCCATCAAATTTTCCCATGGTAGAGAGGGTTTTCAACTTCTGGGTGGCATCTACTGCGTTGGAAATCAGCTCTCTGATAAAAATGTCATGTTCTGAATATAAGAACTTTTTAATCACCGGAAAAATATTCTCGGTCTGTACGTTAATCTGTCCTTTGCTCATTTTAGTAATTATTTTATTTAACTAATAATCAATTATTTATAAATAAATTAGGTGTAAAAATGAAACTTTTCGCACACACGCTATCGTTTATGCAAAACTTGTGCCAAAACCCAAACGTGACAAATTGTCAGTTTAGATTTCTGAAGGTTCTGAACCAAAAAGAAAGAAGGTGTTGAAGAAAAGGAACAGATTGATGCCCGTGGTGGTCTCTATGGTGTCTTCCACAAACATGGAGAGGATGAGGCAGCACCAAAAAATGACGTACAACAGCGTGATTTTGGGTTTGCAGAGGAAAAACGGGCTGGCGATTACGAAGAGAAAGGCCAGCAGCAAGGGAATTCCGCCCATCAGCAGGTAGGTCAGGAACTGACTATGCGCGCCCATATTGTCTTTAAGGGGCGACTTCTGCTGGTGCAGTTCGTTATTGATGGCTTTTTTGTTGCACCCCATACCATAGCCTCGCAACGGGTGGTGTTGTATGGCCTTCCAACTCATCTTCCACAGCTCGGTACGCTGGAGGATGGAGGAATTGCTGATGGTGCCGTTCAGATGGTAGAGCGAAAAGGTGAAATAGCTAGGATACAACATTTTCTTCAGGCCTAACGGTTGCAGATAGGCCTTATTGGCAATCCCTTCTTCAATATGCTTCACATCCTCTTCGTCCAATTTCGACATGCCTTCTGCGTCTTTGGTTTCGCCAATGGAATTAAGGTATCGGATGAGCGTTTTCTGCACGCTGTCGTAAGGCACTTCGCTCCGTTTGCCCCACTCTTCTTTCAATTCAGTCTCACAAAGATACAATCCTATTTTATTACCGTTTTCGATAATCTGTCCATCAGGAAGAGAAGATGGCAGATGGGTATATGGCGTGCCTTTGGCAGTGCAAGCGGGAAGGTTTTTCTCCGCGCTTTCGTCATAATAATAATATTGGTAGGTGACGATGCTGAAAGCGGCGGCTAACACGATGCACACGATGCCGCTCACGGAGAGAGTGACGGTACGGATAGCTGATTTTTCACCTTTCAACAAATAGTAAATAAAGATGATCAGAAAGGCCACCACGAGGAGGATGATACCTGTGGAAACCTGCACCGCAAAGAGGTAGGCGAAGAGCCACACGGCCATCAGCAGGCAGCCGATTTGTACAGGCAGGGTATAGGTGTTTGTCTTGATGATGTAATGAAGGCAGAACAATATCGACAGGACCGCGCAGATGCTGAAACGGATGTGTGAGATGAAGAGTCCGCCACAGCGGATGTCGCTCACGCCCTTGACATGCATGATGATAATGCTGACTGCCGCCGCGATGGAGGTGGTGATGGCGAAGGCTAGCAGGATAAACCGTTGCCAGCGAATTTTGGGCAGTTCGGTAGTGGCGATAACGGCCGGCAGATAGAAAAACGGCAACTTTGTCAGCCAGTCGCGGAATCCGGCCGCCGGGTCGTCGCTACCCACAAAGGTATAGGCGAAGCAGAAGAAAAAGAGGAGGAACACCACCGCCCCACGGTTCTGTTGCAGCCGTTCCCATTTCCGCTTCCAGTCCCACTCCAACAGCCAGTTGCCAAACAACACACCACCTAAAATGTTAGGCAACGCCACCGATATCGGGATGGATATCGCTAACAGGATGAGTGTGATGGTGTAGATGTAGCGGTGTGCCTTGCCGAGCATTATCAACTATTTGATTTTCAATATAGAATTATAACGATCCCGATCATGCAGAATCTCCTTGGCCATTTTGATGTCGGGGTCAATGGAGAGTTGGTTGATGATGCGCCCTTTCTGATAGTAGTAACGCACAGCAATTTCTGAAGCCAGATAGTCACAAATCTCCTTCTTGTGAGTTTGCAGATCGGCTGTCTTTTCGCGCTTCAACTGTTCCTCCAACTGCCGGTACAAGGGCTCTATCTTCTCGAAATAGTTGTCGTATTCGGCTGCCTCCTTGAGCTCTTTCATCACCTCCTCAGTCTCGGTAGTGTAAGCGTAGTCCTTGTTTTCAACAAATTTCACGAAATCATTGAACACATCATCGTCCACTGTGAACTGGTCAGCCGAAGGGATCATGGTATGGTCGGCGTGGTACTGGTTGGCGAAGTCGAAGATATGGTTGTTGAAGATGAGGGAGGTGAGCACGCTGCTGATATAATCCACAGGAGTGGCCACATCGGGTTCGATTCCTCCCTTGTCATATACCGTACGACCGTTTTGCGTCTTGAAGGCCACCGCGAGCGAGTCGGGGATGACCTGCGACTTGGTGGAGTCTTTGCTGAAGTACTCGATTTTCTGCACGCAGCGGCCGCTGGGGATGTAATATTTCGAGACAGTGAGCTTCATGGAACTGTTGAAACTCAGCGGTACAATGTTCTGTACCAGACCTTTGCCATAACTCTTCTTGCCCACAATTACGCCTCGGTCGAGATCCTGGAAGGCGCCCGCCACGATTTCGGAAGCGGAAGCACTATGCTCGTTCACCAGCACCACCACGGGGATGTCCTTGTCGAGGGCATGGGCGGGGGTGCGGAAAATGTGGTTCTGCTCCTCGATTTTTCCTTTAGTATAGACGATGACGTTGCCTTGTTCCACAAAGATGTTCATGATGTTGACCGCCTCCTGCAACAAGCCGCCGCCATTGTTACGGAGGTCAAGGATGAGGGCGGTCATGCCCTGTGTCTTAAGATCTTGGAACGCCTCGCGCACTTCTTTGCCTGCCTTCTCGGTGAACTGGTCAAGTTTGATGTAGCCGACAGTGTTGTCGAGCATGCCGTAGTAAGGGATGTTGGGCAGGGTAATCTCCTCACGGGTGATGTTGAAGCTGAGGGTTTTGTTCTTGCTGGGACGGAACACCTCGAGGGTGACGGTCGTGCCGGGCTGCCCACGCATGGCCGAACTGATATCAGTGGAGTTTTTGCCGGCCGTCGATTTGCCGTCCACCTTTTTGATGATGTCACCAGCGAGCAATCCACTCTTCTGCGCAGGACAATCCTCATAAATTTCCGAGATGGCCACCTGTTCTTTGCCGTACTGCTGGATAAGCGCCCCGATGCCGCCGTACTGCCCGGAGGTGATCATCTTCACATCTTCAATCTCATTTTCAGTATAATAAACCGTGTAGGGATCCAGGCTTTCAAGCATGGCATCAATAGCGGTCTGCGTCAGCTCGCCAGGAGAAATCTCGTCAGCGTATTTGGCGTTGAGTTCGCGTAGAATGGAGATGAAGATGTCAACATTCTTGGCAATCTCGAAGTCGTTCTGCGCGCGGGCGGGTAAAATCATCGTGCCGCACAAGATAACAACTGCTATTAAGGATTTTATATGTTTCATGAATAAAATTTTCAATTTTCAGTTTTCAATTTTCAGTTTTCAATTACGGTACAGGATCATAACCACTCCCGCCCCAAGGATTGCATGAGAGCACGCGCTTGAACGTGAGCCACGAACCTTTGAAGGGACCGTGTTTGCGCAAGGCTTCGATGCCGTAATTGGAGCAGGTGGGGGTGTATCGGCATGACCGTCCGATGAGCGGTGACAAAGTCCATTGGTATATCTTGATGAAGAATATCAAGATGTTAGCAAGAACTTTCTTAAAAAGTGCGTATGCTTTCTTCACAGGCCTTCCGATTGGTTTGCTTTTGTTAAACGATGTAGGATTTCGATTATTTTGTCCTCAATAATATTATAGGTAGAAATTTCTTTTGAAGTATAGGTGAAGAGAAGTTGGGCGCGCACTCCCCGGCATTGCAAAGCGGGATCAAGAATATCGCGATGATGCAACCGATAGGCTTCACGCACGAGACGTTTCACGCGGTTGCGGTCCACTGCATGCTTGAGAAATCTTTTGGGGACACTGATAACCAGTTGGTTTTCATTATTTTCTTCTGTTAATGGAAGAAAAATATAATGACATTTGAGAGGCGGACAGAAAATACGCTGGCGGTTGCGGAGCAGCTCTGCAATCTGAGTTTCCGAACAGAGGCGCTCCCGCTTGGTGAAGGTGAGTGACGCGGCTTTAGCGTTTTCTGGTGGCATGTTCTTTCAAGAAAGCGTCCATAGCGGAGGTGATGGACTGATGCTCCTTGGTAGGAGCCTGCACATGTAGGGTGAAACCGGCATTGGTGACAGCAGCACAAGCGGCAGCTCCGAGAGCACCCATGGCCACCTCGCCCTGCTCGAAATCGGGATAGTTCTCCTTCAGCGAGGCGATTCCCGAAGGACTGAAGAAGATGATCATGTCGTACTTATGAATGTCCACCGACGACTTCAGGTCAGCAGGAACAGTTTTGAAAATCACAGCCTGCGAGTATTCAATGTTGTGGTCGCGGAAAAAATCAGCATACTGGGTCGCCATCGAGTCTGCACCACAGGGAATCAAATACTTGTATTCAGGGTTCTTCAAGAAAAGATCAAACAAACCTTTCGGATTGTTATTCTTGTTGAAGAAAATTTTACGTTTGCGAAACTGGATGTATTTCTGAAGGTAAAAGGCCACCTGGTCGGTGGTGCAGAAATATTTCATCTCCTCAGGAAGCTCACAACGTAATTCTTTCACCAAACTGAAGAAGTAGTCAACCGTAGTTTTGCTGGAAAACACGACAGCAGTATGGTCAAGAATATTGATATGCGCCTCTCTGAATTCTCGTGAAGGAATACCTTCGATACGAAAGAATTTAAAGAAATCAATATTGATGCTGTATTTCTTTGTCAAGTCAGCATAGGGAGACTTGTCGAATTCGGCTGGGGCATTTTGGGAGATGAGGATGTTTTTTACTTTCATAAAACCGCAAAATTGATATTTCAATATTGTGATGTAAATCCTTGATTATCTGAAAGAAACCATCAATTTGACGATGACTATACAGGGTAGAATTTCAATCGTGCAAAAGTACAAAAAAAATTCGAAGTAATTGAAATGCGACGATTTTAATTTGAGTGTCCTGAACCAAGCGAAAAGGTAGCAGACAACAAAAAGGACCGCATAGAGCAACAGCCATGAATATTGCGAAGTGTAGGCCGCGGCAATGGCAAGGGGAAGAAGCACCAACGAACAACAGGTAGTGCAGAAGAAACGGTTTTGCTCGTGAGTAGCACGGTCATCGGGACAATCAAAAATAAAGGAAAGGAGATATAGATTGGCACTTTTAAGAAAATATAGAACAGCCCCAAGAGCTGTACAAGTAAGAAAAAGTAAAAATGGAGCAAAATGGGCACTCACAGCCGGCAAGAAGGTACTGATCACCAAATATAAAGTCACTCCCCCAACAAGAAAGTCATAAAGAAACAGGAAAGCATATATCCACTCCGACAGAGGTCGGCTCTCGCGCAACAACTGGTTACGGCTGCGCGGTGAAAAAAGAGCCCGTACTATGTAAGTAAACTTACGCCGGCTGTTCACTATCACCAATGTTAATAGCAACAAAAGAAAGCAGAAAACCCATGTCACCCAATCCGCAACATGCCCCGCAGCCACCACAGACACAGGCTCAAGGACAGGAATAGAATCGTAAGACATTGGTATTGAATCCATTGTAAAAATATTACATCTCATTTTTCAACCTGCAAAATTACAAGAAAAAATTTTCATTATGGATGAGTTAGGTTTGAAAATTTCATGTATTTTTGCAAACTCAAAAATCACCGATGCCCAGGTGGCGGAATTGGTAGACGCGTCGGTCTCAAAAACCGATGAGGTAACACTCGTGCCGGTTCGATCCCGGCCCCGGGTACAACACAAAGCCCTTAACATTTTTTGATGTTAAGGGCTTTCGCTTTAGTGTAAAATATTATGCTCTAGATAATTATCCCCCACATTGAGCGACTATTCAGCCTCATATTTTTTTCTCCCGCCAATTCCCCTTCTTTAAATATCCCCACGACACCACTCCCATCAGGATGGCGTAGAGGATTTCCGCCACCCAAATCACCTCGACGGGCATCGGGAATACTTTGGTAACTAACAGGATGTAACCGATATACGCCACCAGTATGGCCGATTCGAGGAGGAAGGCCACCATCGTCTTGCCCGTGCCCGACACCGCCTCAAAGAGGATGCAGGCCCCGCTCATCAGCAGGGCACTCACGCACACCACCCGCAACGACGGCACCGAGGCCGCCGCCAACGCCGCATCATCGGTGTAGATGGTGGCTATCGCGTCGGGAATGACGGCACATACCGCCACCAGCACCACCAAGAAACAGAGACAGATGATCAGAATCCGGCGGAGCAGATGTCCCACCGCATCGGCATGTCCCTCGCCGATAATCCGGCTGGTGAGCGTGTTTGCGGCAGCAGAGAAGGCGAACACTGGCACCAATATAATCATGTAGGCACTGCGCACGATGCCCGACACCGCCACGGCCAGCTCGCCCGTGCTCTCAATCATCACGAAAAACACAAACCACGCCCCGAAGGATACCAGCCGCTGGCCCATCGTCGGCAGCGACAGTCCCACGATGGACTTGACCAACGGCAGCCGCACCTTTTTGATGGGAAAGATGCCGTATTTTCTGGTGGGAAGACGGAACAGCGTGTAGAAGATAAAGAAGATGAACGCCGAGATTTCGGCCAGCACAGAGGCAATTGCCGCGCCCGAAACACCCAACTCCGGCATCCCGCAATGCCCGAAAATGAAACCATAGTCGAAAAAGATGTTCACCACCGCCATCAGTAACGTGGTGTAAATGATGATTTTCGTGTCGGAAAGTCCCACATACAGCGAGCGGAACAGGAAGTTGAAGCAGACGAAGATGATGCCGTAGTGACGGTACTGCATGAACTCTTCCGACACTTTCAGGATGTCGGGCGACGAGATGATACCCTTCAGGAAAATGTCGGTGCCATAGTGCAGCAGCAGGAACAGCATCGCCGACAGTGCCGCCACCACCAACAGGCCGTGTTTGAACACCGCGCCCACCTCCGGCAGGTTGTTCTCGCCAAACCGCCGCGCCACAATAATCTGGATGCCCGTCGCGAAGCCCCACGCCAGCGTCGAAAAGACGTAGTAGTAGAGCCCGGCCATCATCGCGGCGCCCAGCTCCACCTGCCCGAGATGCCCGAGAAACGCCGTATCCACAAACGTGATGATCGTCTGCGCCAAATTCCCCGCCATAATCGGCAAGGCAAGGGCGATGATGCTGCGGGTGGTGTAATTCGACGGGAGCAAGGTAGTTATAGGGTTGTAGAATTAAAAATTAAAAATTAAAAATTGAGAGTTAAAAGTTAAAAGTGAAGGAGTTAATGAACTAAGAAGTTAAGGAGTTAAGGGTTTTTATGTTGTAGAGCCGTCATAGTATGGCGGCTGATCGATTGTTTCACCATCGTTGCAGTCTGCGCCTTTCAATTTCCTGCATTTCATCAGGATCGATGGTACGGATAGCCACCAAGTCAGTTTGTCCGTAGCAACAACACACACACATCCATAGGAAAAGCACCATTATCTCTATACGCTTAAGCACAGCCATTTCATTCATCTTTTCATCCCATACTCATATACTCATATACTCACATACTCACATACTCACATCATCTCTTCATCTCTTCATCTCTTCATCTTTTCATCAAATTCACCGTTAGCTTACGTTCCCGATATTCTCCTGAATCATCTCCTTCAGGTACTGGATAACCTCAGGTTCCTGGATGGAGATGCCGTCGAGGGCTTCGTTCACCTCGTCGGTGTCGAACACGTAGTCGGTTTGGTCGGAATGGTAGTGGAAGATGAAGCGGATGTCGGGGTAGGCGGAGGCGGTGAGGACGACGGTGCCGGCGAGGTCGCCCATCGGCGGACGGTCGAGGTGCGTGAGGCCGAAGACGGCGGTTACGGTGGTGCCTTTGCCCTTCTCCGACTGGATGTCGAGGCTTCCGCCGGTCTGCTCGGTATTCTGTTTCAGCAGCGGCAGTCCGAGCCCCACCTTGCGGGTGGTGCGGGTGGTGAAAAACGGGTTGATAACCTTCTGGACAGTTTCGGCATCCATTCCGCAGCCGTTGTCGATGAAGCGGATGGTGAGGGTGTCGGCAGCAGGATTCTCGATCACCTCCAATGTCACCTCGGTGGCACCGGCGCGGGTGGAGTTCTGCAAAATGTCCATTATGTGCATGGAAAGATCTTTCATGGATGGTGATTTTTTTATGATATGGTTAGGGGCGAATTATTATTCGCCCTTACATTTCCAGCAGTACTCTCCTCCCTTCCTCTTGGTGCAGTGCTTTCCGGATTTCGTCGAAGCTGCGGGTTTCCATCTCGAACCAGCAAGGGGCGGTGGCGATCACGTCAGGTTGGTGGGCGTCGGAGGCGCGGGTGAAGGTTTTGTCTTTGAGGTAGGGATGTTGCTGCAGGATTTTGTCCTTGTCGCCATGTTTCGACAGCTCCACCGCGTCGTAGGGCAGGTCGAACGGGATGAAGCCGAGTTGCGAGATGACGCTGTTTTTCGTCTTGTCGATGTGGGCGGGGATGAAGATGCCGTTGAGTTCTTTCACCTTGGCGGCGATGCCTTCGATGGGCACGTCGAGACCGGAGGTGAGCAGCTTGGGCTCCTCATACACAATCTCGAAATCCTCGTTGATCTGTACCTGGTCGCCGAAAACATCCGGCACGTTGGGGATGTCGGGCAGGTGCTCGTCCAGAAATTGTTGGAAGAGGGCGAGGTTTTCGTGGTTCTCGAAGAAGGCGAGGCAGTGCGCCTCATCCGTGGTCGTAATCGTGGCGCCGCACAGCACGAAGATGTTGCGGTTGTGCGAGTAGTGCTCGGCCAGC
>JAEEGL011615332.1_pt1 | contig 19749 bp, 16 predicted proteins | sample 9134231 | NCBI WGS metagenome assembly JAEEGL01 (sample SAMN16246548, study PRJNA631951) | gut metagenome | biome: gut microbiome; feature: rumen; material: fiber-attached | host: Bos | place: Iran: Karaj | collected 2018-10 | reverse complement strand
TCAGATGAACTTCCTTGATGCAGAAGTAGAAGTAAGCGGCGACAAGGCTTGCCTCAAGATCGCAGGACAGTCAATCGAGCTTCCACCTGCAAAGGCTAAGAAGGTTATCGATGGTGGCTACGCTGGAAAGACCGTTACATTCGGTATCCGTCCTGAGGACGTTGATGATTCTGAGATGGTTGTTAACACATCCAAGGCTGTATTCGAGTCAACAATCAACGTATACGAGCTTCTCGGTGCAGAAGTTTACCTGTACTTCGATCTGGCTGAGTTCCCTATCACAGCAAGAGTTGATTCTCGTACAACAGCAAGACCTGGTGACAAGGTTAAGTTCGCATTCGATGTTGAGAAGATGCACGTATTCGACAAAGAGACAGAGCAGACAATCACCAACTAATATTGAATTATCTAAGGGCTACGCTATATGCGTAGCCCTTTTGTGGTTGCGGAATTATATAGGGTTATCAGTTTTAACCTTGACACATTTTTATGATAAAATATAAGTAACTATGTAATGTACGAGACTTCCGATAGTGTAAAGCAAGTTATGAAAACTGTAGACCGTCCTAAGGGGGAAAAATAAATGATTTCTGCTCAGACAATCAGAACAAGCATTGAGGAACTTGGAGCCATCACCAAAGTTGAGCTTTGTGTAATGGATCTTACGGGAGATGTTATGGCATCCACTTCAGACAAGGAATTCCTTGATATCTCCATAATAACCAGCTTTGCCAATTCCCCGGTGGATTCACAGGTGATAGGTGATGTGCATCTGTTCAAGGTTCTTGATGACGGAGATCCGGCCTATGTCCTTCTTGCCAAGGGGGATTCGGAGCACGCCTACATGGTGGGCAAGATCGGTGTCAGCCAGCTTCAGAGTCTGATCCTGGCCTACAAGGAGAGGTTTGACAGGAATAACTTTTTCCAGAATCTGCTTCTGGACAACCTCCTGCTCATAGATGTGTACAACAGGGCAAGGAAGCTCAAGATCGAGGTCAATGCCCCCAGAGTCATCATACTGGTAGAGACGGGATCCATCGGAGACAACAGTGCCCAGGAGCTCCTTGGAAGCATGTATGGCAGTCACTCGGGAGACTTTGTTACTGCAGTGGATGAGAACAGTGTCATTCTGATCAAGAACCTCTCTAAGGGACAGTCCTATGCTGAGGTTGACAAGATTGCCACCACCATCGTGGACATGATGAATACAGAGGCTATGCTGAATGTGCGGGTATCCTACGGTGCTATTGCCTACGAGCTCAAGGACCTGAGTAAGTCCTTTAAGGAGGCCAAGATGGCTCTTGAGGTGGGCAAGATCTTCTATGCGGAGAAGAGGGTAAACGCCTACAACACTCTGGGAATAGGACGACTTATCTATCAGCTTCCCGAGAGCCTGTGCAGACTCTTTATCGATGAGATATTTGGTGGCAAAGAGGTTCCGGACGACCTGGATGAGGAGACCCTCAATACCATCAATAAGTTCTTTGAGAACAACCTCAATGTATCCGAGACCTCCAGACAGTTGTTTGTCCACAGGAATACTCTTGTATATAGAATTGAAAAACTGGAAAAAAGCTGCGGGCTGGATGTGAGGAAATTCGATGATGCCCTGACCTTTAAGATCGCCATGATGGTGATAAGTTATATGAAATACCTTGAGAAAAGTAAATAATATAGCGATGCTCTAAAGGATGCACGCAGTAGCCCGGTAAGAACAGGCGACCTTACAACACATGGAAGGTTCTTCTTAGTGCTGCTTCGTTCCCGACCTGACACGGTTCGTAGATTTCCATTGCATAAGACCCACTCCTACACAAAGGGACAGCTACGTACACCCTTTACAAAACCGCTATATTACTATACTTATTTTTGACGCCGTTGTCAAACAGCAATTGCAAATCCGTCAATATTTGCCGGATTGCAAATCTTTGGCACAGCCATCTGCATCCGCAAATTGTTACATGGAGAGCTTCACCCTGCTGCGGCAGTGCCAATAAGGTCGGCCAGCGTGAAGCTGTTGATGTACTTGTCTACGACTCTGTCCAGCCCCTGCCAGAAAGCTGCAGTGGAACATTCATTGGCAAGGGGGCAGTCTGATCCCCCGGTCTCTGCCGAGCAGACGACCGATGCCAGGGCAAGAGAGCCCTCCATTGTTCTTAAGATATCCCCAACATTGTATTCAGAAGGAGCCTTTGCAAGGCGGTGTCCGCCGTTGCTGCCTCTCATGCTGTCCAGATATCCGGCCTTTCCAAGGGTGGAAACGATCTGTTCCGTGTATTTAAGTGTGATATTCTGTCTGGCGGAAATATCCTTGAGGGAGATGTATTCTCCGTTATTGTGGAGAGCAAGATCCACCATTATCCTCAGGGCATAGCGGCCTTTTGTAGATATCTTCATTGTGTACCTCAATTAAAATAATTATAATAGAAATGAGCTGTAAAAACATAATAGCAAAATCGGGTTTGAATTACTACCATAATGGTATGAATTATGAAAAAAGAAATGCTCTCTGATGAAGAGAAAAGAGATATTAAATATATGAGGGCAGCCCTGGCCCAGGCCAGAAAGGCCTACAAGCTTGGAGAAGTTCCCATAGGCTGCGTAATTGTATACGAGGATAAGATAATAGGAAGAGGGTACAACAGGCGCAACACCGACAAGACTCCGCTGGCCCATGCTGAGATCACAGCCATCAGAAAGGCCGGCAGGTTCATGAAGGACTGGAGGCTGGAGGGCTGCACGCTGTATGTTACCTTAGAACCTTGCCAGATGTGCTCCGGGGCCATAGTCCAGGCCAGGATACCGGAGGTTGTCATGGCGGCGGAGAACCCAAAGGCTGGGTGCGCGGGCTCGGTGATGGATATTCTCAATAACAGCGATTTCAATCACCAGGTCAATGTCAGAAAGGGTGTACTTAAGGAGGAGTGCAGCAAACTTCTCAAAGATTTTTTTGTGGAACTCAGGGCAAGGAACAAGGCTGAAAAGGAAAAGAAAGGTAAAACGGAGTGAAGAAAAAAGTTCTTTCCACGTTGTGCTCTATATTGATGCTGGCCTTTACGGTATCCTGCAGTATGATAGGAGAGTCAGATCTTGGGGCTCCTGTCAATGGCCAGAGGACGGATACTTCAGGTGAAACTGTCACCATCACGTATCTGACGATAGGTGACAAGCCTTTGAACGGAGAGACAGAGCTGGCCATCCAGAAGCTCAACAAAATCCTTCAGAAGAGAGTCAATGCCAGGCTGGACATCTACTACATAGGCTGGACTGACTACCTTGACAACTATAACAGGGCAGTCAGCGACAAGGATCTGGGCATTGACCTTATAGGAACAGGAGCAGACTGGCTTGATGCCTGGCCCAATGTCATAAATGGCAATTTCCTGCCGCTGTCGGAGGAAATGCTCAAGCAGTACTGCGGAATCACCTATACCAATGTCTCCAAAGCCCAGTGGCGCAGCTGCTCCTATGAAGGAGACATCTATCTCATTCCTGAGAACGAGTATTCCCAATGGACCAATCACGGCTTTATCTACAGAGAGGATCTGGCAAGAGAGGCGGGATTGTATGAGGTTGGTTCCTGGGAAGACCTGGATAAGTATTTTGACGGCGTCATCCGGAATCACCCTGAGATGATACCCTGGGATGTTGACGGCACCGATCCTGTGCCTACTCTTGGTTATCTTATGAGTAAAAAGAGGTATGCCCCAATATATGAGCTGACTACCTACGGCCTCTGGGGGGAGGATCTGGACAATCCCGGCAGAATCATATCGCCCTATTATAAGGGCGAAGAATTTGTAGAGTATGCAAGGCTGATGAAATCCTGGAATGAAAAGGGCGTGTTCAGAACCGACGGTATGATGGTGGGAGATCCTGAAGAGGAGTTTTATTCGGGAGATACCTCGGTCTATCAGCAGCACACCCAGAATTACTTCAGCGTGGTAAAGCCAAGGATGCAGGTGGAAATGCCTGATTCCAATGTTGACTTCTTCTGGTTTGGCAAGGAGAGCGGCAATATCCTGAAGCTCTCAAATCTTCACGGAGCCATGGCTGTCTCCGCATACTCCAAAAATCCCGAGAGGGCCCTTATGGTTTACGACATCCTCAGAAATGATGAGGAGTGCTACAGGCTCATCAGATACGGGATCGAGGGCAGACAGTACGAGGTTACAGACCAGCGGACCATGGAGCAGCCCAGCGGCTACAATGAGGCTGAGGACAGTATCGTAACCAATTTCTGGTGGGGAAGGCGCGACGATTTCGAGCTTCCTAACACCTCCTATGCCTGGGACGACTATTACAATCTGGCAAACAGCTACGAACACGTGGCAACGCCCTACCCCTGGGAGGGAATTCCTTTTTCAACGCCTACCATCACCGGTGAGCTCAGGGCTATCATCCCCATCTGCGAGGAATACCTTCCGCAGATTGCGTCGGGAAGGTACCTTGGAACTCCGGAGGAAAAAGTTTCGGAGTTCAGGGCAAGGCTCATGAGCGCAGGCTTTGAGAGGATCACCGGCCAGCTTCAGAGAATATACGATTCACAGTAAAAAGTAAAAAAGATCATACCATCAGTATAGAATTTGTGCTAAAATATCGCAGATATATCAGAATAATATAAGGTTAGTTAGGAGGAGCAATATGGTAAGTACATTGGATAAAGGCTGCTATCTGGTTGACGGGACAACACTTGTCCCAGATGACAATGAGGCGGCAGCGCAGCTTTCTTCTCTCGGCATAAGTGAAGATGAGCGGGTTAAGGCAAAAGAAAATACGATAGCCTATGGGATACTGAAGCAGCACAACACTTCAGGCAATATGGACAAGCTCTGCATCAAGTTTGACAAGCTCACATCACATGACATAACCTATGTGGGCATAATTCAGACTGCCAGGGCATCAGGACTTGAGAAGTTCCCCATCCCCTACGTGCTTACCAACTGTCACAACTCACTTTGTGCCGTCGGCGGCACCATAAATGAAGATGACCACATGTTTGGACTCACCGCAGCCCAGAAGTACGGCGGAGTGTATGTACCGCCTCACCAGGCTGTTATCCACCAGTATGCAAGAGAGATGATGAGCCTGGGCGGTGGGATGATACTGGGTTCTGACTCCCACACCAGATACGGAGCACTTGGAACCATGGCCATAGGCGAGGGCGGACCTGAGCTGGTTAAGCAGCTTCTGGGCCAGACCTACGACGTTGACATGCCCGGTGTTGTTGCCATCTACCTGGAGGGAAGTCCCAAAAAGGGTGTGGGTCCTCAGGACGTGGCTCTTGCCATCATCGGCAAGGTATTTGGCAGCGGCTATGTCAAGAACAAGGTAATGGAGTTTGTGGGCCCCGGTGTTAAGAACCTCAGCGCTGATTTCAGGATCGGCATCGATGTAATGACAACTGAGACCACCTGTCTTTCCTCTATCTGGGAGACGGATGATACCATTAAGGAATACTACGAGATCCATCAAAGGCCTGAGGACTTTAAGGCTCTTAAGCCAGGCAAGGTGGCTTATTATGACGGACTTGTAAGGGTTGATCTGGATGCGCTTAACCCCATGATCGCAATGCCCTTCCATCCCAGCAATGTCTATGAGATTGCTGAGGTTAACCAAAATGCCGCAGATATCTTTGAGGAGGTCACAAAGAGAGCCAAGGTCAGCTTTGGCGACAAGATAGAGTACTCCCTCAGGGACAAGATCAGGGACGGCAAGGTAGTGGTGGACCAGGGAATAATTGCAGGCTGTGCAGGCGGCGGATTTGAGAATATCTGCGCTGCAGCTGACATCCTTAAGGGCAGATTTATAGGTAATGACAGATTCACACTCAGCGTATATCCCGCATCTACACCTATCTATATGGAGATTGTCAAGAACGGTGCTGCAGCCGCCATCATGGAGAGCGGAGCGATCTTAAAGACAGCCTTCTGCGGACCGTGCTTTGGCGCAGGAGATACTCCCGCCAACAACGCCTTCAGTATCAGACACTCCACCCGTAACTTCCCCAACAGGGAGGGCTCCAAGGTTCAGAACGGACAGGTGGCGTCCGTTGCGCTTATGGATGCACGCTCCATCGCAGCCACAGCGGCCAATAAGGGTGTTCTGACTCCCGCTACAGACTTTGACGGAGAGCTTAACAGATATCAGTATCACTTTGACAGTGCTATATACAAGAACAGGGTATTCGACTCCAAGGGAAAGGCAGATCCGGGTGTTGAGCTTCAGCTTGGCCCCAACATCAAGGACTGGCCCAAAATGTCAGCTCTTCCCGAGAACCTCCTTCTCAAGGTGGTTTCCGAGATCCATGACCCTGTTACCACAACAGATGAGCTGATTCCTTCGGGAGAAACCTCATCCTACAGATCCAATCCTCTTGGACTTGCTGAGTTTACTCTTTCCAGAAAGGATCCTGCATACGTAGGCCTTGCCAAGGAGGTAAGGGCAGCGCAGGATGCACTTGTAGAGGGAGGTGACCCCAAGGCTGCACTTCCTGAGCTGGGAGATATCCTTGATGCAGTGACCAAAGACTTTGCGGATGCAACTGACAGCATTGGCTACGGTTCTACCATATTTGCGGTTAAGCCCGGTGACGGCTCTGCCAGAGAGCAGGCTGCATCCTGCCAGAAGGTCCTTGGCGGATGGGCCAACATTGCCAATGAATATGCCACCAAGAGATACCGCTCCAACCTTATCAACTGGGGAATGCTTCCATTTATTATCCGGGAGGGCGAGCTGCCTTTTAAGAACAGGGATTATATCTTTATCCCCGGCATCAGGAAGGCTGTTCAGGACAAGGTATCGGATATCAGGGCCTATGCGGTGGACGGCTCTTCCCTCAGGGAATTCACATTAAAGCTGGGAGATCTGACGGATGATGAGAGGCAGATCATCCTTGACGGTTGCCTGATAAACTATAACCGCGTAAAATAATAGCTATGTTTTATGATTCTTTTTATGGCAAAAGAATAATCGGTTCGGCACTATGCCTGACCATTTTGGGAAGCGTCGCAGGTTGCGGCGCTTCTTCTGCTGAATTGCCTGCAGAGATAGCAGATTTTGGCGCTGCGCCCTCCGGCCTTTCTCCTGACTATGAAGAGCCTGTTCAGATCCCCGGGACTATGGTGGATCAGATTGGCTTTTCTGTGGGCTCAGAGAAGGCGGTGGTATTTAAAGGAGAGAACCCTCCGCAGAAGTTTGCCATTGTGGACAGTGACAGCGGTGAGACGGTGTATACCGGGCAGGCTCTTAAGCCCTCTTACAGCGAGGCCCTGTCGGAGTACTACTGCCAGGGGTATTTCAGCGACTTTGACAAAGTTGGAAGCTACTATATATATACCGACGAGCTTGGAGAGTCCTATAGCTTTACCATTAAAGAGGACAGCTTCAGGGAGCTCTTTGCCGAGGCCATGAGAAAATACTACATCAACAGGTGCGGTATAGCCCTTTCCGGGAGCCTTGCGGGGCAGGACACCCACAGTGCCTGCCACACCACTGTGGCACATCTTCAGGAGGATCCTTCGGTTTCACTGGATGTAACAGGGGGCTGGCACATGGATGCCTCAGCAGGAAGGGATGCAGCCCTTGGCAGCAGGATCGGGGAGATGCTTCTTTTGGCCTATGAGCTTAATCCTACAGCCTTTTCGGATGACACCGGGATTCCTGAGAGCGGCAACAATATTCCGGACATTCTGGATGAAGTTAAGTATGAAGCCGACTGGCTGCTCAAGATGCAGGATACCAGGACCGGCGGAGAGTACGGCAGTGCAGCCACGGATTCCGGCAGGGGTGATGTTTTTGCGGCCCCTGTATATGTGACACCGGTGTCCATGGACGCCACCATCTCTTTTGCTTCAATGATGGCAAGGCTAAGCTACTTCTATCAGAAGTACGACCCGGAGTTTGCCACCACGGCTCTTAAGGCTGCGGACAGGGCGTTTACCTGTTTTCTGAACAACAAAAAGCCTGAGGATGATACGGCGGCCTTTAAGGCGGCGGCACAGCTGTACAGGGCCACCGGAAGCGAGGTTTACAGAAAAGTACTGGACGGGTACTTTTCGCTCACCGGCTTTGACTCCATGTTTGAGACAGACAGGAATATCTTTTTAGGCTCGGTCACATATCTGACCACCAGCCGGCAGGTGGATGTGGCCAGGTGCACGGCCCTGATGAAGCTTCTGATGAAGACCTCGGAGAACATTGCTCAAAGGGCTTCGGGATCTCCTTTTCTGGTTTCGGATGAGACACTGAATGGCGGAGTTGGAGAGCTTCTCTCAGATATGCTGGTCCTGACAATCACCAATCACATCATATACAACTACGAGTACACCACCATCATAGAGAACCACGTGCACTACCTTGGCGGCATGAACCCCAAGGCGCTGAACTACCTTACCGCCGATACCGATAGAAGCTATGCTAAAGAGGATGCTGCGGGAGTGCTCAGTGACCCTGAGAGCACAGCTCTTTTGATATTCATGTTAAGCGTCCTGGAGAAGTGAGGGCAAAAGCATTTTTTGCCAAGGAAAAGTCTCTTTTACAATTTGCAACTGACATACTCTGGTGTTAATATTTATAGGTCATGAAAACGATAATTAACGGATTAAATATCAATTACATAGATGAGGGGCAGGGACCGCTCCTTGTAATGCTCCACGGATGGGGCTCCAACATTGAGCTTTTTGCAAGGGTGATCGCATTTACCCGGCAGAAATATCACACGGTGGCCATGGACATGCCGGGCTTTGGAAAGAGCGATGAACCCAAAGACCCCATGAACGTCGACGATTATGTCAGCTTCGTTCTAGCCTTTCTTAAAGAGCTCTATCCCGATGAAAAAGAGATAATCTTCCTGGGGCACTCCATGGGAGGCAGGATCATCATAAAGCTGGCATCCGGGATAAACGCGGGAAGGATAAAGACCTCTTTTACCATACCCAAGGTCATCCTGACGGATTCAGCGGGGATCATTCCCGTGAAGACACAGGCTCAGAAGAAGAGGACAAAGAGATACCACTTCTACAAGAACTTCCTTAATAAGACCGGTATCGCCAGGGCTTTCCCCGGGACACTGGACAGACTTCAGAAGAAGTTTGGAAGCGCCGATTACGCAGCTGCTTCACCTGTCATGAGGGCCAGCCTGGTGAAGGTGGTCAACGAGGATTTAGAGCCATACATGCCCTCCGTCACCCAGCCTGCACTTCTTATCTGGGGAGACCGGGACACCGCCACACCTCTTTCTGACGGCAAGAGGATGGAGGAGCTTATGCCGGAAGCCGGGCTGGCGGTCATAGAGGGAGCCGGGCACTACAGTTTCATCGACAATGCGTATCTTTACAACAAGATCCTGGGAAGCTTTTTAGGGATCAGTCTTTGAGGAGTATTATGATACCGATAATAATCATTTACATAACCGTGGCATGTTTTGCCATATTCGGACTAAGGTACCACACACATATGCTGCAGCTTTCAAGCTACCAGTTCCAGGGGTACTTCAGACACCTTCGGACCGACAGGACAAGGGATATCGGGCATGTGGTCTTTTTGCTATTCTGCCTGGCATTTGTATTTGGCGGGAGCATCAGCATGATCCTTCCGGCCATCGGTCTTACAGGACTGTTTGTGAGCTATATGGCTCTTTTCATATCCTACTGGCCACGCCCGGCCAAGAAGAAGTTTGTTGTCACCGACAGGGTGAAGCGCCTTTTCATAACCTACGGCGTCATATCTGTCATTGTTCTGGGCTGGCCTCTTTTCATGTTTGTAAACAGTGACGGCAGTAGCGCATATTCCCTGTATGTCATGAGCTATGTGGCGGTGATGTCTGCACTGTATGTGGGTCTTTTGCCCCTGATCCCTGCTCTTGGGAACCTGATCAATAAGCCCGTTGAGAACAGGATCAGCAGGTGGTTCATAGATGACGCGCGTCGCATGCTGAAAGAGCACCCGGGGCTTCGCATAATCGGCATAACCGGCAGCTACGGCAAGACCAGCGTCAAGTATTATCTCACAACACTTCTGTCAGAGAGCTTCAGCGTTCTTATGACTCCCGAGAGCTACAACACTCCCATGGGAATAGTCAGGACCATAAGGGAGCACCTTAAGCCCACTCATGAGATCTTTGTCTGCGAGATGGGTGCAAGGCACCTCCACGATATCAAAGAGATAACGGACATAGTAGAGCCCGATGACGGCATCGTGACCTCCATCGGCTACCAGCACCTGGAGACCTTCCACTCCTTAGAGAACATCATCAGCACCAAGTACGAGCTTTTGGATGCTGTTGCTGACAAGGAAAAGAAAGAGGGCAAGGCCCCGGGTAAGCACCTTAAATTTGTAAACGGAGACAATGAGATAATCCGAGGCAACATGAAATACAAGGACGCCATCACCTACGGACTTAGCGAAGGCGTTGACTACAGGGCAACGGATGTGACTGTGACAGGTGCAGGAACAAGCTTTTCTGTAACATCTCCTTCGGGGGAGAAGGCTGATTTTACCACAAGGCTCGTGGGAAGGCACAACGTCGAGAACATCGTGGGTGCCATCGCCGCAGCAAACAGTCTGGGAGTTCCCATGAGTAAGCTCAAGATGGCTGTAAGGCGACTTCAGAGCGTTCCTCACAGGTTAGAGCTCACCAGGCATGGCAATGTTTCCATCCTGGATGATGCCTACAACTCCAATCCCAACGGAGCCAAGGTGGCGCTTGAGACCCTCTCTTTATTTGAGGGCAGCGTCAAGATACTGGTGACGCCCGGTATGGTGGAGCTTGGCGAAAAAGAGGCTGAGTACAACAGGGAGTTCGGCAAGCAGGCAGCAGCTGTCTGCGACTACCTGATCCTGGTGGGACAGAAGAACTCTGAAGACATAATGAAGGGCGCCCTGGAGGGCGGCATGAGCGAGGATGCGATCTTTTTGAAGAATACCTTTAATGAAGCTTCTGCGCTTATGTACGAGCTGGACGCAGGCAGAGAAAAGGTCATCCTACTGGAGAATGATCTTCCGGACAATTATAAATAACATAGTATTAATGAAAGAAGGCATATTATGAAGCTTAAGGTAGCAGTATTATTCGGTGGAAAGAGCACAGAGCATGAGATATCCATTATCTCGGCGATTCAGGCCATGGGCAGCATCAACAGGGAAAAGTATGAAGTCATCCCTGTTTATATGACCAAGAACAACGACTACTATGTGGGCGAGGATGTGGACAAGATTGAGGAGTACACCCACATTCCCGAGCTCCTTAAAAAGAGCACCCAGGTAATCTGGGTTAAGGATGGCGACAGGGTGAGCCTGGTGAGATACCCCATGAAGAAGTTTGGCAGCAACGTCATCACCGAGGTGGACATTGCATTCCCCATTGTCCACGGCACCAACGTTGAGGATGGAACCCTTCAGGGATTCCTTGCAACTCTTGGACTTCCTGTTGTGGGCTGCGATGTCCTCTCATCTGCTGTTGGCATGAACAAGTATGTAATGAAGACAGTCCTCAAGGATAACGGCATTCCTGTCCTTGACTGCAAGTGCTACACCTGGAAGGACTATGAGGATGTGGACGGCCTTGTGGCTAAGATCGAGGAGGCTTTCTCATATCCCGTTATCATAAAGCCCCTTAACCTTGGATCAAGTATCGGTATCAAGAAGGCCTCGGACAGGGAGGGACTTTTGGAAGCCCTGGAGCTTGGCTTTGAGTTCTCCAAAAAGATCCTGGTGGAGCATGCCATCTCAGACCTTAAGGAGATCAACTGTTCAGTTCTTGGAGACTACGAATCAGCAGAGGCTTCCGAGTGCGAGGAGCCTGTAAACTCAGATGACATCCTCACCTTTGAGGATAAGTATATCGGCGGCGCCAAGGGCTCTGCCAAGGGAGGCAAGATGGGCGGCTCCAAGGGAATGGCTTCCCTTAAGCGCAAGATTCCCGCAGATATCACTCCAAAGATGCGGGACAGGATCAGAAAGATGGCAGTGGATGCCTTCATCTGTCTGGGCTGCTCCGGAGTATCCAGGATTGATTTCATGATCGACAAGTCCAGCGGTGAGGTGTACCTCAACGAGATCAACACCATTCCGGGATCCCTTTCCTTCTACCTCTGGGAGCCCCTGGGAATGAAGTATGAACACCTTCTGGACAATATGATACAGCTGGCCTTAAAGGCAGACCGCGAGAACCACAAGGTTGTTTACTCCTTCGAAACCAACGTCCTGGAAGGCGTTCACCTGGGTGGCGGCACCAAGGGCAGCAAGATGTAATACTGCTGAATGATAACGGGAGTAAACACATGATCTGTAACAATGTATTAGATGCAGTAGGGGGAACACCTCTTATAAGGTTAAACAGACTGACCGGTCCTGACAGCGCTGAGATACTGGTCAAATTTGAGGCTTTAAATGTGGGCGGTTCGATAAAGACCAGAACTGCCCTCAATATGATACTGGAGGCAGAAAATGCGGGGCTTCTTAAGAAGGACAGCATCATTGTGGAGCCTACAAGCGGAAACCAGGGAATAGGACTTGCACTGGTTGGCGCCGTCAAGGGCTACAGGACTATTATAATAATGCCGGATTCCGTAAGTGAGGAGCGCTCAAAGCTGGTAAGGCATTACGGCGCAGAGGTGGTTCTTGTCCACGATGACGGTGATATAGGAGCCTGTATCCGGGAGTGTCTCAATACAGCAAAGCGCATGCATAAAGAGGATGAAAGGGTATTTGTTCCGCAGCAGTTTGAGAACTGCAATAACACCTTGGCGCAGAAGAATTACACGGCCAGGGAGATTCTTGAACAGGCTGCAAAGCCTATCCATGGCTTCTGCTCAGGAATAGGCACCGGCGGAACAATCACAGGAATAGGAGAAGTGTTAAAAGAGAGTAATCCTGACATTACCATCTGGGCGGTGGAGCCTGAAAATGCTGCCCTTCTGGCCGGTGGAACAGTGGGAACACACCTTCAGATGGGCATAGGCGATGGCGTCATTCCCCAGATCTTAAATCAGCAGATCTATGATGAGATATGCGTTATAAGTGATGATGAGGCTCTGGATATTGCCAAGAGGCTGGCCAAAGAAGAAGGGCTTATGTGCGGTATCTCCAGCGGCACCAATGTGGCAGCAGCCATCAGACTGGCCAAAAAGCTCGGCCCCGGAAAGACGGTGGTCACAGTCCTTCCGGATACGGCTGAACGATACTTTTCTACGCCTTTATTTGACTGAAGTATCGGCTTTGCAAATCCATGCTCTGTAAGCAGGATATGTTAAGCTCGGTAAACTATCTCGCCGCGGCAGATGGTGCAGAAGACCTTGCCCGGCAGTGTTTCGCCAAGGAAGGGGGTGTTGCTGGCTTTTGAGACGGACCTGTCAAAGTGCCAGTTTGTGCCCGGATCGAAGATGACAAGATCTGCCGGTCCTCCCACTTTTATGTATCCGGCGTCGAGGCCATAGACACCTGCCGGATTTGTGCTCATGCGTGCGATTAGCTGCGAGAGTGTCAGGTGGCCTTTTTCAACAAGTTCCCGTATGCCCAGAGCCAGTGACGTCTCAAGCCCCGTGATTCCGCTGGGAGCCTTGACAAATTCTTTGGCCTTCTCATCTGCTGAGTGGGGGGCGTGATCTGTTGCGATCATTTCGATGGTGCCGTCCTTAAGGCCGTTGATGATGGCCAGTCTGTCGCTCTCAAGGCGTAGGGGCGGATTCATCTTGGCCAGGGTCCCGTGGGTAAGGATAGCTTCTTCAGTCAGTGTGAAGTGATGAGGCGTGGCCTCGGCGTGGACCTTTACGCCCCTTTTGCGGGCATCTCTTATGAGATCCACTGACTCAGCGGCGCTGATGTGCTGTACGACTATCTCTGCGCCGGTGCGCTCAGCTATATCGATATCTCTTTTTACCATGGAGATCTCAGCATCCCTGGGGGATCCGGTAAGTCCAAGCTTTGCAGCAACTTCCCCGGCATTGATGCCGTTCTCTTTGATAAATGAAGGGTCTTCCTCGTGAAGACTTATTATTTTGCCCCTTTTTGCGGCCTCTGCGCAGGCCCTCTCCATGAGCCCTGCCTCAGTTATGGGCTTTCCGTCGTCAGTAAAAAGAACTACTCCTGCCCGGATAAGCTCATCCATGTCCACAAGCTCTTTACCTGCCATGTCCTTGGTTACATTGCCGCAGGTCAATACTCTGATACCTGTCACGGCGCCTCTTTCCAGAACATCCGTGATTGTTGCAGTGTTATCCATGTGGGGCTCGGTGTTGCCCATCATGACCACAGTGGTAAAGCCCCCGCGCTTGGCGCATTCTGCACCGGAAACTATATCCTCCTTGTAGGTAAAGCCCGGATCCCTGAAGTGTACGTGACAATCCACCAGCCCCGGTGCTACGACCTTGCCTGCGGCATCTATCACTTCGCCGGATGTGTCTGTGGATCCTGCCTCGCAGATCCCGGATATGCGGTCACCATCGATGACAATATCCCTTATTCCTTCGGTGCTGCTTGCCGGGTCTATAAGAAGTGCGTTCTTTATGATCATCATATCTGTTCTCCTGCTCTGTTTGTAGCATCTTGAATCTCTGACTCAAGATGTCATATTTTTGTACTTTCTACTCCGTCAGGAATCAGATAAAAGCATTCCTCTTCTTGGCACGTTTGCACTCCATTGCGTCTGGCAACGGTACTAAGCACCTAAAATACAGGTGCTAAGTGCCGGCCGCCGCAAAGGGCCTGCGAGAGAGGAACTGCTTTTATCTGATTCCTGACTCATTCAAAAAAAGTATAAATTTACAAATCATATATGAAATATGCTTCAATACATAAGGGCTGGGCATTGAGTGGGATGAATTTCATGGACCGATGCAGAGGCTTCTGAGACCGCCGGTACTTAATACCTGTCCCTCAAGGTATTTAGTACCGCTGCGAGGCGAGGGGAGCGCAAGCGTCCTCAAAGCGGTTCTGAAATTTATCCCGGTCAATGCACATGCCCGTATCATTCAAAAAAGTATAAGTTCTTAAACAGTGTATCATTCTGTACTTTGGGTATCAAGCAGATAGGTTGTGTGGTACAATAGTCTGTGGCAATCGCCGGATGCCGTGGAGCGTCACGTGGATGTGATTCCCGGCACTTTATAGAAAAGAGGTTTTTACAATGATACGAGCAATTTTAGCAGTTCTTTTTGTTGCGATATTTCTGATTCTGAGCCTTCCTGTACAGGGAGTGCTCTGGGTCATCGGCAGGTCCAAGCCATGGGTCAAAAAGAGGGCTTCTCTGGCCATAGTCAGCTGGGCTTTCAATGTTGTAATTTTTATATCAGGTATCAGGAGAACTGTCATCGGTGAGGAGAACGTTCCAAAGGACAAGGCGGTTTTGTATGTGGGCAACCACAGGAGTATCTTTGATATCGTCCTTGCCTATCCGAGGGTTCCGGGACCTACGGGCTTTATTGCCAAGAAGGAGATATTGAAGGTGCCGCTCCTCAACATCTGGATGATATTTATGGACTGCCTTTTCCTTGACAGAAAAGACCTTAAGAAGGGCCTTGAGATGATACTCTCCGCCATAGACAAGGTCAAAAACGGCATATCGATCTTTATCTACCCGGAGGGGACCCGAAACAAGACAGATGCGCCACTGGGTGAGTTCCACAAGGGGAGCTTCAAGATCGCCCAGAAATCAGGCTGTCCCATCGTACCTGTGGTAATGACTCATACTGATGAGATCTTTGAGAAGCATATACCATTTATCAGATCCACCAAAGTGACCATAGAATATGGAAAGCCCATCGTTATGAGCGAGCTCTCCAAGGAAGACCAGAAGAACATAGATGTCTACGTCAGGAAGATCATTGAGGAGATCTACCTTAAGAACGTCAACTGAGTTCAGCTGATCAAAGATTTCAATAGAAGTTGAAGGAGTCAGGAATGCTTTTTCTAATTCCTGACGGATTAAAAGGAAGGACAGAGCATGAAACAGAAAAGTGCAGCAAAGGTATTAAGTCAGAAGCTGATCTCAGACGGAATCTACGATCTGTGGCTACAGACCCCCATAGCAGGGGATGTTAAGCCCGGGCAGTTTGTGGGAGTGTTTACCGTCAATAAGGCAGCTCTTTTGCCAAGGCCCATCAGTATCTGCGAGGTGGATAAAGACAGATCGGCCATCAGGCTGGTGTACAGAGTGGTTGGCACAGGAACCGCAGAGTTCGCACTGTATCAGGAGGGCGACTATATGATGATCCTGGGGCCTCTGGGAAACGGCTTTCCGCTGGAGGCTGCGGCAGGCAAAAATGTGGTGGTCATGGGAGGCGGCATCGGGATCCCGCCACTTCTTGAGACCGCAAAGAGGCTATCTGCTACGGCCGGACAGGACAAGCCTTCCGGGGTAAGTGCCGTGCTGGGCTACCGAAACAGCGACACTTTCCTGTCTGATGAGTTTGGCGACTATGCTAAGGTCTTCATTGCTTCAGAGGATGGAAGCGTTGGCTGCAGGGGCAATGTCATAGATGCACTGGATGGGGAGAAGGTGCCCTGCGATGTGATCATGGCCTGCGGACCCATGCCTATGCTCAAGGGGATAAAAAGCTATGCACAGGCCCACGGCATCAAGGCATATCTTTCCCTGGAGGAGAGGATGGCCTGCGGAGTGGGAGCCTGCCTTGGCTGTGTATGCAAAACAAGCAGGGTGGATGAGCACTCACATGTTAACAACGCCAGAATATGCACCGACGGACCGGTATTTGATGCAGATGACCTGGATCTGTAAGTGGACTTAAGAGGATGACAATACAGACCCCCGCAACTGTTTCGGGGTGATCTGATCATGATACGAGTGGCAAGGAGAGATACATGAATACAGCAGTAGAGATTGCAGGGATAAGCTTCAAAAATCCGGTGATGACTGCCTCAGGGACCTTTGGATCCGGAATGGAATACAGCGAATTTGTGGACCTGAACAGGCTGGGAGCAGTGGTTACCAAGGGCGTCGCCAATGTGCCCTGGGAGGGCAATCCGGTGCCAAGGGTTGCAGAGGTGTACGGAGGAATGCTCAACGCAATAGGCCTTCAGAACCCCGGAGTTGAGGTTTTTGCAGAAAGGGATCTTAAGTTCCTGGAAGGGTATGATACAAGGGTAATAGTCAATGTCTGCGGCAAGACCGTGGAGGATTACCTTCAGGTGGTGGAGCGCCTTTCAGATGAGAAGCGCGTGGATATGCTGGAGATCAACGTCTCCTGCCCCAATGTCAAGGAGGGTGCCATCGCCTTTGGACAGAAGGCCGATGCTCTCTTTAACATAACACAGGAGATCAAAAAGAAGGCAAAGCAGCCGGTCATCATGAAGCTGAGCCCCAACGTCACCAGCATTGCCGAGATGGCCAAGGCTGCAGAGGCAGCAGGAGCAGATGCCATCTCCCTTATCAACACCATAACCGGCATGAAGATAGACATTTATAAGAGGAAGTTCGTTCTGGCCAACAGGACCGGCGGAATGTCAGGACCTGCCATCAAGCCTGTGGCTGTGAGGATGGTTTACGAGGCTTCACACGCAGTTAAGATCCCCGTCATAGGAATGGGAGGAATAGCAAATGCTGAGGACGCCATAGAATTCATCATGGCGGGAGCTACCGCAGTGGCTGTGGGAGCCATGAACTTCCACAACCCCTACGCCACTGTTGAGGTGATCGACGGCATCGAGAAATTCATGCAGGAGCAAAACATTGAGGACATTAATGATATCCGTATGATTCTGTAAATAGGGACAAAAGTCAGACTGGGCGGGCTGCGATGCAAAAGTGCACAATATTTTGCGATTTTTAAACCACGGAATCGAGACCATCAATCTCAAGTGCCATTGCACGCAGAGATTGATGCTTTGGGCTCGATGGAGTGTTTGGTTTAATATGAGCAAAAATTGTGCACTTTTGCATCGCGGCCCGCCCAGTCTGACTTTTGCCCCGAAAACCCGTAAAGAAAAAGGGGAAGAGCTTGTGAAGGCTCTTCCTCTTTTGTTACTAGCAACAGAAATCAGGTTTCGGTTTTACCCGTCAGCTCGTCAAATCCTTTCATGACCGCGTCGAAGGTCTGCCTGGAAATATCCGGGAGTTTGCCACCCCAGGTTTCTTCAGCCTGCTTGTAGCCCTTCTCGAAGGCAGATCGCATCTGCTCAAGCTTGTCCGGGTTGTCGCCAGCAAGCGCTTTGGCAAAATCAAGAATACGATCGGAGGTCTGTTTGACACCCCAGTAGCCGTTTTCCGAAATGTCCTCCTGCGCCTGCGCCTTGGTAGCCGCATCCACTGTGAAATCACCCTTTGCAAGGAACTTCCAGATGGAGTCATCCTCATCCGAATTGGCAATGCCGTAGGTCTTGGCCTGTTTGCCCATCATTTTGTGGACTATGTCCAAGAGCTGCTGTTGGCGCATTGCGTCATCGGCCTTAAGCTGCTGGATGATCTTCTTTCTGTCTGCTTCCTTTGCTGAGACTTTGGGATTTTGGTCCGAACTCTCTTCGGATTTCTCGTAGACTGCAGCCGCTTCTGTTTTGACCTTTACTTCCTCGTCTTTTTTCTTGCTCTCCGCGGGAGCATTGACTGTGGAGGTATAGGTCGTTGCGATGTTGTTAGTAACCTCGGTAAGTCCGTTTACGCCCATATAGAACTCCTTTTCCGCGCAAGGTTATCTAAGTACCGCGCATGAAACGAAACTATAGTTTACCTAATCACGATATCGGCAGACTTTTCAAAAACTTTAGAGTAAAAATTAAATTTTATGATTTTTTTAGGACTTTTTTTCTTGTAATGATGTGGCACGGGTGAGAAGATGGATAAGGACGTACTATGTTTAAACAAATCCAGTAACGGAGCGGTTTTTTTAGATGAAGATTACCAGAAAGGCTTATGCCAAGATAAATTTGGGACTTGATGTCACCGGAAAGCGGGATGATGGCTATCATCTGGTGAACATGATAATGCAGAACGTGGATATATACGACACTCTGACCTTTGAGGACAGAGATGACGGGCAGATAAAGCTCTTTTCAGAGAATGCTTCGATACCTACAGACGAATCCAATCTTATTTGCAGGGTGGCAAGGCAGCTCAAGGAGGAATACGGCGTTGACAGGGGCGTCAGTATCGAGCTGGTAAAGCGCATCCCTGTGGCAGCAGGCATGGCAGGTGGCAGCACAGATGCGGCAGCCACGTACCTGGCCCTCAATGAGTTGTGGGACTTAAAGCTCTCAAAGGATGAGCTCTGCAGGCTGGGAGTAAAGCTGGGAGCGGACATTCCCTACTGCATCGTGGGAGGTACAGCTCTTTCCCAGGGCATCGGAGAGGTCCTGACTCCCATTAAGAGGGCTGCGGATTTTTGCCTGGTCGTGGCCAAGCCTGATATATCCGTCTCCACAGGCTGGGTGTACACTGAGCTTGACAGCCACGAGATAGCCCATCACCCTGATATAGAAGGAGTGAAAAGAGCCATCGAAGAGGGCGATGTCCACAGAATGTGCGACCTGATCGGAAATGTCCTTGAGCCTGTCACCACTTCAAAGTACCCGGTGATCAGGGATATTGAGAAGATGCTTGAGGATAACGGGGCTGTAAGGGCCTTTATGACAGGAAGCGGACCAACTGTATTTGCTGTATACGAGGATGAAGAGAAGGCGGGGGGAGGATTTGAAGCGGTCAAAAAGAGCGGGCTTGCCGGGCAGCTCTTTTTAACAGGACCTATTGAGCCCGGGCAGTAAGAAGGTGAAGCCATGAATAGAAATGTAGAAGTATTTGTC
>JAEEGL010079420.1_pt1 | contig 19749 bp, 16 predicted proteins | sample 9134231 | NCBI WGS metagenome assembly JAEEGL01 (sample SAMN16246548, study PRJNA631951) | gut metagenome | biome: gut microbiome; feature: rumen; material: fiber-attached | host: Bos | place: Iran: Karaj | collected 2018-10 | reverse complement strand
CCTTCTCCGCGGTCCAGTTCCAGGATCCAGCCGGCCACGTTGTCCAGGAAGTAGCGGTCGTGCGTGACGGCAATCACCGTACCCTTGTATTGCTGCAGATGGGCTTCCAGCCACTGGATGCTTTCCGTGTCCAGGTGGTTGGTGGGCTCGTCCAGCAGCAGGACGTCCGGTTCCTGCAGGAGCAGGCGGCACAGGGCCACCCGGCGGCGCTCACCGCCGGAGAGTTCCTTCACTTTCTGGTCCGGAGGCGGGCACTGGAGCGCGTCCATGGCCCTTTCCAGCTTGGCGTCTATTTCCCAGCCGCCCAGATGGTCGATGGTTTCCGTGAGTTCTCCCTGCCGCTCGATGAGGCGGTTCATCTCGTCTTCGTCCAGGGGTTCCATGAACTTTTCCGAGATTTCATTGTATTCCTGGAGCACGTCCATCACCTCCTGGACGCCCTCCTGCACCACTTCCAGCACCGTCTTTTCCGGATCCATCTGCGGTTCCTGCTCCAGGTAGCCCACGGTGTACCCGGGCGCCCACACCACTTCTCCCTTATAGGATTTCTCCACCCCGGCGATAATCTTGAGGAGGGTGCTCTTTCCCGAGCCGTTGAGGCCGATGATGCCAATCTTGGCCCCGTAGAAAAAGCCCAGGTAGATGTCTTTGAGGATGACTTTGTTGTTGTGGGGGAGGATCTTGCTCACCCCGTTCATGGAAAAAATAATCTTTTCGTCGGCCATATCCTTATGCGGTTTGCACAAAGATAAGAAAAAATTAGTTTTCCCGGAAAAGGTCCCGGCGGGGGAGCTGGGCGCCGAAGCGGCTGCGGAGGTTGGCGCAGAGGGCGCCGGAATTGCGGGCGAAGCGGGAACCGCGCCAGGTGGAGGTGTTGGAAAGGAAAATCCAGCATTCTCCGTCGGGGTACACCTTGATGAGGGCCGATGTGCCGGAGAACGAGCCCGTCCGGGTCCATTCGCCCCAGGGGCGGCAGTCCAGCCAGCCCAGTCCGTAGGTGTCTTCGTCGAAATAGACCGTCATCTGCCGGACGGTGGAGGGGTCCAGGATGTCGGGAACGGTGCCGCGGCCGTCGACAGAAGCGACCAGCCGGGCCAGCTCCACCGAGGAGCCGACCCATCCTCCGGCCCCGTAAAGGCCTGAAATATAGTTGCCTCCGTAGCATTTTTCCACAGAAGCGTGCTGGCCGTCGAAAGAAGTGATCCGTTCTGCATCCTCATGCATGTGGTAGCGGGTTTCCCCGGGAAGGCGGTCTTTGAGGTAGTCCCCGCCCAGGCGGAAATCCCGGCAGAGGGCCGGGCCGAACACCTCCTTCTGCATGTATTCTTCATAAGAGAGGCCGCTCACCCGCTCGATGATGAGCGACAGCAGCAGATAGCCGAAGTTGGAATACTCCTGCCCGGTCCCGGGCTCGAAGTCCAGCGGCTTTGCCACCTCTTTCTGCACCAGCAGTTCGGAGGAAGGCGGAGCGGAAAGGCCGTATCGGCGCATGAACTTGAGCGTGCCGAACATCACGTCGCCCCCGCGGGAGGAGAAGCCCGCCTGGTGGCGCAGGAGGTGCTCTACGGTCATGAGGTAATAATCGTCGTCCTTGATATAGCGGTCGAATTCATTCAGGACCCCGAAGGGCCCGAAGACGGGGGTGTCCAGGAAAACCTTCCCCTCTTCCTGCAGGCGCATGATGCCAATGGCGGTGAGCAGTTTGGATACCGATGCCAGGCGCATGAGGGTGCCGGGGGTCATGGGCGTCCTGGCGTCTGCCCATCCGTAGCCCCGTGCATAGAGGAGGGAGTCGTTGCGCATGACGGCCAGCTGGGTGCCCCTCAGCGACCAGAAATCCATGAAACTGTCAATCACCGCATCCATGGCGGGGAGCTCCGATAAGTCGTTGACGATGCAGCTGTCCAGCCCGGTCCTCCAGATGGGAATGACTTCGGGCTCGGGTTCCTGCGCGCTCTCCGCCTGCCCCCTTAAAAGCAGCAGCGAGCCGGCCCCTGCCAGGATGACGAGGGGGAGGACCAGCCGGAGGAGGCTCCTGCCGCGCATGGGTCAGCGAATGAGACCGGCGCGCCGGCCGAAATCGACAATGTACTGCGCCGTGCCCTCGATTCCCAGGATGGAACTGTCGATGCACAGGTTGTAGTTGCTGGCCTGCCCCCAGGCGCCGAAGGTGTAGTAGTTGTAATAGGTCTCGCGGGTGCGGTCCTTCTTGCGCATGAGTTTCTCCGCCTGTTCCAGGGTGAGGTTTTCGCTTTCTGCGAGGCGCCGGATGCGGAATTCCTCCGGCGCGAAGATGAAGACGTTGAGGCAGGTCAGGTCCCGCAGGATATAGTCCGCGCAGCGGCCGATGATGACGGCGTCTCCCTGCCGGGCGATGTTCCGGATGACCTCGCTCTGGATGTTGAACATCATGCTGTCGTTCACATATCCGCTGTCGGCATAGCCCATCCGGCCCGAAGCGAAGAAACTGGAAAGGGAAAAGAGGGTTTGTTTCTCTTCCCCTTTGTCGAAAAGGCCTTTGGAGTAGCCGCTTTCCTCGGCCACCTGCGAGATGCGCTCGTTGTCGAATACGGGGATGTCCAGAAGGGCGCCGACGGCTTTGGCCACGTATCCGCCGCCGCTGCCGAACGAACGGCCTACGTTGATGAGGGTATGTGCTTGTTCTGTCATGCTGAGGAAGGGGGTGTTACTAGATTTGGCTTCCCAGGATGGAAGGGTCGTCACCGTCCTTGAGGCGCCCCAGCTTGACCAGCAGGCCCCAGGCCATGATGCCGGTGATGATGGCGGCGACGGTGTCGGAAATGGGGAAGCTGTACCAGACTCCGGTCTCCGACTCCAGCAGCGGCGGGAGCAGGTAGATGCACGGAAGCAGGAACAGCAGCTGCCGCGACAGCGACAGGAAGATGGATTTGCGGACCATCCCGAGGCACTGGAAAAGGTTGGTGGTGACCATCTGGAAGCCCACGATGGGGAAGACGATATTCATCATCCGGAGGCCCCGGGCGGCCTTTTCCACCAGCACGGGGTCGTTGGTGAAGATGCGCACGGTGGGTTCCGGAAGGAATACCGACACCACAAAGCCCACGGTGGTGATGAGCGTGGCCCAGAGGGCGGTCTTGACATAGACCTCCCGTACCCGGCCATACTGGCGCGCGCCGTAGTTGTAGCCCGCGATGGGCTGCATGCCCTGGTTGAACCCGAAGACCACCATCACGAAGAGGAAGGTCACGCGGTTCACGATGCCATAGGCCCCGATGGCGAGGTCTCCGCCCCATTTCACCAGCTGCTGGTTGATGAACAGGACCACCACGCAGCTGGCCAGGTTCATCAGGAAAGGCCCCATGCCGATGGCCAGGGAATCCTTGGCGATCTTCCAGTCTACCCGGAAGATGCGCCAGGAACGCGGCAGCTGCAGGAAGCGCTTGGGACTGAGGAAGTACCAGAGGGTATAGCCGAGCGCCATGCACTGGCACAGGACCGTGGCGATGGCGGCTCCCCGGATGCCCATGCCCAGCGTGAAGATGAAGATGGGGTCCAGGATGGCGTTGGACGTGACGGTGAAAAGGGTGAGCCCCATGGCCAGCCGGGGATTGCCCGAGGAGCGGACGATGGCGTTGAGTCCGAAGTACAGGTGCGTGACGGCGTTGCCGATGGCGATGACCTGCATGTACTGCCGGGCGAAGGGCAGGGTAGCGTCCGAAGCGCCGAAAAAGCGCAGGATGGGGTCCATCCAAAGGAGGGTGACCAGGGTGAAGACGATGCCCGTGAGGATGTTGAGGGTGACGTCGTTGCACAGCACCTTGCTGGCCGCGGAATAGTTCTTCTGGCCCAGCAGCACCGAAATCATGGTGGCGGCGCCCACTCCCACCAGCGTGCCGAACGCCGTGGAGATGTTCATGAGCGGGAAGGTGACGGCAAGGCCGGCGATGGACAGGGAACCCACCTCGGCAATGTGGCCGATGTAGATGCTGTCCACCATGTTATAGAGTGACGACGCCGTCATGGCGATGATGCCGGGGACGGCGTATTGCTTGATGAGCGCTCCGATGGGTTTGGTCCCCAGTTCGGTAGGGATGGCGGTTCCGCTGCTCATGGGCTACTCCTTGGGAAGCAGTTCCAGTTCGAAAAGGAGCGGGGAGTAGGGCGGGATTTTGTTTCCGCTGCCGCTCTGGCCGTATCCGTGGGTGGAGGTGAACAGCACCACGGCCTTTTCTCCCGGATACTTCATGAGCGAGAGGGCGCCTTTGAACCCGTCGATGAGACTGGAACTGCCGTCGAGCATGATGGTGCTCCAGTCGGCGGTGAAGCTGATGCTCACGGTTTCGTATTCCCGGTCTTTCCAGATGCCGGCGTCCTTGGCAATCCTTTCACGGGTGGTGTCGAAGACCTGGCCGTTCAGGAGTTTGCCGGTGTAGTGAAGCTCCAGGCTGGCGTCTACCGCCCGCTCCTCAGCGTCTTCCGGATGCCCCAGGCTCAGGAAGTAGAAGCTGCCGTCCTGCTCCTTGCTGCCGTAGGTGGCGACGGGGACGGCGTCCTTGTACTGGTGCAGCACATAGTTCTGGAGGCTGTCCTTCTCCATTTCCACCAGGTCTGAAACCTGGTCTTCCAGATGGATGGTATAGATGAGGGAACTGGAGGCGGTGCAGGCGTCCAGATAGGCCTGCCGGCTTTCCAGGCGGGCGGTGTTCAGGAGCCAGGCCGGGATGACGGCCGTACGGGTGCCGCCCATGCGCATCCCTTCCAGCATGGCGTCTACGCCGGCATAGCTGTAGTTTTCTCCGGTGGTCTGGAAGCGGGGACCGTAAAAGTCTCCGGACACATAGGTGCCCAGCTGCCGGGAAAGCGGCTCTTCCATGGTGGAGGTGACCGAACCGGAGAGGGTGCGGATGGTGGTGGAGGCGTAGGTGTAGGGCAGTTTGGCATCCCAGAGGTCTCCCGTGCCGGGCGTCTCTTCCAGGATGTAGATGCCGGAAGGCTGCTGCTTCACGTCCGGGTGGTAACGTTCCATCCACAGGGCCAGATACTCCTGCGACCATTCGCCGGTGGAGGTGGTGACGGGTTTGGAACAGCCGGCGACCGCAAGGACGAGGCCGATTCCGCATAAATACTTCTGTATCTTTTTCTTATTCATTCTTTACGCTTTCTATCCAGATTTGGTATGCCAGGGCACTCTTTGCAGGAATCGTGCCCCGTTCGGTATTTCCGTAGCCGTATTTGCCCGTGAACAGGATATAGCCCTGGTCTCCGGCCTGCACGCCCAGCAGCCCGTTCCGGAGCCCGGGCACCAGGTCCGCGCCCAGCCGGAGGGTGTCCAGTTTGTAGCGGGTGGTGTCCGAGAGGTTCCAGCCGGCCGCCTTGGCCAGCTGCTTGAGGTTGGTGGCTACCAGGTTGCTGCTGTTCAGGGAATTGCCGCTAAGGGTGTAGCAGGCATAATAGAGGCTCACCTGCCCGCCTTCCAGGAGGGAATCCCTCCGTACGTCCAGGGTGTCGTGCACCAGGAGGCGGTAGGACCCGCCGTTTTCCCGGAGGGTGGCGGTGGTGTCTGCCTTCATCTGGCTTTGGACGAAGGCCTCTATGTAGGACGATTGCTTGTCGTAGGTGGCCTGCAGCGACTGTTTGGAGCAGGCCGCCGCGAGGGCGAGGGCCAGGCCCGCGGCCAGGAAAAGGGTGCCGGGACGGGTCATGACAGATAGTGCTTTAAGATGGATTCAACATAGGCCGGAGCCTCTGCGGCGGAAGGGATGTCTTCTCCGATGAGCACTTTGCCGCCGGACGCGTTCTCGTGTCCGCCGCCATGGAAGAAGCTGCGGGCAAGCTGCTGGGCCGACGTCCCCCGCTTGGAGCGGACCGACACGCGGAACAGCCCCTCTTCCTCTTTGAGGAGGACGCTGAGGCGTACCGTCCCAATCGAGAGCGGGACATTTACAAGACCCTCCGTCTCTCCTTCGCGGATGCCGAAGCGTTCCTGGATTTCCCGGGTGAGCACCATGTAGGCGCCGCCGCCGGGGACCATCCGGAGCCCTTCCGCCTGCATGTAGCCCATGGCGCGCACCCGGTTTTCCCGGTAGTTCATGTAGATCTGCTGCACCACGGCGTCCCGGTCCACGCCGGCCGCCACCAGCGCGGAGGCCATCCGGAAGGTGGAGGGAAAGACGGAATTGGCAAAATTGTTGGTGTCGGTGGTCATGCCCGTGAGAAGGGCCCTGGCAGCGGCGGGGGGCAAGTTTTCCGCACCGCCGGAAAGTTCTGTGAGGAGCCAGAACAGGAGCTCCGACGCGGAAGAGATGTCCGGGGTGGAGAACACCAGGTTGAAGCTGGCCCTGTCCGGATTCAGGTGATGGTCGATGAGCACTTTGGGAACCGCTGCGGTTTCCAGGGCGTGCGCCAGCCCTTCCGTGCGGGAAAAGGCGTTGCAGTCCTGCAGGACGATGAGCTCCGCGCTCCGGATCCAGTCCAGGGCCTCCTGCGGTTCCCGGTCATGGAACAGGTAGCGGACCGACGGCTCCAGCATGAAATGCAGGGTCTCCGAGGGGGTGTCCGGGAGGAGGCACGCCACCTCTTTCCCGCACTTTTCCCGGAACCAGACGGCCAGCGCCGTACTGCACCCGAGGGCGTCTCCGTCCGGGTGCGTATGGCTCACGAGGGCCACCCTGGAGGCTGCCGCCGCCAGTTCCTGCCACATGCGTATGTCCTCTCCACGGAACTTGTCCATAAACCGTTTGAATTGCGATGGCAAATTTACAAAAGATATTGCTTTTGAGAAATCATTTTTTTAACTTTGTCGGAAGTTTGGAAAATTATAAAACACTAAAATAATGAGCAAACCCGTCAAAATCCTCATCGAGGTAGTACTGGCAGCCCTGATCTGCCTTCTGGTCTGGGCCATTGTCAAGAGCGTGCAGAAGCCTGTGGAGTTCAACAATGCCGTCGCAGCCCGTTCGCAGGTGGCCATCCAGCGCCTCAAGGACATCCGTACCCTCCAGGTGGCCTTCAAGAGCGTCAACGGCCGTTTCACCCCTTCTGTAGATTCCCTGAAGCTTTTCTATGAAACCGGCAACATGGACATCGTCATGCAAATCGGTTCGCACGACGACTCCGTGGCCGTGGCCAATACGGAAGCCATCAAGAAAGCCAACAAGAAGCTCAAGCCCGAACAGATGACCGCCAAGCTCCAGGAAGCCTACGAGCAGGGCCAGCCGGTGGTGTTCTCCATCACCACCCAGATTCCGGTGAAGGACACCCTCTTCCACAACCGCCCGGATTTCTGCATCGACTCCCTGGCTTTCATTCCTTTCTCCGGCGGCGCACGCACGGAGATGGAAGCCATCGTCAAGACGGTTTCCGGCGTCCAGGTTCCCCTGTTCGAGGCCCGCATGCCGTATAAGGCCCTCTGCAAGGGTCTGGACAACCAGCTCCGCATCAACCTGGATGCAGAGCGCAGGGACCAGAACAAGTACGAAGGCCTCCAGGTGGGCAGCATCAACCAGCCCAACAACAACGCAGGTAACTGGGAGTAGTCCTCATGGACGCTGCTGCCCATACCGCATATACAGGGATATCCATTCAAGTCTCCTTGAGTGGATATTCTTTTAAGTTGCAGGGAGGTTCCTCCAGCGGCTGGCTGGGGGCGGAACGGCTTTTCACCACGCCCGAGTTCCAGCGGCGCTATGACGTGGTGGAGATTTCGCTCCTCACGCCCAAGGTGGCCCTGGTCCCGGACGCTTTCCTGGACCCTGCCGCCGCCCGCCAGGCCCTGGAAGAAGTGGCCTCCCTGTCGGAAGGGGACTTTGTGGAAACGGTCCCCGTCCCGTCCCTGGCTTCGGTGCTGGTGTATTCCAATTCCATCGGCGAATCCCTTTCCCGGGTGCTGGCCCAGACCGTCCTGCCCGCTTCGGGCGTTCCGGTACGGGTGCTGCCGGAAATGTATTACCTCCTCCAGGAACTGGAATGCATGACGGAATACAACAAGGTGGTGGCTTCGTGGCATGCCGGGTGGCTGCACCTGGTGATCGCCCAGGGAAAGAGCCTGCGGCTTGCCAACACCTTCGCCGCGCCGGATTTCACCACTGCGGAGTACTTCCTGTTCCTGGGGCTCAAGCAGCTCCAGCTCAATCCGGAAGTGACCACCGTCTGCTTCCGCACCCCGCTGGAACCGGAGCATGAGATGTCCCTGTACCGTTATTTCAAAGCCGTGGTACAGCTATGAGGATCATCGGAGGAAGCTGCCGGGGCAAGCAGATCACCCCGCCTCAGGGCTACAAGGCCCGCCCCACCACGGATTTCGCCAAGGAGGGGCTGTTCAATATCCTGGACAACGAATATGAATTCGCAGACCTGAAGGTGCTGGACCTGTTCGGAGGCACCGGCTCCATCGCCTTTGAATTCGCCTCGCGCGGCGCCGCCCGGGTCTACTGTGTGGAAATGGCGCGGGAAAACGCCAGTTTCATCAAAACGGAGGCGGCCCGGCTGGGGCTTCCGAATGTAACCATGGTCCGGGACAACGTATTCGACTTCCTTCCCATCTGCCGGGAAAAGTTCGACATCGTCTTCGCAGATCCGCCCTATGCACTGGAGGGCCTGGAAGGCCTTCCGGACCTGGTCCTGCAGGCCGGCATCCTGCATCCGGACTGCTATTTCATCCTGGAACACGGCGGGGAGCACAACTTTTCCGGCCATCCCCGTTTTGTGAAGGAGCGCCATTACGGCCGGGTGCATTTCAGTTTCTTTGAATAGTCCGGCAGACTATGATTTCCTTTTTGATCAGCATCCTTGCCCTCATCGCGGGCTATCTGCTCTACGGACGCTTCGTGGAGCGGGTTTTCGGCCCGGACCCGGCGCGCAGGACTCCCGCCTATGCCAAGACGGACGGTGTGGATTTTATCCCCATGCCCGGCTGGAAGGTATTCATGATCCAGTTCCTCAACATTGCCGGTACCGGCCCCATCTTCGGCGCCATCATGGGAGCCAAGTTCGGCCCTTCCAGCTATCTCTGGATTGTGCTGGGCTGCATTTTCGCCGGGGCGGTGCACGACTATCTGAGCGGCATGCTGTCGGTCCGCGGCGGGGGCGTGGGTTATCCGGAAATCATCGGCAAGTATCTGGGAAACACCACCCGCAAGGTGGTGCTGGCCTTCACCATCCTGCTCCTTCTCATGGTGGGCGCCGTCTTTGTGTACAGCCCGGCCATCATCCTCGGGGATCTCGCCGGAGACGGTTCTCCGTCTTCCGTCCTCATCTGGGTGGGTGTGGTTTTCGCCTACTATGTGGTGGCCACCCTCCTTCCCATCGACCGCATCATCGGGCGCATTTATCCGCTCTTTGCGGTGGCGCTCCTGTTCATGGCGGTCGCCCTGCTGGGGGGGCTCATCGTCAAGTGGCCTTCCCTTCCGGAAATCTGGGATGGCCTGGGCGGCTGGACGGCCAAGGCCGGCATTGCAGACCAGCCCGTCTTTCCCTGCCTTTTCATCACCATCGCCTGCGGGGCCATTTCCGGCTTCCATGCCACGCAGAGCCCGCTCATGGCCCGCTGCATCCAGAACGAGCGGCTGGGCCGGCCGGTCTTCTATGGCTCCATGATCACCGAAGGGCTTGTGGCCCTCATCTGGGCGGCCGTATCGTCCTGGTTCTTCTTTGACGGAGGGGCCGCCTCCCTGGGAGGAGACCTCAGCACCGCCGCCCCGGCCGTCGTCACCAAGGTGTCCCGCAGCTGGCTCGGCGTCGCGGGCAGCGTACTGGCCATCCTGGGCGTGGTGGCGGCGCCCATCACCTCCGGCGACACCGCTTTCCGGAGCGCCCGGCTCATCATCGCAGATTTCCTGAAGCTGGACCAGAAGCCCATCCGGAAGCGCCTGTATATCGCCCTTCCGCTGTTTGCGGCCTCCGCGCTGCTGTTGTGGTACAATATGGCCGATGCAAACGGCTTCAACACCATCTGGCGCTACTTCGGCTGGAGCAACCAGACCCTGTCGGTGTTCATGCTCTGGGCCATCACCGTCTTCCTCAAGCGGGAACGCAAGGGGCTCAGCTATCTCATCACCCTGCTGCCGGCCCTGTTCATGACGGCCGTCTGCGTCACCTTCATCCTGGTGGACCGGAGCGGCCTGGGCCTTCCGCAGACGCTCATCCCCTGGATAGCCCCGGGTACGGTGCTCGTGGCGGGCGTCCTTTGGTTTGTATTATCGAAAAACAATAAATAACAGACACTATGCTAGATAACGAAAGAGGCCTCTATGTCGCCCACAGTGCCAATGGCCCCATCTCCCTGGTAGGGAAGATGGCTTGCCGCCACGGAATCATCGCCGGTGCCACGGGTACCGGAAAAACCGTCACCCTGCAGGTGCTGGCAGAGACTTTCTGCCAGGCCGGTGTCCCTTGTTTCATGGCCGATATGAAAGGCGATCTGAGCGGCATCAGCCAGGTGGGCCGGCTGTCGGGCTTCATTGAGAAGCGCTTGCCGGAGTTCGGCATCCAGGACCCCAAGTTCCAGAGCTGCCCGGTGCGCTTTTTCGATGTCTACGGCGAGCAGGGGCATCCCATGCGTTCCACCATCTCCCGGATGGGACCGGACATGCTGGGCCGCCTCATGGAACTCAATGAGACGCAGACGGGCGTCCTCAACGTGGTCTTCAAGATTGCCGACGACAACGGGCTCCTGCTCATAGACCTCAAGGACCTCCGCGCCATGCTCAACTTCGTGGGGCAGAACGCCTCGGAGTACACCACCCAGTATGGCTACGTGACCACCGCCTCCGTGGGCGCCATCCAGCGGGCCCTCCTGTCCCTGGAAGCCCAGGGGGCCGACAAATTCTTCGGGGAACCGGACTTTGACATCTACGACCTCCTGCAGTGCGAGGGCGGGCGGGGCATCATGAACGTGCTGGCGGCAGACCGCCTCATGCTCCAGCCCAAGCTCTATTCCACCTTCCTGCTGTGGCTGCTGTCGGAGCTCTATGCCACCCTGCCGGAAGTGGGAGAAATGGACCTTCCCAAGCTGGTGTTCTTCTTTGACGAGGCCCACATGCTCTTTGAAGGGACATCCAAGGCCCTCACGGACAAGATCGAGCAGGTCATCCGCCTCATCCGTTCCAAGGGCGTGGGCATCTACTTCATTACCCAGAGCCCTACGGACATCCCGGACAGCGTGCTGGGCCAGTTGGGCAACCGCATCCAGCATGCCCTGCGGGCCTATACCCCCAAGGACCAGAAAGCGGTCAAGGTGGCGGCGGATACCTTCCGGGCAAATCCCGCCTTCGACACCTATAATACCCTGCTGGAACTGGAAACCGGCGAAGCGCTGGTGTCGCTGCTGGACGAAAAGGGCGCCCCTTCCATTGTGGAGCGGGCCAAGATCCTGTTCCCGCTGAGCCAGATCGGGGCCATCACGGAAGAGCAGCGGCGGGAACTCATCCTCAAGAGCCGCCTCTATGGCCGCTACGACCATCCCGTAGACCGGGAGAGCGCCTATGAACTCATTACGGCCGCCACGCTGGAGGCCGAAAAGCAGAAGGCGGAGATTGAAAGGCAGGAAGCGGAAGAGAAACAGCGGGCCCTGGAGGCCAAGGAGGCCGAAAAGGCCGCCAAACAGGCGGAAAAAGAGGCGAAGGATGCGGCCAGGGAAGCTGCCCGCAAAGCCAAGGAGGCAGAGAAGGAAGCCAAGGAAAAGGCCAAGAAGTCCAAGAACAGCATTGCCTCCAAGGTGCTCAAGTCCATCATCACGGCCGTTACGGGCGTGGCCGGCGCAGCCGTGGCCAACAAGGTGACCGGTACCAAGACCAAGTCCAAGACTTCCACCACCAAGAAAGCGGTAAACAGAGCGACCAAGAGCGCCACTACCACCCTTACCCGGGAACTCACCCGAAGCATCCTGGGCAATCTTATCAAGTAGAATTCGCCCGGCTCCGGCCGGGCTTTTTTTATAGGCCCCGGGATTTGGCTTCGTCCCAGATGGCGTCCATTTCCCGGAGGCTCAGCTCCCCGAGGCGGCGCCCCGATGCCAGGATTTGCTCTTCCATGTAACTGAAGCGGCGGCGGAACTTTTCGCAGCTGCGGTTCAGCGCCGTTTCCGTGTCCACCCCATGCAGGCGGGCCGCATTGATGATGGTGAAAAGAAGGTCTCCGAACTCCATTTCCATCTTGTCCCGGCTGCCTTCCCGGCAGGCTTCGTCCACTTCCTCGTACTCCTCCTTCACCTTGGCCCACACCTCTTCCTTTTTCTCCCAGTCGAATCCGCAGCCGCGGGCCTTCTCCTGCATGGCCACCGCCTTCAGGAGGGACGGCATGGCGTGGGGAATCCCCGCCATCACGCGTTTGTTGCCGCCTTTTTCCTTTGCTTTCACCAGTTCCCAGGTGTCTGCAATCTCCTTGGCCGTGGTGGCTTTCCCGGCCTCCGGCCCGAATACATGCGGATGGCGGAATTCCATCTTGTCGCACACTTTTTCAATGGAATCTGCTATGTCGAAGGACCCCTCCTCCTCTCCGATGCGGGCATAGAAGACCATGTGGTACAGGAGGTCTCCAATCTCCTTGGCCGTGGCCGTGCGGTCTCCCGCCATGATGGCGTCGCTGAGCTCATAGACCTCCTCCTCCGTGAGGCGGCGGATGGATTCGAAGGTTTGGGCTGCGTTCCAGGGGCATTTTTCCCGAAGGGTGTCCATGATGTCCAGCAGGCGTGAAAAAGCTTCCAGTTTCTCTTGTTTCGTGTGCATAGAATTCAGGTTTGGATGACAAATATACAATAAAATATGCGTATATTTGCGTTACTCATGCAGCCATTGGAGTTCATAACGGCGGAGGAAGCCGTCCGTAACGTCCGGAGCGGTGACCATGTGCACCTTTCCAGTATTGCCAGTGTACCTCATATCTTGATAGAGGCGCTCTGCCGGCGTGCCCCCGAACTCCGGGACGTCCATTTCCACCATTTCCATACGGAGGGCCCGGCCCCCTACGGCAGCGCCGAGTTCCGGGAATCCTTTATGGACCAGGGCTTTTTCGTGGGGGCGAACCTCAGGGAAAGCGTCCGTACCGGCGTGGCGGACTACCTGCCGGCGCACCTGTCGGAATCCCAGGCCATGTACCGCAGCGGCGTCCTTCCCTGCGACGTGGCCATGGTGCAGGTGTCGCCGCCGGAAGACGGCATGGTGTCGCTCGGCACCTCGGTAGACTGCTCGGTGGCCGCCCTGGAAGTGGCCCGTGAGCGTATCGGCGTGGTGAATCCCCATGTTCCTTTCTCTTACGGAGATCTTATACCGGTCCAGCGTTTCACCGCCCTGGTCCGGGACAATCGTCCGCTTTTCACCAAAGACTATGTGACGCCTTCGGAGACAGATGCCGCCATCGGCCGCACCATCTCGGAGCTCATCCCGGACGGGGCCTGCCTCCAGATGGGAATCGGCTCCCTGCCCAATGCGGTCTGCGCCTCCCTGGGTGGCCACCGGCACCTGGGCCTGCATACGGAAATGTTTGCCGACGGGGCCCTGGAGCTCATCGGGAAGGGGGTCATCGACGGTTCCTGCAAAGCCATCGACAAAGGAAAAGTGGTGGCTTCGTTCCTGCTGGGTTCCCGGAAGGTGTACGACTTCATCGACCATAATCCCGCCGTGCTCATGCGGGACATTGCCTATACCAACAGTCCCTGGGTGATTGGCCGCAATCCGCACGTGGTGTCCATCAATTCCGCCACGGAAATAGACCTTACGGGGCAGGTGTGCGCAGACTCCATCGGGGAGCGCATCTATTCCGGAACCGGCGGCCAGCTGGACTTCGTGCGCGGGGCCAAGCTCTCGGAAGGGGGCATGGCGGTCATCGCCCTGGCTTCCCGCACCTCTCGCGGCGCCGCCAAGATTGTCCCCGTGCTCAAGCCGGGCGCTGGGGTGGTCACGCCCCGGGCCGACGTCCAGTGGGTGGTCACCGAATGGGGCGCGGTGAACCTCTACGGCAAATCGCTGCAGGAAAGGGCCCGCCTGCTCATCTCCATCGCCCATCCGGAAGACCGGGAGGCCCTGGAACGGGCCGCCTTTGAACGTTTTGGAAGGCATTGACACAGAAACACTTTCGCAGATGAGAACGAGCCTCTACAGCATGCTGCCCCTGGTGCTTTCGCTGGCCATTTTCGTGACCTGCCATAAGGGGGATACGCCGGTGAGTCCCGGGTCCGGGCAGGAGTCCCGGCAGCCTTTGCCCGAAGAAGTGGCCCCGCTTCAGCCCGGAACCTACTATCTCCCGCTCATCGAGACTACGGACATCCACGGCCACATCGTGGAGGTGGAATCCGGCACGGTCCATTACCGGATGGCCTATATTGCCGACAAGGTGCTGGATATCCGCGGGCACGGCAGCGCCTATGACAAAGACCGGCTGCTCCTGGTGGACGGGGGAGACCTTTACCAGGGGGCTTCCGTATCCAACCTCCTGGCGGGAAAACCTGTCTATGTGGCCCTGGACCAGATGGACTACGACGCCGTGGCGCTCGGAAACCACGAATTCGACTGGGGGTTCGACACCCTCTCAGACCCGGACGCCACGCTGCTGGACTATGACCGGGACGGACGGCACTTTGTCAACGAGGTGCCCATCGTCTGCGCCAACCTGTACCGGAACGGCAGCCGGGACCCCCGCACCCGGGATTACGTGATAGTGGAAAAGACGGCGCTCCATCCCCTGGGAGGGGAGATACGCGTCAAAATCGGCATCGTGGGCTTTGTGCCGGACTATGCCGGTAGCATCATGGCCTCCCGCTTCGGCGGCATGGGCTATTCCATCCAGGAAGACTATGCCGCTGCGGAGGCGCTGGCGGCCGGCCTGGAGTCTTCGGGGGCGTGCGACGCCACCATCCTCCTCATCCATGGTCCGGCGGAACAGGCCGCCCGCCGGCTCGCGCCGGACAGCGTTTTCGACCTGGTCGTCGGGGGCCACAGCCATACCCTCCAGTCGGGATGGACGCAGTACGGCATGCCCTACCTGCAGGGCGGCCGGTATGCGGAACACTATGCTTTTGCCCGCCTGCTTTTCCAGATGGACGAGGATGGCAGCGTCTCCTTCTCCAAGGTGGACTACCTGCAGAACTATCCCGTGGATACAGCACGGGACCAGCACGCCTTCGCCGGGCAGAATGCCTACGACCTTTCGGAAGACATCCTGGCCTTGTCGGACCAGACCATCGGCGTCCTCTCCGAAAAGCTGAACGATGTCATTGGCTATATCGATGTGAGCGCCACTTCCTACCCCATCAGCGGCAGCGGGGAGCGCGCCTCCGTCATCTCCAACTGGATGTGCGACATCCTCCGCCGCATCGGGGAGGCGGACGTCTCCTTTGTGAACAGCGGCGGCGTCCGCACGTCCATGCCGCTCAACGGACAGGCCCGGAGGGATGTCACCGTTGCCGATATCTATGAACTTTTCCCCTTCGACAACGCCACCTATATCTATCAGATTACCTATTCGGAGCTGCTGCAGCTCTTCCGCTATGCCCTCACGAGCGGGGGCGGATCCCTCTTCTCCTCAATGACCGGCATCGACTGCCATTATCATGACGGCACTGTGCGCATGCTCCAGAAAGACGGAACGGTCATTTACCGGAACGGCTCCTGGACCGGAGACTGGGCATCGCGCCGGCTGACCCTTGCCGTCAGCGAGTATCTGGCCACCACCGAACGTACAGACTATTACACCCTCCTTCCCAATCCGCTCCTGGAGTGGAACGGCACTTCGCGCCTTGTGGACAGCAGCCTGCAGGACAACGAGAACGCCGTCCGCGTCCTGAGGGAAGAAGCGGCCGCGTCAGGAGGCCGTCTCCACATAGACACCGCCCCGCATTTCATCCTCAGCAATTAGTCATTTTACCACGATAAAACTAAAACTATGTATCCTATCACTTCCCATCCCATCCTGCCGGTACCGCAGGAAGACAAGCATACCTTCCTGTTCGAGGGCAGGCCCGTGAGCGGCCAGAAGGGGCAGACCATTGCCGCCGCCCTGCATCAGGCCGGCTTTCCCGTGCATCACCATAGCCTCAAGGACCGCAACCGCACCATGGAGTGCGGCATTGGAAAGTGCGGCGCCTGCGAAATGCTGGTGGACGGCCACATCCGCCGCATCTGCATCACCCCGGTGGATGGCGTGAAAGAGGTCAGGCGGGTAGGGACGGAAGCCTTCGGGGAAGTTCAGCCCACGGAAGCGTCCGGGGAACCGCTCCGCATTTACAAGACCACGGTGGCCATCATCGGCGCCGGTCCGGCCGGCCTGGCCGTGCGGGAAGAACTGCGGAAGGCGGGCGTGGACAACTTGGTGCTGGACAACAACCCCTCCATCGGCGGACAGTTCCGCATGCAGACCCACGCCTTCTTCTTCTTCGAGAAAGAGAAGAAACTGGGCGGCATGCGCGGTTTCGACATTGCGGAAACCCTCGCCGGAGATTCCCGGGAAGGCATTCTCCTCAACTGCGTGGTTTGGGATATCCTGGAAGGTAAGCGCTTGGCCGTGAAGAATATCGCCACGCAGGAAATCTTCTATGTAGATGCCGATACACTGGTGGTGGCGGCGGGCGCCCTGCCCTTCATGCCCGCTTTCAAGAACGACGACCTCCCGGGTGTCTATACCGCCGCCGTGGTGCAGCGGATGATGAATACGGAGTTCACCCTGCTGGGGAAGAGCATCCTGACGGTGGGGGCCGGCAACATCGGTTACCTTACGTCCTACCAGGCCATGCAGGCCGGCGCCCGGGTGAAGGCTATCATCGAGGCCATGCCCCACGAAGGCGGCTTCCCGGTGCAGGCCAACCGCGTCCGGCGCCTGGGCATCCCCATCATGACCGGCTACACGCTGGTGGAGGCCATCCCCAACGAGGACCGCAGCGGCGTCACGGGCGCCATCATTGCCCGGTGCGAGAACTTCCGGCCCATTCCCGGCACGGAAGTGCGCCTGGACGGCATCGACTGCATCAATATCTGCACGGGCCTCCTGCCGGACGGCCAGCTGCTCAAGAAAGGCCGCGAGGTCTTTGGCACCGCCTGCCACGGGGTAGGTGACGCCGTCCGCATCGGCGAAGGAACCACGGCCGTTCTCCGCGGCCGGCAGTGCGCCTATGAAATTCTGCAGGACATGGGCCGCCGGATAGACTACAACCATTATCTGGAAATCTCCAAGGAATATATCGACGCGCAGCAGCGTCCGGTTCGCGTGCTGCAGGAGCCCCGCCTCCCTTCGGAGGAAAGGATGGCCGCCAGGGGCTTTGTGGTGGCGGACTGCCTCTACGGCTTTGCCTGCAACCCCTGCTCCTTCTCCTGCCGGCAGGGGGCTATCCGCAAGGATTCCACCTCGGCCACCCCGGTCATCGACTATGACAAGTGCATCGGCTGCATGGAATGCGTGGCGCAGTGCCCCGGCCTTGCCATCTTTGGTTACAAGACGGACAGGCAGCAGCTTTTCCTGCCCTTCGAATTCGCCATTCCGGAGAACGGAACGGAGGTTTTCCTGGTCGATGACAACGGTGCCAAGGTGGGGGAGGGCGTGCTGGAGCGCGTGATCCAAAAGCCCGGAAAGACCCATATCGCCGTAGTGAAGGCCACCCGGCTCGACGGACGCCTGCTGGATGCCCGCGGCTTCATCCTCAAGGATCAGTATCCCGAGCCGCTGCAGCTCACGCCGGTGCAGCAGCCGGACGATGAAACCTTCATCTGCCACTGCGAAGATGTGACCCTGAAAGACCTCCTCACCCTGCTCAAGGGCCGTAAAAGCATTACGGCGCAGGAACTTAAGCATATCTCCCGCCTGGGCATGGGCCCCTGCCGCGGCTCGCGCTGCCTGCCCCGTGCCAAACAGGCTCTCCGGGCCTATGGGATAGAGATTACCGGGGAATTCACCCCCCGCGGCCCCATGGCGAACCTGGTGGAGATAGGGAACATCTATAACGGGACAAAGGGTCACCAGTTCATCACGGCCGCGGAGCATACGGCGGCGCAGACCCTTCAGGTCCAGGCCTTCGTGGCCGGCGGCGGCATGGCCGGCACGGCTCTTTTCCGTTACCTCTCGGAGGCCGGCCTCAAACCTGTCCTGGTGAACAAGGAGCATGGCAGTTCCTGGCGCTGCATCGCCGGCGGCCGCCCGGCTTTCTCCCTGCCGGCCCTGGCAGAGATTGCCAATGGCAACCTGGCCATTTTCAGGGAGTTGCAGAAGGAAAGGGACATTGACTTCAAGATGACCCGCTACGTGAACTTCGTCCACGACGAAGAAACTTACCGCAGCCTGGATGCTTCCCGCGCCTGGTCAGACGCCTATATGGTGGAGAGAAAGGACTTTGCGCGGGAGATTTCGCCCTATATCAATCCTTCTCTGGATATCTACAGCCATGCGCTCATCTCCAACGACTGCTGGCAGGCTTCGCCGGGAAAGACCATCGACACGGTGCGGCAGAAGGGCATTGCCCTGGGCGGAACCGTGCTGGAAGATACGGCCCTGGTGGATGTCGCGCTTTCAGGGGGGATGTACCACATCACCGTGCGCCTCGCAGACGGCCGCTACCAGGCCTATGAGACGCCGGTGTTCGTGAACGCCATGGGTGCGGGCGCCGAGCAGTTCACGCGCATGCTGGGTATTGACACCGGGCTCTATGCCGTTCGTCATCAGGCGTTTATCACCAAGCGGCTGCCGCTGCTGGGCAAAGACGGAGACTCGCTGGACATGCTCATCGACCGCCGGCACTACAAAGGGTTCTCGGCCGTTTACGGGCAGCAGCTGGCTTCCACCGGCCAGATTATCGGCTGCGCTTCCCCGGCCCAGGACGCCGCCGAAGCCGGCCGCAACCTGAAGGTGAATACGGAGCCTTTCCTGGAAATATCGGCCGAGATGTTCACGGAATGGATTCCCGCCCTCAAGGGTATGAGCCTGCAGGCCACCTGGTGCGGCTATTATACCGAACCCCGCTACATCGTTGATCCGGCCCTGGGAATCTTCACCGGCATGCGCGGCCACGGCTTCATGCTGTCGCAGTATATTGCCAAGCTTTATGTGGATGCTCTCCTGGGCCGTCCGGTGCCGGACTTCTTCCATGCCCTGGCCCTTGGCGGCCCCGGTCTTAGCGAACAGGCCTTCAAATAGGCTTTATTCGTGACGGGCCATGCGCTCCCAGGCCAGCTGCTCCCACTTGGTGCCGGGGCGGCCGTAATTGGCGTAGGGATAGATGGAGATGCCGCCGCGGGGGGTGAAGAAGCCCGTCACTTCAATGTACTTGGGATCCATCAGTTTCACGAGGTCCTTCATGATGGTGTTCACGCAGTCCTCGTGGAAGTCTCCGTTTGAGCGGAAGCTGAAAAGATAAAGCTTGAGGCTCTTGGATTCCACCATCTTTATGTCCGGGACATAGCTGATGCGGATTTCCGCAAAGTCCGGCTGGCCCGTGATGGGGCAGAGGGTGGTGAATTCGGGGCAGTTGAAACGGACCCAGTAGTCGTTGTCCTGGTGCTGGTTATCAAAGGTTTCCAGCACTTCGGGGGCGTATTTCTGGCTATAGACACTCGCGTGTCCCAGCGCCTTGAGTTCTTCCGGATTCCTGGACATTATGCTTCCTCCCCTGCTTCTTTAAGGCGTTCCGCGTTTTCTGCAATCTGCAGCTGGTCGATGCATTCCTGGAGGTCCCCGTCCATGAATACCGGCAGGTTGTACATGCTCCAGCCAATCCGGTGGTCTGTCCCACGGCCCTGCGGATAGTTGTAGGTGCGGATTTTGGCGCTGCGGTCTCCGGTGGAAACCATGGTCTTG
>JAEEGL017250559.1_pt1 | contig 19751 bp, 15 predicted proteins | sample 9134231 | NCBI WGS metagenome assembly JAEEGL01 (sample SAMN16246548, study PRJNA631951) | gut metagenome | biome: gut microbiome; feature: rumen; material: fiber-attached | host: Bos | place: Iran: Karaj | collected 2018-10 | reverse complement strand
TGCGAATCGTAATCACCCGGAATCCACCAAGCGGTGTTGTCGGAAGAAAGTTTAAATTCTGTAAGTTCGTGTTTTACAACAAAATAAGCAAAGTTTTTTTGAACGGGAAATTCATAACGGAATCCCAAACCGTCGTCAAAAAGCCTGAAACAAACATCAAAGCCCTTGCCGGTGGATTTTTGCGTAAAAGTTACTTTTGCCTCATTGTAAGAGTTTAGAATTTCTGACTCTTCGCCCCAAACGGGTTTCCAAGTCTCTTTAAAAGAAGAGTTTTTGACGCCTTTCTGTTCAAAGCCGCTGTAAAAGTCAACGTCTGAATTGTCAACAGTTTTTTTGAAAGTGTAAGGCTCGGCGGCGTTAGGCGTAAAGACAAAGCCCAAAAAAGATTTGTCAATAATTGTAACGCCGTTTTTTTTGAGCGAGTAAAACGGTCTGCCGTTTTCAACTCCGTAATCACATTCGAGTTTTCCGTCGGGAGATTTTAAATTTTGCGCGTTGACAACGCCGCAAAGCAGCAGCAACGCCGGTAATAAAATTTTTGTTTTCATGTCGAATCAAAATATTAAGTTTTAATACGGCAAATGTAAAAAACAAAACATTATTTCACGGTGTTTTACTTCAAAAAAACGGGCAAAAAAATCCGCAAACGGTTGCAAATACCTCAGACAGATTATTTTCTTGAAAAAAAATACCTCATTTTAGGTATTGTGAAAAGTAAAAATCCGCCGTAACTTTGCAACGGAAAAAGTAAGAAGCATATTTTTAAACGATTTGATTGTTTGTTTGATTTTTTTTAACGTCAAAAATGCCGGCAGAGAAAAACCTTTCTGAACCGGCATTTTTTCGTTTTTTCATCTTTTTTTTCTCTCAAATTTCTTCCAATGATTTTACCATGTCAAGCATTATCTGCTTGTTTTCGGCGAGTTTTTTCTGGCTTGACATCGCGTAAACCTGATACAACTTGTCTTTGCCCTTGTACAGACAAAGTATCACCGCCGAATTGTCGCCTTTGATTTTTTCCCGGTATTCCGAAAGCCTTGCTTGAAGGCCGTTGATAACGGTGTCGTCGTCCATGGAATTGTCAACACGGAAATCCTCGGTCTCGGCTTTTGAGAGTTGCATAATCAAAAACTCGTAACCTTTCAGCCCGTAAATATCCACGGCGCGGGTAGTGTCGAAACACTCCATCATCTGAAAATTTCCGATGTTGGCATCAACGATTTTTTTGTATTCCGAAAAATCGTCAACAATCACCATAAACGAAATACCGGTGTCAAAATTTCCGTACTGCATTGAGGCAGATTCGTTAAGACCTTTAATTTCCCTCATTCCATTAGGCAGTACAACACTGTATCCGCCCTCCTTTGACTGCACTTTCTGATAACCGGATTTCATCGGATTTCCGCAGCCGGCGAAACAAAACAAAGCCCCCAAAAACAACAAACTCAAATATTTCATAATATACGAAAAATTAGTTTCACTTTTTTTAACACCAAATTTTATGCCTGAAAATTTTTGTTAACAAAAAAAATTTTTACCTTAGGCGCGAAAAAAAATAACGATTATGAAACTAAGCCGAAAACATATTTTTACGTTTTTAATAATTTCGGGGCTGATAATTGCGGCTTTGATGTTTTTTTGCGACGAAAGTTTTGCTCGTCCGGGCGGTGGACACGGCTTTCGCGGAGGCGGCGGCTATCACGGAGGCGGCTACCACGGAGGCGGTTTCAGAGGCGGCGGCTATCACGGAGGCACCGGCGGAGGAAGTTTTTTTATCGGCTTTACGGGAAATTTCGGAATGGATTTCCTAATCAACATAATCGCGTGGGCAATCATAATATTCCTGTTCAACATGTTTTTGGGCAGAAACAAAAGCACGGACTCGGTATCCTCAACGGCGACCTCCGACAATTTTGCAGCACATGCCTCAAACTTCAACTTGTCTTTGAAACTATTAATAAATCAGGACAACAATTTTTCTGTACCCGTGTTTTTGGACTATGTTACAATGCTTTTCAACAAATTGTACCTAAGTTACAATACAAAAGACTTTCAAGAGATAAAACCGTTTTTTGCCGGTACTATGCCGAATTTGGGCGACGGAATAAACTCTGAAATCGCAATCGGAAATGTTGAAATCTCAAATATAAAATCGCAAAAGAACTTTACAATCATAACCGTAAGTTTTATAGCAAACTATACAAACTCCAATCCGACAAACGGAAAAAGTTTCCGCTATACGATTGAAGAAGAATGGGTTATGAAACGAAAAGCAAATTCACTCTCGCCAAAACCCGAAGGATTCGGCGTGCTGAGATGTCCGAACTGCGGCGGCACATTGGATTTCAAAGACTTCGGAAAATGTCAAAATTGTGGCTCAACGCTGAATTTCAACACCGGCGGCTGGATGATCAGCAGAATCGTCCGTCAGAAAACCGAAAAATGCCAGACCGAAAACATGCTGACTTACACCGAAGAAGAAGGCACGTATTACGACACGGTATTTTCTGACACGCTGTTTTCCGACGAAAAGACTTTCAAGGATTTGCACAAAAACTTCAAAGATTTTTCCGGTTTTGAAGACCAGATCGCAAAACCGTATTTTCTCGAAATTTACAAAAACTGGTCAGAAAACACTTGGGACAAGACACGTCATCTTCTTAGCGAAAGACAATGGCAGAATTTCAACGCATACTTAAAACAGTTGCAGTCTTTGGGCTATCAAAACAAGGTTGAAAACGTAAAAATCACGAACATCGAAACCGTAAAATACGACATCGACTTCAACTACGAAAGCATTACGGTAAGAATTTTTGCCCGCTGCTTGGACTATATCGTTGACTCAGACGGCAAAACCGTTGCAGGCGACAACAAAAAGCCGCGGCAGTTTTCGGAATACTGGACTTTTGTGGCAAACAGAAACGCGACGTTCAAGAAAACTGCCGACCTTCATTCGTGTCCGAACTGCGGCGCACCAGTTGAAAAAATCGGCGAGTCAGGCGTCTGCGAATACTGCAACAGCAAAATCACCGACGGCAATTTCTCTTGGATTTTGTTTTCAATCACTCAGGACGAGGTTTATACGGGCTGATTCTGATTTTGCTCCTGATTCTCTTTCAAGAGTTTTTTCACCAAATCAAACTGTTTTTCAAGTTTGGTAATTTCGCGCGGAAGTTCGTCGCTTTTTTCGAGGTCTTCTTGTGCACGGACTTCGTTGAGACTGTCAACAACCACGCCGACAACAAGGTTGACGAGAATGTACGCCGCCAAAAGCACAAACGAGACAAAATACGTCCACGCATACGGGTGAACCGTCATAATTTCCTGAGTCATTGCCGACCAGTCGTCAAGGGTCATAATCTGGACGAGAGTAAGAAAAGTTACGTGAAGATTAGTGAATTTTTCGCTTATGTCGCCGAACATTTCAACGCCGATAATTCCGTAAATGTAACACAGCAAAACGAAAAACAGAGCCGTCCACGAAATCTGCGGCATGGCATTCATCAAAGCGTGAAACAGCCTTTTCATGTTGTCAACGCCGGAGACAACCCTCAAAAGACGCAACTCCCTCAAAATTCTTATCGCACGCGCTCCCACAAACGACTCCAAACCGGAGAAAAAACTCAGCGAAGAAATCACCGTAACAATCAAGTCAAAAATATTCCAACCCCTGTCCTCGTCGGTAAAAAACGTGGAAACTTTTTTTCTGCAAAACAGCCTTATTAAAATTTCAACAATAAAAATAAGTATGCTGACATCACAAAAAACATTCAGATAATGCTCCAACGGCGAACTGTCGTCAAGATAAGTCATCGCACCGGCGGCAATCGCGTTAAGAACAATCAAAACCGTGATAAAATTGTCGGCGTGTTTTATGAGTTTGTCTTTCAAGGTCTCTTTCGCTGAAAGGTCTTCCGAGAGTTTCACAGAAGAAGTTTTTTGCAGGGAACTGTCATAATAAGCCACGTTTCCGTTTTCAAAAAACACCACTGAATCGTCGTTTATCTTGGCAAGAGAGCCGAGTTCCTTGAAGTAATGTCCTTTAATTTTGCCGTCAACGCCTATGCTGAGGTAACTTTCAGGAGTTTCCATAACGAAAAACTCACTGCCGAAACCCTTTAAAACGCCGTCTGAGGGAGAGTCCAAAAGGGCTTTCATTTTGCCGTTTTTGTCGTAAATCTTTATTTTACCGCTTTTGTCAGCGGTTATATATGCAATTTTCATATTTTTAGCATTTTTTTTAACAACGCAAATTTACAATTTTTTTTAACTTTCTAAGAATTATATTTAACTTTGCAGCAAATTTTTTTCAAAATCACATAAAAAAATTAAAACATGAAAAGATTTTTTTTACTTTTAACGGTTTTGACCGTAATCTGCGTTTTTGGCGCAAAAACCGTTTCAGCGCAAGGCTGCGCATTTCCGACAGGCTCGTTAGGAATTAATCTCGGTCTTGGATTAGGCAACTCTGACTTCGGCGGATACCACGGTAATTATTACAACGGACATTTTTTGGTACCAACTTTCAACGCGGCAGTTGACTATGCATTTTTGGGCAACATTATCAACAGCAACGGCTCAATAAGCGGCGGCGGATATTTCGGAATCGGCGGCGGCAGAGATAAATGGGAGGGAAACAAAAACATTAACAACCGTTTCCGATTAGGCACACGCGGCGCATTGCACTATACATGGGTGCGCAATCTTGATACCTACGCCGGTGTAGGACTTGGTTTCCGTCAAGACAGATACAAAACCAAATGGTCAAACGGACACACTGATGACTGGGGCAGTCCTTCTGATTTTGACTGTTTCGGTTTTGCAGGAATCCACTATATTATGGGAAATTTCGCAGTTTACAGCGAACTGCAAACCACTAATTTCTCAGTCTTCCAAATAGGTATTTCGTTTGTACTCTAAAACTGAAAATAAATAAACGGTTGAACGGTTTCGCTCTGAAACTGTACAACTAATTGAATTACAATCAAAAGAATAATTATTTTGACCGCGATATTGGATTTTACGAAAATATCGCGGCATTTTTTTGCCCCGTTTTCAGGTATTGCATGACAGATAAAACCGAAGACCGTCAAAACTATCCACAAGGCTCTCGCGTTCCAAAAATGCGTAAAAAACGTTATGTCAAAATCGTTAAATATTTGAGACAACATCACAAACGGAACTTCAAAAGCAGAAACCATAACTCCTTCGTTTTCAACATCGTTAGCACGGAAAAACATCCATAAGAAAACAACAAAATTAAAAGTCAAAAGCCAAGAAAAAAACGTTACCGCTTTATTGTTTTTCGGCAAAAACTTTTTGAAAAATTTGTCAATTCCAAGAGCAATTCCATGCGCTCCGCCCCAAAAAACAAATTTCCAAGCCGCACCGTGCCACAACCCTCCTATCAACATGGTTAATAGTAAGTTAACGTCTGTTTTAATCATTTTTGACGATTCAGGTTTTGCAATCGAAATTATCCAAACTATTATGCAAACAGCAACCGTTATAGAGCAAAAAATAGATTCGTTGAAGACCGCAATAGAAAAAATCGTTGCCAAAACAAGCGTGAAAACCACCAAAAAATTATTTCTTGTTTTGTAAGCAGCAAGACCCACCACACAAACAGCCATCAAAGCCAAAGTATATGGTAATGAACAAGTTAACGCCGACATCAAAATCAAAATCACCGGCACGGCATAGACTGAAAACGCCGAAACCGTTCTGTTGCCGCCAAGCGGAATATACAAATATTCCTGCAACCAACTCGACAGGGAAATATGCCAACGTTTCCAAAACTCTGAAACACTGCGACTTTTGTAAGGGCTCAAAAAGTTGACTCCAAGGTCATAACCCATAATTTTACCGATTCCGATTGCCATGTCAGAATAGCCCGAAAAATCGCAAAAAATTTGCAAAGCATAACCATAAACCGCCATCAGATTTTCAAAACCGTTATAATTTTGCGGCGCGGCAAAAATCAAATCGTTGTACTGAGCAATATAATCAGCAATGACAGCCTTTTTAAAGAGTCCCAAAATTACCATCCAAAGTCCAGCATACGCCTCAGTCATACTTACTTCCGGCGTTTTTTTGAGTTGTGGCAAAAACAAATTTGCTTTCACAATAGGACCGGCAACAAGTTGCGGAAAAAACGTCAAATAAAACGCAAAATCCAACAGACTTTCAGCAGGTTCAACATCTTTGCGGTAAACGTCAATAATATAACTCAAACTTTGAAAAGTGTAAAACGAAATTCCCACGGGAAGAAAAATTTCCTGAAAGGCAAAATTTTCGCCAACAATTTGTGAAAAGTTGAAAATCAAAAAGTTAGTATATTTAAAATACGCTAATAGCAAAAGCGGCGGAACAACGCCCAAAATAAGCCAAAGTTTACGCCCTTTTTCGGTTTTAGCCTCAGACAAAAATTTTCCAAAAAGGTAACTCAAAATGGTTGTCAAAACCAAAATTCCAAGATAAAGACCACTACTTTTATAATAGAAAAACAAACTAAACGCCACGATATAGAGTGATACAGCCGTTTTGTGCTTGTAAATCAGATTATAAATAGTTAAAAAAACAATAAACAGCAACAAAAAATGTCCGCTGCTAAAAATCAAAGGTTCGTCGGGATTGTAAACAAACAAATCCGCGAGATTATTAAAAAATTCCATTTTGCACGTTTAAATTCTGCACAAAACTAATAATTTTTTTTCAGATATTTGTTTCTTTTTGTAAATTTGCGACAAAATTTTATAAATGAAAACTTACAAACTCGATATAATCAGCATTTTAGGGCAATACAGCCGCAAATTTGACGTCGCAAATAATTTTTGCGACAAAACATGGCAGATTTTTGACGATAGCGGCAAGCAAATCTTTTTATACTTCAAAAGCGACAATTCCGCTTACATCTCCGACAATGGCAACAACGCAAGCGGCGAATGGAAGTTTGATGGCACTTCAAAAAATTTAACGTTAATCTTTGGACAATTAACCTTGAATTTATTTCCCATTTTTAACGATGATAACTCATTGGTTTTCAGCGTTGACAAATCGGAGAACTGCTTATTCCTTTTTGATGGTTCAATGGGGAAAACGGCTCCTCAAAATATGACATTACTTCACAGTTATTATCAAAATGCTTTAAACAACGTTGACCCGCTTTTGAAGACCGCAGCAGAAAAAGCCGCCAAAGAAAAGCATGAAAACATCAAACAACGCATTGAAGAAATTGCTGAAAAATGCGACCGTTATCCTTGGAAAAGAAATCTTATAATTATCATCGTATCAAGCATTTGTATACTTATAAGCGGAATTATTACTTACATTAAATATCCGTATTACGATAGCATTGGTATTTCGTTGATGATTTTGTCAGTGATTTTGGGAGCGATAGTTTACAGTTTTTTTGACACTCAGCGTTGGCAAACAGCGATTAAAAACATGGTTATGTGGTTTAGAGACAATGACGAAACAGAAATCGTTAACTACCTTAAAACCAACAAAAAACTCAAAACATGGTTTATTGAAAACTACGATTTTGACCCTACAAAAATCAAACGTCTACCCTCGGCATACGATGATTAAATCAAAAATCCGTATTCGTAGACTTTTGGTTTGATTTGTTCTGTTAAATCCCAAAGTGCGGCTTTTAAATTTTCTAACAATTCCGTGTAATATTTATCATCGGAAGAGGCATTCATTTTGCCTTTTTGGTCGCGCCCTTGAAAATATTCTTTGATGTCATAGAGGCTTGCGTTTGCCTTCGCCGTCTCCATTGTGTGGTAATAACGCCAAAGTTCGCGCCCGGCGTTGAGTACGGCTGTGGATTCGGAGGAAAACACCAATTCGTGTATTTCATTTTGACCAGTCTCAAACAATGTCCCGTTGTTGTTGGAAGGTTTGATTTTACCCCTCAAAAAATCCGACATAAAATGGCTGTCGAACATTTCACGCGCATCCACCTCGCTTTCGGTGAACGGAATCCAATGGTTGACACCATTTTTGGACGAAATGCGATTTTGATGATGGAAAATGGTATAAATCAGACAGTTGGTCTTAAATTCTGAATCACTTTTCCATCCATCATTCGGAAATCTATATAATTCTCTATCATTGAGCCAATCGGCAGTAATACACTGACGCACAGCCAAATATATGCCAATTTCAATGATATTTTTGTCAGTAACCCAAGTGCCGCGAGGGTGGGGCAACTGCGACTTATCATTAAGTATGAAATTATAATTTTGGTTTTGAAAATCCGCACCCTTTGCCGACATAAAACCAATCAATTCTTCATCTTTGCGGTTTCTTGTTGTTATAATCCAATCGTTGATTGACTCGAATTCATGTTGTGTGTTAATATGCTTTTTTTGCATATACTCGCCCTTTATGTTATAAACATCGGCTTCAATGGATTCAAATTTTACCTTTTTGCTACAATTCCAAACAAAAAATCCAATCGGAAATTTGCCCGAAACATTGTCAAACGAATTGGCAGGTACAAGAAACAATCTTTCCAATTTGGCTTGGAACGAATTTCTAAACTGCTCAAAATTAGGTGCTTGCAAAACTTTCAACTTAGAAAATTCTGCAAGGATACAATCAGGGATTTCATTGTAAATCCTCATGAAAAATTGCGCGAACAATTCACGTCCGGCAATGCCCATCTGATTGAAATATTTGTTGTACGTCTTGTGCAAAACCGCAACGTCAGTGGCGTTTTGACCGGTCTTGGCAACGGTGCTTCGGCTTGCCGCCTCTTTGTACGGCGGGTTGATGTAGATGACAAGTTTTTTGCGCAGTTTTGGGTCGTTGATGATTTTGCGCAGACTTTCGGGACATTTAGAAAAGTCGTCGTTCAAAAAATCAAACTGAAAAACGTGGCTTTCCAAAAGGTTCGCGCCGTTTTTGATGCGGTCTTTCATTACGTCCACGTCCTGTTGGTCGAGCGTGGATGCAAAAATCTTGTACTTGTCGCTGAGTCCGTTCAAAAGGTTGCCCGTACCGGCACAGCAATCCCATACATAATAATTCTCCTGCCAATCGTCGCCAAGTAAGCCGGCAATGTACTTTTGAGATTTTTCAACCCAAATCTGCGGCGTAAAGAACGCACCCTTCCTTTCCCTAACATCTTGCGGCACAAGCAAATCCAACCTCGAAACTATGTATTCCCAATAAATATTTTGAGGCGGACGCTTGTAACGTTTCCAAAACTCGGCGTATTTTTCGATGCCGCCGTGCTTAAACTTGAACGGTATCAAAACATCCAACCCCAATGCGTCTGTCCGCTTCATCATATAAGGTGTGGGCGAATTGGCGTTGAATGTAATGTAAAAATCGGGATATGCCACCTTGTCGTCATTGAGGTCGGTGGTGTTGTTGTCATCAATATTGAGTTCCGCCAAGAAAAAATCACGGTCATAAACACCGTAATTGGCTTTTAGTTTGTCCCAATCGGCATTTATTGACGGCATCACCATTTCGCGCCATTTCTGATAGACGAAGATAAAATTGTTTTTGTCTATCAAAGTTGACAGCAGTGAACCGCCCTCCACAAAATTCTGCTCGACAAAATTGTGGATTACGTCGTCGTCCTTGCCATAAAAATATGTGAAAATTTTTTCTTTCCTGATGACTTTTTGCAGTGCCGCCACACTCTTGTCGTCCACCTGCGAGGGCGTCTGCGTCCAATTGAAATCATTGAGGGCATATATCGGCAATACCTCGTTGTATTCCACGAAGGCGATTTTCTCGTTGTCGAAACAGCCGATGAATTTGGGCGGAAGAATGTTGTAGGCGTCCTGCTTGATGGTTACAATGAGTTGAGCCAACATCTTATAAATATCGGTTTGAGATTGTTTGGCTTCTGCCCACAACAAATATTCAGGATTAATCTTAGAGGTTGATTTTACCGTAAAATCTATCCTCCTAATTATTCCTGCACAATCAAACTTCTTAAAATACCGTTGCCAAATCCTATTTTTGAGTTCTTCTTCCAACATTGCTCAATGATTTTTTTGCGCCGTAAAGTTACAAAAGAAAAACTAAAACATCAAATAGTGCTGCAATTTTTTCAAATCCTTTTCTGAAAAGGCGTTAAGAGTTTGCAAATCGGCAATATGCTTGAATTGTTTTCCTGAATTACGAAATTCTAAAATCTTTTTTATCTGAAAATCAGTAAAATACGGATTGTTTTCAAGTTCTTCTTCTGGAATCGTATTAAGATTGAATTTTTTTAACTCTACACTAAGACAGGTGTAAACGTTGTTTTTCAAGAGGTTTGCCCTATCATATTTAATACAATCAGAAAGTTGCCAAGGCGCGTAAAAATATCCGACTTTTTCTCGAAATTTTACAACGTCTTCCGCTTCAACATTTGTAAAGCCTACTTCAACTAATTCGTCAACAGTTGCAAGGTTTAAATCAAAAAGTTTTTTACCGCTAAAAAGACGGTTCAAATCAATTTTGATATACTTTTCAAGTTCCTTATATTTTTGATTATCAATAAAAAAGACAGTTGAAAAATCTTTTTTGACATAAAACTTTTTACCTTTTTCGTCGCGTAATTGCATAAAAGCCTCGATTTGCTTGGTCGAAAATCCCATTTTGTACATATCCTCACGCGTGATGAAATTCGGGTCAAAATCAAAATACTTTTCTGACGTTTTTTCGATGGTAACCGTCTCTTTTTCAGGCTGCACAGTATCTTGAAAATACAAATAATCCTTCAAAAAATTAAACTGCATAGTCCTAAGACCGTAAAGTTTTCTAAAATCATCAGCAGACTTAAAAACGCCACCGTTATTTCTGTAATTCAATAGGTTAGCGATTTGTTTTTCCGTTAACCCAAGCCTTTCCAAGTCTTTTTCCGAAACCGTGTTAGGATTAAATTTAAAAAGCGTAAGGCTGTCGTAACGGCTAACAATATACTGCTCCAAACGGTTGAGAGTATCGCTTTGAAGTTTTTCTCTGTAAATTTCGTTTAACTCTTCGATTCGCTGATTATAAGCGGAAAGTTCGCTTTCGGGAATTTTAGGCGCACTTTTGGCTGCAACTTTTTGCACAATTTTAGTCAAAAAAAGTGCTACGAAAATAATGATTATCAACGTAATAACTTCACGTTTGTCTTTTTTGGCAACGTAAGAAAAAGGTGAATTGTTAACAGCATTAAAAAACTTTTTAAAAATATTCATAATAACAAAAATTAATCAAAAACTATTCCACCGTTTTCCAAGGCTCTATAAAATTCGTCATGAATTTTTGTCCTGACATCAAGTTTCATCAACATTCTGCTGCGGTCGGGAAAACTGCTGTTGCACAAAAAAACAAACACCATATTACATTTTGGGTCAGCCCAGACAAAACTTCCCGTAAAACCCGTATGTCCGAAACTTTTAGAACTTGCCTTTTTTGACGGAGTTCCGTTCAAAGTACTATCAATCACCGGCTTATCAAAAACCAAACCGCGACGATTGCCATCAAAAGCACGCGAGGTAAACGTTTCAACCGTCTGAGGCTCAAAATATTTTTTGCCATCATAACTGCCTTTGTCCAAAAACATTTGTAACAAAACCGCCAAATCCCGCGCTCCAGAAAACAACCCCGCATGACCCGATATGCCGCCCATCAAAACTGCACCTTCGTCATGCACCTGACCACAAACAATCTTTTTGCGCCAAAGAGTATCGTTTTCGGTCGGCGGAATGTTTTGAAGAAGTTTGCCGTAAGGATTGAACCGCATTTTTAGTCCCATCGGTCTGTAAAAAGTATCGTAAAGAAAAACGTCAAAATCCTTACCGTAAAATTTTTTTGGGAACAAAGTATAAAGAAAAAAGCCGAGGTCAGAATACAAATATTCGCCTTTTGGTTTAAGCGGCTGCTTTACAATAAATTCTGTAATTTGTTTTCTCGCTTTTTGAATGTCGTAACTCTCAGGTGAATTTAAGACTTCCAAGGCGAGGTTTTTATTTTTCCCCACCCAATCCAAAGCCGGACGGAAACCCGCCTGATGTGCCAAAGCGTCTTTCAAGGTTGCACCGTTAGAGTCTAACCCATGAAAATAATCCGTCAAAGGCAAATTCAAATCAATTTTTTTATCCTCATACAACTTCATCAAGACCAATGCAGAAGCCGCAATTTTTGTAACCGATGCCAAATCATAAAGTGTAGAATCGTTAACTTTTTTTATGCTGTCGTAAGTAAAGTATCCGTAACTTTCATCAAATACTATATAATGATTTATCGAGCAGAAAATTCTACAACCCGGCATTGCTTTTTGATGGATCGCATCAAAAACTATACTGTCGATAACAGACTTATTTTCAGCGGATAAGTGTGCTTTTCCTGAAACTAAACTCACCGGTTGCGGAGTTTTACAACTCAAAAGCAGAAAAAAAAAGCAAAAAAAAATAGGCAACGTTTTTTTTGCCACAGCCATCACTTTTTTTAACTGCGCCTTTTGTTTTTCCAACAGTTTTTTTACCAATTCATTCGGATTTGGAAACAGCGGCGGCTGACAAAAGAGTACGATGTTATGTTCTTTTACCACAAAATCAAGACTTTTGTCTAACCTTAGAGCCTCGCCGTCAAGATTAATCCAGCCTTTTTTGTTGCCTAACAACTCAACCTTGCGGCAACGGATTATTTCAAAACATTTTGATTTGTGTGCCTGACCTAAGGCAATGTTAAACATCACAAAAGGCACTCTCCAAAGTTGCGGTTTTTTAACAATGACAACATCAAGCAAACCGTCGTCCAACTCTGCTTCGGGCGAAATCTTAAAACCGTAACCATATTGCGACGAATTGCAGACAGTTATCAAAAGAGCCGTTCTTTTTATCTCATTGCCGTCGATATTGAGGGTGTATTCAAGCGGGTGATAATTAAAAAACGAGCCGATAATAGCCTTAAAATAAGTTTTGAAACCACGTCCCTCCAAAAACTGATAACGCCTTGCAACCTGAGAATCGTAACCAGCACCGGCAAGCGAGAGAAAAAACTGTTTGTTGACCTCGCAGGTATCAATCATTTTAAATTCGGCTTTGTTCAAATATTTTATTGCCAAATTAGGCAATACGGGTATGCCCAAGGCACGCGCAAGACCATTGCCGGAGCCGCACGGAATTATCGCAAGAGCAGTTTCCGTACCTGCCAAAGTCTTTGCTATTTCGTTAATGGAGCCGTCGCCGCCGACAGCCGTTATCACGTCAAAATTGTTGACGGACTCTTCGGCTATTTTGGTGGCATGACCGGCATATTGTGTGTAACTTATCTGATAATCAAACTTTTGCGTGTCTAAATTTTTTTCTATTAATTGTTCGATTTTTTTCTGTCTGCCGATTCCCGAAATAGGATTTACAATAAAAAGTATTTTGATTTTCCCTGACATATTCCAAACAAAATTTATAAAAACACAAATACAAAGGTAAGACTTTTTTTTGTGTTTTTAGGTTTTAACGGTAAAAATTAACAATAATTAAACAGAAAAATCGTTATTTTTGCAGTACACAAAACTAACGTTAGGAAAAAAAGTATGAAAAAAATTGTTACACTTCTCTTTACATTCCTCAGTTTGAATGTTTTTTCGCAAGCACCCGCTTTTGAAGTAGAAGAATATCAAAAAGCACTTTGGATGACAACACGTTTTTACGGCTCACAGCGTATGGGAACCGGCATTAACTGGCTCGTTAACGGCTTAAATTACCGTACTTCCGATGCGCCTGACTCCTTAAAAGCAAAAGTACTGAAAGGCTCGGATATTCGGGCGGGAAAATCCTTCATAAAGGATTATGATAAAAAGTATGATTTGACCGGCGGCTGGTTTTCTTCTGAGGGATATGTGCTTGACGGCAGAGTTTTTTATTATTCCGTTTATACCCTTTTATTGGGTTATAGCGAGTTCCCATTCGGATATGATGATTTATATTCGGAGGATTACAAGGGATATGTAGTTTCAGGAAAATTCAATTGGGAAAATGCTAAGGGCAAACCCGATGAAATCCCTGATATTCTTAACGAATGTAAATACGCTACTGATTTTATTCAAAAAGCAGTATATAAAGCCGATAGTTTTTATTGTTTCAAAGGCGATTTAAAAGCAGATAAAAAAATCTGGTGCACATCGGTTTTTAAAGCGGGTTTTGCCAAAGCCAACGGCGGTGAAAGCGACACGGTAAGAACTCTGACTGTTGCAACAGGCAACGCAACGTCAATGTCAGCACTTGCAGGGGCTTCTTTGGCGACTATGGCAAGAGTTTATAAACCGTTTGATGACGTTTACGCTATGGAATGTATGCAAAAGGCTAAAATTGCATACGAGTTTGCAACCAAAACCGCCGAAGGAAACTTCACAAAAGAAAGATATTATCCAGATTTAACAATACTTTGCGCCGAATTTTACCGTGCAACCGGCAACGAGGCTTACAAACAAAAGTGCGACGAATACACTTCAAAATGGATTGACAACTACAATCATCATTCAATGCTTAATTGTTATGATACAGAAGAACTTGCGCTTTATGCATATTGTTCTATGGGATACGGAAACAAGTATTACGAAAAGGCAAAAGAAAATCTCAGAAATCTTATAAATTCGTATAGTCTTAAAGGCAAAATTATTTCTTCCGATAACCCTGCTGCCCCTCTTAAATATGCCGCCGGCGGTGCATTTGCGTTGGCTTTGTATTCTAAACTTGATTCTTTAAAAGGTATTAATACGAATGTTCTGCAAACCGTGAATTATATTTTGGGAAATAATCCCAGAAAATTTTCCTTTATCGTTGGTTTTGGAGACCATTATCCTCAAAAACCTAATCAACCCAACTATTTTCGCTCTGATGCCGGCAGTGCAGAGGCTGCATACGCAAGTGGAAATAACACGAAATACCGTCAATTAGGAATGATGGTAGGCGGCTCTATGAACGGAGGAAATTATGATGACAGTTTTTCTAATCCGCAATCATACGGTGGTATAGATTTTAACGCACCCTTTGTGGGAGCATTAGCATACATACTTGAACAAATGTCGCCGGTGGACATGTCTAAGGTAACATTGAGAATGCTTTTGTTAAAAAAACAGCCTTCAAAAACAGTTTATCAATTAGGGGAAAAATTAGAAGCCTCTGACGGTGTTATAACAGCAGTCTATTCTAACGGCACTACGCAAGACGTTCAGATTTTAAATTCTATGGTAACAAATTTTTCGTCGGAAAAAGGCGGCACTTATGCACTTGCAGTCTCTTATTTAGGTAAATTCGTAACTTATCATATTGATGTTGTGAAAAAAGAAACCGGAATAAAATTTATAAGAAAACCCAAGACGGAATATTTAACGGGTGAAGATTTTTTCTCGGATACAGCAGTTTTGCAGTTGTCATACAACGACCAAAGTTATGACGAGATATTATTGACCGATGATATGGTTTCGGGTTTTAACAGCGATACTACCGGCAATTACAACATCGAAATCAATTACAAAACTTGGACATTGCCGTTAGAGATTACAGTCTTGAAAATGCCAATCATTTCAGCCGAAATTTATCAAATTCCTGAAAAAACTAAATATTACCCTTGGGAGAATTTGGATATTTCCGGTGGTAAAATTCACATTATGTATAAGGATTCAACAGAAGACGTTTTGGATATAACGGAACAAATGATTAGCGGTTTTGATACTTCAACGCCCGGTAAACAAACCGTTTACGTAAATTATTCATGGATAAAACTCGGATACGAAGTTGAAATCGTACAACCTGAGACTCCCATAAAAACTGCCGACATTGAGCCGATAAAAATTTTCAGTTACGGTAATACGATAAGGCTTGAAAATATAAACGGCAAAGTAGATGTTTACAATATTTCCGGCAGAAAAGTTTTTTCAGGCGTTGATGTTAATGAAATTTTCATCAGAAAGACCGGAATCTATATCGTTAAAACAAGCAAAATAACCAAGAAGGTCTTCATTAAATAAAAGACAAAAAAAGAACTCTGAAATATTTCAGAGTTCTTTTTTTGATTGGTGCCCCAGACAAGACTTGAACTTGCACCCACTAATGCGTGGACATGCCCCTCAAACATGCGCGTCTACCAATTCCGCCACCAGGGCTGTTGTAGTATCGTTTGTTTCATTAAGACGGTGCAAAGGTATAGCGTTTTTTCCAATTCTCCAAATTTTTTTTAATATTTTTTCAAAAAAAAATTCAACAGATTAAATTTCAATCACTTTCCATGGGTGTCCGATTTCTCATAAATGAGGTTTTGCTCGGAATAAATCACCGCTTTCGTGCGCTGGTCAATCAACGAATTAACAGAGTTCTGCATTTTGTCAAGTTGGAAACGCGTATTTTTTAAACCCGACTCCATTTCGCGGCGTATTTCTTCAAGGCTGACTTTCTCTTCATAAAGTGCCTCAAACATTCTTTCAAGTTCGATAGTGTTGTTTTTCATCTTTGCAAGTTGCAAAAGCATATCTTGCAGTTTCTTTTCAAGATTAGAATTTGCAATGGTTTGGATATAATAATTCTGTTTCGATTGTTCCAAAAGCGTTTTATAATTTTCGATTTCGGCATTTTTTTTATAACGGGTGTAAACTCCGAGCGCAAAAGCCGTCAAAAACAAAAGGAACAAAAGTACAAAAACAATTACCGTCCACGCCTTACGCTCCGAAGACCACGTTTTATACTCAGTGTCAAGTTTTTTTGAAATTTCGTAAAAAGTCATAACCGCTAAAATCAAAAAAGACCCACGGCGCATATTAACTACACACCATGGGCAAACTACTAAAATTTATGTTCAATTATTAAAAAAACTCCTCTACTCCATAGAAGCCGCTTGCTGCATAGGACGTTGAGCCTCATCAGCATTAGTAACAGGCTCTTTTTCAGCCATTTTTTGTTTCAAAGCATCCAAATCCGAAACCGAAGCGTTGCTGATTGCTTTTGTTTCGTCAACTTTTGACTCAATAGCCTTTGTTTCCGACATTTTTGCTTTCAAGGCTGCTAAATCCGACGAAGCCTGAACACTACCACCAATTGCTTTGAGTGCACTATCAATATCGCGTTCGTTGCTATCCTGAGCAATTTCAAGATATGAATCCGCCAAAGCCTCCTGCTGATCAACTTTTTCTTTCATTTTTTCCAACATCGCAATCGTGTCAGAAGAGTCTATGCCGGAGAGTTGTTTGTTGAGGTTAGCCGTAGCCTCCGCAACTTTTGACCTCGCTTTAAGCATTTTAGCCTCAGATTTCCACTTGTCAATATTGGTTTTCAGAGTTTTAACAGCGTCTTGAAGTTTGTCGGCTGCACCTTGATATTTCCGATAGTTAGCCTCCAAAACGGGCAACTCCTGAGTCTTCTGACTTTTCTTTTCAAGGCACTGTGTAGCCAACTTGTCTGCCTCTTCCTGAGACATTTTGCCGGTTTCAGCCGCCTTCAAAAACATCATCGCCTTGTTTTCGTAATCAACAGATTCTTGTTTAGCCTTTTCCAAAGCGTTTTTTGCAGAAATTGCGCTTGCCTTTACCTCTGCCAAAGATTTCATACTTTGGTCGAGTTTGCTTTCAAGTTCTCTGATGCCTTCGGCTGTCATTTTAACGGGGTCTTCAAGGCTGTCCATAGCGTCGTTAACCTCAGATTTACCCCATCTGAATAATCTTTGAAATATTCCCATACTAATTTTAATTTGCGTTTATTAATTTACCGCCCAAATATAATGATTTTTTTCAACATACAAAACTTTTTTTGAAACTTTTTTCAAAATTCCACGGCAATTCCAGCCTTTATATATTTCTTTGAGCCGAAAAACATACCGCCAAAGCCAAAAGCCGCTCTTACGGGGGCAAGCCTGCCGCTTTCAAGAAAAAACTCCGGCATAAAAACCGGAGTTTTTTCTTTTGTCATATAACCGGATGAAAACCATAAGGCGGGCATAATTCTTTTTTTCCCGAAAGGACGTATCCTGAGCGATGCATCAAAAAAAATATCTGCACCATTGTAAGCACTTGCTCCGAAACCCGTACCAAACGAAAAATGGTTTTCCAAGTTATAAATATAGTCAAAAGAACAAAATTTATAACCGAAAGCCGCTTTGCCCGTAAACCAGCCGTCATCGCTTTGGGCGGAAACGCTGCACGAAAAAAGAACAATCAAAAAACAAAGTACAAACCTTGTCTTCATACAATTAAAATCCGATGTTGAACCCTACAAAAGCGGCTACGTCATCTGCCTGCGGATTGTAACCGAAAGCAGTGTAAACCGGCAGACGGAAATTGTCAGTAATTTTGATTTCCTTTGCAACTTTTACGCCGAGGTTAACAACGTTGAAACCGTCGTGCGTACCCGTACCGTCGCCATACCAAGTAGAAGGATTGAAAACCATTCCCGCAAAAGGACGAAATTCAACGCCTTTTACATCAGCCGTATAGCCGAGTTCAAAATACGTTCCGTAAGCGTTTTTGGTAGCCTCATCAGGGTCATCGTCTTCCAACCAATATTTCTTGTCGGCACCGTAGAACAGAATGTTGAACGAAGCGTCAAGACCAAACTCGCTGACCCAGTCAACGGAAAATTCTAAGGCATGTGCCGTTTCGTCTGACTTATAATTGCCATATTTCGGGGCATCGGGCGAAAAACTGTCTTCTTGCGAAAAATAATCCGTCAACGTAAAACTTACTTGACCAGCAGTATAAGATGCGTAAATGTCAAACTCTTTTAACACGCCGTTAAAATCCGTGCAATTACAAAGTCCGAGAGTAAAATTACCCGCAGAAAAATCCAAATACGGTTGGAAATTAGCACCGTGCAAAATCAGGTTGCCCCTCCAAACATACGCACTTGTAAAGTCAAAACCACCGTTGAATGTAACGCCGGAGGTTTCCTGTATTTCAAAATCCTCGTCATCCCCTTGAGCAAAAGCCCCGAATGACATCAATGCTGCACACGCAAATGTTAAAACTATTTTTTTCATAATTTAATTTTTCTTTTAAATTGTTATACTGCATAAAAAAACTATTCCGTTTTAAAGAATTTCATTAATTCTGTCAAATTTTCTGAAAGTTCAGAAAGCGTATCGCTGTTATCCGACATTTTTTTAGATAATTGAGCAAACTGCTGTGTTGTAAGATTGAAACGCTGAACGGCAGTGTTAATCTGATTGCTGCCCAAAGCCTGTTCCGAACAAGAGGCGGCAATTTCTTTCAACAAAACGGCTGTTCTTTCAATATCAGGCAAAACTGAGGCAAAGGCCTCACCCGTATCTTTTGCAATCGCCTGACCGTCTTTGCTGACAACATCAATCTCTTTGGCTGCTAACGCACTGCGCTCGGCAAGTTTTCTAACCTCGGCTGCAACCACGGCAAAACCTTTTCCGTGTTCGCCCGCTCTTGCCGCCTCAACTGCCGCATTAAGAGCAAGAAGATTGGTCTGAAAAGCAATTTCGTCAATGATTGAAATTTTTTCTGCAATAAGATTCATCGCTTTAACGGAATTGTCAGCGGTACGACTGCAATTCTGAATCGTTTGAGAAGTTTTAAAGGCAATTCTCTCAGTTTCTTTTGCGTTTCCGTCGTTCTGACCGATTGAAGCTGTAATCTCTTCCATCGAAGATGAAACTTCCTCTGCCGAAGAGGCTTGGTCGTCAGCTGCTTCACTCATCTGACGGCTCGCCGAATTAAGCTCAAAACTTGCCGAAGAAATCTTTTGTGAACACTCCGAAATCGACCTTATTATATGATTAATATTGTCAGACAAATT
>JAEEGL011735478.1_pt1 | contig 19751 bp, 14 predicted proteins | sample 9134231 | NCBI WGS metagenome assembly JAEEGL01 (sample SAMN16246548, study PRJNA631951) | gut metagenome | biome: gut microbiome; feature: rumen; material: fiber-attached | host: Bos | place: Iran: Karaj | collected 2018-10 | reverse complement strand
ATTTGATCAAGAATCACATGATATATGGACTTCTTTAGGTATAAAAGAAGAAAGAATAGCAAGAACTAAAGAAGATAACTTCTGGATAGCAGGAGAAACAGGACCATGTGGACCAGATACAGAAATGTTCTATTGGCGTAGCAATGATCCAATTCCAGAGAAATTTGATCCAGAAGATGAAAGATGGGTAGAAATATGGAATGATGTCTTTATGCAATTCCATAAGGATGAAAAAGGAAATATTACAGAACTACCTAAAAAGAATGTTGATACTGGAATGGGACTAGAAAGAGTAGTAGCTGTTTTAGAAGGCGTAAATGATAATTATAAATCTTCAGTATGGAAAGATATTATTAAAGTTATAGAAGATATTTCTAATAAACCATATGAAGGTAATGAAAAATCAATGCGTATTATAGCAGACCATATAAGAACATCAGTATTTATATCTGCAGATAATTCAGGTATTAAACCAAGTAATGTAGGACAAGGATATATCTTAAGAAGATTAATCCGTAGAGCAATAAGACATGCTAAAAATTTAGAAATAGATATTAATTCTAATTGGGAAGAAACAATAGCTAATGCAATTATGGATAAATATGAAAAATACTATACAGAAATAAAAGACAATAGAAGTATAGTATTAGAAGTATTAAAAAATGAAAAAGTAAAATTTAATAGAACATTAGAAAAAGGCTTAAAAGAATTTAAAAGAGTAGCTAATAAAGATATAGATGGAGAAACAGCCTTCCATTTATTTGATACGTATGGTTTCCCAATAGAATTAACAGAAGAATTAGCAAAAGAATTAAATCTAAAAGTAGATATAGAAGGCTTTAAAGAAAACTTTAAAAAACATCAAGAACTATCTAGAACAGCTTCAGCTGGACAATTTAAAGGTGGATTAGGTGGCCATAGTGAAATAGAAACTAAATATCATACATGTACACACTTACTTAACGCTGCTTTAAAACAAGTAGTAGGACCAGATGTACATCAAAAAGGATCTAATATTACAGAAGAAAGAATGAGATTTGACTTTAGTTGTGATCATAAATTAAGTGATGAAGAAAAACTTAAAGCAGAACAATTAGTAAATAAATGGATTCAAGAAGGACATGAAGTACACGTAGAAGAAATGTCTAAACAAGATGCAATTGCTTCAGGAGCAGAATGTATGTTTATAGAAAAATATCCCGATCAAGTAACAGTATATTCTATAGGCGACTTCTCTAAAGAACTATGTGGAGGACCACATGTAAAAAATACAAATGAATTAGGAGAATTCCATATAGTAAAAGAAGAAGCATCCTCTGCAGGAGTAAGAAGAATTAAAGGAATACTAAAATAGTATTCCTTTTTTTATAAAATAATTTTATAATATATATAATAGGTGATAGTATGAGTAATAATAAAATAGGAAAAGTATTAATAGTATTTATTATAATAATGATAGGTTTATTTGGATATTTAGTTTATTCTAAGCTAGATATAGGAGGAGATTCTTATATAGCAGAATCAGAATTCAAATCAGTTGAACTAGATAGTGAAATAGTTAAAAAAGCTTTAAATTCATTAAGCTTCTCTTATGAACATAAACAAACTGATTTAGAAAATAGACTATTCAATGATAGTAATAAAAAAGTAGAAAATTTAACAGATGATGAAAAACTTTTATTAATCTTAAATGATTTATCATCAGTAAATGAATTACCTAAAAAATGTACTAATAACTTTGTAATATATAAAATAGACTATTTTAAAAATTCAGTAATAAAAGAAACTAAATTTATTGATAAATTAAAAACTAATCATGCTTATGAAATAGGACCATTTGAAATAGATTACACACCTGAATCTATAATGGTTACTAATAAAGAATGTAATGATAATCCATTAGAATATGAAAGACTAATACCTATTAAAGCAACTAAATCTAATAAAAGATTAATAATAGAATTTAAATATATCTATATAGAAGAAAATGTTGACTATGATGAAACAATCTATTACAAATCATATAAAGATAATAATAAAGTATCTCTAGTAGATGGAAATTATTCAAAAGAAAATATTAATCTAGATGATTATAATACTTATGAAGTAACATTTGCAGTACATGATAATGATATATATTTTAAAGAAATTTTAAAAAAATAATAAAATAAAAAAGGAAATCACTCCTCGACCGCGTATATATATAATGAAGGGAGTGATTTTTTATATGAAAAAGAAACTAATAGGGGTAACAATATTTATACTAATATCTATCTTAAAAATAGATATAGTAAAAGGTGAAAAATTTATAATAGGAGACTATATAACTAGTACCTATGTAAAAATGACAGAAGGGAGTAATACTAAATATTTAACTGTTCAATTCCTAAAAACAAATAGTGGAGAAATAACATATTGTATAGAACCATTTATTTTATTAGATGAACAAATAGAATATCAAAAAATGGATGAAAGTAATCTATCTTTAACACCAGAAGATATTATTAAGATTAAACTAATTAGTTATTATGGCTATGGTTATCAAGATAGAACAGAACCAAGATGGTATGCCTATACTCAAGTATTAATATGGCAAACAGTATCTAAGAATGCAGATATCTATTTTACTAATACCTTAAATGGTAATAAAACAAATAAATTTGATACTTATTTAAATATGATAAAGCATGATGTAGAAGAAGATTTAAAAAAACTAAATATCCAAGATGAATATCGTCTTAATCTAGGATCTAATTTAATATTAGAAAATATTAGTAATAATTATACTTTTACATCTAACGTACATACTATAAATAGAGAAAGTAATAATATAGTAATAAATAATATAACTAATACAGGAACATTTACTTATCAAAAAATAAATAATAATTATACAAAAGAAGCAACATTCTATAGTGGAAATACATCTCAAAAAGTATTAGTAAGAGGTAATGCTAATGGACCTATATATACTTCTAATATAATATGTCTACAAGGAAAAATAAAAGTAATATTACAAGATAAATATAATATTATAGATCCTAATAATAAACCAATAATTACATATATAATAAGTACAAATAATAATGAATATACAAATACTATTAGTGAAGGAGAACAAACTAATAATTATAGTTATGGAATCTATAATTTTAAAGTAAAAGATATATCTAATGATTATATAATTCAAAATATAGATTATAATTTTGAATTAAATGATAATAATCTAGAAGAAATAATCTATTTAATACCAGAACTAAAAAAGACTAATTTAATAATAAATAATTATTTATGTGAAGAAGATAATTGCTTACCAAATAAAGAAATAAAAGTTAATCTATTAGATGAAAATAATAATCTAATAAAAGAACTTATAACAGATGAATTAGGTCATATAAAAGAAGAAATAATAAAAGGAATATATTATGTATATCAACCTACTATTGAAGGATATGAAGAACAAAAAAGTATTAAAGTAGAAATAAATAATCTAGATAATGAATATACAATAAATATTTATAATTATAAAAAACCTATCATAGAAGAAACTATCATAGAAGAACCTATTATAGAAGAAATAAATACTATTATAGAACCAATAGAAGAAATAGAAGTACCATATACAGGAATAGAAGATTTAAAAGTATTATTAATTATATCTACAATATTCATAATAAGTCTAAAAGTATTAAAAAGAATTTGCATTTAAAAAAAATATGATATAATAACACTTGGTTAAAAAGAGGGGGCATCCAAGATGGATATTTATACATTAATAGATTTCTATGTTAACGAAAAAGATGCTATTAAAAGACTAGAAGAAATATTAGAAGCTTATAATGATTTAATGAATAGAATGAACTTTAGATCAAGTACAAATAAGAAAAAAGAAATAGCTAAAACTATAAAAAATATACTAACAGAAATAGAAAAAAAGAAAAAAATAGCAGCATCTTATAGAAAGATAATACAAGCATACATAGAATCATTTAGAGAAGCAGAACAAGCTGAAGTATTAAGACTAATAGAAGAAAAACAAACTCTATTAGAACAACCAATACAATTAACAAAAGATGATCTAGTAGAAATGGCACATAAAGGACATTTTACACAGTTCGTTAATATGAGAAGTGTATTAATAATAAAACCAACTGTGATACCTGATGAATATCAAGAAAAAAGAAGATATTTAATAGGCTTATTAGTAAGACAAGAAGCTTATCAAGAAATAAAAGAATTAATAGAACTACATAATAAAAAAGCACCTATGAAGCCCTAAAAAGCTTCTTTTTCATTAAAAAAAGCAAAAAAACACAAAAATTTGCAAGAAAAAAAAGGAAATTGAGGGGTTACCTAAAATAATTAATAATAGAGGGTGAAAAATATGGCTATGATATCTAATGAAGAAATTAATAACATAAGAGCTAATGCTAATATCGTAGATATAGTAAGTAGCTATATCCCACTTACTCAAAGAGGTAAGAACTATATAGGAGTATGTCCTTTTCATGATGACCATTCTCCTAGTATGAGTGTTTCACCCGAAAAACAAATATATAAATGTTTCGCATGTGGAGCAACAGGTAATGTCTTTACTTTTGTTAGTGAATATGAAAATGTCTCTTTTATAGAAGGAGTTAATATAGTAGCTAATAAAATAGGAATGACTTTATCACAACAAGTATATAAAAGTAATATTTCTAATGAACATAAAGAAGATTACGAAATAATGGAACTAACAGAAAAATATTTCCAAAATAATTTAAAAACAACCGCTGGTAAAGAAGCCTTAAAATATTTACATGATAGAGGTATTAGTGATGAAATAATAAAAGACTTTGGAATAGGATTAAGTATTGATGATAATAATAGTTTAATAAGTTTATTAACTAAAAAGAATTATGATATAAAAAAATTAATAGAATTAGGATTAGCTAATGATATAGATCATGACACTTTTACAAGAAGAATAACTTTTCCATTATGGGATAAAGATGGTCATATAACAGGTTTTAGTGGCAGAATATATCGCGGAGAAAAAGATATCTCTAAATATATGAATACTAAAGAAACAACTATCTTTAAAAAAGGAGAAACATTATATAATTATCATAATGCTAAAGATATAGCTAAAAGAGAGAAATATATTATTGTAGTAGAAGGCTTCATGGATGCTATTAGAATTGCTGAAAATGGTATTAAAAATGTAATAGCCTTACAAGGAACAGCATTAACTACTAATCAAATAGACTTATTAAAAAAATTAAGAGTAAAAGTAATATTATGTTTAGATAATGATAATGCTGGTTTAATAGCAACACTTAATAATGGAGAAGAACTAGTTAAGAATAATATAGAAGTAAATGTAATAAGATTAACTGGTGAAAAAGATCCAGATGAATATATACTAGCTAAAGGAATAGATGCCTTTAAAGAAAATATAAAAACACCAATGACTTTCTTTGACTTTAAATTAAATTATTTAAAACAGGGAAAAGATTTAAATAAAGCAGAAGAATTAAGTGAATATATAAATGCAGTAATAAGTAATTTAAGTAAGACAAATGATCCAATATTAAAAGAAGTTACAATTAAAAAATTAAGTGAAGAATATGGCATATCATATGATATATTAAAGAATAAATTAAATGATTTAAATAAAGAAGAAGTTGAAATTATACCACCATCTATAAAGAAAGATAACACTAAAAGAACAGCATATTCAATTTCTGCAGACAAAATTTTGTATTTTATGATGAATGGTGGTATATTTATAAACGAGTACCAACAAAAAGTTGGTTATTTTCCAGAAGAAAAATATCGTAATATAGCTAATGAAATAGTCTATTATTATGAAAAAGAAGGGAAAATATCAATAGCAGACTTCATTACATATGCAAGTGATAAATCAAACATAAATAGTGAAGTACTAAGAATAGTTAATGAAGATATAAATGATGAAATAACTATCGAAAATATGGATGAATATATTGATGCATTAACTAAAAAGATCACAAAAGATGAAATAAAAGAACTAAAAGAACAAATGAAAAAAGAATTAGATGTAGATAAAAAAATGAAAATAGCAGCCCAAATAGCTGAATTAAAAAAGGGAAGTGTATGACATGATCGAAATTAAAAGTTTTGAAGACAGAAAAAAAGAATTAGTAGAATTAGGAAAAAAGAATGATAATTTATTAACATTCGAACAATTAGCAGAAGCCTTAAAAGGACTAGAAATAGATAATGATTCATTAGATGAACTATATAATACATTAATGGAAAATGGTATTGAAGTAGTATCTGAAACTAGTGAAGGCGAAGATGGAATACCAAAAAAATTAGAAGATGAAGAAAATCTAGTTTTAACTGATGAAGAAATAACTAAAGATATTAATATTAATGATCCAGTTAGAATGTATTTAAAAGAAATAGGACGTATAAGCTTATTAAGCCCACAAGAAGAAACAGAATTATCTATTAGAATAGCTAACGGTGATGAATCAGCTAAAAATGTCTTAGCAGAATCTAACTTACGTCTAGTAGTATCTATTGCTAAAAGATATGTAGGAAGAGGATTACTATTCTTAGATTTAATACAAGAAGGAAATATAGGCTTAATGAAAGCTGTAGAAAAATTCGATTATGATAAAGGATACAAATTCTCTACATATGCAACATGGTGGATAAGACAAGCTATTACAAGAGCACTAGCTGATCAAGCAAGAACAATTCGTGTACCAGTACATATGGTAGAAACAATAAATAAAATGGCTAGAATCCAAAGACAAATGACTCTAGAATTAAATAGGGAACCATCAGAAGAAGAATTAGCCGACAAAATGGGAATAAGTGTTGAAAAAGTTCGTGAAGTAATGAAAATAAGTCAAGACCCAGTATCATTAGAAACACCAATAGGTGAAGAAGATGATTCCCATTTAGGCGATTTCATCAAAGATGAAAGAAGTATGTCTCCAGAAGAATATGCAACAAATGAAATATTAAAAGAAGAAATAAGAAATGTCCTACTAACATTACAAGAAAGAGAACAAGAAGTACTAGAATTAAGATTTGGTCTTATTGATGGAACAAGTCATACTCTAGAAGAAGTTGGAAAAAAATTCAACGTAACACGTGAAAGAATAAGACAAATAGAAGCTAAAGCATTAAGAAAATTACGTCATCCATCACGTGCTAAAAAATTAAAGGATTTCTTAGGTGAATAAAATAAGTAAACGTCTGCTATCAATAGCAGACTTTATTTCTAAAGAAGACGAACTTGTAGATGTAGGATGTGATCATGGTTTATTATCTATCTACTTAATAGAAAATAAATTATGTAAAAGAGTAATAGCAAGTGATATAAATCCAAAAGCATTAAATAATGCAATAGAAAATATTAAAAAAAAGAATCTAAATATTGAAACAATACTATCAGATGGTATAGATAATATAGATTTAACAAATATAAATACCTTAATAATATCTGGTATGGGAACATCAACTATTCTTCATATCTTAAAAGATAATAATAAATTAAATAATATAAATAAAATAATTATTCAATCTAATAATGAACATGAAGTACTAAGAAAAGAAATGAATAATAAAAACTATTATTTAAAAGAAGAAAAAATACTTAAAGATAAAAATAAATGGTATATAACAATGTATTATATAAAATCAAATAAAAAGAATACTAAAAATGAAATAGAATATGGCTATTTAAATAACCAAGAATATATAAAATTCTTATTAAATAAATATAATGAATTATTAAAAATAATACCAAAAGATAATAAAGATTATAAGGAAATAGAAATAAAATATAATAAGTTAAGTAAAATAGTAAAGTAACCAATTAAAACGCACTTTACTATTTTATTATGTTATAATAAATAATAGAATAGAAGGTGGTTTCATGAAATTAGATATTATTACAATAATAGTATTATTTGTAGTAGGTTTACTAGTTTCTCCAATATTAATAACCACCGGTATTCGATTACCAAAGAAACAAAAAATAGGCAAATGTTCTCATTGTGAAAATGAATATTCTTTATTTAATATGATACCTATCTTACCATATGTACTACATTATGGAAGATGTCCATATTGTAATAATAAAATAAATGTTTTATATCCAATAGCAGAACTATTTACAGGAATATTATATTCATTATCATTTATTATATATGGATTTACTTATGAAATGATAACTTTTATTTTAATAGTATCATTACTAATAATAATCTTTATAAGTGATATAAAATACTTTGTAATTCAAACAAAAGTAATAATAGTATTTACAACAACATCTCTAATATTAAAATTCTTATATTTTGATTTCTCAACCTTTATTCTATCAATAATAAGTGGTATCTCAATATTCGTCTTTGTCTATATAGTCAAATACTTAGGAGATAAATTCTTTAAAGTAGAATCTTTAGGTGGAGGAGATGTAAAATTATCATTATATTTTGGTATCTTATTAGGAATAAGATTAGCAATAGTATCTATAGTAATAGGAGCTTTCTTAGCTTTCCCACAAGCAGTATATTATGCTATATCTAAAAAAGATAAAGAAATACCATTTGGTCCTTTCTTAGTAACATCATTATTAATAGTATTTACATTTATGGAACCAATAAGAAATTTCTTAACAATATTATTTATAAATTATTAAAGGAGTTTTAATATGAAAGAAGAAAATAAAGAAGAAAAAAATATTATCGAAAAAACAACTAATACTTTAAGAGAAGTAACAGATGATATAGTAGATAGTGTACAAAAAAATACAGATAATATAGTAGAAACAGCCCAAGAAGGTATTGATATAGTAAAAGATGAAATAACTTCTGCAGCAGATTATACAAAGAAAAATAAAAAAAGAATTAAAGAAGGAATCTTTATCATTATAGCTATGTTAATATGTCTATCTGGTGGAATATTTGGTACTAAAATAGTAACCGATAAAAAAGAAGATAAAAAAGAAAAAACAGAAATATCTACTAATATATTCCCTCTAAAAGATCTTATTGAAGAATCAAAACAATATACTATAGAAGAATTCCCAGTTACCCTTAATACACCTAATAATGTAGATATAGTAATACCAAATCATTACTATATTAAAGATAATGAAGAAATAATATATATCTTAATAGAAAATATTGGCTCAATCCAATTACAAACAAAAGATTATGAAAATGTAGAAATGATATCAGAACACTATGTAACAGATACTCTAAGTAATATAACTACTAAAGAAGGAACGTATTTAATCTATACAGAACAAGAAGACTGTAATTATAAAAATATGATCTATAATATTAAAACAAATAAAAAAGCAATAATAAGTATCTTAAAGACAACATGCTAAAATATTTGCATTTTTAGAACAAATAAATTATAATACAACTATCAAACGCAATGAAAAAGAGGAGTATTCTAAAACTATTTGTAGAGAGTTCTTGGTTGGTGAAAAAGAATAAGAAAGTTAGAAGAAGGTTGCTTTGGAGCGTGAACCGTATAATATGCGTTAAATATTAAGAGTAGTATAACATAAAGTTATAAATTAAGGTGGTACCGCGCCAAAAGCGTCCTTAAGTTATAACTTTTTTATTTTGAATAAAAAGGTGATATATATGAAAAATACAATTTATTATTTAAATCGAGTGGAACTATCACGAGTCTGTTTTAAAAAATATAATATAGAAAGAGGATAGGAAATGAAAGAATTAGAAACAAAATATAATCATAAAGAAGTAGAAAAAGATAAATATAATAATTGGAAAGAAAAAGGATATTTTAATGCTGGAGATAAATCAAAAGATCCTTTTTGTATAGTAATACCTCCACCAAATGTAACAGGAGTATTACATTTAGGACATGCTTGGGATACAACATTACAAGATATCATAATTAGATATAAAAGAATGCAAGGTTTTGATGCCTTATGGTTACCAGGTATGGACCATGCAGCAATTGCAACAGAAGCAAAAGTTGTTAAAAAATTAAAAGATGAAGGCATCGATAAATATGAATATGGTAGAGAAAAATTCCTAGAAGCATGTTGGGATTGGACTCATAACCATGGAGATATAATAAGACAACAATGGGGTAAACTAGGTTTATCAGTTGATTATAATAGAGAAAGATTTACTCTTGATGAAGGCTTAAATCAAGCAGTAAAAAAAGTATTCGTAGATTTCTATAATCAAGGATTAATCTATCGTGGAGAAAAGATTATTAACTGGGACCCAGCTGCTCAAACAGCACTATCTAATGAAGAAGTATTATATAGAGAAGAACAAAGTGCTTTCTATCATTTAAAATATCAATTAGAAGATAGTGAAGAATATCTAGATGTAGCAACTACTAGACCAGAAACTTTATTTGGTGATACAGCAGTAGCTGTTAATGAAAATGATGAAAGATATAAAAAATTTGTAGGTAAAAATGTAATATTACCATTAGTAAATAAACCAATACCAGTTATAACAGATGAACATGCTGATATGACTAAAGGAACAGGTTGCGTTAAAATAACTCCTGCTCATGATCCTAACGACTTTGAAGTAGGAAATAGACATAATCTAGAAAGAATTCTAATTATGAACCCAGATGCAACTATGAATGAAAATGTTCCGAAAAAGTATCAAGGAATGACTAGAGAAGAATGTCGTGAAGAAACATTAAAAGACTTAAAAGAACAAGGCTTATTATTAAGTATCGAACCATTAAAACATGAAGTAGGACATTCTGAACGTACAGGTGTTATGGTAGAACCATATCTATCAAAACAATGGTTTGTTAAAATGGAAGATCTAGCTAATAGAGTATTAGAATTCCAAAAAGATAAAAATAAAAAAGTACACTTTGTACCATCACGTTTTGAAAAAATCTTAAATCATTGGATGGAAATCCAACATGATTGGTGTATATCAAGACAATTATGGTGGGGACATAGAATCCCTGCTTGGTATAAAGATGATGAAGTATACGTAGGAATGGAACCACCTAAAGGAAAAGGATGGGTACAAGATAACGATGTATTAGATACATGGTTCTCATCAGCTTTATGGCCATTCAGTACATTAGGTTGGCCTAATGAAACAGAAGATCTAAAAAGGTATTTCCCTAATGATGTATTAGTAACAGGTTATGATATTATCTTCTTCTGGGTAGCTAGAATGGTATTCCAATCAGAAGAAATAAATAAAGTAAGACCATTTAAAGAATGTTTAATCCATGGATTAATAAGAGACAAACAAGGAAGAAAAATGTCTAAATCATTAGGTAATGGTGTAGATCCAATGGATATGATTGAATTATATGGAGCAGATGCTCTACGTAATTACTTAGTTACAGATGTAGCACCAGGTACTGATTTAAGATTTGATGAAGAAAAAATTAAATCTACATGGAACTATATTAATAAAATATGGAATGCTTCTAGATTTGTATTATCAAATATAAAAGATCTAAAAGAAATAGAACTAAAAGATCTAAAACCAGAAGATAAATGGATTTTAACTAAATACGAAAAAACTATTAAAGTAGTAACAAAACATATGGAAAAATATGACTTTAATATAGTAGGTACAGAATTATATAACTTTATCTATGATGATTTCTGTTCTAACTATATAGAAATGGCTAAATTCAATATAGATACAATATCTACTAAATCTACTTTATGTTGTGTGCTATTAGGTATAATGAAAATGTTACATCCATTTATGCCATTTGTAACAGAAGAAATCTATCAAATGTTACCAATTAAAGATGCAGAATCTATTATGATTTCTTCATATCCTAAATATGATAAAAAACTAATATTTGAAAAAGAAGAATTAATTATAGATGATCAAATAGAATTTATTAAAAACTTTAGAAATATTAAAGCAGAAAATAATATAACTAAAGAAATGAAAGTATTATTTAATACAAAAGAAGATAATGAATTAATTATTAATATGTTAAAACTAAAGGATAATCTAATAGATAAAGAATTAAATATTACTTCATATACAGTATTCTCTAATAATACAAAAGCAACTATCTATTTTGAAAAAATAGAATCAGAAGAAGATAAACAACTAAAAGAACAACAAATTAAACAATTACAAGATTCTATTAGCAGAAGAGAAAAACTATTAGCAAATGAAAACTATGTAAATAAAGCACCAGCTAATATAGTAGAAATGGATAGACAAAAATTAGCAGAAGAAAAGAAAAAATTAGAAGAATTAACAAAGTAAAAGAGACATAAGTCTCTTTTTTATTTACTTATTATATGTTATTATTAAAATATGAAGAATAATAAAAATAAGAAAAATATAATATTTAAGTTAGGTCTACCATTAACAATATTCTTGTTAGTTCTTTTGTATTGGCCAATACATATATTATTTCAATATATTGGAAGAGAATATGAATATATAGATGATTATTATAGTATAGAAGAACCTATTCAAACAGAAAGCGAAGAAGAAACTACTTTAAAAATAGATGAAAAAGAATTAAATGTAAAACTATTATATGAATATGAAATAAATGGTTATGTGACAGCAACATTTTCATATTTACCATATACTTTAGATAATAAAGTATCTCCACGCGATATAACTATCGTATGGGGAGAACTAATAAAAAAAGATAACTTAGAACACGCAAAATTTTTCGAATCTGGAGATCGTTCTGTCTATGCTTATTTTGATGAATACTTAATGGAAAAATATGATAATTTAGAACAACAATTCTCTCATAATCATTTAATACCTAGCAATAAAACAATAAAAAAGAAAATAGGCAAAATAAGAAAAGGAGACTATATTCGTATAAAAGGCTATTTAGCAGAGGTAAGTTATGAAAAAGAAAATATCTCTTATAGTAGAGGAACATCAACTACAAGAGATGATTCAGGTGGAACCGCTTGTGAAAGTATTTATGTTACAGAAGTAACATGGTTAAAAGAAAAGAAGGACTAATATCGTCCTTTTTCTTATTTTATGTTATAATAGACAACCAAAAGAATAAATTAGTTGTCATATAAACAAATGTTTGCTATAATAAAAAAGGTATGGTGATCAAGATGGATATAAAATATTACACAATAACAGCTCTTAATAGAGCTATTAAAAATATGTTTGATTCAAAACCAGAATTAAATAGAGTATATATAAAAGGTGAAATATCTAATTTTAAACATCATACAAGAGGCCATCTATATTTCACATTAAAAGATGAAAATAGTAGAATAGCAGCTGTAATGTTTCAAAGTTATGCAGATAAACTAACATTTGAACCAGAAGATGGAATGAAAGTATTAGTTAGTGGAAGAGTAACAGTCTATGAAGCAACAGGCGGTTATCAAATATATATCGATCAAATGGATTTAGATGGAATCGGTAATTTATATTTAGAATATGAGAAATTAAAAAAGAAATTACAAGAAGAAGGACTGTTTGATCCTCTACACAAAAAGAAAATAACTAAATTCCCTAAAAAGATTGGTATCATAACAGCACCAACTGGTGCTGCTATAAGAGATATCTTAAGTACAATCAAAAGAAGATATCCAATTTGTGAAACAATTTTATTTCCGGCATTAGTACAAGGTACTGGATCTAAAGAATCAATAGTAGAACAAATAACTAGAGCTCAAGATTTTGACTTAGATGTAATTATTTGTGGTAGAGGAGGAGGATCTATAGAAGATTTATGGTCATTTAATGAAGAATGTGTAGCAAGAGCTATATATAATTCAAAAATACCAATAATATCTGCCGTAGGTCACGAAATAGATTTTACTATTGCTGATTTCGTCGCTGACTTAAGAGCCCCAACTCCAACCGGAGCGGCAGAAATGGCAGTACCAAATCTAGTAGATTTAAAAACTCTTATTACTCAATATCAAATAAGAGCAAATGAAAATATTAAAAATATAATTAATTACAATCAAAAAAGATTAGATAGTTTAAAAAATGCTTATGTAATAAAAAATCCATTAGCATTATATGAAGCAAAAGAGCAAAAACTAGATAATTATATAGATAATCTAAATAAATATATTAAACAATTGCTAGATACATATAATACAAGATTAATCAACATAAAACAAAGTTATGTCTTAAAAAATCCTCTAGCTCCATATGAAATAAAAAAAGAAAAACTAAAAGGATATGTAGATATAATTAATAAAATAATTCAAAATAATTTAAATACATATAATCATCAATATGCATTAGTAATAAATAAATTAGAATTATTAAATCCATTAAATATACTAAATAAAGGATATAGTTTAGTAACTAAAGAAGATAAAATAATAAAAGATACAAAAGATTTAAATATAAATGACAAATTAAATATAAGATTCCATAAAGGAACTATTAAAGCACAAGTAAAGGAGATAAAATAATGACTACAAAAAAAGAAGAAAAAACATTTGAAGAATCACTTATAGAATTAGAAAGCATTGTAAAAGAACTAGAAACAGGGGAAGTTGATCTAGATAAAGCGATTAATAAATATAGCGAAGCAATGAAATTAGCTAAAACATGTAGTGATAAATTAAATAATGCAACAGAAAAAGTAAATCAGATACTAAAAGAAAATGGAGAATTAGAAAATTTTGAAATAGAAGAATAATTCTTCTTTTTTATTGAAATAATTAATTGAGTTTTTTCTTTTAATATACTATAATAAAAATAGAGTATAAAATAGGAAGGCTGTGAATACAAATGGAAAATAATGCTGTAGTATTAACAAGTATTGGTTTAACAGTATGTGGTGCCATCTTCCTATTTATCATATCTGGTATCTATTATTCAGGAAAAAGATTCCCTGGATATGAATCTACAATGTATAGATTATTAATAAGTTTTTGTTATTTATCAGCACTAAGTGAAATAACTTTCGTTTTATTATGTGCTGGAAAAGGACCATATAGTCAAGAATCAACAATAGTAGGTAGATTATATGTCTTATTTGTAACTTTCTATATAGTAACATTAGCTTTATATTCAATATCTTTAATAAAAAAAGAACTGTTAGATAATAATAAGGCATTAAAATATGGTTTAACTTTCTTGTCATATTTTATAGCATCATTATTCTACCTATTCTCATTCTTCTATAGTAAAATTTATCCATACGGAGGAACAAATAACCAATTATTTGCCGTAAATGGAAATGTCCATATATCTATCTATTTCGCCTTTGGCTTAGTAGTAGTATCAATATTATATTTATTTATATCAGAATTTAAAAATATGACATTAAAGAATAAATTATGTCTAGAAATCATCTTAGTAGTAACTATATTAGTATTCTTATTACAATTCTCAATAATTAAACAAAATGACTTAACATTCTTCTTATCATTAGTAGTATGTGTTATTTTCTTTACCAATGAATGTCAAGATAGTAAGTTGATAAAAGAATTAGAAATATCGAAAGAAGAAGCAGAAAAATCAAATAAAGCACAAACAGAATTCTTATCATCTATATCACATGAAATAAGAACACCTATGAATAATATATTAGGTTTTAGTGAATCATTACTAGGTAATAAAAGATTAACTAAAAACATTGTAGAAAGAGATATAAAAGCTATTAATAATGAAGGTAAATCATTATTAGAATTAATTAATAATATTCTAGATATTTCTAGATTAGAATCAGGAAAAGAAAAAATAGAATATAAACCATATGAATTATCAGATATTATCTTTGAAGTAAATAGTAATATTACTCCAAAAATAAATAAAGAAGATTTAGATTTTAGAATATCATTAAATGAAAAATTACCATCAGTATTAAAAGGTGATTATAAAAAGATATGTAGAATAATAATATTAGTATTAAATAATGTTATTAAATTTACACCATATGGTGAAATAAATATGTCTTATAATGGAGATAAAACACCAGATGGAAAATTTATCTTAAATATTGTTGTCGAAGGAACTGGCGACAGTATGAAAAAGAAAATGTTTGATGTAGAAATCAATGACTTTATTAATTTAGGTAATTCAGCAGAAACTCAATTAGATAGTGAAGCACTAGGAGTTATAGTTGCTAAACGATATATTAAATTACTAAATGGAGCTATTGATTTTGAAACAACAGATGAAGAAAACACAAAATATACAATTAAAATTGCTCAAGATATAGAATCAGAAGAAAAAGTAGGAAATGTCTTTGAACAAATTAAAAATGAAAAACTAGATAAAATAGATCTAGAAAGTAAAAAAATATTAGTAGTAGATGATAATAGAGTAAATCTAAAACTAGCTAATAAATTATTAGAAGATTATAAAGCAAAAGTAGATAATGCAATTAGTGGAACAGAATGTATACAAAAAGCAAAAGAAACTGATTATGATTTAATCTTCTTAGATCACATGATGCCAGGGATGGATGGTATCGCAACTATTAAAGAATTAAAAAAGACTCTTAAAAAAATACCTCCAATTATTGCTTTAACAGCTAATAATACAACAGGAATAAGAGAAGAATATATAAGTTATGGCTTTACAGATTACTTATCAAAACCAATAAGCCAAAGAGAATTAAACAAATTATTATTAACAATATTTAAAGAATAAAAATAAAAAGAAAGGAATGATATTATGCATGATGGATTATTACTAACATATGGTAGTTTACTGTTTAACATACTATTAATGATTATTTATTATGCTCAAAAGAAATCTAAACAATCAACAAGAAATAAAATATATAGTTCAATGTTAATTACAGTATTAATAATATCAATATCAGAAATCCTTTCTATTATGGCATTAGAATCATATTTAGACGGAAAAATATCAGATCAAATGCTAAAAACAATTTATTCATTACACTGGGTAACAGCATTAGTACTATTCTTAGAAATATTTATCTATTCAATAGTATTCTTTGGTAATAATGAATATATTCAATTAAAAAAATTAAGAAAAAATAACATAAAGATAATATTTAATTATATTTTTATAATATTCTCAGCAATAATGACATTTTTTCTACCATTTGAATATTTTGAAAAAGGATTACCATCATATACACCAGGAACTGCTGCATTATGGGTATTATTCTCAGCAGGTTTAACTGTTGTTAATATATTCGTATATGGTTCAAAAATATTTAATACATTAACAAGAGATAATAAAAAATATCTAGTAACAGTAATTATTCTTGGAATATCTATTATTACATTCCAATTCGTAGATAAAACAATATCATTCTATCCATTAGGTTTAACTATATTATTATATGCTTTATACTTTATAGTTGAAAATCCAGATCTATATGTTATAAAAGAACTAGAAAAAGTAAAAGGTGAAATAGAAAAATCCAATAGAGCTAAAAATGATTTCTTATCAAATATGTCTCACGAAATAAGAACACCTATGAATTCAATAGTAGGATTATCAGAAAACTTAATTCATATGGATGGATTTGATGAAGTAGCTATTAGACAAGATATTAATAATATATCTGTAGCTGGTAATAACTTACTAGAAATAATAGATAATATCTTAGATATATCTAAAATAGAATCAGGAAAAGAAGAATTATCTCAAAAAGAATATTCTCTTGCAACATTAATTAAAGAATTAGCAAGTATTGTTACAATAAGAATAGGTGAAAGACCAATAAAATTAGTAATAGATATAGCTAATAATATACCTAATAAATTATATGGAGATTCAACTAAAATATCTCAAGTATTATTAAATATCTTAAATAACTCAGTAAAATATACAGAAATAGGTAAAATAAAATTAACTATAACATGTGATTCAACTAAAGAAGTATCTAAATTACACTTTAAAGTATCAGATACTGGTTATGGAATTAAACCAGAAGATTATGATAAATTATTTACTAAATTTAATAGGTTAGATGATGCTACAGATAAAGAAATAGAAGGAACCGGATTAGGTTTAGTTATTACTAAAAAATATGTAACATTAATGGGTGGAAAAATCTGGTTTGAAAGTGAATATGGAGCAGGAACAACATTCTATATCGATATACCACAAAAGATTATTGATAACTCAAATATTAAATTTGATATAGAAAAGACTGATAACGCAAGTACAATAGATTATATTAATTGTACTGGTAGAAAAGCCTTAATAGTAGATGATAATAAATTAAATTTAGTAGTAGCAGCTAGATTACTAGAACCATATCATTTTGATGTTAAAACATTAAAGAGTGGTAAAGAATGTATTAATGATATTAAAAAAGGACATAAATATGATATTATCTTCCTAGATCATATGATGCCAGGAATGGATGGTATAGAAGTATTACATGTTTTAAAGAAATTAAAAGATTATTATGAAATACCACCAATAATTGCTCTTACAGCTAATGCTATTTCTGGTATGAAAGAAAGATATATTAAAGAAGGATTCAACGAATACTTATCTAAACCAATTGATTCAAAAGAATTAAATTACATAATTAAGAAATACGTTGAACCTAATAACGAAATAACAGAAGAAATAGAAATACCAACATTGAAAGAAGAAACTAAAAAAGTTGAAAAGCAAGAAGAAAAAGAAGAAAAGACAAAAGAACTAGGAGTTTTAGAGCGTTTAAGGATGCGCGAATAAAACTCCTTTTTAATTTCTATATTTATGATATAATTATATATGAATAGGGGTGCTTAACGTGCTTAGAAAAAAGAACAAAGAACCAAAAGAAAAAACACTCGAAGAATTAGAATTAGAAAAAACTAAAAAGTTAGAAATAATTCAAGCTAAAGAGCAAAAAAAAGGGGAATTTAGCGCCTTTTTAACGTTATTAATAATAACAATAATTCTAATAGGTGGAGTATATATATGGTATACAAAATTCTATGATTCAGAAAGAGATACTTGGTTAAAGAATATAATAGATTCAGCAACTAAACAAAAATATGAAGTAGTATCTCTTAATACAGAACATGATCTAATAACATTAAATGATTACATAATAGAAAAAGATAAAACTAATATCTATAAAGTATTAAATACTAAAGATGAAATATTATTTGAAGGAGAAGAAGAATATACTAATATCTATATAGGAGAAGATAATGAACTATATATTATCTATAATGAAGAAGATCCTTTCAATAATCTCTTAACTATCTATACAATAGAAGAAAATACTTTAAAAGAATTAAATACTTATGGAGAAGAATATCATAAATTCTATCCATTAATAAAAAACAACACTTTATTAGCAATTGTTGAAGAATATACAGAAACAAATGAAGATAATGAAGAAAAAATAACTATTATCAATTATTTAGATAATACTAAATCAACTATAGAAAATGGTACTATTCAACCAATAAAACAATCTAGCAATAAAATAATAGATAATACTAAATACTTAATAATAAAATCATCAGATACCTTTAAATATGGTATATATTCTCTAGAAGATAAAAAACAAATAGTAGATTATAAATATGATCAATTAACTTATACTAAAGAAGATCTATTTATAGCAAGACAAGATAAAAAAGAAGGTATTATAAATACTAAATTAAAGAAAATAGTTGATTTTATATATGATGATATTATCTATAAAGATACATTCTATCTAGCATCTCTAGATAATATAACAATATTATTAGATAAAGATTATAAAGAAGTAACTAAACTAAATACTCAAAATATTAAAGTAGGTAATGACCCTATATATGATATAGAAACATATACATTTGATGATAT